>ERZ857984.220-NODE-220-length-79341-cov-62.821419_pt1 | contig 79341 bp, 97 predicted proteins | sample MGYA00519914_ERZ857984 | MGnify/ENA primary metagenome ERZ857984 (study PRJEB31778, sample SAMEA3449417) | human gut metagenome | biome: human gut; feature: human-associated habitat; material: faeces | place: United Kingdom | collected 2010/2012 ...
CTTTTCCATTTTTATATCTGCATATCAGGAAAATCTTCAGTATGAAAACATTACCTGTATTACCCGGGCAGGCGGCCAGTTCTCGCCCGTCTCCTGTTGAAATCTGGCAGATACTGCTGTCCCGACTGCTGGACCAGCACTATGGCCTCACACTGAATGACACACCGTTTGCCGATGAACGTGTGATTGAGCAGCATATTGAGGCAGGCATTTCACTGTGTGATGCGGTGAACTTTCTCGTGGAAAAATACGCGCTGGTGCGTACCGACCAGCCGGGATTCAGCGCCTGTACCCGCTCTCAGTTAATAAACAGCATCGATATCCTCCGGGCTCGCAGGGCGACCGGCCTGATGACCAGCGACAATTACAGAACGGTAAATAACATTACCCTGGGTAAGTATCCGGAGGCGAAATGATGACACTGGAAGCCGACAGCGTTAACGTACAGGCGCTGGATATGGGGCACATTGTCGTTGACATTGATGGTGTTAATATCACTGAACTGATTAATAAGGCCGCTGAAAACGGTTATTCACTCCGCGTGGTGGATGACCGTGACTCTACCGAAACACCGGCAACTTATGCCAGCCCTCACCAGTTGCTGTAAGACAATGCAGTGATACAGGGTATAGTGCCATTAACCACAGAAACAGCACTGTTGTCCTGTATTAAGCAGGCAAGAGAAGATGTCCTTACCCTGCGCCATCTGCAGCTTCTGCACCAGAACCGGTGAATCTCACTCAACAGGCTTCATTTCCCCTGACGCCAGCCTGAATACAGCTGGCGTTTTCATTTATAAACAGAAAGGAAAACCGATAATAATGGAATGGACGCCCCGACCATGAAGCAACGGTAGGATATTACTGATAAACCTTCCAGTGGAGGTGCGTTATGGCCGTTTTAACGATTAGCATTGACCTGACAAAAAATGAATTCCAAATCCACGGTCTGGGTAGGAACAGAAAAATCTAAGCTCAGAAAACGGATTAAAGTAAGCGTCAACGGAGCACCGTATTGACGCTTATTTATTGGTGAGAACTACGTTCCATGGCAGGAGTTCGTCAACACGGTTGGAGGGCCATTCCGGCAGTATGCTCAGAATATGGCGCAGATACGCTTCCGGATCGATACCGTTCAGACGGCAGGTGCCTGCTTTTCCGGCAACAAGCAGGAATCTCAGCGCTGAAGCAGGAATTAGAGGTAAAAACGCCCTACCGGGCCATGAATCACCCGGTCATTGGAGTAGTAACCAAAGCAGATTTAGCCAGCATGGAACAAATATCTTTGGTGACAAGTTGGTTACGGGAAGCTGGAGCGCACAACGTGTTAGTAACCAGTGCAGTTAATAACAATGGAGTTACAGAACTTTTTGCCTTGCTGCATACAGAAGAAGGCTGTTGTTAATTTCGATTGGTTCTCAGATGAGAATGATGACGGTGATACACAGATAAGAATCAATGAGCAATGAGGGTTGCCGGGCAACCCTCATTGAATAAAACGGGAATTACTTCGCTTCGCCGTTTTTCATTTCGCCCATAGCTTTCAGCTTTTTGGAGATATCGCGGCGTTCTTTGGAGAGCTCGGCATTTTTGATGATGTAATCGTCAACGCGATCTTCATAGTCACCTTTCATGCTGGCGATGATGCCCTGGATTGCTTCAACGCTCATCCCTGGCTTGATGTAATCGCTCAGGTTGTCCAGCAACAGGACGCGCTTCTGGTTGTCACGGATCTTTTTCTCAACGTCCTGAATTTCACGTTGCAGTTTGTTCTTACGACGGAACAGACGAACAAATTCCAGTACGTCCTGGAATGAAGGCTTGGTAGTTTCCATTTTTATACCCCTGATAATGTGAGAGTCGGATTCGTTTAAGCAACCGCTATTCGTTAGGGCCAACATTACTCATAGCTGCCGCAGATGACAATGCTTTTATCCCTTTTCACTATCATACCCTTTATCCTTGCTGAATCGAAGCAGCAGCAAGATGATTCTGAAGTTCAGGAATTATTTGCGCAAGGCCCGGCAAATCAGATTCGATAGCAACTCAAGCTGATGTGCCGTTTCCATGTTCAGCCACACATAACCATAGATTGGTGTTTCCAAGACTTTCAGGTCATGGTGGTTATCGAGCAACTGACGCAGCTCTTCCACAGCATCGTTCAATTTTTCCGTATTGGCAAAAACCGGCTGCGGATTACCTTCGTACAGCGCATGAACAAGGCTCAGCAGTATTTGCTGCATCATGTGCTGGGTATCACGAAGTTTTTGCGCGTTCAATAACACGAAATGGCTGGGGCGCGTGGCCCAGTATGCATTGATTTGCAACTCCAGCATACAAACCAGATTGCGATTAATGGTCTGGATACCTTCATATATCGATTTGGGAATACGGGTTTCTTTGCTGGCGGGCGCAATCAGCCCACGCATTTTCACGGCATCGGTCAGGAGTTTTTGTAGATGGCTTTCCAGACGTGGGCGTTCGAGTAAGTTCGGTGAGAATGCAGATTGATAGACCCGATTATACTCGGTCAGACTTTTCGCCAGTTGAATGCGCCAGTGGATGAACGCCCGTTGTGGCCAGATACCGGTAAACAACATTGCCAGTAAAGAGCCGAGGATCACATCGCCGCTTCGCCATAACGCCGTATCAATTTCACCTGTCGGGGAACCCACAACAATTGCCAGCGTCACCCCAATCAATAATCCTTGATACGGTTTCTTGCCCAGCGCCAGCCAACCGCAAAGAAACATCGCCGCCGCGCACCAGACTAACATCAGCGGTAACGAAATTAACTCCAGTTGCAGAGCGATAAGACCTAAAATCGAACCCAACACCGTACCGCCAATACGTTCGAAGGCACGAGGGACAACGTTCCCCCAGAACGAGATTGGCCCCATAATCACCACCATGGTGACCAGCGGCCAGGTGCTTTCCGGGATAGTAAACAGGCGGATAATGAGAAAAGTGAGCAGGAATGCCAGCGCGACCCGAGTACCATGCACAATGCGGTAATGGCGGTATACCCGGATTTCAAACGGGCTTAATGACTTATCGGCACGCACGCAGAAACTCCGTAATGAAGATGAAAAGCGCTCATAACACATCTGTCGGCCAGAAGGCGCGCCTCTGAGTTATCCGACGGACATACCGGGAACAGTGTAATTTCCCGGCAGGAGCGAAAAATTTGAAAGGCGCATCTTACTCTTTTCGCTTTCAAAAAAAGAGTGGTCTTCGCGTTAACACACCGCCCTGAGATGAATTAGTGATGTTTTGGCTGCACCGCAACATACATTTCGATATCCCAGTACCCATCTTCCGCGCCATTGTTCAAGTAAACCTCGAAGCAGGGCTTTGGTAACATTTCATAAGCACTGTCCTGCAAGAGGCTATTAAAGAACTGATACCAGGGTTTAGCAAAATCATCACCGACTACACGAGCCACCGCCACCGCATACTGACCACCTGAAATTTCTGTCAGAATGACGCCCTCACTGTTTTCGGGGAGCGTAAAGTTATTCGGTACCGTCACGACGGTGTCGCAGCGTAATTTTTCGGCGGGTGTTTCATCTGGATTGTCGTAATAGACAGCAACCCACTCCTTCGGCACAATATTTTTGCTATCTATCCACATCATCAACTGCTCAAAACCTTTCTTTACCATCTGCTCCCACGGGCCAACAAGATGGAAACCTGCAACGGTACGTTTATCTTCCTGCTTAATCTCGTAGTTCATGACGCCTCCACTAACACTGTTTTTATATACAGTATAGTTGCAATATTAAAACCACAAGGAATGAGTGTTGATTATGCGAGCAGACTCGCACTCCTGCCAGTCTGCTGCAAAAGAAAGGTCAGGCCTTATGGTGGAAATAATCACTCAGGCGGGAAAACATGCTGCCTTCCCCGACAGATTCCAGGGTAACCAGCGGCCAGTGCGCCACCTGTTTATCACGGTCGTAAAGTTCAATTTCCCCTACCCGCTGATGGGCGCTAATTGGCGCGGTGAGTTCTTTACCATCAAGGGTATATTTGGCTTTGATATGTGGAATTTCGGCTTTCGGTAGCACCATCCAGAACTCTTGTTCCGTTCCCAGGGCGATATTTTCTTTATCACCATACCAGATGCGTTCCGTACCGACCTTTTTCCCACGGTGCAAAATTTGCACCGTAGTAAAGTTTTGTTGCCCCCAACGCAGTAATTTTCTTGCCTCTTCCTCACGACCTTTTGCGCTGTCAGCCCCCATTACCACTGCAATGAGGCGACGCTGCCCGTCTACAGCCGAAGCAATAAGATTAAACCCGGCACCAGAAGTATGGCCCGTTTTCAGGCCGTCAACATTCATGGTTTTATCCCACAATAACCCGTTACGGTTTTGCTGGGTGATACCGTTCCAGGTGAGGCTTTTCTCACTGTACATATGATAAAACTCGGGCTCGCCGTGGATGATAGCGCGAGAAAGCACGGCTAAATCATAAGCCGAGCTATGCTGGCCAGGTGCATCCAGACCATGCACTGTTTCAAAATGCGTATCCTTGAGATGCAGCTTCTCGGCATAGTTGTTCATCATTTCAACAAACTGCCGTTGCCCACCGGCAATATAGTCAGCCAGAGCAACACAAGCGTCATTTCCGGAATCCACAATTAAACCACGGCTTAAATCACGTACCGATACGCGATCGCCCTCTTTCAAAAACATCAGTGAAGAACCGACAAACACCGGATTATCTTTCGCCCACGCATCACGCCCCACGGTGACAATATCGTCTGGCGTAATGCGATGACTATCGATAGCGCGATCCACGACATAGCCCGTCATCAGCTTTGTCAGGCTGGCGGGATTGCGCTGTTGATGCTCATTACCCGCGGTGAGAATCTGACCGGTGGTGTAATCCATCAATACCCAGGACCCGGCATGAATCTCTGGAGGCTGAGGTGAAAAAGGAATGTTTTCCGCCGCAAAACCAGACGATAAATTAAAAACGAACAAAGAAGCAGCAATAATAAGACGGCGTTTCAACAGCAAACCCTCAGGTGTTTCAAATAGCTGTTCTTTTTACGGAAATACTTATGAACTGGCTGGAATAAAGTGCAAGAAAATGTGACTACTATCTCATTTTTATCTGACATGATCTGTTGCCACTCGCTGCCAAATTGTCGCGCTAAAGCTGATTAGCACGGTGATATTTGATACTCTGGCAGACAGCAGAAATAACGGATTTAACCTAATGATGAATGACGGTAAGCAACAATCTACCTTTTTGTTTCACGATTACACGCACCCCACCTGAGAACAGCCATGAGTAAGGGTTTCATGGTTTATGATTTTAGTTTGGTACACAATTTGGTACACATCGCAATTTTCACATCACCGGGCAGTCATAAAACTCACCATAACGCTCTTCGTTGATGATGTACGTGATCACCAAAAATATCGCATCCGGACTAGTTCCATCTTCATGCGTAGGTATCTGTTCATGCCTACCTGTCTGCAAATCCTAAAGATGAGATTTTAGAGTTTTGGGATATCTTTTTATCCTCAGTTCTCTATCCATTCTGCAAACCAGTAACGAACCATCACCGTGTGATAGTGAGGCATCCGCTACGTTAAGCGCAGAGAAATGATGCAGTGGTGGGCGGATTGGATTGATGAAAAGGTGGTGTGACCCGCCTTAACAACTATCGAATATCACAAAACCTTGCAATCCAGTGCAAAGCTTTGTGTGCAAGAATATTTTCTCACCAACATCATGACAACATTATTCTCTTAGTTAATTACATCGAAAAATCATACATAACCATATTAATTAACAATCTGCGCCTTTTCGACGCAGATTTCATATTGTTTTATGTTGAATATCATATTTTATTTAAGTTATTCTTTTTTAATGTCATCTCTAGTTCTTCGATACGTCTTTCTATATTATCAATTCTCTCCCAGCATTGCTGAATTGATTTAACAATAGGTGGGATAAACTCATCGTAACCGAGTGAGTAAACATCATCCCCACCATTTTTCAAGTGATGCTGTAGCCCACCGAACTCAACACCTAATTTTTCACACAGTTTCAATACGTCCTGTGCAATAAACCAGTGATGGTATCGTTGACGTTTTTTACTGCCGTCAGGAGTTTTCTGCACTACTTCAAGATATTTTTCTTCGACATTCTCAATAGCTGATATAGTAATTCCATCAACATCTCGTTCTACTTTTTTTGGTACAATTCTTGTCTTTTCAATAACATCAATATAATCATCACGCATATCCCAGCGACCATCGACAGGACGAAGCCCAAGGATAAATTCAATCCCCAGCAAAGTATCTCGGATATCTGTTTTATCACGCGCATCAGATCTGTTTTGCACAGTTCCATATACATACGTCGTTGTGGAAGAATTGCCAAGCTGCACCTGATTACTTCCAGACACTCTTGCATCATTGCCAACAGTTGTTGTGTTGGTAAGTGATGATGTGCTTTCCCCTGATTGAGTTAATCTACCTGAATTATGTCCAATAGCCGTGTTTAATGCGCCGGTTGTATTTGTGACAAGAGAGCCAGACCCAATTGCAACGTTACTGCTTCCCGATGTTGTTCCTTTTAATGCCTGCTGTCCAACCGCAACATTATTATCACCCGTTGCTGCTATAAGTGCCATGTGACCAATAGAAACGGTAAATGAACCTAGCGTTTGAGTTTCACCGCATGCACCATAACCAATTACAACAACATTATCTGTAATTGTTGACTCGGTTGCCGCTCCAGCACCAATAACAACGCTTTCATTCCCGGCAAGATTCTTGCGCATTGCGAACATTCCAATGCCAACATTATCATGCCCAGTCCCTGTACCTGCTGCCTCCGCAGCACCAAGACAGTTTCCCGCTCTGTAGCCAACCATGGTGTTATTTGAACCAATAGAGAAGTCTCCGGCAAAAGAGCCTACGTATACACTATTAGACTGTGAGTAATCTCCAGGATTTCCATTCGCCCGATATCCTACTGCAACTGTATAAATAGTATCTGGAGCCTCAGCCATGGCCTCAAAGCCAACTCCAACGTTATATCTACCGCCCTTAACTTTTTCTCCTGCACCAAGTCCGAAGAATGAGTTATAGCTCCCGGTTGTTAGCCACTCGCCAGCAACAGAACCTACAGCAGTGTTTCCTGTTCCAGTACATCGATACAAAGTCAGGAAGCCAACTCCGGTATTATTATTTCCTGAAATATTACTCATCAATGATTTTGACCCAATGGCAGTATTGTTAACACCATCGGTCAGATCCTGTAACGCTCGCGGGCCAAATGCTGTATTATCGTAACCCTTTGGCGCTGTTGTTGGATCTGGTAACTCCGGGGTTAGTTTTTCACCACCGCCACCATTGGCACAAAGATTGTAAGATCGAATAAATTCAGCCACTGGCCCAAGTTTTAAATAACCATTGGCAATATTAATTCTGACACTTACATTAACTGAGCTACCAGGAGCTTCTATTGTCCTGTCATCAACCCAGGTAAAACTCTGTGGTATCCCGTCATAAGTTAATGTCACATCTCCTTTATCATTATAATTATAGAACAATGTATAACGCTCATTTATAGATTCAGAACCTGATGATCCTCCTCTCCTCCACCACTCTGCATTATCAAAAATAAGTAATCCTGGACCATAATATTTTCCCTTCTGACCCAAGATCATAGGAGTCGATAATCGCCACCTTCCCTCTGGAACATATACATCGATCCCAGTTCTTTCTGCGTCTTTAAACGATTCATCACATAATAAAACACCACCTTCAACAGCACCAAATCCACGAACATCACCATTATCTCTCCATCGAGCCATTTGCAACTCAGGATACTTCTTAGCGCCATCAATGTCTTCTAATTGGTCCCGCAGCTGATCAGGATCATACTTCAGTACATTAGGAAAATAGAACTGCTGAGCACCGTAAGCATCATATACAGCCATAGAATGGCCTTGCACAGTTACGAACTTGGCAATCTGTCCGTTATATACAGGGTAACCAGCAGCGTTAAGGATGATTGGTTGTGAAACAGGAATGTGAGAACCATCTTCACTCTCTACATAAACCTGAATCTGGTTTTCAGGATTTACCGGGTCAGTGTCAATTTTACCGATATAAATTTTGCCATTAGCTACGGCTTTAAAAGAGCGAGCCATAGTGAAGAGTTGCGATGGCATCCCAATTACAACATTTGGGGTTATATTAGGCATATTAGTCATCCTGTTTGAAAACTTAGAAATTGAATAAAAAGGAATGACTGTAGACAAAGATGCAAGTGTTTTGAAAAATAATCTTCTATCCATTTTAAATCATGCAACACAAACAAAACGATTATTTTACAACGTGCACGAATCTTGATCAACAGGCATATATTTTAATTGCTGAATACGTCACTTAAAAATGACAAGTACTACTTTTATTCCTATCGTCCATGATTTTAATTTTCAAATATTATTAAATAACAATTCCTATTTATAATATCTGTCATTTAATTTGCTCCAGATACAAGTAATCGCTGCAGCATGACTGCAGTGATACATAATCAATCATACAACAAGACCACCGTGGTCTTATTGAGGATGCAACCAGCAGATAATAAGATGCCGATCCACTCACAAGAGCGAGGCATCAAGAATGGGAAGAGATGACCCGCAATTTAATCTGCGGCTACCTTACGAATTAAAGGAAAAACTAAAACAGCGAGCCAAATCCAATGGCCGCTCTCTTAATTCAGAATTAGTTCAGATAGTGACTGATGCTGTATCAAAGCCATCCAAAATTTCAGGCTATCGAGACGATGCGGAACGCATCGCTGATGAGCAGTCCGAACTTGTTAAGAAGATGGTGTTTGATACGCTGAAGGATTTGTACAAAAAAACCACCTGACGGTGGGTTAATTTTTGCATTTACCTGGGCCATATTGACTACTTATAAAATGAGATCAATATTTAATCGCCCAATAACGGGTGTATGTTGAGGTATATCATGGCGAAAAAACCAGGTGAAAACACAGGAAAAACGGCGGAATATACCAAGAGGTTGGCCCACGCGGCGGTAAGAAAGACAATTTTGCCACCGTCAAGGACAACGAAAGGCTTCCGCCAACAACAAAGCCAGGTCATGGCTGGGTATTGGATAAGCGAACTCCAGACAGCAAAAAGTAATACTCAAGCCGGGTCACTCCGGCTTTTTGATATGTCGCTCGCAGAACTCAACAAGCCTGCTCATTAAGTAGCAGTAAGTCTCGTTGGCTCTTCCTGGTTCAACATCAACGCCGACCCTTGAGCAGATATCGAATGCCATGTGAGCGCACTCATGGGCAATAGTAGATAGTTTGCCATTGAACACGCCTATCACATGCAAAACACCATTCTCGCTGCTCATTGTATGAGACGCTCCGTTGGCGTCCGAGTCATGCACGTCAACGCCAAGTTTTTGATGCAGGCGTTGCCATTCTGGAAAGTCTCTACAAAACACAATTGTACCGCTCTCAAAGAGCGGAACGAGCATCTTTGGTACGTTTCCAATGTTAACTTTTTTCATGGTATCCTGCTCAAAACTAAGGAGGTTGGAGGTTGGTGTGCTTGAATGGTTTCTGTTGGCTGCATTAGTCGTTTCTGGTTGGGTGTATGAGTATCGAATGCACTCTCTAACAAAAAAAATAGGAATTCTAGAAAACGAATATTGGGCTCTCAAATCCTCACTGGAACGTGAGCAAGGAGACTTAAAAATCTATCTGTCTAGCATTGAGCGTTCTATAGAGAGCCTAGAGGATAAAGTTAATCGTATAAAGAATGAGGATATTCATGATATTAAGGACGATATATCCTTCTTAAAATCTTGGTTGAAAAATGTTGGTAAAATTGCCACATCAACACGAGATAAGCTCAATCCATCCATGGATGATTAATTACTCCTGTGCTATTCCGCTTAGCGATGCCACAATTCCAGCCCTTGCTAAACGCTGGAAATCTTCGTTTCCTAGTGCATCGCGTATTGCTTTTACGGCGGCCTTATTTGCCATAAATCTGCGTTCAGCCGCCGCTAATGCGCCATCACTTGCCCCAACCTTAACTGCCTTTGTTGCCTCTTGAACAGCCTTTTCAATAGCGTAACGACCGCTTCTGGTTGCGGATAATTTCGCTATCGATCCTTTTGCTATTGCATCAATTGCTCCACCTGCAGCGCCACCCACTATTGCTCCAATAACACCACCTCCAGAGAACCCTGCGATAGCGCCAGCGGTTGGAAAAGCGCCAGACAATACGCTCTCTAAAACTGGATGAAGGCCCTTCTCAAGAGTGCTAATGGCTGGCATAGAGCGCCCTGTCTGTTCAACATATCGAAGTGGCTTTGTTGCTGCTCGTGCAAGTTCTCCGTATGAACTTGTAATCCTGCCAAGTTCTGGAGAATATCGACTAATTGCCTTCACGTTTTGTGGGGTAAGAATAGTCGCGATATGCTTAATTCCAGCCCCTTCAGACTTACCTCCGCGCATCCCTTGCGATACCGTATCTTGCAATATTGATGCAATTGCTGGCGCGCGTTCAGACTCAGGTAGGGCGCTTATTATTTTATGAAACTGACCTGTTCCACTTTTTGCTGAGCCCTGTAACGCCTTAGAGCCATTAGTTACCAACTGATCAGTTGCAAGGTCTCTACCAAACGCTGCTTCAGCCTGTTCTTGTGCTGTAAATCTTGCCTTTGACAGATCATTAGCTTTTTGCCAGTCATCAAGAAAACCGCCATTTTGAGCCATTATGCGCATATCTTCCGTTGCTGCATCACGAAGCTCAGCCATGCGCCTTGCCGTATTTGCCTCACCAGACCTTATATACTTCTGCTCAGCGTCAGCAAGTTTACTTCGCCATGCCTTCATGGCATCAAACGTGATTCCATTTTTACCAGTTTTAGCATAAGCAGATGCGAATTGTTTCATCTCAGGAGTTAGCGGCATGCCAGCCAAAATATCACCCTGAATTGTAGCGTTCAGGTTTAACATTCTGGCCTTTGCGTCAGGCATCGTGGAGCGGACGCTATCCCATGCGGCCTTTTCTGAATTTTTCATTTTATCAATACTTGCCAAAACCCTTTGTTTTATGGCTGCACTTTTTTCTGATGCAGTTCCTGCTTCAGCCCCAAACTCATCCAATGCTGAGTTAAATTTCGACTCTATTTCACTGAATGCTTTGGTGTGTGCATCCTGTGTAATTCCGGGCTTTGACGCCAGAATCCCCTCCGCCTGAGCAAGACCACGACTACCTGATCTCATGCCAGGAGTTAATGCGTTGATATCTATTCCAGCGGTATCTGCTGCTTTTGCTATTTCGTCTGACACGTTAGCTGACTGTCTGGCAATAATCTCTCTTCCTGTACCAGACTTTGCCATTTTCGAAACATCAGCAGCGGAATTTATTGCCCCGCCACCAAGAACTTGAGGTGATTTAGAGGTTAAGAGCCTTCCAGCCCCAGAAAGTATCCCCTGAGCACCAATATTGATACCACCGTTAATGGCAGCATTTTGTGCAAAGTCGCCCTCCTGATTTGCAGCATCAGCAAGAGAACCTGCAATCATGTTTCCTGCGGAACCGATATCTCCAGCGAGCTTTGCTGGCGCTCCAGCAGCTTTTGCCGCTGTGCCAATTGGCAGGAGATACCCACCAATTGTTTCACCGGCTTGCGCGTAAGGGTCTGTCGGTCGATCGACAGGGCGATAAACATCATCCAAAACCTTTGGGCCACCAAGCCCCTGGCTGATTGCATTAATCAGACTTGCGCCACCCTGTAACACGTCAAATGGTATGTTTACCAGACCACGACCAGCCTGTTCTGCAATTTGCCCTGCACTTTGACCACCAGTGAGCCAATCGCCAGCTTGTTGCATCAATGATGGTTCTTCTTTCTGCTGCTGAGGCGGAGGGTATGCTGCATAAAACTGATCTCTTGCTTCAGCCCATTTGTCACCAGCCTTAGGGGCAACAACCTCATCAAAATATTGCGCTTGAGCCTGTGCTTTCTGTTCTTCAGTTAACGCCTGATACTGTGGAGAAGCGATAACGTCTTTCCATGCTTTAGCCATTAATCACCCCATAAAGACGAGAAACCGGACTTATTGCTGTCGCTTCCTGATTTTCGCTCACTAACATATGTGTCATAACCTGATGAACTGTATCCCATTGATTCAGCCTCCCTTGCTGCAACCTTTTGAAATACAGAATATTGAGATCGTATTTCAGATAACTGTTTTCTGACGACCTCTTCAGGCTGTGTTATATCGAGTTTCGCGATCAGGTTTTCCAGTTTTTGGCCTTCAGCATTGGAGAGGCTACCCATACCTCGCATAGTCTGCACGTTCTGGACAAACGCACCCGACTTTAATTCTTCTATCGCATTACGGTTTGCAAGCCCTTCAGCACTTGTGAAGCCATCTATATTTCTTCCTTCGAAGCGACCGATACCTTCAAGCTCCTTCTTACCAAGCAAAGAATCAATTTTCTCTATCCCTCGCTCACCAGTAATCAACGCATTGTTGTAATTATTGTTGCCATCAAGCCATCTCTTAGCCTGAGACATTCTGGCTGACGTTGCAGCTTTACCGGTTAGCGGATCAATTCCCGTCGCTGCTATCTGTGAGTTAAGAGACAAAACATCCATATCCTGAAGTTGTCCTGCTCTTTCAAGGGCCGCCTGTGACTGCTTAAACACATACTTGTCGTGATTCAGTCTTGCCATTTGAGCCTTATAGGAAAGATCCTGCCCCCTAATAGCCCTCGCATTCGTCATGTCATTATTGCGAATGGTTTCGTTAATTCTTTGCTGCTCCTGCTGGCGACCAACCATCTTATCCTGAACAGCAAACGCCTTTTCTGGTCCAAGCGCACCGAGAGACATAGTAGTCAGCATGTGTGATAGCTGCTCGGGATTCTGGATACCTGTCTGAATCATCCAGTCAGCATTAGCACCCACGCGATTTAACCTGTCCTTGTTGTCAGTAATGAATTTACTGTAGGCTTCCGGTCCCTGAGAAAGAGCGACGTTAGCCCTCATGGCTAAATCGCCCATATCGTTGCGTTGCTGCTCATTAAGACCGGAAAACGCCTGTTGTGCCTGTGCAACAAACGCTGGATTTTCCTGGGCAAACTTAAATAGTCCCGATGGATCACCAGAAGCCCATGCATCAGCGTGAACCTTATTGAACGCACTAATAGCTTTCTGTTGCTGTTCCTGCTTATAAATATCAGCAACTCCAGCCAGACCACGTAACGCGGTCAGACCAACGTTATTTGCACCTGAGCGAGCCAGTTCATTGTTTTCGCGGATCAGACCAAGCGTTGCGTTAATGTCGCTTGCCTTTGGCGCATTCTCGTTTTGCGCGCCAATGCCAGCCAAAAAACCACCAGAATTAATACCCTGTTGCCACGTAGCCATTGATTACCCCTTAAAACAACGAGCCAAGCAGACCAAGACCAGCACCGATACCAGCACCCCACGGAGTTGATAGCTCGAGAGCACTGGCTATGCCACCACCCAAAAGCGCACCGGATGCAGCACCACTAACCCCCTGCTGCAATGCTGACGGTCGGTTGGCGTTTGCCGCAGCCAGCGCCGCGCTTTGCTGTGAAATCTGACTCATGTTGTTGGCATATGTTTGCCCGGCGTTTGCCTGCCCCTGAAGAGCGCCAAGACCGATATTTGCCAGGTTGTTGTAATTGTTCATTTGTCCAGATAGCCATTGCTGACCAAGCGTTGGTGCGATTGTTGCTAACTGATTACTGGTTGCGGTGGAACCCAATCCACCTGTTGCTTCCGCTGCCGCCAGACTCTGATAGCGAGCCTGACCTGCAAGGTCTTTATACTGCTGAGAGTTGTAATACTGGTTAAGTGCCTGACCTTGCCCCTCCAGAGACGATAAGTTCTCGAGGCTGCCGACATACTTCTCAGCCAGAGGAGTAAACGGCTTCAGGTTATTCATGATGGTGTTGAACTGCTGATTTTGCAGGTCTGCGGCATACTTCTGAGCTTCTGCTGCATACTTTGCGCTTTTATCAGAACTGCCACCTTTACCGCCTTTTTCAGGGCAATAAGGTTCCTCGCCGCGCAGTTTTCTGCCCAGCTTAAATGCATATAACATGGCTATCTCCCGTGATTCAGGAAGTCGATTAGTTCTTCGCGTGTGGCGCTGTAAAACGTCACGTCATCCACGCCTTTGAAGTATTTCTTGATGGTTCCTACACGATTAAGGCCAATCATTGCGCAGTACATCTGCCCGTGGCGGAATTTGCGTGCAGCGAACGATGTGACACACTGAACAGTGGTGTTAGTCAGAATGTATCGCCAGAACGCCAGCCCGATTTCCTTGCTGAATCCACGAACCTCTGGCAGGTACATGGCGTGGCAATCGAATGTCAGCGGCTGAATCTCCTGATAGTAAACAATGCCGCCGAACTGCCCGTGCACGTTCACCTCAAAGTAACGGCAATCAGGTTTGTAGTCGTATCCATCACCGTTGTTGCTCCCGGCAATAATGTCAGGGTGATTTCCGACTGCTTCTATCAGGTCGATGTTTCGCGTTGGTTTGAACTGAATCATCACTGCTCCGCGATTATCTTGATGGTTGTGGCAGTAAACGCCGCACCATTTGACTGAATGGTTAACGTGCTGCCATTTGTGGCAAGAAAGCCGTCTTTATCCACGCTGAAGAACGTAGCTAACAGGATGTTATCGGTTGTTGTCGCCGAGTTGCGACTGCTTACCAGTGTGTCAGGAACAGAGCTGGAAAAGGTTAGCTGCATTGACCTGTTTGCGGTTCCGCTGGGCCACGTCCCGACGATCGACAGCTTGAAGAACAAGGTTTTGTTCTCGTTGAACACAACCATCTTGTTGTTAACGGTGTCGAAGAATGGTGCCAACGTGCCGGATGACGGCGTGAGCGTTTTCAGCAGGCTAACAAGGTTGGTCGGCGCTGTCGGGATGGTTACCGATACTCCTGAGTAAACAACCTCTGATTTCTTGCGCGTGGTGGCATACTCAAGCGCAGATATTCTTGTTGAGTGATCACCAACTGTGCTTTGTAGTGTCGAAATACTTCCCTCTGCCGCTGTGAGCCTGGTATCAAGTGCGTCGATATCGGTTGTATTCTGAGTTATTCGCGCATCATGGTTTGCTAACTCAGATTCATTGGCAGCAATTCGCGTCTCGTGATCAGCCAGCTCTGTTTCGGCAGCCGTAATCCTTGTTTCATGATCTGCAAGAGTGCTTTCCGCTGCTGCAATTCTATGTTCATGATTGATGAGAGTTGCTTCAGCAGCTTCAATTCTGGATTCATGGTCTGCAAGGGTGACATCCTGCTCATCATTCTTCACCTGTGCATCATAAGCCCCCTTCCCTGCTTCGTTGGCCTTGTTAGCCACGTTACCAACATCAGTGCCCTGTGCGATAACGTAAAGCAGATACGACTGCGAGAAGATATTGCGTGGAAGAACTGATGTATCGAGCCGCGTAGCCTGGATGATTACTGGCTCATTGAGATTCGAATCAGCCATTACTCAATCCTTATCTGGCAGCCAGACAGAGTGACAGGTGACTTCGTGATAACGCGCAATTTGAAGCCGACATTTTTCCTGATGCGCCCGACTCGCTTCCACAAAACGCGTTTGTCGTAAACGAACGGTTCATTCTGCTCAATCATCTGCTCACGACCGTAATTTATGCCGTCAGTGGTTGCAGAGAGAAAAAGGCGATCGGCGTACTGCGCAACACCCGTTGAAGATTCAACTTCAAGGTCGAAAACTCTGGCGTTATCCGCTTTGAAGAGGGGAGTAAACAGCAGGTGTTCCTGTTGCTTGTCGTACTGGCTGCTGATATCGAACTGCAATTTGCCGGTAACCGATTCCAGCTTATCGCCGCACGTTATCTGATTGCCTTCGTAAATGAAGTCGATAGCGCGGTACACATCGTCATACAAGCCTGTTTTCAGCACACACCATTGCGGACCATTGGCGCTTGAAGATGCGTCGTACACGAGAACATGGCGAGGAAGGTGGATAATCAGCAACTCATGAGCATCAAATCGCAGCGATTCCATCACACCATCAGCCAGTTCATCAGCAGTGTAGGAGCGGAGGATTTTCTCAATGCTCGCGCTGGCGATTGGTGACACCTGACCGGAGCCGATGATGTATACAGACGGCGCACCCGTTGCCGGATTGCTGATGAACGCATAGGAATCAGCAAACGGCGTTTTGCAGTAAGTTCCGGCAATGCCTTTCTGCACCATCAGCGATGGCTGTGCGACATACAACGCGGCACCAACAGTGGTTGCACCAGTCAGGGAGAAATATTCAATCGTTGATGAACCAAAGCAGACGATGAAGTCTCGCCATGTTCCGATACCGATGATGCCGTCCGGCTGCGATTCTGCGCGATATTGTGCGCTGTATCGGTCAGGATGCGATTCGTCTTCAAGGTCAGTGATAAACCATGAATCAGTTCCGTCTTTTGACCACGCATAACGCCCACGTAAGCGCGTAATGTCGCGGACTGAGCCTAACTCATACTGAGTGAATCCACTGTCTGTAGGCCAGTTTGAGACGGTTTTAACCGTGCCATCATAGCGATACTCGACCAGTTGACCATTAACGCCTACAGCCTGAGATGTCCGACCATGCGCCATTGATACGCGACCACTTCCGGCGACGTCACCGACTTCGCTTTCGCCTTTGTAAAGCTTCCCACCACACACGCGATAAACAGCACTCTGCGCCATGTTGTACTCGACGCCGCGCGATACGCCGTTCACATCAGAACGTTTGGCAATGCCCGGGAATGAGCGAAGATATCCGCTGCTGTTAAGGATTTCTTTGGGTGTTGCCAACATATTTACTGGCAGATAGTCGATATAGTCGGCGTTTCGAAAGTCTTTGCCGACACCTTTCATAAGCGGAAGTTGCTGAATCGGCATTTATTCACCTCACGTACTCGGATCATCTTTCTCGATGTAAAACCGATTCCACGTAAACGCGCTTTTGTTACCACTACCGCGAGGCATGTCATTTCGTCGCTCAAGTGGTGGTATTTTGGTTAAAGCGATACAGATTGTCTGATATGCACTGTCAGCAGCGGTCAGGAGAGCATCCGACGGCTGAATGACGTTATCCATGCACACTTGCACAGCGAGCTTCAAAGCGACGCCATCATTTGCCCATGCAGGGATACCTGAATCATCGTCAGGTAACGGCATGATGCCGTTTTCTGTATCCGCAAACTGATATCCAAGCTCGATACCTTTCGCCTGCCATGCTGCCATCATGTCTTCGAGGTCATTAATGGCATCTTCAATTGCCTGAGGGTCGGCATCTGTCAACGTGGCATTGGAATACAGCCCGGCTTTTCGTAAAGCCTTAAGAACGAGATCACCCTTCGTTTTCGCCATCTTCTTCCGCCTTAGCCACTTTTTGCTTCGTTGCGGTTTCTTCAGGAGTTTTTACCCAGCCTTTTTTCAGGTGAGTTTTAACTTCTTCGTCATCAACAATGATGTAATCGACAGCAAACTGACCACAGGTGATCATGTTGCCCGGCTTATAGAGCATTGTTCGTGCCATTGTCTTCTCCCAATAAAAATGGGGCCGAAGCCCCACCAAAATTACTGCCCGGCAATAACGATGCCCGTATATTCAGGAACCAGTACAGAGCAACCGTACAGAGTGGTGAAACGCGCAGTGGTTACGCCTTTGATGTGGTCGAAGGCGTAAGACATGATCAGCGTAGCGCCCTGCTCGGTGGTTGCTGTCATTACCTGTGGACCCTGACCAGTCGGGAACGCCAGTTTGCCGTACATCAGTTCAACAGAACCATCAGCCCAGAACAGGTTAGCCGGTGCGGCATTTTTGTTGAGAATGGTAATTGCTGCACCATTTGCCGCGTTAGCATCAACGTTTGCATATGGACGGCTGGCGGCATCCGCGTTGTCAGGCGGCAGAATTTTCGGGGAGATAGTTACTGTCGTTCCGCTTACTGCCAGAACGCGGAATACCTGCGGCTGCCCGGTGGTATCTTTGGTGATCTGGTGTACGGAATTCACGCCAGCAATGGTGAACGCATCGCCAGCCTGCAAACCAGATGCAGATACCGTAATGGTCCCCTGTCGGTTATCCACTGGCATATCGTTGGCATCTTTCGCTTCAACCTTGTGCGCAGGTTCAGCCGCCAGCGTCAGGGAAGTTGCTGTCCCTTTCGGAACACGACCAGAAATATCGGTCTTGTAGCTATCGAAGGACGCAACCGGAGGGATCTGCGCTTTTTCGTATGCTGTCAGGGTTGCGCCCTGAGCATAAGCACGGTGACCAAGCTCGCCAGCAAGGTCTTTGTAGTTGAAGGGGTTCCAGAAAGAGCGGCGGTTGATACCCTGTGGTACACCAATCGCCGTCATGGTGGCATCAATACCTGCCGCACAGTTCCACAAATCACGTCCCTGTGAACCAGTGGTTGAGTCAGCCATTGTGATCACGTTAGTAGCACGCTGCGTGACCATGGAAATCAGGTCAGAGTCAATCTGTGCAGCAAGGCGCATACCTGCGGCGCGACCAGCTTCAGTTTTATGTTCCGGGTCACGCATTTCACGCGCATCCAGAGTGTACAGAATGTTTTTCGGCTCCTTGAACACTGAAGGAACAAGGCGCTGAACCAGTGCTGTTGGTGTTTTGCTGCTGAGATCGAGGCCTTCCTCAATGTTCATGTGGTAATGCTGCGGACGATACAGAACATCACCTGCTCGCTGCATTGCTGTATCACCGGGACGGAATTTTTTAGCGTTACGGGAAACTACGCAGGCGGCCTCAAAGCCTTCAACGTAGTTTTCGAACATGATTTCAAGGTCTTTTGCTAATTGGTTAGCCATGCTTAATGCTCCGATAGGTTATTTTTTTGCCTTTTTAGCGGCGAAATACGGCGTCCAGTCACCAGTTTCCAGCGCCCTGGCTTTCAGTTTGTCGAGGTTGTTGATTACTGCGCCGTTGCTCCCCTTAACTGTCGGGGTTGTGGCTGCCGTGGTTTTTGCTTTTGGCATGATTCTGGCCTTAGATTCGATACGTTCCAGCAGACGACCAATTGCTACGGGGTTGGTAGCTTCTGCCAGTTGCTTGCGCAGTTCAGCGTTGCGACCGAGTGCCAGAACAACGATTTCCGGCTTCTCTGACTCAAACAGGATCGCGTTTTGTGTCTCGATGGGGATTTCCTCGAGTACGGCCTGTTCAGCTTCCTGATAGCCAGGAACCTTGAGGGCCTTAACACGTTGCTGATATTTGGATAATCGCTCTTGATAGGCAGCCTGAAGCTCCTGCTCCTTCTGCTTGCGAGCCATCTCCTGTTGCTGGTACTTGCCGTTATCCTCTGCCCACTTAGCCATGCGTTGCTGGTAGATTTCTTCATCGAAATCGATGTCCTCATCATCCAGTTTTGGCATTCGCGGTGGTTGAGTGATTACCGGCTGCTGCTCGACGGGTTTCTGAGACTGACGCATCAGCTCTTTCAGCTCGCGGTCTTTCTCTTTAATCGTCTTGCGCAGGTGTTTTACCAGTCCATGCTCTGCGCCATCTTCGCTGGTTGGCGAATCCAGCTTTTCGTCACCAAAGTAGAATTCCTGTTCTGATTCGTCGTCATCAGTTTCAGTAGCTTCCTCTGCATCATTGCCGGATGACTCACTGCCATCTTCTTTTTCGACTTCTTCAGCCAGTTCGACATCATCAGGAATCTGCTCTGACGCGTCGGTTTCGATTTCAACTTCTGGTGTGTTTTCTGCCATCTGGTCCATTTGTTACCCCTGTTTACTCGATGTTCAGCCCATCGGAAGGCAATAGGGTGCCAGGCCTCATAAAGACAGCCATTGCACGTTATGGGTTAATTACTACTGTGGTTGTTGCTGAGTTGATTTTTGCAGGATGCTGCTGATGTCCATGCGCTGCGCATGGCCCTGTGCCTGACTTTTCAGGACAAGCTCTGCATCAGCACGGGCATTATCTCCTTGCTGTTGCTGGAACTGTCCGAGCAGTTTCAGCGCCTCACGGATATCAGATTTTTGCTGGCTATCGGCAGATGCGAGGATTTTCACAACATTTGCCACAGCAACCTGAGCATCCGTCTGTGCCTGGAATGCTTTAACCTGAATGGCTGCCTGTTCGTTCTGCGCTTTCTGCAATTCAGCCTGACCAGCAAGAAGCTGACCTTGCGCTGCAACCATAGCCGGATCTGGCTGACTGGCCTGTTGTTGTTTCGCCTGTTCAACCATCTGCTGTTCTTCAGGCGTTCTCGGCTTGATAACGCCAGACAGAAGCAACTGATTGCGGTTGTATTCTTTCAGGTCGTCCATCCCTTCGCCGTCCATATTGTCGAGAATCATCGACGATACAAGGTCGTGCTTCGGCGTTCCTGGTGGGATAAGTGCCAGCATGGAAAGTAACGACTTAACCGTTGCGTCACGGCGAGTAGCGAACGACTGACCGACATCGACAGTCACTTCATAGTTACCCTGCGAAAGGTCGTTAAGCGCGATAACCTGCCCTGTCTGACGGTCAACCACTTCACCAGTCATCAGCGCCACGTCATCGCTGCCGTCCTCATTCACGATACGCATCGGCGTATCACTGCCATAGACCTCACGCGCCATAGAAAGCCACACAACGCCAGCGCGACGCATGGATTTAGCCATGTTGTCCATGTAGATATAGGACTGCGTATCCATCCGGTTAAAGATGCTATCAACGGTATCGGTGGCGACGTTGCTCGGCATGTTCTCAAGCTGCGACGCACCTGTAATTTGCTGAATAGCCGTTCCGGTGTACTGCAATAGCCCGGCAAGAGCTGGAGGCATTTGTGTCGGAGGTGTCCAGCCAGCAACCTGAGCTTCTGAAATGACTGTTCCGTTTTTGTCCTTCTTGCTGGTCATAGGAAGAACTGCAGGTCTATTCTTATTCCTCTCTGCCCAGTAATTCATTAATGGGCCGGGAATGAAATCAACATCCACGATAGGAATGCCATCACCGCCAGCCTGAGTGGCGTTATCTGCAATCATGGAAACCATCAGGTTCTCAAGACGCTGTGCATCCATCGCTTTTGCTGCGTGGCCTTCGATTCGCTCCTGATTATCAACAAATGAACGACGCCCATATACCGGGATGAGAGGAATATGTTCGCCCGGAATGCGCTTCGGTTCTTCCAGCCATTCAGCGCCAGACAGAAGACCGCAATAAACTCGGCGTTTCTTCACTGTCCGCTCACCAATCAGTTCGAATGCACCATCGGTCAGCTCGTCGACAATATCTTTGATTTGCTCTTCATCATAGATTGCCGTTTCTCCGCTAACAGGGTTGCGCCACGCCGTGAGCTTCACCTTCTCTATGCGAACTTCGTAGTAGCGTCCAACATAGATGGCATCTGGCGTTGACCAGTCATACTGAGTACCAGTGCCATCACGAGAAAGGCTTGCCGCAATGGAATCAGGGTATTCAGCCTCGAACGCTTTAGGCGTCATGGAGAACATTTCCATAGCCCACATAGCATCAGATCGGTCATATTGCTTGCTGTCCTGATCGAAGAAGACGCATGTCGCTGGGTCGTAAACAGGAAGAAGACTGATGCGTCGCTGCTCGTTACTCGGATCCATTTCATCTTCGTAATCGGCACACATGCGGAAACAACCGAATCCGCCCGTTACAGCATCATCAAATGCGTTATCACACGCTTCACCACCGGATGTTTCCTGATAGTCAGCGCGGAATTTGCCGTTCATCTTTTCGGCTAACGCTTCCGATGCCTTATCGTCCTTCGGCCTGAATTTAACGCTGATGCGATTCTGTCGATACTCGCCAATGATGCGATCACATTCACGGGCAATCTTATTCAGTTCAAAGCGCGGGTAATGCTCAAACCTGCCTTCATCAAATGAGTAACCAGCGTTTGTGCTGCCTTCCCACTGTGCGCCGGATACCCGGACGAAACGTTGAGCCTCAATAATCTGCTCACGCATATCCTGCGTTGCTGACCAGGCATTATCAAAGTTGCACAGCACCTTGCGATGCCAGTCAGTCATCTTTTTTTCTGCCATATCAACCTACACCACAAGGAATTGAGTAACTGGAATAGTCGGGTTGCGCAGCCGACTCCGGGCAATGCATACACATCATCAGCGCATCAGCCAGGTTAGGAGATGGAATACCGAGCTTCTGCTTCATTTCGACCTTAGTCATAAGCTCCAGCTTCCCGTTGTTATTGAATTTGCGCTGAATCTGCGTCAGTTCTGCAAACAGCTTCTCCAGCATCTTCTCGCCTATCGCTTCTTTGTCGAAACTCAGCATGTCGTCTGGGTCTGCATACTCACCGTGAACAACCGCCCGATATGTCAGATACAGCCTGTCAGCCAGCGCGTAATAGAATTGTGCTCGCTTATTGCGGAACACATCACCAATAGTGCGAACGTTGTCGCCCTGTACGACTTCATCGGCCCATGCTCCGGCCTGATAAGGCGCATCTTCATCGAATGGCGATTCGCTGCCCTTGAACATCGTGGCGGTGATTTTCTTGCCGGAGAACGCTTCCGTTGTCTGTCTGCGTAGCCCGGCACCAACACCATCACCATCCCACAGGTAATGGTCAGCGCCGTCTTCAATCGCCAGCGAAGTAGCCCAGTCAGCACCCTCGTTGATGTCCATCAGCAGACCTTCAGCAATGCGCTTAACTACCGAACCGTGACGCGATGCATAACCTTTAGCATCTGGCCCTGTATCTGATGGGTCATGCGCAGAGACAACAGCGCCTTTCGCTTTCCATCCGAGTTTCTTGTGCGCATCGGTTGCAGCTTCAAGCCATTCTCGTTTGATGATTGCCATATCACTTGCGCTTACCGGCTCACCAAGCCAGATGTGACGATACAGTGTCGGATTTCTGCGTTTACACTCTTCCATCTCCAGACGGAGAACTTCAGGAAAGTGCGGGTTGTCGGTGTAGTTCACCGTCAGCAGGCAAATATCATCGGGAGGATTTACAACGAATCGCTGATAGGTATCGTCGAGGATGTTTTTCGGGTTAAAGCTCACCCATATTTCAGAGAACGGCTTACGGATGGTCGGTATCAGGATATCCCATGATTCCTTCGTTACCGCTTCCGCTTCTTCCACCCAGCAGATATCAATACCTTCGAGCGATTTAATCTTCGTCGGGTTGTTTTTGATGCCGTAGAACATGAATTCAGCATTCGTTCCGAGATGACGAATCATGGAACGCTGAATTTCAAACTCAGCCGAATACCCTTCACGCTCAATGGTATCTTCAAGCAGCCGGATTACCGAATCGCTGATACTGTTTTGCAGTTCACGAGCGCAGAGAATACGCACTGGCTGACGACGCGCCGCTTCAACAAGCAGCCTAGCAATTGCCCATGACTTACCGCTACCTCGACCGCCTTTGGCGACTTTGTAGCGATGCGCCTCAATGAACGGTTCAAAGATAGGATTAATCGAGGTCATTTTCCGAATAGAGTGCTCATCGGTGATGTTTCAATCTGGATTGCGCCGCCGTCTTTGCCTGTTAGCTCGTGATCAACCTTGTCGCGCCATTTATCCTTCTGTCGGTTCTTAAGCCAGAAAATGGCAGCGGTTGTATCAGGCGGGTAATACTTCTCAAGCGGAGTTTCGACAATTCTGTTTTCAATAACACGAATATCGATATCTGGAGCCACGAAGCCCATAGCGCGTTGATAAAGACGATCACTAACTTCTGCATCAGCGACGGCCTTACCCTTTTTTATGGACTCCGAAAACTTAGGATAATCAAGCTTCCACTTGTTAATAGTTGACTCACTGACTTCGAAGAAATCAGCAAGCTCTGCATCGGTGTAGCCCAGCAAGCACAGTTTGCGTGCCTGTTCGGCGTACGCCTCTTGATACTTTGTTGGGCGCGCCATGTTTATGCTCCGGTAGTGAACAGGTCTAACGCTTCCTTCGATTTACGCACCGCTTCAAATGTGCGGATCGTGATATCTGAATTAGCGCCGCCTGACTGGAAGTGAATTTTGAATAGCTCAAGCTTCAGCTCGTCAGTGCCAATGAATTGAAATGCTTCTTCTGCGGCTGCGTTCTGGTTCATGACCAGTTTGTAAATCTCTAACTGGAATTTCTGTTCTTCAGTCATGGGAATAATCTCTGCCATTGTTGGCTCCGTTTATCCGTTAAAAGGGATATCAGTTAAGATATCCCGTGTAGGGTATAAGCCATTGTCGAGACCACTCATTGAATGGTCTCTGCAATAACCGATGTCTTTCCATCAGTCCGCCACCACAAAGAATCTTTTTTGCCTTAAGGCTGGAGGTTCATCTTTCAGTGGCTGCCAGTGTTATTTCCCCACTTACTGGCTTGGGTTGTTTCGCTGTACTGCCGTTAATTAGTGAGTCCGGGGATTATTTCAGTTCGTTACCAGGCATTTCTTTTAGCTCTTTCAAATGACAACGATTGAGGCTAAACCACTCCCCGTGCGACCTATAGTTGTAATATTTTTGGTGCAATTTGGTTTCAAGCTCTCTATCGGACGGAATCTTTGCAATTAGATTTAGCTTCCCACCACTCATGCGAGATATCTCTGAAATTCGTTTATTAACCCTGCGACTAAACCCTATTTTTGTTAGCCCACTATCTTCAGCATGCAGAACGTACACATATGATTTTTGCGAAGCACTGGGTGCGACTTTGTTGTAATTAATCATGTCAAACATGAAGCCTTGCTTTAGCAAAGTTTCAAAAAAGATAGAATTAACACACCCATTCCTTCTCAGCTCTGCACTTAGCTTGTCAATTTCCTCTATGATGTCGCCAGACCCCTTTCCACTTATAAGAAAATCTTGGTACATGCGACCAATTCTTGAGGTAATTTCAACAAAGTTATTCATAGCGTTTACCTTTTAGAAAGATGAGCCTGTTCGCACAGAAAAGCCGTCCCCGAGATGGTCGCCACCATATACGGCAATTCTCAGGCTCAGCTTTCTGAAAGACTCGGGATTGTTACGCGCTGCGATGCGCGGTTTACTGCAGATGTAAAAAAGCCCCGCAAATGCGAGGCTAAATCCTGGTATTTGTAATGACTGGCTCTTATCTCAACGCAGCCCCTTACTGCGCGCCAGATGCTCAATATCAAGCATCAGCAATGAGATGTTTAATCTGGATTCACTCCAGAAGTGATCATCACCCTGTCTACAGAGCCAGATGTGAAGGATGATGAGTAAAATTATCGCTATCATCGAAGGCATTGCGTCCTGATGTACTCCTGCAGGTAGTTAACCTGCGCGGTTATCCTGTCGATTCCACTTCGGAGACGGTAATAATTGAGTTCAGCATCTGCTGTAAGTCTTGGGCTTTCTCCATCGCCCATGCTGCTGGATCCGGTCGTTGACTTTGTACAGGTGGCGGCGACTTGCAGGCGCTTACGCCCAGCAGAAACATCAGCACGGAGACTTTCGATAGTCGCGTTAGCATCAGCAAGTTCCTTTGTATATCTTGCGTCGAGTTCTGCTACATCACGTTGACGCTTCTGCATGTCAGCGATGATGGATGTGGCTTTGTCGCGCTGGGCTTTGTAGGCGATGGCGTTATCCCGGTAATGATTAACAGCCCATGACAGGCAGACGATGATGCAGATAACCAGAGCGGAGATAATCGCGGTGACTCTGCTCATACCTCAATCTCTCTGACCGTTCCGCCTGCTTCTTTGAATTTTGCAATCAGGCTGTCAGCCTTATGCTCGAACTGACCATAACCAGCGCCCGGCAGTGAAGCCCAGATATTGCTGCAACGGTCAATTGCCTGACGAATATCACCACGATCAATCATCGGCAAAGCGCCACGCTCTTTAATCTGCTGCAATGCCACTGCGTCCTGGCTTTTGGGAGAGAAGTCTTTCAGGCCAAGTTGCTTGCGGTAGGCATCCCACCAACGTGAAAGAAGCTGGTAACGTCCGGCTGCTGTTGATTTGAGTTTGGGGTTTAGCGTGACAAGTTTGCGAGGGTGATCGGAGTAATCAGTGAATAGCTCTCCGCCAACAATGACGTCATAACCATGATTTCTGGTTTTCTGCCGTCCGTTATCAGTTCCCTCTGACCACGCCAGCATATCGAGGAACGCCTTACGTTGATTATTGATTTCCACCATCTTCTACTCCGGCTTTTTTAGCAGCGAAGCGTTTGATAAGCGAACCAATCGAGTCAGTACCGATGTAGCCGATGAACACGCTCGTTATATAAGCGAGATTGCTACTTAGTCCGGCGAAGTCGAGAAGGTCACGAATGAACCAGGCGATAATGGCGCACATCGTTGCGTCGATTACTGTTTTTGTAAACGCACCGCCATTATATCTGCCGCGAAGGTACGCCATTGCAAACGCAAGGATTGCCCCGATGCCTTGTTCCTTTGCCGCGAGAATGGCGGCTAACAGGTCATGTTTTTCTGGCATCTTCATGTCTTACCCCCAATAAGGGGATTTGCTCTATTTAATTAGGAATAAGGTCGATTACTGATAGAACAAATCCAGGCTACTGTGTTTAGTAATCAGATTTGTTCGTGACCGATATGCACGGGCAAAACGGCAGGAGGTTGTTAGCGCAACCTCATGCCACCCGCTTTCACGAAGGTCATGTGTAGAAGGCCGCAGCATAACTATCACTGATGAATTCAGGACAGCCAGTGGCTACGGCTCAGTTTGGGTTGTGGCGGCCGGAATCGAACCGGCTTCCATCGGTGCGCTGCCGATTGCAGTACGCGCGGCGGTCAGCTACATGACTAGTATTTTCACTATCGCCTATCTGCTAGCTCGCCATTGAGCTTCACCACAACGATAAGAGCACTGCGCGGCACCTTTCGCCAATTCCGCGAGGTCTGCGGGTTCAATGCTCTTACCTGTTGTGCAAATAAAAAAGCCACCGTTGCAACTTAAGAGTCACTAACGGCAGCTTACCTTCTAATTATGGCTAAATGGCTAATTGCATGTCAAGGCTTTTAACAGCAACATGCTTAACTTTCTCAACACGTTTACGCATTTTGAAAGCATTTTGCATCGGCTGGTATAAAACAAATAATGACGCTTTCAGGATGTCGTCAATTTCGTTTCTACAGGTTGCCAGTGAAGGTTTTCTCCATCCCTCGCCACCACGTCCACACATCTTGCGTGGCTTTGCAGTCGCGTGATAGTAGGATGCAATTGCTCGCTTAGATGAACCATGAGCGTAGTAGCTGAGGAGGATGCCAAAGGCTTTTTTGTCAATGTACATGACGGAATCGACGACCTGAGAAATCAACATTCCATCATCATCATTGCACATCGGCCTTGTCATAACTCTTCCCGGCTCTACGCTCTCCATGAACTTCGCTATTACGCTGCTCATGCGCTTTTCCAGGCGACCTGAATAAACCCATGCGCCCCACAGTTCAAGCCAGCCATTCAGCCACTCGTGCTGCTCTTTGGTGAGGTTTAGTTCTCTTATGCTCATCGTCTACCCCTCTTGCCCTGTTTGACCATCAGGACGCCGTTAACTATTACGTGACGCTCGCCTTTGCTGTCTCGGTTGTACTTGAGCACTGTTCCTCTTGCGCAGGAAAGCATCCTCGCCACTTCGGTCTGATTGCCTCGTGTCTGGATAAGAAGCTCTGGTATCGTTTGAATTGTGGCGTTCATACGTTCTCCAGTTCGGTGATTTTTATTCCAAGCCTTCCGCCTGGTACTTTCACGCCACGAATTACGCGAATGTCATCGAATTGCTCGTCGTCTTCCGCAAATCCGGCGTGGATAAGGGAGTCGAGTAAACCTTTCAGGATGTTATCGAGGTCGCGGCGGCGGGAGTCTGGAACGTCTGCGATGACTTTGATGCGGAGTCGTGATTTGGTGAAAATGTCTAACTTAAGTTGGCGGATGATTTGCTGAACGTCTTTTCGGTATTTCTGGCCTTTATCGCTGATGTAGTATTGGCTTCCCCGTCTTCGCCAGTAGGTATTCACCGACGGCGGGTATGGAAGCACAAACTGATATTCGTTCATGGCTTAATCTTTCCCTCCTTCAGCAGTATCGCCTGCGTCCTGATCACGCCTTCGAGGTGGTAAAGTCTGGCGTCTTTGTTGTCGAGATTATGGGTGCGTCGGTCGATTTCATCGTGACACGCGCTACAAGCCCATGCGCCGATCAGGTCGTCAGGCTTCATTCCAGTTCCGCAAATTCCAGCCATCCGGTAATGTGCCAGAACTGTAGTTTCAGGATTACCATTGCATACGCCGTAAATACGTACCTGGCATTCTCTGCCGCGCGCTTCTTTGCGTAGGTTAGCCATTTACCTTCCCTCGCAATTGAAGAATTGACTGAAGGTCTTTTTTAATAAATATGCGAGTGCGAATTGAGCAGTAGTTTTCCTTCATTCTGGCGTAGTAATAGTCTTTTCTTTGCTTAAGCTTGTTGGCATCCGCTGTCATCCAGTCTTTTACAGCAAACTTAATTAACCAGCGGTGGCAGAGATACCATTTCAGGTAATCATTCATCGTCTTCTTCCTCGTACATTGAGCTATTCGGATCGCTCATCAGTTCTGCGCAGCAGTGCTCACACACGTGAACTTCCAGCACATGCAGCTTCTGACCGCAGTTAGCGCACGTTAAAGCTCGCTCGACACTTTCTTTCTGGTATTGAAGGGATTGGGATGGGCTAAGCATTATTGGCGTCCTGCATCATGAGAAAGACAATCATGGCAGCGCGGAGTGGGTTGTCATCAAGAGTAATATGCTCACCAAAGCTATCAGCCTCCCACCATGACACTGCTTTCATGCCAGGGTTTGCTCGCTTGTATGCACATACGCTGATCATGTTTTCCATGATAATCGGCCATGCGTCTGCCGGGTTGTTGCAGTAGTCAGCTGCCGCTATGCAGATATATTCAGAATTAACTTCTGCAACAATCGTTACTCCTTCCTTGCTAGGGAGATTTCTGGCAACAAATAGACCATTCCTGTCTTTATAAATAACCTCTGCTACTCGCTTGTTAATTTCAAAATCACTTAACTTTGAATAATCCATTGTCATTTCCTCGCACGATGTCTTAGCCACCGGATATCCCACAGGTGAGCCGTATAATTGAAGGTTTTTACGTCAGATTCTTTTGGGATTGGCTTGCGTTTATTTCTGGAGCGTTTCGTTGGAAGGTATTTGCAGTTTTCGCAGATTATGTCGGTGAAACTTCGTCGCTGTCGTCTCATTCGTACCTCCTGTCGGTAAATCTGACACCCTGACCAATAGCCCATGCTGTCGTGTACTCAATCAGACTTGCCATACGCTTCACGCTCATCTGCGCGCTGCTTTCGCGAATGTTGACGTATTCGCCTTCAAGGCCGGGCAAAACATCAGCTTCCTGTTTTGTTGCCACTGCATGACCGCTGATCAACAAAACCTTCCATTGTTCTGGTTTTAACCATTTATCGCGCCACTGAACTTGCCTAGCGATATCTGCGACCATCGCGTGAAATTTTGCGTTCTGGTCAAGGTTGCGCTTGTAGTCAGTAATGCGGATGGTGACTGGCTTGTCTTTATCGAGAGGAGTTGAGAGGATGGCATTTATTGCGGCTTGCTGTTGTTGCTTACTTCGGAGGAAGATTGTTTGCTTCATCGTTACTCCTTCACTTTGACTCCAGCAGCGCGAATCCGTCCTTCGCATTCACTAATTGCGTCGTTATAACCAAATGTGACCCCATCCTCGAAATCGGTAGAAAATGCCTCACGCTCTCTTTTTCCAGGACACTCAATCTCGATAGCTGCTCGCGATGCCTGCCACGCTTGCCAATACATCTCAACCATATTGGCGTATATTTTATTTTTAGGATCACATCCGGTGTAATTTTCAAACCATTCTTCAAACTGCTTTCTTGATTCGTCCATATCAATCCCCGTTATGACAGGTTAATTTTCACCCAACCCTTCCCACGCACATTTGCAACAAGCCCTTTCTTTCTCAGGTATTGCATACGGCGATCGATGGTTTCGATATACATTCCATTGCTCCGCCATTTAAGCCAGATATCAAAAACAGGTGTTGGTCTTTCACTCAGCATTGAAAGAATGTTTTGATCTAATTTTTCGTACTTGCTCACAAATACCCTCTCTCACTTAATCGCGCCCACGCTTCGTTAAACTCTTCTCGGGTTGCGCCGGATTTTCTTTCTTCAAACATCATGCATTCGCTGATGTCTCCCCATGACTTTGGTCGCTTTTCAGCGAACAGATCATCCCATTCGAATACCCAGCGGCCTGATTTCCGGTAGTGGTAAATGGTCAGCCATGTTGTGCTGTTCGCTGGATACCCATAGAGAACTTCGACTTTTTGATCACGGTCTTTATGCTTCTTCAGCAGGATAAAGCCAGCAACCAGCGAAGCTCCGGCAAGAATGATGATTGGAATTTGCCAGTCAGCCACACTTCCCTCTCCCCCAAATAAAAAGGCCTGCGATTACCAGCAGGCCTGTTACAAGCTCAGTGATGTAGATGGTCATACGTCAGCCCCTTGTGCATATCGTCTGCCACGTGCAGCGGGTGCATTTGATGTTGTGCAAATCTGTCTGGCTTCATCCTGGTCACATGCAACAAAGTGTCCGTTGCAGAACCGCTGGTAAACCGTACCAAGCGAGCCAAAGCGGTTTTTCGTCACGATGATTTCAGCAAATGGCGCGGCGCTACTGTTCTCGTCATATACCGCTTCCCGATAGAGCATGATGATTGAGTCTGCGTCCTGCTCAATGCTTCCTGAATCACGCAAATCTGCGTTTGTCGGGCGTTTGTTTGGTCGCTTCTCAACATCGCGCGAAAGCTGACTCAGGGAGATAACAGGCGTTTTCAGGTCTTTCGCCATCGCCTTCAGGCTTCCGGAGATGTGAGCAATTGCGAGGTCGTTCCGGTCTGCTTTCGGCTTCTCAATCAGGCCAAGATAATCCGCCATGATGAGTGACAGATTTGGATTTTCCTGTTTATGCCGTTCTGCGATTGAGCGTATTTCTTCGACCGATAACCGCGAGGCATCGACTACCCATACATCCAAATCTGCAAGCTGACTCATGCCGTTAGCAACACGCGCCCAGCCTTCGTCATCCATCGATGCAGGATTTCGCAGTACGCTAACCGACATCCTCCCGGCGTTGGCAATGCTTCGCTCTGCAATCTGCAATGCGCTCATTTCCATTGAGAAAATCAATACCCCGCGCCGGACGTCAGAACCAGGAATAACGCGGCTTGCAACGCCTTCGGCAATCTTCAGCGCCAGTTCGGTTTTCCCCATACCAGGACGAGCAGCGATTATCACCAGGTCTTCTGCGTTCATCCCTCCGGTGATAGCGTCAAGTTCTTCGATTCCGGTCTTCAGGGTATCTGACTCTTCTCCGTTCCTCAGACGCCTGTCAAGCGTGTCAGTGTAGTCAGTGATGATTTCCCCTAACCGTACAGGTTTAACCTCGTCACGGGGCTTTCTGATGGCTGAAAGACGCTTTACAAGCTCGTCCATCGCCTGACTCGATGTATCGATGGTTCCGCTCTGAATTGGTTCACGCATTTCATCCATGATTTCCAGCACCAGACGGCGGTGATAGTTATCCGCGACCATTCCGGCATATCCCTTCAGGTTTGCGGCGCTCGGGCAGTTTTTGCTGGTCATCAGGATTGACGTGAAATGCTCCTCTCCGCACGCCTCGGCAACCATCAGCGCGTCGATTAGGTTTCTGTTTCTCGCCTGCTTGCGGATAACCTCGAAGGCTTTCCGGTAGAGCGGAATTGAAAACGCTTCCGGCTCAAGCGTTGCCAGAACGTCACTGGCAGTTGGTGTTAATCCACCAATCAGCAGGCCACCGATAACGCTCGCTTCGATATCCTGTCTCATGCAATCCCCCTGTCTGCAAACTTCCCTTCCCGTACTCCCGTTAACGAATCTTCCCTCAACAGGTAATCAAAATCAGCCGTCCAGCCCGTGTCGTTGTCTCCGAAGTAAAACGGCTTGGCCTGATGCACAAACGCCCTGACATACGCTCTGAAACCGTCCACGTTTGGCGTTTTCAGTTGCGGGATGATTTTCTTCAGGCGGCGTTTGCGTTTCTCGTTGACCGCAACAGCGTGTGGCAGTCTGTCACCGACTTCGGTGTTGTAGGCGTTCAGGAAGGATTCGTAGTCGATTCGTTCTGCCTTGCGACGTTCAGGTTTAACCTGCCCATCACCTCCCCCATTGGGGGGTAGGGGGGTATTATTTATATTCTTGTTAATACCTTCTTGTTCATGATGTGCGGTTGTTTGTGCGGCTTCATGTGCGCTTTCATGTGCGGCATGTACGCTGAAAGCCGCGCCATTACTGGCTTCATCATGTGCGGCGTCATGTGCGGTTGTTTGTGCGGCTTCATGTGCGGGTGAATTGTCCATTTTTTGAGCATATTCATGGTAATTTGTGATGGTGATCACACGACCTTTTTGCTTCTCTCCATCAATGGAGATCATCCCCTCTTTCACAAAAACCTGAAGCATCCGCTCAACCTGATCACGGCTTGCTGGCTTGCCATGCCTGTCGCATAACTGAAGACCTAAATCAGCTGCTGTCACAACCAGTTGACCGGGTTGCAGATGCCATTCATGACCTTTGAAATTCGCTTTGTATGGCTTTCTGGCGGCATTCAGGAGAAGGTTTTCCCACAGGGTGCGAAGATAAACATCTTTCGACCATGACTGTTTCAGAATGCTCCGGTACAACGGAATGTAACCAGTTTTCTGGTTCTCCATCCTGTTGCTCCTGCGCTCGTGTGCGGCGCTGAAATCGTAGATTTTTGCTGTATTGCTCATAACTACCTGCCTTGACGAAAGACCTTAAGAACATCGTTAAACTGACTTACGGATATGTCTTCTTTGAGCAGCTTTTCCAGAAATGCGTTTGGAATGAACGTATATCCATCCTCTTTTGGTAGAGACGGGAGCAACGCCCTCGCCTCAGCCTTCAGAAGCTCAGTTCTGGCAACTTTCACAAAAGAGATTTGAGTTCTTTCATCAATGGAACGAAGGAAGCGCAAACGCTTAGCTTCTTTGTGTGTATCAGGTGGATTAAAGCCTTTGTTTCGCATATAATTACCTCGTTGGATGTTGTTAAAATTCCATTTGTATTTGATCAGAACGCTCGGTTGCCGCCGGGCGTTTTTTATTGGTGAGAATCGAAGCAACTTGTCGTGCCAATCGAGCCATGTCGTCGTCGACGACACCCCATTCAAGAACAGCAAGCAGCATTGAGAACTTTGGAATCCAGTCCCTCTTCCACCTGCTGATCTGCGACTTATCAACTCCCACAGCTTCCGCTGTCTTCTCAGTTCCAAGCATTGCGATTTTGTTAAGCAACGCACTCTCGATTCGTAGAGCCTCGTTGCGTTTGTTTGCACGAACCATATGTAAGTATTTCCTTAGATAACAATTGATTGAATGTATGCAAATAAATGCATACACCATAGGTGTGGTTTAATTTGATGCCCTTTTTCAGGGCTGGGATGTGTAAGAGCGGGGTTATTTATGCTGTTGTTTTTTTGTTACTCGGGAAGGGCTTTACCTCTTCCGCATAAACGCTTCCATCAGCGTTTATAGTTAAAAAAATCTTTCGGCCTGCATGAATGGCCTTGTTGATCGCGCTTTGATATACGCCGAGATCTTTAGCTGTCTTGGTTTGCCCAAAGCGCATTGCATAATCTTTCAGGGTTATGCGTTGTTCCATACAACCTCCTTAGTACATGCAACTATTATCACCGCTAGAGGTAAAATAGTCAACACGCACGGTGTTAGATATTTATCCCTTGCGGTGATAGATTTAACGTATGAGCGCAAAAAAGAAACCATTAACACAAGAGCAGCTTGAGGACGCACGTCGCCTTAAAGCAATTTATGAAAAAAAGAAAAATGAACTTGGCTTATCCCAGGAATCTGTCGCAGACAAGATGGGGATGGGGCAGTCAGGCGTTGGTGCTTTATTTAATGGCATCAATGCATTAAATGCTTATAACGCCGCATTGCTTGCAAAAATTCTCAAAGTTAGCGTTGAAGAATTTAGCCCTTCAATCGCCAGAGAAATCTACGAGATGTATGAAGCGGTTAGTATGCAGCCGTCACTTAGAAGTGAGTATGAGTACCCTGTTTTTTCTCATGTTCAGGCAGGGATGTTCTCACCTGAGCTTAGAACCTTTACCAAAGGTGATGCGGAGAGATGGGTAAGCACAACCAAAAAAGCCAGTGATTCTGCATTCTGGCTTGAGGTTGAAGGTAATTCCATGACCGCACCAACAGGCTCCAAGCCAAGCTTTCCTGACGGAATGTTAATTCTCGTTGACCCTGAGCAGGCTGTTGAGCCAGGTGATTTCTGCATAGCCAGACTTGGGGGTGATGAGTTTACCTTCAAGAAACTGATCAGGGATAGCGGTCAGGTGTTTTTACAACCACTAAACCCACAGTACCCAATGATCCCATGCAATGAGAGTTGTTCCGTTGTGGGGAAAGTTATCGCCAGCCAGTGGCCAGAAGAGACGTTTGGGTAACCACAATACAACCTTGTTGTCGCAAAAAGATCGCATATGCGATTGTTTATTAGAAATAGAAATCGCCATATAGGCGAATAGTCGATCTCAGTGCATAACATAAGGAAATCAATAACATATGCCAAATTTACCGATGGGCGGATCGCAGGGTGAATTACCCTTAGTACCTACAGTAGAAGTTGTTGCTGATGGCATTCCTATGGGGGTGCTTAATGATGGAACCCCTTATCTAACTCTTTACGGTTTAGCCAAATTATGTGGCATAGATGAAGCACCTCTTCGAATGTTTACATCTAACTGGGAGACTGAAAAAAATAAGCCAAGAGGACAAAAAGTAGCTGCATACTTAGCTGAGAAAGGATTTAACAACGTTGACCGACTGTATACCCGCGTCATAAATAGCTCAAACGTTGAAACACATGCTTATCCTGACTATGTTTGTATGGCTATCCTCCGTTACTACGCTCTAGATGCCACCAATTTTGATAGGTCAGTCGCAATAGGTAATTTTGTTCGCTTGGCTGAGTACACGCTTAAGCGAATGATTTATGAAAAGTCAAATTACAACCCAAATGCTTCAATAGATATCTCATTCGAGAACTATAGAGCAAGGATTAAGCTAAACGATCAGATACCGACAACTCATTTTGCAGTATTCAGAGAGATAGCTGACATTGCCATGAACCTGATCGGAGGAGGATTCCCAATGGATGACACCACATCTTTGGATGGAAGTGTTGGAATTCACTGGGGAAAGTATTGGACAGCTAATGGGCTATCTGAGAAATTCGGGGAAAGGGTGCAGTACCCACATCTATTCCCCGAAAATTACAGGCAGTCAGCTGCAAATAAGCATATAAAAGCTTGGATTTATCCTATTGAGGCACTTGGCGTGTTCAGAAAATGGCTACACGATAATTACGCAATGGAAAAACTGCCAAATTACCTTGGGAACAAAAAGATTAGTAATGCCTCCGAGCTATTAGAGTTGATAAAAAAACCAGCACTCCCAAATAAGCATTGATCTCCACCACAACCCGGCATCTGCGCCGGGTTTTCTTTGCCTAACGCCCCCAAAAAACACATAACCAATTGTATTTATTTTAAAATTAATAGATACAACTCGCTAAACATCGCAATTCATATCTCTCGATCACCTTCCCAATCCACACAACCCTGCAAAAAATAAATCTATATAAAAAACATACAGATAACCATCTGCGGTGATAAATTATCTCTGGCGGTGTTGACATGAATACCACTGGCGGTGATACTAAGCACATCAGCAGGACGCACTGACCACCATGAAGGTGATGCTCTTAAAAATTAAGCCCTGAAGAAGGGCAGCATTCAAAGCAGAAAGCTTTGGTGTGTGTGATACGAAACGAAGCATTGGCCGGAAGTGCGAATCCGGATTAGCTGCCAATGTGCCATTGCGGGGTGTTTTCGTTCAGGAATACGACTCCCACACACAACCAAAGCTAACTGACAGGAGAATCCTGATGGATGCACAAACACGCCGCCGCGAACGTCGCGCAGAGAAACAGGCTCAATGGAAAACAGCAAACCCCCTGTTGGTTGGGGTAAGCGCAAAACCAGTTAACCGCCCTATTCTCTCGCTGAATCGCAAACCGAAATCACGAGTAGAAAGCGTACTGAATCCGATAGACCTTACAGTGCTGGCTGAATACCACGAACAGATTGAAAGCAACCTGCAGCGTATTGAGCGCAAGAATCAGCGCACATGGTACAGCAAGCCACGCAGTGAAATGGGTGTGACTTGTGTTGGTCGCCAGAAAATGAAATTAGGCAGCAAACCACTTATTTGAGAGGAATTAATATGTCATCAATCCGCTTAACTACGAGAATGAAAGAGGAAATCGCTCGTAACGCTTTAATTAAGTCTGGGGTTTTCACTGAACTTGAAGAAGTAACAAAGTTAAAGAACCAGCTTGCACTTGACGCCAGAGTTATTGCGTTTGGCGGGAAAAAGAAAACTGAGGAAGTTGATCAGTTATCATCCAAGTTGGTAGCTATAAGTGAAGAACTTGAAAAGATGGGATGTTCATTTTACTCATACGATGTTCGTTCTACTTCAATTTATCTGACTGCATCTGGCAGAAGGATTGGATGGCATTCATATGGGAAAGACGGCAACGGCGAAGATATATTGCTCCCTACTCCGAACAAAGATAAATGCATGTTTAGCGCAGAACACGAAATAACAAAAAGGTTTGATGAAATCTGCGCATTGCAACAAAAACTTGAAGCCAAGAAAAAGGATATCGAATCAAATGTATGGGCTGCTTTGAACTCAGTCACAACAGTTAAGCGACTTATTGAGGTTTGGCCTGAAAGCAAAGAATTGCTACCAAAAGAAGCAGATAAAGCAAGTACAGCACTTCCTGCTTTACGGGTAGAAGATTTGAATAAGATGATTGGACTTCCTTCCGAGGCCGCATAGTCGGCCTTTATTTTTGGCATAAACAACAGAATAAACACTGCACTGAATTATTTGAGGTGAGATATGACAAAATCACGGAGCGTACCTTTTCCTGAATCAGAAACTGAACATAATGGAATGCCTGTTTTCTGGAGATTCCAAGCGACAGTTGAAGAAGATGGAATCAAAATATTCGCACTTCAATATATAGCTTTTCATCAGACAGAGCATTATGCATGGTTGGTTCCTGCGCATTGGATTGTTGATTTTAAACCAGCACCAAATCAGTGGTTACAGGAATGGAAACAAAGGAGAAATAGATATGCAATTAAGAAAGTAGCAAAAAATGCAGAAAGATCTTTTGCATTCCCAACGAAGAAACTTGCTATTGAAAGTTTATTGCGTCGGAAGAAATACCATTTAATGAGAATAAAACAAGATTTGGCTGTTGTATCAACTCTTGTTGATGGGATGAAAAATATTGATACATCAATACCAGATATTGAATATAACTTTGGACACAACCAAGAAACAGAAAATTGGGTATTTTATTAGTACGAATAAGCACTGTGTATTCATTCCAACGAGTGAATACACGGAGCAATGTCGCTCGTAACTAAACAGGAGCCGACTTGTTCTGATTATTGGAAATCTTCTTTGCCCTCCAGTGTGAGGGCGATTTTTTATCTATGAGGATATGAATAGATGTCAAACATCAAAAAATACATCATTGATTACGACTGGAAAGCATCAATAGAAATTGAAATCGACCATGACGTAATGACAGAGGAAAAACTTCACCAGATTAATAATTTCTGGTCAGACTCTGAATACCGACTCAATAAACACGGCTCTGTATTAAATGCTGTATTAATCATGCTGGCGCAACATGCTCTGCTTATAGCAATTTCAAGCGACTTAAATGCATATGGTGTTGTGTGTGAGTTCGACTGGAATGATGGAAATGGTCAGGAAGGATGGCCTCCAATGGATGGTAGCGAAGGAATAAGAATTACCGATATCGATACATCAGGAATATTTGATTCAGATGATATGACTATCAAAGCCGCCTGAGAGCGTTTTTAAAGAATACAACGAAGGAGGATATATGAGTGAAGTAACAGATTTAGTTGTTATTGAAAAATCAAATGCAATGACTGTATTTCAGTCTGCCGACCAGATTGAAGAAATCCTTCAAAAGGTTGAACGTGAAGTTATGTCCTTTGTTCCTGATATCACAACGGCAAAGGGCAGGAAGGAGATCGCTTCTCTGGCGTATAAAGTTGCGCAGACGAAAACATATCTCGATGGTCTTGGCAAAGACCTTGTTGCTGAACTGAAGGAAATTCCAAAGCTAATTGATGCCAACCGCAAGACAGTGCGTGATCGCCTTGATGAGCTGAAAGCCAAGGCACGCCAGCCTCTTACTGATTATGAGGAAGAACAGGCGCGGATTAAAGCCGAAGAAGAAGCTAAGGCAGCAGCTGAAGCTCTCGCAAAGCAAATTGAGTCTGACCATGAAATAGCTATTTTGATGGATCGCGAATTTGACCGCCAAAGAGAAGAGGCAAGACTCAAAGCGGAGCAGGAAAAGCGAGAGCATGAAGAACGCTTAAAAAGAGAAGCTGAAGAGAAAGCCAGAGCAGAAGCCGAAGCAAAGGCAAAAGCCGAAATTGAAGCAGCAGCAAGGCGAGAAGCAGAAGCTAAGGCCGCTGCGGAACGAGCAGAGCGTGAACGCATTGAAGCCGAGCAACGAGCACAGCGCGAAGCAAAAGAGGCAGCAGAACGAGCTGAAAGAGAAAAGCAGGCAGCAATTGAAGCAGAACGCAGAAAAGCACAGGAGGAGGCTGAACAAATCCGTCGCGATGCTGAAGCAAAAGAGCAAGCCAGAATAGCAGAAGAAAAAAGAATCAAGGACGAAGAAGAGCGTAGAGCAAAGGATAAAGCTCACCGGAAAGAAGTTAATAACAAAATACTTGCTGACCTTATCAAGGTTGGCGCATCAGAAGATGTTGCTAAAAATATCATAACAGCCATCGTAAAAGGCGAAGTATTCGCAACAAAAATAACCTACTAATAAAACCAACATAAGGAACCACCCATGATTTACGCAATCGCGGGAGGCGCTCGCATGGGTGCCTTCCAACTAAATGAATCTTTACTTGAACGAATCACCCGTAAATTACGTGACGGATGGAAAAGAGTTGAGGTCTTATTATGCGCAATGAAATAGCCATCAATCACCAGATGCTTCGTGCTGCACAGAACAAAGCAGTAATAGCCAGATTTATTGGTGATTCCAAAATGTGGCTTGAAGCAAATAAAGCGATGAAATCAGCTATCAACCTTCCGTGGTATCGCAGGAAATGAGTTTCACAGATAACTGGTCAGACGAAGAATTCATTCGTCAGATGAAAGAATTAATCGGTAACGAAGGAGATATTCATGTCACTTGCAACCACAGTGAAGGAGAGCAAGTTACAGAGACGCATGTACACGCAGCAGGCGTTAATGTATCGCCAGAAGGGAGATCGTGAAGGTGTGCGCGTATTTTTAAATGCGGCAAAGACTGAAGTATTAAATCAGCGTTATTTCCTTGGGCCATGTCCATTCTGAGAACAAACATATGAGTAAAGAATTTTACGCAAGACTGGCAGCTATTCAGGAGAATCTGAACGCGCCAAAGAATCAGTACAACTCATTCGGTAAATATAAATACAGAAGCTGCGAAGACATTCTTGAAGGCGTTAAGCCGTTACTGAATGGCCTGTTTTTATCAATCAGCGATGAAGTTGTGTTGATTGGTGATCGGTATTACGTAAAAGCCACGGCAACTATTACCGATGGCGAAAACAGTCATACGGCAACCGCTCTTGCACGAGAGGAAGAAAGCAAGAAAGGAATGGATTCTGCACAAGTTACTGGAGCTACAAGCTCTTATGCGCGCAAGTATTGCCTCAATGGTTTGTTCGGCATTGATGATGCGAAAGATGCAGATACCGACGAACATAAACATCAGCAGAACGCAGCAGCAAAGCAATCAAAACCATCACCTACACCTGAACAGGTTCTAAAAGCATTCACTGACGCAGCAATGCAAAAAAACACCGTGGAAGAGCTTAAACAGGCGTTCGCCAAAGCGTGGAAGATGCTCGAAGGAACACCGGAGCAGCACAAAGCGCAGGACGTTTACAACATCAGACGTGACGAATTAGAAGGAGCGTCTGCTTAATGGCACATTCGATTACTGTAAGACTAAACAAGCCCGCAAGAGAGTTTCAGGCCGGGGAAAATATCGGATTCAACATCCGTGCTGGCGTTCAGTATTACGATCGCCAGACAAAAAAGAAAGAATGGACAAACTACAGCGCCGTTGTATTTGCCAAGCCGGGAGCGCAAGCGGATTACTACCGTAGTGTTCTTGTTGAAGGTGGCATTGTGGAAATTACCGGAGAAAACATCAGGGTTGATGTTTATCAGGGGCAAAATGGTCAATCAATCACTCTTGAATTACTGAATGCAAAGATTGGATTTGCAGCTTCAGGAAATGGCCCGCAGCAGCAAAGTAGTAACCAGCAGAACACTCCTGTATACGACGATTCCATCCCATTCTGATTTAGAAAAATAAGGATTTAATTATGCCAGCGCCTCTGTATGGTGCGGATGACCCACGCCGCTGTTCCGGCAATTCCGTATCGGAGGTGCTGGATAAATTCAGGAAAAACTACGACCGGATAATGTCGCTACCGCAGGAAACGAAAGAGGAAAAGGAATTTCGCCATTGTATATGGCTTGCAGAGAAAGAAGAACTAGAGCGAATTTACCAGACATCAATCCGACCATTCCGCAAAGCCACATATACCCACTTCCCTGAAATTGACCCGCGCCTGCGTAATTACCGCTCACGCTATGGCGCTATCAGTAATGACTGAGGAATTTACCATGAGAGGACTTGCATACAATCCCGGTATTCTTCCGGCAGAAATGATTATTCGCCAACGCGTAAAGCCAATGCCATCGAGAGAGGAATTGCTTAAAAGAAATAGTTTCGGTTCTGTTAATGACAACAAATATCTGAATGCGATGTTGCGGAGTGGGAAAAAATGAAACAAATGTCACTAATTGAGATGGATGGTTTTCTGAAAGGTAAATGCATCCCAAGTGATTTAAAGGTTAACGAAACAAACGCTGAATATCTGGTGCGTAAGTTCGGTGAGCTTGAATCAAAACTGGAAACGGCGTTGCGGGAGTGTCGTTCTGCTGGAATCACGATTGATAACCTTGAGGCCAAGTGCGCGGCGCTGGCAGCGGAGAGTGCGGGGCTGAAAAAGTTCTGTGAAGACGCAGCGTTTGATGCTGATTATGAGTCAGAACTTCTTGGAGAACGCGGTGGATTTGTTGATGGGCTTAGCTTGGTAAAAACCCCAGCCACCGACGCTTTCCTGGCTGAAGTACGGGCGCATGGCGTGGAGATGGCTATGGAGCATATGCAGTCGAGCGGTTCGTTAACATTTGGAGATTGCTACATATCACTTAACGAGTTCGCCGCAGAGCTTCGCAAAGGAGGCAACCAGTGAGCAAGATTGACTATCAGGCACTGCGTGAGTTAGCAAAACAGGCAACACAGGGCGAATGGGTCGCATTTATTTCGCCGGGTACTGGTACGTATGCGGTGCATACACCTGGTGATAAACGATGTGAAGACGTTATCAAATGGACCGGCTTTGATGGACAGAACAACGCAGAGAACAACGCTCGTTATATCGCAGCTTTCAACCCTGAAGTAGTGCTGGCACTACTGGATGAACGGGAAAGAAACCAGCAATACATCAAACGCCGTGACCAGGAGAACGAGGATATTGCGCTAACGGTAGGGAAGCTGTTAATCGAAAACGGTCAGCTTGTTGCCGATACGCTACGCCACTTAGCTGATAACGAAATCGACTCTGATTATTTTGCTATCACCTCAACTAATGAGAACGGTACTGAAATTGATCATGAGATGTCTATTACCGATTACGCACTGCAAGCTGCCGGAACTGTAGACGAATTGGTTGCGGCGCTGGAATCCGCAGAGAAGCGCATAGCAGAACTGGAAGCGCGGGAAATACTGCTCCCGGAACGTAGCAGCATGCTTCATCGAACAGATTTTCACGATGATTACCAAACGGTAATGGCATACAAAGTTTCTGAAGTCATCGCTGCAATCCGCGCCGCTGGTATTCGCATCAAAGGAGAGTGATATGACCACTATAACCGATAAGAAACAGTATCCCAGCGATCAATATCTTAATGAGCTGGTCACCAACATGGAGTTTGCTGCAAGGGCACCAGTTGAAGTCGTGAGAGCGATGGCAGCAGAGCTACAGAAGCGGCGCGAAGCTGATAGTGCAGAACCTGTAAGCCAAACTTACAACTTGCCAGAATTAATCGAAGGCATGGAAGTTTCCATTGATGTAAGCACTTGTGATGCTGATTTAGGTAATCGCTATTTCGGCACCGTCACCGAGGCGTTAGAACTTGATACAGCCAAGAATGGTTACATCCTCTTGGTTCAGGACGCAGAGCCAAACTTCGATGTAAATGGCAACTCTCCGGTAACTCCGGATGGTTGGATAAGCTGTAGTGAGCGAATGCCAGATGATGGTCAGCACGTAATTATTTTATGTGATGGCGCATTCGTTCTTTATGCGCAATATCGAGACGGAGAGTTTTTCGATATTGTCCGCAATGGTGATGAATTTTTCGAAACACAGAGTCGCAATGTAACCGACTGGATGCCTCTACCAGAACCGCCGAAGGAGGTTAACCGTGGCTAACCTGCAACTTGCCGTCAAAGGTGAATACTTCGATGCCATGATTCGCGGAGAGAAAACGGAAGAGTATCGCCTGTGTAATGACTACTGGAATAAGCGAATTATGTTCCGGGAGTATGACCGCCTGATTATCACAAAGGGATATCCGAAGCGTGACGATTCCAGCCGCAGAATTGACGTTCCGTATGGCGGTTATGAAATAAAGACAATCACACATCCCCACTTCGGCGATAAACCGGTAAAGGTGTTCGCGATAAAGGTGAATATCGACACTGAATAACAATCCTCGCACTCGCGGGGATTTCTTTTATCTGAACTCGCTACGGCGAGTTTTGTTTTATGGAGATGATAAATGCACTTCCGAGTCACAGGTGAATGGAATGGAGAACCATTCAACAGAGTTATCGAAGCAGAGAACATCAACGACTGCTATGACCACTGGATGCTATGGGCGCAGATAGCACATGCAGACGTAACCAATATTCGAATTGAAGAACTGAAAGAACACCCAGCCGCCTGATGGCGGTTTTTTGGGGGTAGTAGATGGCTGCAATTCACATTGTATCAATAACATGCAATGCAATTCAGATAGTTGCTTGCATTATCTTTGTTTTCTCAATCCTTCGCTCCCGACGATATTCTCCAGCAATTAACCGACATCCTGCTCAGGTTGAAGCCGTCAGGATGGCTATAGAGTTACGAAAGGAGATGAATAAGGCATTAATGGAGATGGAGAAACCATTCACTGACAAACATTAAGAGTGGAAATAAAGAAATCACACCGCCTCACACTCGATGAGGCCTGTACATATCTGATAGAGCCGCTATATGGCGGTTTCTTTTTGCCTGGAGAATTAAGATGACCGATACCAGCCTGATTCCTGAGAAAGAAGTGATGAACAAGCTCGGTGTTTCATCACGTCAGACAATCTTGAACTATACCAAACGGCACGGATTTCCGAAGCCAGTCAGAACCCACCCAAAATCATACCTTCGTGAAGCTGTTGAAGGGTGGATTCTTAACGGTGGCGTTAACCAGAAATGCTCCTGATGTGCCAGAACAATTTATCAGCGTGAAGCTCATAAGCTTTGCGCTGAGCCTCTATCCAGTCGTGTTTATTGTACACGGACATTATCCCGCCAAGTTCATGACCGAGCATTCGCTCAGTAACATGAGGCTCGACATTCATCTCGGACAGACGTGTAACAAGCGTTCTTCTGAAATCATGTGTTCGCCAGTAACCTAGATCCATCCCTCCCCTTATTCTATTTACGAATCGGTTGGCTGCAGCGATGCTGATCGGTTTGTTTATGTCTTCTCCAGGGAAAAGAACATCATTGTACGTTGTCATGGTCTTTTCGAGAAAAGGCTTAATTTGTTCGAAGATTGGACGACGGATAACATTACCCATCTTGCTATGCTCTTTCGGTACGGTCCATACGTTGTCCAGCAGGTCAAATTCTGTCTTTGTTGCCAGCCTAAGCTCTGAGAGCCTCGCCCCCCACAGCATAAGCATCTGATGAAGTAGCTTATTTGACGTAGACGCACGGCTTCTTTCAATAGCAAGCCAAATCTTAGCCAGTTCGTGATACGACAGTACCCGATCCCCTACCTCAGCGCGGGAGCCGAAGTCCCTTGGTTGGATGCTCATAATTGCGCAACTATCTATCAACTGACGCCGCATGCACCAACTTATTGCTGATCTTAGTTGACTTAGCACCTGCCTTGCTCGGCGTGGATTATCTCTTTCTTCTTCGGTAAGCAGGTCAACCCATTGCTTAACCGTGATAGAAGATGCCGGACGATTAGGAAAGGCGTCATGCATGCGCTTCATAACCGTTGATCGGTAAAGTGCCTGGGTCTTTTCTCTGAGAGTTGTAGAGACGTAGTTGTCGAACCAGTAGTCGAGACACTGGGCGACCGTCATGGAGTTCTCCACCTTCTCTTCAAAATAGGTGCGTGGATCCGTTCCTGAGAAATAGAGCTTTCGCAAGTCAGCAGTGATCTGTCTGGCATCCTTCAAAGACAGGGATGGGTATCGACCAAGCCCAAGTCGATTAGGCTTGCCATGCCAGCGATAGCGGTACTGGAACTGGATGACCCCCTTCGGTGAAATTCGTATGCTGAGGCCATCGGCATCAGCCACTTCTTGTGGGCCCGAATATGGTTTACCATAAATAGTACGCAGTTTTGTGTCGCTTATAGCCATAAATAATATTTGGTACGCTCAGAAATAATGGTTTGGTACACATCTGGTACACAATATCACATGGACAACAGCGCACAGTAAACAACTATATTTGACGTTCGTAGACATACTCAGGTGAAAAAAGGGTTGTTTTTCGAGTTATAACAGACAGTTAATTAACTACAGTGGACAATGCTAGACAATGACAGACACAGATAAGCAACCTACCTTCCTCTTTCACGATTACGAAACCTTTGGAACGCACCCCGCGTTAGATCGCCCTGCACAGTTCGCAGCCATTCGCACTGATAACGAATTCAATGTCATCGGCGAACCCGAAGTCTTTTACTGCAAGCCCGCGGATGACTATTTACCCCAGCCTGGAGCAGTATTAATTACCGGTATTACCCCGCAGGAGGCACGGGCGAAAGGAGAAAACGAAGCCGCGTTTGCCGCCCGTATTCACTCGCTTTTTACCGTACCGAAGACCTGTATTCTGGGCTACAACAATGTGCGTTTCGACGACGAAGTCACACGCAACGTTTTTTATCGTAATTTCTACGATCCTTACGCCTGGAGCTGGCAGCATGATAACTCGCGCTGGGATTTACTGGATGTTATGCGTGCCTGTTATGCCCTGCGCCCGGAAGGAATAAACTGGCCTGAAAATGATGACGGTCTACCGAGCTTTCGCCTTGAGCATTTAACCAAAGCGAATGGTATTGAACATAGCAACGCCCACGATGCGATGGCTGATGTGTACGCCACTATTGCGATGGCGAAACTGGTAAAAACGCGTCAGCCACGCCTGTTTGATTATCTCTTTACCCATCGTAATAAACACAAACTGATGGCGTTGATTGATGTTCCGCAGATGAAACCCCTAGTTCACGTTTCCGGAATGTTTGGGGCATGGCGTGGCAATACCAGCTGGGTGGCACCGCTGGCGTGGCATCCTGAAAATCGCAATGCCGTAATTTTGGTGGATTTGGCAGGAGACATTTCGCCATTACTGGAGCTGGATAGCGACACATTGCGCGAGCGTTTATATACCGCAAAAGCCGATCTTGGCGATAACGCCGCCGTTCCGGTTAAGCTGGTGCATATCAATAAATGTCCGGTACTGGCCCAGGCGAATACGCTACGCCCGGAAGATGCCGACCGACTGGGAATTAATCGTCAGCATTGCCTCGATAACCTAAAAATTCTGCGTGAAAATCCGCAAGTGCGTGAAAAAGTGGTGGCGATATTCGCGGAAGCCGAACCGTTTACACCTTCAGATAACGTGGATGCACAGCTTTATAATGGCTTTTTCAGTGACGCCGATCGTGCAGCAATGAAAATTGTGCTGGAAACCGAGCCGCGTAATTTACCGGCACTGGATATCACTTTTGTTGATAAACGAATTGAAAAACTGTTGTTCAATTATCGAGCGCGCAACTTCCCGGGGACACTGGATTATGCCGAGCAGCAACGCTGGCTGGAGCACCGCCGCCAGGTCTTCACGCCAGAGTTTTTGCAGGGCTATGCTGATGAATTGCAGATGCTGGCACAACAGTATGCCGATGACAAAGAGAAAGTGGCGCTGTTAAAAGCGCTTTGGCAGTACGCGGAAGAGATCGTCTGAAAATAAATATCCTCCGGCATAGCCGGAGGTTTTTCAAATGCGCCTTTAAGGCTCTCTTACCAGCCGCGCCCTAACAGGCGCACACGATCTGACATTTGCATCCAACTTCGTTACTTACGGCCCGTAAACGGGCTGCCCGGATAGGGAATCGATAACTGCTCTCCCATTTTATCCTCTTCAAGCTGGTGCTTTATGTAATCCTGTATCTTCGCCGTGTTCTTACCCACCGTATCGACGTAATACCCTCTGCACCAGAACTCCCTGTTCCTGTATTTGAATTTCAAATCACCAAACTGCTCGTAAGGCATCAGACTGCTTTTCCCTTTCAGATATCCCATAAAGCCTGATACGCTCATTTTGGGCGGGATCTCCACAAGCATATGGATATGATCTGCACAGCATTCAGCTTCCAGAATCCGTACACTTTTCCACTCACACAGCTTTCTCAAAATACAGCCTATTGCTCTACACTTCTCTCTGTAGAACACCTGTCTTCGGTATTTTGGCGCAAATACTATGTGATATTTACAGTTCCATCGGGTGTGCGCTAAGCTCTTTTCGTTCCCCATTGGGACCCCCTTTTGATTTCTTGTTTGACACTTGCAGTTGCCAGACCGCAAGGTGTTTTAACAAATCAAAAGGGGTTTTAATAACTGGCTCAAAGCTGAAAGCTTTCCGGAACCCCCAGCCTAGCTGGGGGTTTTCTGTGCACAACAAAAAAGCCGGAGCGACAAACTCCGGCTTTTTGAGATTTACCGGATGATTATGTCATCCGGTTTGTAAGATTACGCTACGTCTTCGTACTGCGGAACCGGGTTACGGAAACTCTTGGTTACGCAAGCCAGGTAAATCAGACCGATAGCAGCCCAGATCAGACCCAGAACCATTGAGCTTTCTTCCAGGTTAACCCACAGCGCACCAACGGTCAGCGCACCACACATCGGCAGGAACAGATACTGGAAGTGATCTTTCAGCGTTTTGTTACGCTTCTCACGGATCCAGAACTGCGAGATGACCGACAGGTTAACGAAGGTGAACGCCACCAACGCACCAAAGTTAATCAGCGCCGTAGCCATTACCAGGTCGAAGTTGATTGCCAGCAGGGCAATCGCGCCAACCAGGATGATATTCATCGCCGGAGTACGCCATTTCGGGTGTACATAACCGAAGAAGCTTTTCGGGAACACGCCGTCACGACCCATTACGTACATCAGACGCGCAACGCCTGCGTGCGCCGCCATACCGGACGCCAGTACGGTAATGGTGGAGAAGATCAGCGCGCCAACCTGGAACGCTTTACCCGCAACGTACAGCATGATTTCAGGCTGTGACGCATCCGGATCTTTAAAACGAGAGATATCCGGGAAGTACAGCTGCAGGAAGTAAGTTGCAAAGATGAAGATCATGCCGCCGATCAGCGCGGTCAGGAAAATCGCACGCGGGATCACGCGCTCTGCATCTTTGGTTTCTTCCGACAGGTTGCTGATGCCGTCAAAACCGGTAAAGGAGAAGCACAGGATTGTCGCCCCGGTAATCATCGGGATAACATGCGCATCGCCAGACCAGAACGGACGAGTGCTCGCCAGCGTACCAGCGCCTTCACCTTCAAATACGCCATAAACAACCATGCCCAGAATCACCGCGATCAGCACTATCTGCAACACGACGATTACAGTGTTGAAGTTCGCTACGGATTTCAGACTACGCAGGTTAAAGGCGGTCATAAAGGCCACCAGAGCCACCACAAACATCCACGATGGAATGGAAGGCACCAGAGCTTCAAAATAGATTTTCGCCAGCAGAATGTTGATCATCGGCGCGAACAGATAGTCGAGCAGAGAAGACCAACCCACCATAAAGCCGACAGTCGGGCTAATGGATTTCTGGGCGTAAGTGTATGCAGAGCCAGCAGAAGGATAGCGGCGAACCAGCTTCCCGTAGCTCAGAGCCGTAAACAGGATCGCAATCAATGCGAACGCATAGGCTGTCGGCACATGACCATCCGTGAGGCCTGAAACGATACCAAATGTATCAAACAGCGTCATCGGCTGCATATAGGCTAGACCCATCATTACAACCGGAACTAACGTAAGCGTTTTACGCAATTCCACGCGAGAGGTGTTTGGAGTAACGTTATGCGACATGGTCATTCTCCTTTACGGTGATAACCGTCGCGTAAGCAAAAAATTGCCCCATTTTTTTGGATTCCTCAGCGACAACAACTGTCGATTTTTAGTAAATATCTATCCGGTACGAAGCCCGGCCTCTTGGTATGAATGATTGGTTTGAAGCAAAAAATAACCGACGCTAATTAAACGTCGGTTTTTAGTCATTTTTTGACAGCGGCGCATTGTGCCTAAATGGGGGGGAAATGACAAGAGAATGAGAGGCTTGCCATAATAATTTTTCTTTAAATGGCTGATTTTCCGTCATCAGATTTTGCATAAACACCGGCGATCGCACTATTTGCTAAAATTTCATCTCGCCACCAGCCGCTGGCAAGCCCTGCGGTCTGTTCATTCCAGCCAATCCAGACGGGTTCAAAGAGAGTTTGGGCGACCACTTTCTTCTCGATTAACGCGCCACTATCGAGAAAACGTTGCGCCAGATACCGTGGTAAATAGCCGCAGCCAAGGCCGCTAATTTGCAGCTCCAGCTTGGTTTTAAAATCGAAAACGGTAATGGCTTCTTGTTCGTCGAGAAGTTGTGAGGCCGTAGAAGCGCCTGCCTGCGCAGTGTCCCCCACCACAATCGCCCGATATCGTTTAATGATACGACGGTTTAACGGTTCTTCTTCCTGGGCTAACGGATGATGAGGCGCGACCGCAAAGACTTGTTCAAGATCGCCCAACCGCGAGAAACCAAACTCACTGGAAGATGGTGGCTCATGCATCGCGCCAACGATAATATCCGCTCGCCCCTGAGTCAGGGCATCCCAGGAACCACCGAGTACGCCATTGATAAACTTCAGGCGCGTCACGCTATGATGTTGATAAAAAGCTTCAATGAGAGGCGCAAGCAGAGAAAAAGGAAACGTGTCGTCCACGCCAATCACCAGCTCGTTTTCCCAGCCTTCATGCAGTTTGATCGCCTGCTTTTCCAGTTCTCGCACGGTATGCAGAACTTCCCGCCCTTTCTCTAATAACATTTTTCCGGTACGGGTGAATTTAGCGCGGTGTCCGCTACGATCAAGCAATTGAATATTAAGGTCGCTTTCCAGCTTGTGAACGGTGTAACTCAGAGCGGACGGCGTCTTGTAGAGTTTGGCTGACGCCGCCGCAAAACTGCCTTCTTTTTCTAAGGCATCGAGGATCATCAACACATCCAGCAGTGGTTTCATACACGCCCCCTTGCAGTGCATGCGGCGTCCTGCTGGCGTGATCGTTTACTCCAGCGGCATTACCAGCGGATCGGGATACTGGTATTCAAATCCCAGTTCATTACAAATCCGACTGCCATCAATAATCTTACCTTTGCCGCTGTCCAGACTATTTCTGAACTGCGGAGGTTCCAGCCCCAGTAAACGGGCCATCTGCGGATAGAAAACATTACGCGCAGGGTGAGCTGGCGCACATATATTATAGATGTGTCCGCCTTTAGGTGCCTGTAACAACAGAGTGATAGCGCCAATAACATCTTCTAAATGGACTAAATTAACACCATGTTCACCATCAGGGGCGGTTTTTCCGGCAAAGAAGCGTCCGGGATGACGTCCCGGTCCGACCAGGCCCGCAAGACGCAGAATATCGACCGAAGTACCGGGTAAATTGTGCAGCCAGTCTTCGAGTTCTTCTAATACTCGTCCACTGTTGGTTACCGGATTACGCGGGGTGGTTTCTTTCACCGTGCCTTGTGCGTCGCCATAGACAGACGTCGAGCTGGTAAAAATAATACGGGGAATACGATGAGCCAGCGCGCTATCCACTAACTCTTGTACCGCTTGTAAATAGAACTCATCGCCGGGGCCGCTACGACGTGCCGGAAGCGTAATGACCAGCGCATCGGCATCCATAAGGGCATCCAGATCGTCAGAATCGCAAACTAACTCAGGCTCCATGCGAAGCAGATAGCTATCAATGCCACTCATTCGGGCCGCTTCGACACCATCTTGTGTGGTTTTACTCCCGGTGACTTGCCAGCCTCGCGCTGAAAGTGACATCGCCAGCGGCATACCTAACCACCCTAACCCGACAATTGCGACCTTTTTCATCCGTTATCTCCTGATACACCTTAGATCTATAAGGCTACGCTAGCGTATCAAAACTGACAATTCATTCTATGAATGAATCTCTTCAATAATGATAACGACATGCTGCAATGAGCAGTGAATCATCAGTAACCGCGTATACCAGAAGGTGCTCCTCTGTAATGCGTCGGGACCAGAAACCTGACAAGTTATGTTTCAGGGGTTCTGGTTTCCCCTTACCTTCAAATGGTGTTCTGCGGGTATCTTTGATAAGTTCATTGATCTTTTTAACAATTCGCTTATCTGCTTCCTGCCAGTACAGATAATCATCCCATGATTCCTCAGACCAGATTAGTTTCACTCAATAATGTCCTTTTCCGTTCCTTTGTCTGATTTCAGGCTATCGATTGAGTCCATCAATCTCCGGGCGTTAGCGGGGGAACGCAGTAGATAAGCCGTCTCTTCCAGCGAGTTGTATTCTTCGAGTGACATCAGAACACAAGCCTCTCCATTCTGACGAGTAATGAGGATCGGGGCATGATCTTCAACGGCTTTCATCATTGTTGCCGACAAATTCTGACGCGCTTCGCTGTAGCTAATTGTACGCATGTAAATCTCCTCTTTTGTACAGTTCATTGTACAATGATGGGTGTTAATTAACTATTTATTAATTAGTTTGTAGATCAAGACATTGCCAGCGAGACGAAAAATCAGACTTTGCTCTTTTTGGTGCTGTCAAGTTAGAGGACAGTCCTCTTAGCCCCCTTCTTTCCCCGCTCATTCATTAAACAAATCTATCGCCATAAAATATATAAAAAAGCCCTTGCTTTCTAACGTGAAAGTGGTTTAGGTTAAAAGACATCAGTTGAATAAACATTCACAGAGACTTTTATGACACGCGTTCAATTTAAACACCACCATCATCACCATCATCCTGACTAGTCTTTCAGGCGATGTGTGCTGGAAGACATTCAGATCTTCCAGTGGCGCATGAACGCATGAGAAAGCCCCCGGAAGATCACCTTCCGGGGGCTTTTTTATTGCACGATTGATAACGGTTCAGACAGGTTTAAAGAGGAATAAGAAAATGACAGACAACACTCGTTTACGCATAGCTATGCAGAAATCCGGCCGTTTAAGTGATGACTCACGCGAATTACTGGCGCGCTGTGGCATTAAAATCAATCTTCACACCCAGCGTCTGATCGCGATGGCAGAAAACATGCCGATTGATATTCTGCGCGTGCGTGACGACGATATTCCCGGTCTGGTAATGGACGGCGTGGTAGACCTTGGGATTATTGGCGAAAACGTGCTGGAAGAAGAGCTGCTTAACCGCCGCGCCCAGGGTGAAGATCCGCGCTACTTTACCCTGCGTCGTCTGGATTTCGGCGGCTGCCGCCTTTCGCTGGCAACGCCGGTTGATGAAGCCTGGGACGGTCCGCTCTCCTTAAACGGTAAACGTATCGCCACCTCTTATCCTCACCTGCTCAAGCGTTATCTCGACCAGAAAGGTATCTCTTTTAAATCCTGCTTACTGAACGGTTCTGTCGAAGTTGCGCCGCGTGCCGGGCTGGCGGATGCGATTTGCGATCTGGTTTCCACCGGTGCCACGCTGGAAGCTAACGGCCTGCGCGAAGTCGAAGTTATCTACCGCTCGAAAGCCTGCCTGATCCAGCGCGATGGCGAAATGGAAGAATCCAAACAGCAACTGATCGACAAACTGCTGACCCGTATTCAGGGTGTGATCCAGGCGCGCGAATCAAAATACATCATGATGCACGCACCGACCGAACGCCTGGATGAAGTCATCGCCCTGCTGCCAGGTGCCGAACGCCCAACCATTCTGCCGCTGGCGGGTGACCAACAGCGCGTAGCGATGCACATGGTGAGTAGCGAAACCCTGTTCTGGGAAACGATGGAAAAACTGAAAGCGCTGGGTGCCAGTTCAATCCTGGTCCTGCCGATTGAGAAGATGATGGAGTGATCGCCATGAGCTTTAACACAATCATTGACTGGAATAGCTGTACTGCGGAGCAACAACGCCAGCTGTTAATGCGCCCGGCGATCTCCGCTTCTGAAAGCATTACCCGCACCGTTAACGATATTCTCGATAACGTGAAAACGCGTGGCGATGAGGCCCTGCGTGAATACAGCGCGAAGTTTGATAAAACCACGGTTACCGCGCTGAAGGTGTCTGCTGATGAGATCGCCGCCGCCAGCGAACGCCTGAGCGACGAGCTAAAACAGGCGATGGCGGTGGCAGTAAAGAATATTGAAACCTTCCACACTGCGCAAAAACTGCCGCCGGTAGATGTAGAAACGCAGCCAGGCGTGCGTTGCCAGCAGGTCACGCGCCCGGTGGCTTCAGTGGGTTTGTATATTCCTGGCGGCTCCGCCCCGCTCTTCTCAACGGTATTAATGCTGGCGACTCCGGCGCGTATTGCGGGCTGTAAAAAAGTGGTGCTGTGCTCACCGCCGCCGATTGCCGATGAGATCCTTTATGCGGCGCAACTGTGCGGTGTGCAGGACGTGTTTAACGTCGGCGGCGCACAGGCCATTGCCGCGCTGGCGTTTGGTACGGAATCTGTGCCGAAAGTGGACAAAATCTTCGGGCCGGGTAACGCCTTTGTCACCGAAGCAAAACGCCAGGTAAGCCAGCGTCTGGACGGTGCGGCGATCGATATGCCCGCAGGCCCGTCGGAAGTGCTGGTGATTGCTGACAGCGGCGCAACGCCGGATTTCGTGGCTTCTGATTTGCTCTCCCAGGCTGAACACGGCCCGGACTCACAGGTGATTTTACTGACACCTGATGCTGATATGGCGCGTCGCGTTGCCGAGGCCGTCGAACGCCAGTTGGCAGAATTGCCGAGAGCTGAAACCGCCCGTCAGGCACTGAGCGCCAGCCGCCTGATCGTAACCAACGATTTAGCGCAGTGCGTAGAGATCTCCAATCAGTACGGTCCGGAGCACCTGATCATTCAGACCCGCAACGCCCGCGATCTCGTCGATAGCATTACCAGCGCCGGTTCGGTATTTCTCGGTGACTGGTCACCGGAATCGGCAGGTGATTACGCCTCCGGCACCAACCACGTGCTGCCGACTTACGGTTACACCGCCACCTGTTCCAGCCTCGGGCTGGCAGATTTCCAGAAACGCATGACCGTACAGGAACTGTCGAAAGAAGGTTTCTCCGCGCTGGCTTCGACCATTGAAACACTGGCCGCCGCCGAGCGCCTGACCGCCCACAAAAATGCCGTTACTTTGCGTGTTAACGTCCTTAAGGAGCAAGCATGAGCACCGTGACTATTACTGATTTAGCGCGTGAAAACGTCCGCAACCTGACGCCGTATCAGTCGGCGCGTCGTCTGGGCGGTAACGGCGACGTCTGGCTGAACGCCAACGAATATCCCACAGCCGTGGAGTTTCAGCTTACTCAGCAAACGCTCAACCGCTACCCGGAATGCCAGCCAAAAGCGGTGATTGAAAATTACGCGCAATATGCAGGCGTAAAACCGGAACAGGTGCTGGTCAGCCGTGGCGCGGACGAAGGTATTGAACTGCTGATCCGCGCTTTTTGCGAACCGGGTAAAGACGCCATCCTCTACTGCCCGCCAACGTACGGCATGTACAGCGTCAGCGCTGAAACCATTGGCGTCGAATGCCGCACAGTGCCGACGCTGGAAAACTGGCAACTGGACTTACAGGGCATTTCCGACAAGCTGGACGGCGTAAAAGTGGTCTATGTTTGCAGCCCCAACAACCCCACCGGGCAACTGATCAACCCACAGGATTTTCGCACCCTGCTGGAGTTAACCCGCGGTAAGGCGATTGTGGTTGCCGATGAAGCCTATATCGAGTTTTGCCCGCAGGCATCGCTGGCTGGCTGGCTGGCGGAATATCCGCACCTGGCTATTTTGCGCACACTGTCGAAAGCTTTTGCTCTGGCGGGGCTTCGTTGCGGATTTACGCTGGCAAACGAAGAAGTCATCAACCTGCTGATGAAAGTGATCGCCCCCTACCCGCTCTCGACGCCAGTTGCCGACATTGCCGCACAGGCGTTAAGCCCGCAGGGAATCGTCGCCATGCGCGAACGGGTGGCGCAAATTATTGCAGAACGCGAATACCTGATTGCCGCACTGAAAGAGATCCCCTGCGTGGAGCAGGTTTTCGACTCTGAAACCAACTACATTCTGGCGCGCTTTAAAGCCTCCAGTGCAGTGTTTAAATCTTTGTGGGATCAGGGCATTATCTTACGTGATCAGAATAAACAACCCTCTTTAAGCGGCTGCCTGCGAATTACCGTCGGAACCCGTGAAGAAAGCCAGCGCGTCATTGACGCCTTACGTGCGGAGCAAGTTTGATGAGTCAGAAGTATCTTTTTATCGATCGCGATGGAACCCTGATTAGCGAACCGCCGAGTGATTTTCAGGTGGACCGTTTTGACAAACTCGCCTTTGAACCTGGCGTGATCCCGGAGCTGCTGAAGCTGCAAAAAGCGGGCTATAAGCTGGTGATGATCACCAATCAGGATGGTCTGGGAGCACAAAGTTTCCCGCAGGCGGATTTCGATGGCCCGCACAACCTGATGATGCAGATCTTCACCTCGCAAGGCGTGCAGTTTGATGAAGTGCTGATTTGCCCACACCTGCCCGCCGATGAGTGCGACTGCCGTAAGCCGAAAGTAAAACTGGTGGAGCGTTATCTGGCTGAGCAAGCGATGGATCGCGCTAACAGTTATGTGATTGGCGATCGCGCGACCGACATTCAACTGGCGGAAAACATGGGCATTAATGGTTTACGCTACGACCGCGAAGCCCTGAACTGGCCAATGATTGGCGAGCAACTCACTAAACGAGACCGTTACGCCCATGTAGTGCGCAACACCAAAGAGACGCAAATTGACGTCCAGGTGTGGCTGGATCGCGAGGGTGGCAGCAAGATTAACACCGGCGTTGGCTTCTTTGATCACATGCTGGATCAGATCGCCACCCACGGCGGTTTCCGTATGGAAATCAACGTTAAAGGCGACCTCTATATCGACGATCATCACACCGTCGAAGATACCGGCCTGGCGCTGGGGGAAGCATTAAAAATTGCTCTTGGCGACAAACGCGGTATTTGCCGGTTTGGTTTTGTGCTGCCGATGGACGAATGCCTTGCCCGCTGCGCACTGGATATCTCTGGTCGCCCGCACCTGGAATATAAAGCCGAGTTTACCTACCAGCGTGTGGGCGATCTCAGCACCGAGATGATCGAGCACTTCTTCCGTTCGCTCTCATACACCATGGGCGTGACGCTACACCTGAAAACCAAAGGTAAAAACGATCACCACCGTGTAGAGAGCCTGTTCAAAGCGTTTGGCCGCACCCTGCGCCAGGCCATCCGCGTGGAAGGCGACACCCTGCCCTCGTCGAAAGGAGTGCTGTAATGAACGTGGTGATCCTTGATACTGGCTGCGCCAACCTGAACTCGGTGAAGTCTGCCATTGCGCGTCACGGTTATGAACCCAAAGTCAGCCGTGACCCGGACGTCGTGTTGCTGGCCGATAAACTGTTTTTACCCGGCGTTGGCACCGCACAAGCGGCGATGGACCAGGTGCGCGAGCGCGAGCTGTTTGATCTCATCAAAGCCTGTACCCAACCGGTGCTGGGCATCTGCTTAGGGATGCAACTGCTGGGGCGGCGCAGCGAAGAGAGCAACGGCGTCGACTTGCTGGGCATCATCGAAGAAGACGTGCCGAAAATGACCGACTTTGGTCTGCCACTGCCACATATGGGCTGGAACCGCGTTTACCCGCAGGCAGGCAACCGCCTGTTTCAGGGGATTGAAGACGGCGCGTACTTTTACTTTGTTCACAGCTACGCAATGCCAGTCAATCCGTGGACCATCGCCCAGTGTAATTACGGCGAACCGTTCACCGCGGCGGTACAAAAAGATAACTTCTACGGCGTGCAGTTCCACCCGGAGCGTTCTGGTACCGCTGGCGCTAAGTTGCTGAAAAACTTCCTGGAGATGTGATGATTATTCCGGCATTAGATTTAATCGACGGCACCGTGGTGCGTCTCCATCAGGGCGATTATGGCAAACAGCGCGATTACGGTAACGACCCGCTGCCGCGCTTACAGGATTACGCCGCACAAGGTGCCGAAGTACTGCACCTGGTGGATCTGACCGGGGCAAAAGATCCGGCTAAACGTCAAATCCCGCTGATTAAAACCCTGGTCACGGGCGTTAACGTCCCGGTGCAGGTTGGCGGCGGCGTGCGTAGCGAAGAAGACGTGGCGGCGTTACTGGAAGCAGGCGTTGCGCGTGTGGTGGTTGGCTCCACCGCGGTGAAATCACCAGAAATGGTGAAGGGCTGGTTTGAACGTTTTGGTGCCGATGCCTTAGTGCTGGCGCTGGATGTCCGTATCGACGAGCAAGGCAACAAGCAGGTGGCAGTCAGCGGCTGGCAAGAGAACTCGGGCGTTTCACTGGAACAACTGGTGGAAACCTATCTGCCCGTCGGCCTGAAACATGTGCTGTGTACCGATATCTCGCGCGACGGCACGCTGGCGGGATCTAACGTCTTTTTATATGAAGAAGTGTGTGCCAGATATCCGCAAGTGGCGTTTCAGTCCTCCGGCGGCATTGGCGATATTAACGATGTGGCGGCCCTGCGTGGTACTGGTGTGCGCGGCGTAATAGTTGGTCGTGCATTACTGGAAGGTAAATTCACCGTGAAGGAGGCCATCGCATGCTGGCAAAACGCATAATCCCGTGTCTCGACGTTCGTGATGGTCAGGTGGTGAAAGGCGTACAGTTTCGCAACCATGAAATCATTGGCGATATCGTGCCACTGGCAAAACGCTACGCCGAAGAAGGTGCAGATGAACTGGTGTTCTACGATATCACCGCTTCCAGCGATGGCCGTGTGGTAGATAAAAGCTGGGTATCTCGCGTGGCGGAAGTAATCGACATTCCGTTTTGTGTGGCGGGTGGGATTAAGTCTCTGGAAGATGCCGCGAAAATTCTTTCCTTTGGCGCAGATAAAATCTCCATCAACTCTCCTGCGCTGGCGGACCCGACGTTAATTACTCGCCTGGCCGATCGCTTTGGCGTGCAGTGTATTGTGGTCGGTATTGATACCTGGTACGACGCCGAAACCGGTAAATATCATGTGAATCAATATACCGGCGATGAAAGCCGCACCCGCGTTACTCAGTGGGAAACGCTCGACTGGGTACAGGAAGTGCAAAAACGCGGTGCCGGAGAAATCGTCCTCAACATGATGAATCAGGACGGCGTGCGTAACGGTTACGACCTCGAGCAGCTGAAAAAAGTGCGTGAAGTTTGCCACGTCCCGCTGATTGCCTCCGGTGGCGCGGGCACCATGGAACACTTTCTCGAAGCCTTCCGCGATGCCGACGTTGACGGCGCGCTGGCAGCTTCCGTATTCCACAAACAAATAATCAATATTGGTGAATTAAAAGCGTACCTGGCAACACAGGGCGTGGAGATCAGGATATGTTAACAGAACAACAACGTCGCGAACTGGACTGGGAAAAAACCGACGGTCTGATGCCGGTGATTGTGCAACACGCGGTATCCGGCGAAGTGCTAATGCTGGGCTATATGAACCCGGAAGCCTTAGACAAAACCCTCGAAAGCGGCAAAGTCACCTTCTTCTCGCGCACTAAACAGCGACTGTGGACCAAAGGCGAAACGTCGGGCAATATTCTCAATGTGGTGAGTATTGCCCCGGACTGCGACAACGACACGTTACTGGTGCTGGCAAATCCCATCGGCCCGACCTGCCACAAAGGCACCAGCAGCTGCTTCGGCGACACCGCTCACCAGTGGCTGTTCCTTTATCAACTGGAACAACTGCTCGCCGAACGTAAATCTGCCGACCCGGAAACCTCCTACACCGCCAAACTGTATGCCAGCGGCACTAAACGCATTGCGCAGAAAGTGGGCGAAGAAGGCGTGGAAACCGCACTGGCAGCAACGGTACATGACCGCTTTGAGCTGACCAACGAGGCATCTGACTTGATGTATCACCTGCTGGTGTTGTTGCAGGATCAGGATCTGGATTTAGCGACGGTAATTGAGAACCTGCGTAAACGGCATCAGTGAGTTGCGTGCTGACCGGATGCGATGTTGTTGTCGCATCCGGAGCCATTGCCCGATGCGCAAGCTTATCGTGCCTACACATTATCTCAACACACGTAGGCCGGATAAGATGCGCCAGCATCGCATCCGGCAAAAAAAACGGGCATGGTGTCACCACCCTGCCCGTTTCTCTTAAATGCACAATAATATTATTTCGCGTTGTAATTACGCAGCGCGTTACGCCCCAACACAATCCCCACGCCAACCATGCCGCCCAGCAGCACCGCCAGAATCAAGGTAATTGCCTTTTTCGGGCTATCGCGACGAATAGGTAACGTCGGTTTCATTACATAGCGGTAAGCATGAATATCAAGTTTATCAACGTCAAGATTGTCGATATCCAGCAGGTTTTGACGAGTCTGATAGTAGCTTGATGAGAACACCAACGGACGGGTCGCCTCGTGCTTAATCATCGACTCCAGCGCTTCGCTCCCCAAAAGGAACATAGTATCCTGGGTTACGTCCTGCGTCTGTTGAATCTGCGGCTTTGTCACCTGCGCCTGATTCGCATACTGCAACGCTTCCTGAATCTGACGGATACGCAGATCTTTCTGTTCCTGCGCGACCACTTCCTGGGTTCTTAAAGAGTCCTGCAAGTTTTTCCGTCCCAGAGCAATGTTGTCCTTGAGATCCTTTTCTAGCTCTTGATTCACTTTATCATCAACTTGCTGAATGTATTGGGCCAACTTCATTTGTGCGCCCTCTGCAGTTTGCCCAACATAAGAAACAGTCAATGGTAATTGCTGGTTCTTAACAGAAGGTTCGATGGTAAGTTTTTCTGGCTCTTCCTGATTATCCAGCGTTTCTGCTAATGCAGAGAAGGCAGAACTGAAGCGACCAATTAACGTCTCCTGCAAATCCGATACTTTCGGTGTAGCCTGACCATAGATAACATTCATGGCATTGTTATAGCCAGCAATTTGCCCCACGTCGGGCTGAGTGATAATTGCTGTTGACGTCCATTTCTCCTTCGCTACTGCCAAATAACCAATAGCCAGGGCAATAGCCACAATGACGGAAATGATGATTGTCATCTTGCCACGCCACAACTGCACTAGTAAATCAATCAAATCAATCTGTTCCGGGTCATGGTTTTGCCCAGAAACATTATTATTTTCTACTCTCATCATTACCCTAACTGACGGAAATTTCCAAGTCCGCATAGTTTAGCGATAATCCTCGTGAATGCTATAGGATAAGTGATAAAAATAATGAATTGTTGAGGAAGTAACAAAAGACAATCAGGGCGTAAATAGCCCTGATAACAAGATGTTAATCGCTACCAAAGAGATCGCGGGTGTATACCTTATCTGCCACATCCTTAAGCTCTTCTGCCATACGATTGGAGATAATGACGTCAGCTTGTTGTTTGAAAGTGGCGAGATCTCGTTCCAGGCGAGAGTTGAAGAATGAGTCTTCTTTCATCACCGGTTCGTAAATGATCACTTCAACGCCTTTCGCCTTGATACGTTTCATAATCCCCTGAATGGAAGACGCGCGGAAGTTGTCTGAACCGCTCTTCATAATCAGACGATAAATACCCACCACTTGCGGCTTGCGTGACAAAATGGCATCGGCAATAAAATCTTTACGCGTGCGGTTAGCATCGACAATTGCCGAAATCAGGTTATTCGGCACAGACTGATAATTCGCCAATAACTGTTTGGTATCTTTCGGCAAACAATAACCACCATAACCAAACGACGGATTGTTGTAATGGTTGCCGATACGCGGGTCGAGACAAACACCTTCGATAATCTGACGCGTATTCAGACCCAAACTTTCTGCATAGCTATCCAGTTCGTTAAAGTACGCCACGCGCATCGCCAGATAGGTATTAGCGAAAAGTTTAATCGCTTCTGCTTCAGTGGAGTCGGTAAACAGGGTCGGGATATTTTGCTTAATCGTGCCTTCCTGTAACAACGCAGCAAAACGTTCTGCGCGTTCTGAACGCTCACCGATGACAATACGTGACGGATGAAGGTTATCGTAAAGGGCTTTACCCTCACGGAGAAATTCCGGGGAGAATATAATATTTTCAGTACGATATTTTTTATGCATCGCTGCGGTAAAACCAACGGGAACCGTTGATTTGATGACCATAACCGCATAAGGGTTTATCTCAACTACGTCTTTAATTACTGATTCTACACTGGATGTATTGAAATAATTAGTTTTAGGATCATAGTCGGTTGGAGTGGCGATGATGACATAATCAGCATCCCGGTAGGCTTCATTTTTATCTAATGTGGCATTAAAGTGTATTTTATCTGATTGCAAAAACTGCTGAATTTCCTTATCAACAATAGGAGATATCCGATCATTCAGCATAGCAACGCGTGACGGTAAAATATCTAATGCCACAACCTCATGATTTTGTGCGATTAGAAGCCCGTTTGACAAGCCTACATAGCCAGTACCGGAAATGGTAATTTTCATTTCATGCTCTCAGAATTAACTTAACTGTGAATCATGATGTTTTTAGCATCCTGACAAGAGTTAAAAGTTTTAACGCTACGTCGATAGCTGGTCAACGCAACGAAAAACAATTCAGAATTTCTTTATAAGAATAGCTGATATTTATTAAGTTAATATTAAGCAGTGAAATTTAGTCTATAAGATAAATGGCAAAAAAAGCCCGGCACAATATACGCCGGGCCTCAATTTATTGTTAGTTAAGTCAGATTAATCCAGCCATTCGGTATGGAACACACCTTCTTTATCGATGCGCTTATAAGTATGTGCACCGAAATAGTCACGCTGTGCCTGGATCAGGTTTGCAGGCAGAACAGCGGCACGGTAGCTGTCATAATAGGCAACCGCAGCGGCGAAGGTCGGAACCGGGATACCGTTCTGTACTGCATAAGCAACGACATCGCGCAGCGCCTGCTGATAGTCATCGGCGATTTGCTTAAAGTACGGAGCCAGCAGCAGGTTAGCGATCTGCGGATTTTCGGCGTATGCATCGGTGATTTTCTGCAGGAACTGCGCACGGATGATGCAGCCAGCACGGAAAATCTTCGCGATTTCGCCGTAGTTCAGATCCCAGTTGTATTCTTCAGACGCAGCACGCAACTGAGAGAAGCCCTGAGCGTAAGAAACGATTTTGCCCAGATACAGCGCACGACGAACCTTCTCGATAAACTCAGCTTTGTCGCCTGCTCGCTGCGCTTGCGGGCCAGAGAGAACTTTAGACGCGGCAACGCGCTGATCTTTCAGAGAAGAGATATAACGTGCAAACACAGACTCGGTAATCAGCGACAGCGGTTCGCCGAGATCCAGCGCGCTCTGGCTGGTCCATTTACCCGTACCTTTGTTTGCAGCTTCATCCAGAATCACATCAACCAGGTAGTTACCGTCTTCATCTTTTTTGGTGAAGATATCTTTGGTAATGTCAATCAGGTAGCTGCTCAGTTCACCGTTATTCCACTCGGTAAAGGTCTGCGCCAGTTCTTCGTTGGTGAGGTTCAGGCCACCTTTAAGCAGAGAATAGGCTTCAGCAATCAGCTGCATATCACCGTATTCAATACCGTTGTGAACCATCTTCACATAGTGGCCTGCGCCATCGGCACCAATATAGGTAACGCATGGCTCCCCGTCTTCAGCCACTGCGGCGATTTTGGTCAGGATCGGCGCAACCAGTTCATAGGCTTCTTTCTGGCCACCAGGCATAATGGAAGGTCCTTTCAGCGCGCCTTCTTCACCGCCAGAAACACCAGTACCGATGAAGTTAAAGCCTTCTGCAGAAAGCTCACGATTACGACGAATAGTGTCCTGGAAGAAGGTGTTACCACCATCAATGATGATGTCACCTTTATCGAGGTACGGCTTAAGGGAATCAATAGCAGCATCCGTGCCTGCACCTGCTTTCACCATTAACAGGATGCGACGAGGCGTTTCCAGAGATTCAACAAACTCTTTCACCGTATAGTAAGGAACCAGTTTTTTGCCTGGATTTTCGGCAATCACTTCTTCCGTTTTTTCACGGGAACGGTTGAAAATAGAGACGGTATAACCACGGCTTTCGATGTTGAGCGCAAGGTTGCGCCCCATCACTGCCATACCGACGACGCCGATCTGTTGCTTTGACATTGTTTACTCCTGTCAGGGCGTTAAAAAATTGGTATATAAAGCAAAGATCTTTAAATAAAGATACCATTTCAGTAGTAAAATTAGGACTTTATTTAATCACTTTACCAGTTCGGATGTAATTTTTCTATAGTTTTTATAAGAAAGAATTGGTTTCCGTAATATGTAGCGCGTAATACTCCTTATATGCCATCGAAATGCTTTAGTAAATATTCTTCTATTTTCATGCTGCGCATAATGAATAGCATCAAAATGGGGAGTATAGTAAAGATCTACTCCACTTAATTTTAAACGCATACAAAGGTCAATATCTTCACAATACATAAAATATTTTTGATCAAAACCATTCACATTTAAGAAACTTAAAGCATGAATAAGCATAAATGAGCCAGCACACCAATCAACTACAGTATCAGAAAGTATATTTTCCTTCTTAATTTTACTTTTATTCACCCCCAATAAAAAAGAACAAAGAAAATCATATAAAGTTGGAAAACTCCGTATTGAATAATCATGTTTGCTTTTAGTAAAATCTCGATAAAGACATAATGTGCTAAACTTATAATCATTACTAATTATATAATCAACATAATTAATCAAACTTTCACTGGTTATGAATACATCGGGGTTAAGAAAGAGAAAATAATCATTATTCATAATCATGAAGTTATTAATTATATATGACACTGCTATGTTATTATTATGTCCAAATCCATATTGCCCTCCATGCAAATAGGTTACGCAATTTTTTTCGCATGTTTTTTTTAAAACCATTGAACTTTTGTTATCACGAACTATTATTTTAAATCTTCCAGAGGGCAACTTTAAATTTAATAAAAGATTTTCTATATAGTCATCATGGCCATGTGAAACGATTATAATATAAACCACGTCAGTTCCCCTTGAGGATATATTCAATAAACTGTTCAAAACCAGTCAATGCATCATTATTAAAATTCACCCTACTATTTTTTATATCTTCATGCATATTTTTACTTGTGTACTCTAATATGTAGCGAACAAGTATTTTCTCATCGTCAAATGGAAAATATCTAGTTTTTGAATAGTTATATAAAACTTCATGAGCATAAGGTAAGTCTGCCGCAAATATCCATTTTTTGTATGTTTTAGCTTCTGATAATGGTAATCCCCACGTTTCTAGTTTCGATGGGAAACAAATAATATCTGAATCTTGATAAAAGTTAACCATCTCGGTTGCATTAAGGTAACCGAGGAAATGTACATTTTTCAGTTCGGAAGCTAATTTATATATTCTTTTTGCATACTTATTTTCAGTACCATCAAAAGTAAGATAAAAATGAATATTTTTATCTTGTAATATTTGTGCAGCACGTATGATAACTTCAAAGTTTTTAAATATACGGGGCACTGCAGGGTAAAATATCCTCACATCCTTTTTATTATTATTTCTTACCAAACCATCACTTTCAAAAGGGCAAATATCTTCAGGGCGACTAACAACAACATTCTTTAACTTATATTTTTTTTCGAATTCTTTTTTTAGCCACTGCTGCTGAACAAAAACTGCTGTGTTCTTTTTTATATTGATATTGTATAAAAGCCCATAAAAAAGATAAAAAAGATAAAATTTAGGTTCTCCTATAATATCTCGATAGCTTAAATATTTATAGAACGGTGCAGGATTGTGGCAATAAACAAATCTATAGGGTACACTAACATTTGCTGTAATATCATGTAAGCATACCCAATGAGTTGCCTTAATCACCTTAGATAATCTATTGCAAGTTATATATTCGAAATATAATCTTTTAACCCACGAAGACTTGACTTCTGGATACTCTATAAATTCAACCCACGGAAATAATTCCATTAGTTCAGCAGAGCTATGAACCAGTGCAATAAATTTACATTCGGCTCTATCTTTAGTTGCTGTAAGCACATTTTTTAGTACGGTAAAGGGGCCTCCGGTTGTAAAATTAACAGCCGATATTACAACTATATTCTTTCCCATTGCATACGCTCATAGTTATATTTTTTAACAATTTTAGCTGGAACACCAGCAATGATCACATTATTAGGAATCTCACCACGAACAACACTGTTTGCGCCAATAACTACACCATTACCTATACACGCACCTGGTAATATTGTCACATTTTCGCCAATCCACACACGCTCTCCAATATACACAGGTGCAGATTCAAGGGGCCTAGACGAAGGAATAATAGTTGGTGAACTATGGATATCGGATTTAGAAAAAATACCATGATTATGATCACTAATAAATACTTTACTTGCTATTAATGTATCTCTACCAATAATGACATTATTAATAGCCGCGATGTGAACATAGTCATTAATTTGAACATTTTCTCCAATGGAAACTACGGCATCCATAAATGCATCAACTCGTAATCCTACACCTGATGTAAAACCTTTTCCAAAACTAACACTTCCATCTTTTCTAATATAACATGGAAATCTAATAATCCTAACATTTGAACAAAATAAAAATTTTGTTAAGAATATATCTTTAAGAAGCCTAAGACCACCATAAAGGCCATATCGTTTAATTAACTTAAGTTTTTTTTTAATGCACATTATTTATGTCCTAGTTATCATATATGCTATTAATATGTAATTTACGTGATAATGATAATATAATCTACTATTATATAGCTATCTGGACATTAGATTTCATCAAGATATTTTTAGCGTGATATTTGCACAAAAATATTGATGAAAATAACATAAACACATAGGGGTTTATATAACCAGCACCACGTATAAAAAGAGGGATGAAGAAACACATGTAGAAGCTATATGCTAAAATATACTGCGGTGAATATCTCTTACTTTTTTTGAAACGCAGATAAAATCGGGAAAAATAAAAAAAATAGAAAATACACATTAATGCACCAATAACCCCAAACTCAGATATTAACTTAGAAGAAATAAATGAGCCATCGTATATATTTAACATAGGGGCATCAAGTTCAGCTAAAATTTGTTGATATATTCCTATCTCCCCATTCACTCCCATTTGTTGAAAACCAATACCAAGACCATAACTTGTAATAAAATTCAAGAAAGCTCTTTCAATTCCTGAAAGATATACAAGCACTGATAGGTTCGTAGTATTTTTAAAATCAAGCCGCGATGTATAGTAAGAAATGTCTAAATCACTTAATATCATGGAAAAAATCCATGCCCCCAAAAGTATAACAATAGTTTGCCTTATAGTTATTTTTTTCATCACAAAAACACTAATCACAATGCCTACCAACATTGTTAAATTCTGGATACCTAACGCAATACCCAAAGATAATATATAGAGCAATAGTAGCCCCCCCCCTCTTGTATAGTATAAACAAAATGAAAAGATAGGTATAAAAACCAATGCAAATGCTGATGGTTCAGGAAAAAGAATCATACTTTTATCATGTATAATCTCAGTCTTCTGTAAAAGAATACTTATAATGCCAATAAGGCAAAGAAATGCGAACAAATAAAAGACGGATCTCTTAAGTATTTCTTCAGAACATAACCACAACGTCTGTGCATAACAAGAGGAGACGTATGCCATTATTAAGATGCTATATATTGAAAGTACAACTTTAAATGTTAAAGCCTGTTCAATATTAAATAGCATACTTAACAAACAGTTAAAACACAACAATATGAATAACGCTACTATTATTAGAAAATTATCTTTGCAAATATTTTTAGCTCTTAAAAAAACAAAAAGCAATGTAATTGAGATTATCGTTGAAATGCTAAAATTATCAACCCCTAATGTATAAAACAAAAAATCAGGGAAAACAAGAAAAAGTATAAATAAACATATAATTCTTTTTGTGCTATTTGATTCTTCTATTCTTATGCTCATACATAATCTCAATTATCTTTTTAGCCCAATTGTCCCAATGCAATATATTATTATATCTAATTCTTGCGTTTTGGGAGTAGTTTTGATAAGTCTCTACGGAACTAATTATTTTATGAATTGCATTTCCAAAGTGCTTATAGTCTAACGGGTCTTTAATTAATATCCCCGTCCTTTCGTTGATAACTATAGAACTGACTCCACCTGTATCTGTAGCGACAACAGGCAATCCAAAAGCAGCAGCTTCACAAAATACCATTCCATAACATTCAGCAATGGTTGGTAAAAGAAGTATATCAGCGTTAGATAACACATCGATGAATTTCTGATATTCGTCAACGTTATTTTTATCTACTTTATCAATTAATTCAACCCAAGTAGGTAAAATCTTTTGATTCGGAGTACATCCACAAATTTTTAGTCTAACATCGATCCCATATAACTGCCTTACATATTCAATTGCTTTCAAGGCTGTTTTCCCACCTTTTCTTTCCCAATCAACTCCCAAGAAAAGACAAGTATAACTATTCTTTTGAATTATATTTTTATTAGCAAAGTGAATATCATCAAATAAATTAGCCCCCCATGGTATTTCAACTAATTTATCAAAATCTAATCTGTAATAATTCCTGCAAAAATCCATTGCCCATTTAGATGGGAAAGATACTACTGTTGCTTTTTCAATAGCCTTGCGTTCGATTAAACTTGCATCCTCATCATTTATAATTGTTTTTTTATTTAAATTCGGATAATAGCTTTTTAATTGATCATATGTTGTATCCGATAGATATATTATTGGTATGGTTGTTTTTAAAAAAGCAATTTGTGAGGAACCTGCAGGTGCGATAATAAAATCCAAACCATCAATTTTTTTTAATTTCCTACCGAATATTCTACCGTAATACCTGGAAAGCAACTTCGAATGACTATAATCATATTCTTTTCCGAAACACCTTAATATTAATTTATATACTTTTAACATGTATATCATATAGCTATTTACCGGTCCTAATATTTCAATGGAAATATTTCTCTTCGATAATGCCTTTAGCATATAATAAGGTGTGCCAGACCAACTGGATGTAGATAGTGGATCATAAGCAGATAAAAAAGCCACTTTCATTAAATACCCTTTAATAACATATCAAACTATAGATTTATTAACACCATGATTAAGTGCATATTCTAATGGCATTTGCTACCTTTGTTTCGTTTGAAGTTAAACATAACATTCAAACATCTTTTCATCTTATTAAACTCACCTCTTCTAGCACGGTTAAATGCTACAACAAAAAGTGACAACCATACCGTCCAATAATATTGGGGATAAAACCTTTCTGTAATGACCAGCCTATTTTTTATTGAGCAAAGATCAGCCATCATGCTCTTTCCCCCATCAGTACTTGCACCTATTTTATGATAAACCAAACTTTCTGAGCAAATACCTAATTTAAAGTTCTTTGCTTTTGCTCTGAGGCAAATATCTAACTCTTCATAGTATAAAAAATATTCTTCATTCATCAATCCAACTGTTTCCAAACATTCTCTAGAGAAAAACATCGATGCGCCAATTATATAATCTATATCATTACTAATGACTTCATCATCATATTTTTTGGAAACTAATCTTCCCATTTCATAATTTTTTGTAGTGCATAACCATTTGTTATGCACCCCACCTAGTCCTTGCTGCATCTCTCTGTCGGCAAAATAGACTAAACGAGAACCGCAAATCCCTATACTTTTATCTGAATCACATTTACTAATTAAATGAGTTAAAGCCTCTTTATCCACTTCAGTATCATTATTCAGAACCCAGACGTATTTCATATTCTCCTGATTAAGAGCGAACTCTATGCCAATATTATTACCACTTGCGTACCCATTATTTTGCGGAGATTGTATTAATATGATTTTATCGTTTTCTAAGGTTTTATATTTATTTCTATCCTCATACTTCACCTCAATGATACTTTTATCAGCAATATATAATGAATTAAGATTTTCTTTTATAGTATCATATGAGTTATCCATAGAACAGTTATCAACAATGATAATTTTATAATCGCTAACATTTAAATCCATTAAACTTTTAACACAATTAATGGTATCTATAGCCCCATTCCAATTTAATACCACAATATATATCATCAGGCTACCCTTTTTTCATAAGATTATTACAACGATAACTCATATATAAAAGCATCAAAAAATCAATTATTACTCGAATTGTCCATAACCACGCAACACCAATAACCCCATATTCCTTTGAAATTATATATAACATTATCAAATAAGGAATAAATTCCATCATATGGATGTATGCAGTGTATTTTGCTTTTCCAAAGGCCTGTATGTTGGCAAAAGAGATTTGTGAATAACAGTTAAAAATATACCCTATAAGCATAATCCGTAATATTTCGACCGAAATCCCTGCATACTCAGCCCCCATCCACAATGTTAAAATAAACTTTGCGTAATAATATACAAATAAAACCAAAGGCATTACAATGACAGTCATTAATATATAAGCTTTTTTTTGCTCTGCATATGACGCTGTAAAAATCCTTGCATGACTTAATTTTGGAAAAACAGCTTTCCCAAGAGAGCCTGGAACTATTCCAAGCCTAGTTACCAGCTCATTAGGGACTGTATAGAATGATATTTTTGATGCTCCCTGGATATGGGATAGAATAAATCTATCCATACTCGCTAATATAGGAGATATTATGTTACTTATAGTTACCCACCCGCCATATCTAAATAACCGCTTTAAAACAGTTATTGAAAAAAATGAGATATCGATAGTTATTCTTTCCCTGCTCATAATGTAGCTTAACCACAAGCATATAACTCTTGCAATCGCTACACCAATAATTGCAGAAAAAAGCGTTTGATTAATTAAAACAAATAATGCAGGTAACCCTGCAATTAAAGAATTCCCTACACTTTTTTGTATATTTAGAATCCCAAAATATTCCCGACCCTCAAGCTCTGCTAATAGTATTTGCGTGACTAAGAATACAGGTATCAGAGATGATAATAATACTAGAGACTTTATCGAATCGGCGTAATATATTGGTGAGATATTTAACAGTTCAATAATATCGCCTTTAAGCAGAAACACTCCCCCGCCTCCGATAAACCCTAAAAATATCACAGCGATAATAGAAGTTACTATTATCGTATTACAATCGTCCACTCTGTTTTTTAGTAATGCTATTTCACGCACAACAGCTCTTGTTAACCCAGCATCAAATATACTTGCATACCCTATAAAAATCATTGCTAACGTATACAAACCAAATAGTTCTACACCAATTTTCCTCGCAATTAATCCAAAGGCGGGAATTGCAATTAATGTTGGTATAAAGTAGCCCGCAACATTCCATATACTATGTTTTAAGAGAGACATTTCAAAACTCACTTAGTTCAAATCTTTCCCCATTTGCATCCTTATCAGACAGAGTGATCAGTGCTGTGCTCGGCCATTTAATATTAAGCAAGAGGTCATTCCATATAATATTTTTTTCATGTGATGGAGCATAATATTGATTCGTTTTATATAAAACTTCTGCTAAATCACTCAGCACCAAAAAACCATGTGCAAATCCCTCAGGAATCCACAACTGACGCTTATTCTCAGCAGACAAATTCACCCCAACCCATTTCCCAAATGTAGGTGACGATTTACGAATATCAACCGCAACATCAAAAACCTCGCCAACAACACAGCGCACCAGTTTTCCTTGAGCATAAGGTTCTAACTGATAATGAAGACCACGTAAAACACCTTTACTGGACTTAGAATGGTTATCCTGAACAAACTCAACCTTACGACCTACTGCTTCTTCAAAAATCCTCTGATTAAAACTCTCAAAAAAGAAGCCACGTTCATCCCCAAAAACTTTTGGTTCAAAAATCAGCACATCAGGAATTTCAGTTTTAATTACGTTCATCTTATTAATAACCTTTAATCATTTTGAGCAGATACTGACCATAAGCATTTTTCTTCAACGGTTCGGCTAATACTTTTACCTGCTCAGCATCAATAAACCCTTTACGATAAGCAATTTCTTCCGGACAGGAAACCTTTAGTCCCTGGCGCTCTTCAATGGTGGCAATGAAGTTGCTTGCTTCAATAAGACTTTGATGCGTCCCTGTATCCAGCCATGCATAGCCACGCCCCATCATAGCGACAGACAAACGTCCTTGTTCCATATAAATACGGTTAATATCGGTAATTTCCAGTTCACCTCGGGCAGAAGGCTTAAGGTTTTTCGCCATTTCCACAACGTCATTGTCATAGAAATAAAGCCCAGTAACCGCATAGTTACTTTTTGGTTCCAGCGGTTTTTCTTCCAGGCTAATTGCAGTACCGTTATTATCAAACTCCACGACACCATAACGTTCAGGATCATTAACGTGATAGGCAAATACCGTTGCACCACTTTCTTTGTTAACAGCTACGTCCATTAACTTCGGCAGGTCGTGGCCGTAGAAGATATTATCACCAAGTACCAAAGCACAATCATCACCACCAATAAACTCTTCACCGATAATAAACGCCTGCGCAAGACCATCCGGACTCGGTTGCACTTTGTACTGAAGATTCAGGCCCCACTGGCTCCCGTCACCCAGCAGTTGTTGAAAACGAGGAGTATCCTGTGGTGTACTGATAATCAGAATATCGCGAATACCCGCTAACATCAGTGTAGAGAGCGGGTAATAGATCATCGGTTTATCATAAATCGGTAACAGCTGTTTACTGACGGCCATCGTCACAGGATAAAGACGAGTACCAGAACCACCCGCCAAAATAATACCTTTACGCGTTTTCATTTCATCATTCCTTTTAATACATCTTGCTCCACCATTACGAACAAGATGCAAAAACTATTAAATTGCTGTAGTCGTAAATAATTCGTTAAGCATTCGTTTCACGCCAACCTGCCAGTCAGGCAAGACAAGCGCAAAGTTCTGCTGAAATTTTTCTGTATTAAGGCGAGAGTTATGTGGACGACGAGCTGGTGTAGGATAGGCTGTTGTTGGTACTGCGTTGAGCTTGTTGAGTGCAAGGGGAATGCCTGCTTTGCGCGCCTCTTCAAAAACCAGCGCAGCATAATCGTGCCACGTTGTGGTACCACTAGCTACCAGATGGTACAAGCCTGCGACTTCCGGTTTATTCAGTGCCACACGAATAGCATGTGCCGTACAATCAGCCAGTAACTCTGCGCCAGTTGGCGCACCAAACTGATCATTAATAACGGCTAATTCTTCACGCTCTTTTGCCAGACGCAACATTGTTTTGGCGAAGTTATTTCCTTTACCTGCATAGACCCAGCTGGTCCGGAAAATAAGGTGCTTCGCACAATGCTCTTGTAATGCTTTTTCTCCCGCTAACTTGGTTTCACCGTAAACATTTAGCGGTGCGGTTGCATCCTCCTCCTGCCATGGTATTTCACCGGTCCCCGGAAATACGTAGTCAGTAGAGTAGTGAATAACCCAGGCGCCGACTTCATTGGCTGCTTTCGCGATCGCTTCGACACTCGTCGCGTTCAGTAATTGTGCAAACTTCGGTTCTGATTCTGCTTTGTCTACTGCGGTGTGAGCGGCTGCGTTGACAATAATATCAGGCCGAATGCTTCTTACGGTTTCAGCTACACCTTCAGGATTACTAAAATCACCACAGTAATCAGTGGAGTGAACATCAAGAGCAATCAAATTACCCAGAGGTGCCAGAGCACGCTGTAGTTCCCAACCTACCTGCCCTGTTTTGCCAAAAAGGAGGATATTCATTACTGGCGGCCCTCATAGTTCTGTTCAATCCACGATTGATAGGCACCACTTTTCACATTATCAACCCATTTTGTATTGGACAGGTACCATTCCACCGTTTTACGAATCCCACTCTCAAACGTTTCCTGTGGTTTCCATCCCAATTCGCGACCAATCTTCTCAGCATCAATCGCATAACGGCGATCGTGTCCCGGACGATCGGTAACATAAGTAATTTGCTCGCGGTAAGATTTCTCTTTCGGGACTATCTCATCCAACAAATCACAAATAGTGAACACTACGTCGATGTTTTTCTTTTCGTTGTGTCCACCAATGTTATAAGTTTCGCCCGCTTTACCTTCGGTTACGACGGTATATAACGCTCGAGCATGATCCTCTACATACAACCAGTCGCGGATCTGATCTCCTTTGCCATAAATAGGTAATGCCTTACCTTCCAGTGAATTAAGAATAACCAGTGGAATAAGCTTTTCCGGGAAATGATAAGGACCATAGTTGTTCGAGCAATTAGTCACAATGGTCGGTAAACCATAAGTACGTTTCCATGCGCGAACCAAATGATCGCTGGAAGCTTTAGAAGCAGAATATGGACTACTTGGCGCGTATGCTGTCGTTTCCGTAAATAGCGGCAACGTTTCATTGCTATTTACTTCATCCGGATGGGGTAAGTCACCATACACCTCATCAGTAGAAATATGATGAAAACGGAAGTTTTTTTTCTTTTCATCATCCAGACCAGACCAATAATTCCGAGCCGCTTCTAAAAGGACATAAGTACCCACAATATTGGTTTCAATAAATGCCGCAGGGCCTGTAATTGAACGGTCAACATGGCTTTCAGCTGCCAGGTGCATCACTGCATCCGGCTGATGCTGAGCAAAAATCCGTGCCATTGCAGCTGCATCACAAATATCCGCATGTTCAAAGAAATAGCGTTCAGAATCAGAAACATCTGCAAGTGATTCCAGGTTTCCGGCGTATGTTAATTTATCGACATTAACAACACTATCTTGCGTATTATTTATTATGTGACGAACAACAGCAGAACCAATAAATCCTGCGCCACCAGTAACAAGTATCTTCACTTTTTTATTCCATATAGCCAGAGAGCATGCTGTGAAATAGACTGCTCCAGATTTGATTAATAGATGCATTAATGCACGCTACCGCCCCTGGCTTAACCGCTACCAGAGCACTGCGTACATTTCCACGATGTGACGAGCGTAACCCACTCGTGCCAAATCCGAAAAATTCAAACGCTAATTGTCTTACCAAACAGCTGTAGAAACAAGGAAAATCCTGGAAAAATTTGAACTATGATTGCAAGCTAACATGCTGTTTTTATTGTACTTATAAAAAAGACAACGGCAGTGAGATTCAATGAGCAAAACTTATGCTATGAATCTTCACTGCCGTTTTTAATTACTTACTGACCGACACTTCCAGTCAGGAATTTGTTACTCGCTTAACAGCTTCTCAATACCTTTACGGAACTTCGCCCCTTCCTTCAGGTTACGCAGCCCATACTTCACAAACGCTTGCATATAACCCATTTTCTTTCCGCAGTCGTAACTGTCCCCAGTCATCAGCATTGCGTCAACTGCTTGTTTTTTTGCCAACTCAGCAATGGCATCAGTCAGCTGAATACGTCCCCATGCACCAGGCTGAGTACGTTCCAGTTCCGGCCAAATATCGGCAGAAAGCACATAGCGACCTACGGCCATGATGTCTGAGTCCAGCGTCTGCGGCTGATCCGGTTTTTCGATAAATTCAACAATGCGGCTGACTTTACCTTCACGATCCAGCGGCTCTTTAGTCTGAATGACGGAGTATTCAGAGAGGTCACCCGGCATACGTTTTGCCAGCACCTGGCTGCGGCCCGTTTCGTTGAAACGTGCAATCATGGCAGCAAGGTTGTAACGTAGCGGGTCGGCGCTGGCATTGTCGATCACAACGTCTGGCAGTACCACGACAAATGGGTTGTCACCAATGGCAGGTCGCGCACACAAAATGGAGTGGCCTAAACCTAAAGGTTCGCCCTGACGCACGTTCATAATGGTCACGCCCGGCGGACAGATGGACTGTACTTCCGCCAGCAGTTGACGCTTCACGCGCAGTTCAAGGAGAGATTCTAATTCATAAGATGTATCGAAGTGGTTTTCGACCGCGTTCTTGGACGCATGAGTTACCAGGAGGATTTCTTTGATCCCTGCAGCCACAATCTCGTCAACAATGTACTGAATCATTGGCTTGTCGACGATCGGTAGCATCTCTTTGGGAATCGCCTTAGTGGCAGGCAACATATGCATCCCTAGACCCGCTACAGGAATAACTGCTTTTAAATTCGTCATTATTTCATCCACCTGTAAAATGGTTGCTGAATTATAGCTTGTTCGATTTTTTTCGCCAGCATCAATTACCCTGAATTGATTACTGAATTACTTGTGATGTTACGCCGCTTCGTTGTGGATTGCAGTAGCATTGTTCCTAAGTATGACTCCATTTTTCCAGGAATGGTCGCAAATCTACTCTCTCCGTTCCGGCAATCTAAAGTTAATCTTTTCCACATTAACAATATGGTGATTAATCCTGTCGATATCGACGGAGCTTTGCCCTTTTTCATTCACCGCATGAACATTTGCAAGAGACAGCAGTGTTTCTTTTTTCGCCATAAACACGCCTCGAACGTCTTTGCGCATGTCAAAGTTCATGCTCAATGCTGGTCCAACTGAGGATTCCTGCATCACATTGATATTACGCATAAAAAGATGTTGCGGTTTGTTGTGTAACTCCAGCGACGCACGCTTCATCTCAATGTTAGTCAGCGCCACAAAGGAGACAGCATTCCCGGCGGAGATTTGGATGCCGCGCAATTTATAAGCAAGATGAGTATTATCCAATTGAATATCATTCACTCGGAAATTCTGCGGTATCGAGAGATATTTGCCTTTAATTACCCCATAGCCGATTAACATCCCGGCACTATTAATCATTTCAATATTATCAATCACAAAGTTGTCACAACCATAAATAGCAACTGTGGCGTTATCAATACCTGCTTTCTTACTGAAATCCGGCGTGATATTACGAGCTTTGATATTACGGATAACAAAATGTTTACCATTTTCAACATGGATCAGTTGCCGACAATCCGATCCCGTGATATTCGCCACGACAAAGTTTTTCACTGCCTGATCTTCTGGGTAATTATTATCATAAGTGCTTCCCGCAAGGCCTATGCCAATGCCCCAGTTGATTTTGCCATTAGTACAGTTGATGCGCTCGATGACATGGTCGGATATCAAAATATCACTGTCGTTAATCGCCACGTTCCATTCAATAGCGTCGCCCTGTAAGTCGCTGAACTTACAGTTGGTGATGTTGGCACCGATTATCTGGTTATGAAATCCCTGGCGTAAGATGGCGTAATTAGCGTGGCTAACGGTCAGGTTATCGATGGTCAGGTTGTGCATGACCCGTTTGTTTTTGCCGCCGATATAAATCTGCGTTACCGGACCAAAGCCGCTCATCGCCAGCCCTTTGATGGTGCAGTCAGAGCCGCGCACATCCAGGGTGATGTTATGCATACTGCCGCCCCCCTCCCCTGTCACCTGGCTGCCGTCCTGTAAGACAAATCGCCCTTTGCCGTTGCCGCGCAGGCTTCCAAGGATGTGTAACGTTTTGCCAGGAGGAATGAAGATGCCGGTGTTGATATTGTCACAAACCAATCCGGCGGGCACGACGACCGTTTGCCCTTCGCTGAAGGCTTGTTTAAATGAGGCGATCCAGTCGTGAGGGTTGTAGTCGTTAATGTTAACGCTTTGTTGAGCGGGAAGTGCGCGGGCGAAAGGCGTATGGAGGAAGGCAAGCACAGAACTTGCCGTCAGGAAGGTGCGTCGGGAGAGTTTTTTAAATGGCATGCGTTCTCCTCTATAAAGCCTGCAGCAAGCTGGCGAGTTCTCGATTGATCACCTGCTGGTTAAAATCGTGTTCGACTTTTTCGCGAGCACGTTTGACGACAGGAGCCAGTTCGTCGCTGTCCAGTTGGCTAAACGCCGCCAGTCGTTGCGCCAGTGCGCGAGCATCGTTCTCAGGCACCAGCCAGCCGGATTTGTCAGCCTCCACCAGTTCAGGAATTCCGCTATGCAGAGTAGAAACCACCGGAATACCGACCGCCATCGCTTCCATTAGCGCCACCGGAATACCTTCCATATCGCCATCCGCACCCGTAACCGATGGCAACAGGAAGACATCCGCGTCATCGAGCATCTCTTTCACTTCATGGCTCGGTTTAAAGCCCGGCATCTCCACCACATCTTCCAGTTGATATTGTTCGATGAGGGTGCGCAGGCGTCGTTCCCACGGGCCAATGCCGAGGATGCGATAGCGAAATGCCACGCCCTGCTCTTTCAACTGACGGCAGGCTTCAATCGCCACATGCAGGCCTTTTTTCTCGGTTAAGCGTGCGACGGAAATGATTTCCAGCGGCGTTGCAGGCGCTTTCACCGGACGCGGGCTAAAGCGCGTCATGTCCACGCCCATGCGCGATACGGCGATTTTTTCCCTCGGGCAGCCCATTTTTTGCAGCCTTCCGGCCCACAGATCGCTTATTGGTAGCATCAGGTCGCCACGGCGAAACAGTTGCTGATATTCGGGAGTGTAATGGTTGAGCACCTCCCGACTGGAGATATCAATGCCGTGGAAGATAGTGGCAATTTTGCCGCGAATGACACCCAGTTCGCGGAGTTTTGCTGCGGTTACCCCCGCAGGGCCAAAATGTGCGATAAAGACATCGGCATGTAACGATGTTGCGACCTGACCACAAATGGCAGACAAAATCAGGTTCCGCGACTCTGCGCCATAGCGTTTGAGGTTGAGCGCCTGCCAGGTATTTTTACGATGAATGCCGCGTAAGGTCTGGCTGGCTCGGTGGCGCAGCTTCGCCACTTTGCCCGTAGGTTCGTCCTGTAACCAGCGGGTTCTGGCGGCAAGGTTGTATTTCGTCCATGCCGCGTGGGTGTTTTGTGTGTCGCCTTTTTGCAACGCGACAATCTCCACCTCAAAGCCCATATCAATAAACGCAGTGATTTGGTTGAGGACGAAGGTTTCCGACGACAGCGGAAATTTCAATAAAAAGAAGCCGACCTTCATTTCACCTCCCCGATGCGCTCAAGCACAGACTGCACCATCTGCATTCCTGTCTGACGTTCGCGACTGACGGCTTCGTTAAGTCGTGCGTTCAGCGCCGGAAGTTGGCCTAAGGTATCCGCAACCATCGCTTGCAGGCTGCCGTCTAATAAATGACGGATATCAATCGCCATCTCCGGTAGTCCCAGCTGCTGCATGATCCCGGCGGATTTATGTTCATAGTTGATGGCAATCGCCGGGGTGGCAAAGTTCATTGAGATAATGGCGGAGTGCAGGCGCGTACCGACGGTGAGTTCACAGGCCCCCAGAATTTTGCCCATTTCCAGATCGTTGAGTTCATCCATCACCACGTGGTAACGGGCAGGATCGCTGATGTGCTGGCGCAGATTGAGCGCCACCATGCGGTCGTCTTTGTTATAGCTGTCGATGCCCGTACAGGTGGAGAGCGCAATCACCTGATAGCCTTCGTCGAGAATGCGATTGACCACCCCGGCAAAGGCTTTTTCATACGCTTGTTGAGTGGTGCCGAGGCGTTTGTCGAACGGTGCCAGTTCACGCAGGGTAATGGCCACCGCTTTCTGTTGTGCGGCAACGTCCAGCCAGTGTTGAACAGCATAGCTGGCGGTGAAGTCTTCTGTGTGGTGATCGACCAGCCACGCGGTATCGACGCCATGTTCAACTTTTGCGGTAGTGATATTGCTGCGTTTCATCAAATCAAGGCTGACCGATTCGCGCAGGATCAGCGCGTCGCAGTGACCAAAAACGTAGTTCGCCAGTTGGTTAAATTGCTTATCCTGGAACGGGCCGACGCTGTGACCAATCATAAACAGCGGCTTTTTCGCCATAAACGTGCAAAGCGCATGTTCAAACTGCGGCACGCCATAGAGATCGACAAAAAACGATCCGCCGACCTGAATAATGGCGTCGTAACCTGACAGCAGGCGCACGAAGTCAGTGAATCCCTGGGCGATGGCGATATTACGCAACTTGCCAGTGTCGGTGACGCGTGAGAGCAGTACCTGATGTTGGTAACGGCGACGGAGGACTTTTTTAACGCGCCCGACAACGCCCGCTGCACTGTTGTGTTGTTTCATTTGCAGGAACAGCGGATCGCCCATTACCGGGCGGTTGAGCAGCCAGGAAGAACTGACCGGATAGCGACTCATCACGTCCACTTCGGCATGTGGATTGAGGATATTGATGGCATCAAGTAAGCCGCGCAGGATGGCGCTGTCGCCGCGATTGCCGCAAGTGTGGTTGCCCAGAATAAGTAATTTCATTTTTTCCTCATAAATTTGATGCCAGGTGAGGCTGTGTTTGTTGTTTTCATTGCTGTTTTTTGCCTGATGCGACGCTGACGCGTCTTATCAGGCCTACAAGATCCGAGCACAGAACCGTAGG
>ERZ857984.222-NODE-222-length-78634-cov-4.879255_pt1 | contig 78634 bp, 72 predicted proteins | sample MGYA00519914_ERZ857984 | MGnify/ENA primary metagenome ERZ857984 (study PRJEB31778, sample SAMEA3449417) | human gut metagenome | biome: human gut; feature: human-associated habitat; material: faeces | place: United Kingdom | collected 2010/2012 ...
CCGGGCTGTTCGACATAAGGAATGCCCAACGGGTCATAGGAGATGTCCAACGTATACGCATCGGCTGCAAGTGTATCCAGCCACGCCGCGCGAAGGATGAGTGATTCGCCGTCAACGGCATAATCCCGACCCGACTCCAAGCGAACGTTACCACAGAAAACGGCGCTGACCGCATTCCCGCCGCACGCCAGCGGCACACGGACGTCCGACGTGCCGGTCTTAATGAAAGTGACAGGAGCACCTTGAGTTGCGGCATCGCTGTAAAGCACGATGCCGTCGCTTGCAATATAGGTGACGTTGCCGGCATAGTCGATCAGCTTGACATAAAGAACGCATTTGCGTTCGGGTGCCAATTCGATCGGCCCGGTATACGGCTGCCATTCGGCAGCCTCCTCGAGCGCAGCCTCGGTTTCATATACAACGTCGGAAGCCCAATAGTTCATCTCCGCAAGTCCGGAGCCTTCGTCACCAGCTGATAACGTCACACAAACAGCGGTTTTATAAAAGCGTATAAATGACGCCCGGGAAAAGTTTGACCAGCTCGCATAGGTCTCCAGCGAAAGCGTACCGGTGGGCGCGGACGCATCCCAGCAGACATTCGGTTTGACGCCGGAGGTCAATCGTCCCGCCGCATCCCGGAAATACAGCATCGCCGAAGTATCCGGAGCAATTGTAAGTGCTTCGCGATAGTTTTCGCCGTAAACGTCGGAAACCGTATAGCCTACCGGCGGAACAATCTCCGCGGGTGCATCACCACGTATCCAGAAGATGCCGTCAAGCTGACAGGCGGCGTTGCGGACCGTATAGTCCGGCGACGGGAGTGCCTGCACACTGACCGTCCACTGTCTTGTCACACCCGAACCGTCTGCCGCAGCAGCAGTGAGCGTGGTTGTGCCGACGGCAAGCGCCTTGAGTGTAATACTGACCGACGCCGTATTCGTTTGAAACGTATTGCCGCCGTTGCCTGCAAAGCAGGCCACGCCGTTTTCTGCAATCTGCCAATTCAAGGCCGGATTCGGAGCGTCGGCAGGAACAACCGAAGCGGCGATACTCCCTTCCTCTCCAAGCGTGAGCGTCAGGCTCTGTACAGGCGAGACAATTTCCGTCACCGTTTGCTTCCGCGGGACAAGCTGCACGACCAATGCACTGTCGCTGCCGGCGCTCACGGTCCGGCATGACGAATCATCCGAGAAAAAAGCGCCGCTGCCGTCATAGGAGGAAGCCTTCGTGACGGTGACCGGCAAGCCCTCGGACGGCCGGTCCTGCGTTGTGACGCCGATTCTGGCATCTGTCTCCAAGGCGCCCGCAAGCTCCACAAGTCTGCCGGACGGCAGAAACAGATTTTCGGCCACGCCGCCGGCCGTATTTCCAGATACCTGCGGCGCATGAGAGACATAAATTGTTCCGCCGGCCGGGTAAATTCCTCCGCCCCTGCCGTCGGTTGCCATATTGTCCGTAATCATACCGCCGGTCAGCAGCATTTCCGGGTTGAGCGTCCGCTTCTCCGCATACAGTCCGCCGCCGGTCTCCGCACGATTGTCACGGACAGCAGCAGAACCGGAGATCGTAAATGCAGTATCGCGCAGGAACAGGCCTCCGCCGGAGCCGGAAGCGTTTCCCGCCACAGAGCCGCCGGCCAATTCCACGGTTGCGCGGAATGCGGCGATCCCGCCGCCGTAGGTTTCCAGATCGCCTGTAGTACGGTTGCCGACCACATTTCCGCCGTACATATGCAGCGCCGTATTTTCCAGTACTGCAATTCCGCCCGCGTAACAGTCGCCGGAGTCGTCGAATCTTCCGAAAACAAAGCCATTGTTCAGGCTTCCCGACCCGCCGGTGATCACGCCGCCGGTCAATTGTTTGCTCCCGTTCTCCTCATCCCGTACCCAGACACCGTCTTCGCCGACACGAAAAGCATGCGTTGTCTCCGTACAGTCACAGAGGTTAAGCGAGGCATTGTTTTCGAGCCGAATCACCGACCCCGAAGCACCGGCGGCCAACGCAAGGACGTGTCCGTTCAGACACAGGTTGACCTTGCGCTTTATCACGAGCGTTTTACTCAGTGTCACATCCGCAGTCAGATAAACGCTGCCATTCGGAAAGTTTCCCGTACCATTCCACGGCGTATAGACCTGCGCCGCGCTATGTTCCTGACAATCCGGCGTTCCGCAGATCGGATGGCTGTGAACGCTGTCCGCTGCAAGCACGGACGGATTCCGCCACGGTATGCTGCACAGAACAACAGTCAGCATCAGCAAAACGGATAGAAGCCTCTTTTTCATTCCTGCATTCTCTCCTTTTTTATGCATATAAAAAACACCGCGCTGTTGGTTGCAACAGTTCGGCGTTATTCTTAAAAATAGCTCAACCGATTGCAATCCGCAGGAACAGACGGATGCTCTGCCGGTTTCGCAGGATATACGCCGAAAACAAATTGTTTGTCAACAATATATCATATTATTCAACATAATATCATAAAATTCATACCGATTCTACATGTTAAATATTTCCAAAGTGGCACATCCGTATGTTTTTTCAGCCTTCATATGTCTATTGCTTCTTTTTCACTTCCGCTCTACTTGTAATTTTTTTCTTGACAAAATAACATCAAACCGCTACAATGATCAGCAATCCGCACAGAAAAGAAGGTACGAAAATGAAAAAGGCTTATACAATCGGGATTGCGGACGGCAGCGCCGGCGGAAAATCGACCTTCGCTCAGCGGCTTCAGGCGGCGCTGTCGGATTTGGAGGTCCTGCTGCTGCCGATGGACGCGTACTTCAAGCCCGAGGGCGACCGTCCGACGGCGACGGGACGGACGGGGCGAAGCTATCGGGACGACAACAATCCCGAATCCTTCGACCTGCCGCGCCTGCGGCGGGACGTGAGCGACGCGGCGGAAAACGGGAGCTGCCGCGTGTTGATCGTGGAAGGACTTCTGACCCTCTGGGACTGCGGACTGTATGAACAGCTCGACCTCCGGCTTTTCGTCGACTGCCGTGCGGACGAACGGATCGTCCGACGGCTCAAGCGCAACATGCAATGGGGATACACCTTTGACGAAATCGCGGACGTATACCTTGACCTCGTCCGCACGAGGCACGACATGTATGTCGAGCCGAGCCGATGGAAGGCGGACCTGGTCATCAACGGCAGCGGCTGCACGGACAATGCGCTGGCCGTCCTCGCGTCGTACATCCGAACGCAGCTCTGACAAACGCAAATCGGACGCTTCCGAAACCGAAAGCGTCCGATTTTCTGTGTCTTTACGGCTTTTCCGCCACAACGCGCCGCGTAAATTTTCCCCACTGTCTCGAAAAGACAAAGCATAGCGCACCGCCGGTCAAAGCGACAGCGAACCAGAGCAGGATCGTACTGTCCCAGCCGAAGGATTCGGAAAACGCCGCCATTCCGTAAGCCGAAGCGGCGCTGCCGATATAAGTACAGGCGTTGAACATCCCCGAGACGAGCGAAATACGGCCATATCCCGCGTAATAGGGCGGCAGCATACAAATCAGCATCAGATTGACCCCATGCATACAGCCGGTCAGCAGCGCGGCGGCGGCCACCGAAAAAACCGCGCCGTCGGCATGGAAGAGCGCCAGCAGCAGCGCGGACAGCGCGCCGCCTGCAAACAGCAATCCGGCAAGCGTCAGCTCATTGTGCACCGCCCTGCGGTAAACAACCGAGGCAAGCTGGAATGCAGCCATCCCGAATACCGGCAGCACCACGCCGGAAAGGATAGAGGTTTCGTTTCCGAGTCCGAACGCATCCGAGAGCAGTGAAGGAAGCCAGGTGGTGACACCGTCGCGCAAGCTCCCCTGCAAAACGATACAGAACAGGACAACGGCGAGCATCGGCGACCAAGGAAACGCGCGCGTGGGCGCCATGTCAACCGGCTTTTCAGGCAGAGCCGGCACGACGCGCGGGCATTTACGGACCCAGACGGCAGCCATCGCCGCAGCAGCCGCAGCCGAGACGAAGAAAACGCTCCGCCAGCCCGCCAGACGGATGCAGAGCGGTGAGGCGAGGTACACGAGAATGGTTCCCAGACTGCTGCCCCACGAGACGACGACACAGGCACGCTTATAGTCCGTCTGCGAGAAAAGCGTGGACATCAGCCGCACAAGCGGCGGCCACATAAACGCCTGCGCGAGGCCGTTGACACACCAGACCGCCGTCATCTGATAGGCGGCGCCGCACAGCGGGATGAGCAGGTTGGTCAGCAGCGTCGTCAGCAGTCCGCAGAACACAAGCGTCCGCGGCTGGATACGGTCGCCGAGCCAGCCGCTGAGCAATTGTCCGACGCCGTACGTGACCGCACTGCCGGTCAGCGCAAGCGAGGCGACCGAGCGCAGAATACCCTCCGCGTCGGCAATTTCCGTGACGACGGCGGCATAATTGACGCGGGTAAGGTAGCTGATGAGATAAGTTGTCATAAACAACAGCATCAGCCGCGTGACCTGCCGTTTATTCTCTATAGGGTTCATCGAACGGTCTTGCCCTCCCATTCCGCCGGAACGGCGGCGCCGAACAGCGCGGCGACGGTGGGTGCGATGTCCTTGATGCTCACGTCGGACAGTTCCCTTCCCGCCTCAAACGGCTTTCCGCGGAAAAAGGCGGGGATGGTCATATCCTCCGGGCAATCGAACCCGTGGCAGCGGTCGTGTCCGCCGTGGTCGGCCGTGAGGAGGATCGTATATGTATCCCCGAGGATGTCGACCAGCTCTCCGACCCAATCACAGACGGAACGGACCGCGCGGAAATATTCGCCGCTCAGCCAACCGCAGGCATGGCCCGCAGCGTCCGGCCAGCCGAAATAAAGAAACGCAAAATCGATTTCCCCGCCGCGCAGCCGTCTTTTCGCCGCCTCGCAAAGACGCGCGCCGGTATGCTCGTAGCCGTAAGCCTGACCCGAAAGCAGTTCGCTCTGCGTCAACGCGCCGGGACGCGCAAGATCACGCAGTTCTTCCCAGTCATAAAACATTGCAGTCGTATTCCCGTTTGCATGCAGACACTCGAACAGCCCCTCCACGGGACGTACCTGCGGCACATAGGTATTGGTCAGAATCCCGTGACGGCCGGGATCCACGCTGTGGAACAGCGACATATGGCAGGGCAGCGTGACCGACGGCATCACGGTCCGCGCGCGAAGGCTGTAGCTGCCCTCCCGCATCAGACGGGCGACGGCAGGATGCCCCTCCAAGCCGTCCGGCCGCATCCCGTCGCTGAGAATCAACAGCACCTTCATAATAGAATCCTCTCCCTCTCTGAAGCCTGATCTTTAACAAGGCTTTTTCATTATAGACCTCCCGTTTGCCTTTGTCAACCGTGATTATCGGGTTTACAAACGATTTTCTTTATGATATAATGAAATTGCTGTGCGGACTGTCCGAGCTGCACAGAAAAAAATGCACATTCGGAGAAAGGCGGTGCGCGGAAACGGCGGACATTGAAATCGAGGCGTTGATCGAACAGATCCTCGCCAATCCCAAGCTGCAGCGGGATGAAGCAGAAGCCGGTGTGTACCGCGACGAACCGATTTTACGGCCGGCCAGCCGTCTGGACAGCTATGTGCCGGACGAGATCCGGCAGATGAAGAAGCTCGCGGAAAGTTTTACCTTTTACCGCCAGAGCGCCGAGAAGCGCTTCTACGACCAGGCCGTGATGATGGCCGGATACGAGGACGATTTCAGCTATACGGGGCAATTCGTGCGTTACTTTCCCACCTACGAAACGATGGACGTGCGCCAGCTGCGCGGTTATTTTTCCTGGCGAACAAAAGTGCGGCACGGCGACGTGCAGCCGACCTCGCTGTCCTTCGTATATGTGTACGTTTACGAGCTGCTCAACCGCGTCTGCGGCGAAACGCCCGAGGAAGGGTTCGCGGCGCTGCACGCCTTCTGGCAGACCTACCGCGCGTTCGAGCCGGGACTGGACCGCTATCTGCGCGTCTGGCTTTTCGACTATGCAGTCTACTACGGGCTGGACAAGTCGTTCTTGCAGGGACTTGCGGATACCGAATACGACGAGGCGCTGCTGGCGCTGCAAAACGGCGGCGAAAACGAGCGGTACGACGCGCTCCTCCGGCTGTCGGCCTATCGGGCGGAGCATTCGCGCTTCTTCAGGGAGCATCCCGACGACTGTCGGGACGTAGTCTGCCGGGTGTACGACGCCCTCTCGGCTTATTACGAAACGCATCGGAAGAAGAGCCTGTTTGAAAAATGCTTCGGGCAAATCTGCACCTGTACCTACCATCCGTTTGCGTCAGCTGTTTTTTACGACCGGATGAAATACGAATCTTACACCTATGAACTCAACCCCATCCATCGTTACCGCTGCATCTACGGGCAATGGACAAGCGAAAAATACCACGGGACACGCGGCAAAAGCAAGGAGCTGGGCGAGCTGCTGCGCGCCGTCGACTGTCTGATGCGGCAGAAATACGGCTACAAGCACCTGCTGGCGCCGGGTGAAACGCCGAAAATCATCCTTTCGATCATCGAAAAGGAGATCGACGCGTATCTTGACGAAAAGAAGCAGCGCGCGAAGCCGCGCATTGAGTTGGATTTTTCCAAGCTCAGCGGCATACGGCAAGCCGCCGCGGTCACACGGGACAGGCTGATGACCGACAGCGAGCGCGAGCCGGCAGAGGAAGCCTGTCCTGGCCCGACCGTGCAGGAACCGTCCGACCACGGCACGCTTCTGGACGGAACCGAGCGCGCGTTCCTCACCTGCCTTCTGCAGGGCGGCGACTGGCGAAAAGCGGCCGGAAATGTGATGCCCTCGCTGCTGGCCGACGCGATCAACGAAAAGCTGTTTGATCGGTTCGGCGACACCATAATCGAATTTGACGGGGATGCGCCGATCCTCGTCGGGGACTATATCGAAGAACTGAAAGGAATCTTTGCGTGATGAAAATTCCAAAGAGGATTGCTTCCACGGTTATCAACTCGCTCAAGGGCGGCGTGGTGCCGCGCGTCGGGCTGCCGTACATCACCGTCGGACGGGAAGCCGAGATCGCCGCACTGCTGCACGACGTGGACATCATCGCCGAGGGCGGGGCATCCTTCCGCTTCATCGTGGGCAAATACGGCAGCGGCAAGAGCTTCCTGCTGCAGACGATCCGCAACTACGTGATGGACAAGGGCTTCGTCGTCGTGGACGCCGACCTGTCGCCCGAGCGCCGCTTACAGGGCACAAAGGGACAGGGGCTTGCGACCTACAAGGAGCTCATCCGCAACATGTCGACCAAAACCCGGCCGGAGGGTGGCGCGCTTACGCTCGTGCTCGACCGCTGGCTGAGCGGCGTGCAGAATGAGGCGGCCTCCGAAAGCGGACTGGCGCTGGACGACCCCGCGCTCGCCGCGCTGACCGAGCGGAAGATCCGGGAGGTCATCAATGCGCTCAGCGAGATGGTGCACGGGTTCGATTTCGCCAGACTCCTGACGCTCTACTACCGCGCATACATCGCCGGCGACGACGACGGCAAGGCGAAGGTGGTCAAATGGTTCCGCGGCGAATATACGACCAAGACCGAGGCCAAAGCCGAGCTGGGCGTAAACATCATCATCACCGACGACGACTGGTTCGAATACATCAAGCTGTTCGCGCTGTTCCTGCAAAAAGCGGGCTACAGCGGGCTGCTGATCCTAATCGACGAGCTGGTCAACATTTACAAGATCCCCAACGCCGTCACACGGCAGTACAACTACGAAAAGCTGCTGACGATGTACAACGACGCCCTGCAGGGACGCGCAAGAAACCTCGGCATCATTATGTGCGGCACGCCGCAGTGTATGGAGGACACGCGCCGCGGTGTTTACAGCTATGAAGCGCTGCGCTCGCGGCTGGCGGAGGGACGCTTCGGCCGCGAGGGGACGGCGAAAGACCTGCTGGCACCGGTGATCCGGCTGGCGCCGCTGACCTACGAGGAACTGCTGGTGCTGACTGAGAAGCTGGCGGAAATCCATGCCGAGCTGTTCGGCTATGAGCAGAAGCTGAACGAGGCGGATATGGTCGGATTCATTCAAATTGAATTCGGGCGGATCGGGGCGGATGTCAACATCACCCCGCGCGAGGTCATCCGCGATTTCATTGAACTGCTGGACATCGTTTATCAGAACCCGCAGACGGATGTACAGGCGCTGCTGCACTCCGATTCGTTCGCGTTCGCCGCGCCGCAGCTTGCCGGGGAAAAGCCGGCGGACGAAAATTTCGCCGAATTTGAGTTATAGGACGGGCTGAAATGGGTATTTTCGAGCGCTATGCGCCGTTTGTACAGGACTTCATTTACCGCAACCGCTGGGAGTCGCTGCGCGCCATCCAGGTCGCGGCGGGCGACGCCGTTTTCAACACCGACGAGAATGTGCTGCTCTCCGCCTCGACCGCTTCGGGAAAGACGGAGGCAGCCTTCTTCCCCATCCTCACCTTATTTTCGGAGGACCCGCCGCGCTCGGTGGGCGCGATTTACATCGGTCCGCTGAAGGCGCTGATCAACGACCAGTTTTCCCGCCTGAACGATCTCTGCGCCGAAGCGGACATCCCGGTCTGGCACTGGCATGGCGACGTGGCGCAGTCGCACAAAAACAAGCTGCTCAAGCACCCCTCCGGCATCCTCCAGATCACGCCCGAATCGCTCGAGGCGCTGCTGCTGCACAAGCACATGGACATTGTCCGGCTGTTCGGCGACCTGCGCTTCGTCGTCATCGACGAGGTGCACGCGCTGATGCGGGGCGACCGCGGCGGCCAGACGCTTTGCCTGATCGAGCGGCTGTCCAGGCTGGCGGGCGTAAACCCGCGGCGCATCGGTCTTTCGGCGACGATCGGCGACCCGGAGGGGACGGGCCGCTTCCTTGCGTCGGGGACGGGCCGCAGGACCGTGATCCCGAAGCTGGAGAACAAGGGCACGCGCTGGCGGCTGTCGATGGAGCACTTTTACATCACCGGCCCGCAGTCGGCCGAGGACGGCGAAACGCCATCCGACGCGCTGCCGCCGCTGGAAGCGCCGACCGACGAAGCGCCCGTCCACGCCGATCCGGGGATGGGGTACATCTTCGAGCACACGCGCGGAAAAAAGTGCCTGATTTTTGTTAATTCCCGTGAGGAATGCGAGGCCGTGACGACGACGCTGCGGCAATACTGTGAGATCAAGAACGAGCCCGACCGCTTTCTCATCCACCACGGCAACCTGTCCGCCGCCTACCGCGAGACGGCCGAGGCGGTAATGAAGGACGACGAGCAGTTCCGGACGACGGTGACGACCGCAACGCTCGAGCTGGGCATCGATATCGGGCGGCTGGAGCGCGCGTTCCAGATCGACGCGCCGTTTACAGTCTCCTCCTTCCTGCAGCGGATGGGCCGGACAGGGCGGCGCGACCTGCCGCCGGAGATGTGGTTCGTAATGCGTGAAGAACAGCCCGAGCCGCGCGCGATGCTGCCGACGACGATCCCGTGGAAGCTCTTACAGGGCATTGCACTTGTGCAGGTATACCTGGAGGAGCGCTGGGTGGAACCGCCCAAGCTCGACCGGCTTCCCTACAGCCTGCTGTACCACCAGACGATGTGCACGCTGGCCTCCTGCGGGGAGATGACCCCGGCGGCGCTGGCCTCTCGGGTGCTTTCGCTGAGCTATTTCCACCGCGTCACGCAGGACGACTTCAGGCTGCTGCTGCGGCATCTGCTCGAAACCGAACACATCCAGCGCACCGAGACGGGTGGGCTGATCATCGGACTGGCGGGCGAGCGGCTGACGTCCTCTTACAAATTCTACGCGGTGTTTCAGGAGAACGAAGAATACATCGTCCGCTGCCGCTCGCACGAGCTGGGCACAATCTGCCTGCCGCCGCCCGCCGGCGAGAAAATCGCCATTGCCGGGCAGGTCTGGGTTGTGGAGGAGGTCGACCACAAGCGCCATATGGTCTACTGCGAGGAGATCAAGGGTAAGGTGCCGGCCTACTTCGGGCAATGTCCGGGCGATATCCACACAAAAATCCTCGAGCGGATGCGGCAGGTGCTCTGTGAGGAAAAGAGCTATCCTTATCTGATGCAGAATGCCGTTTCGCGGCTGGCGCAGGCGCGGCACACGGCGCGCAACGCGGGAATCGGCCGCGAGCCGCTGCTGAACCTCGGCGGCGACATGTGGGTGCTGCTGCCGTGGCTGGGTACATATGCCTTTTTGGCGCTGGAACGTTTCCTGAAGTTGCGCTGCGCACCGCTGTTAGGGCTACGGGGGCTGGATTCCTCGCGGCCTTACTTCATTCAATTCACGATGCAGGCCGACCGCGATACCTTTTTCCGTGTGCTGGCCGAGGAAGCGGAAAAACCGTTCGACCCGTTGGAACTGGTTTATCCCAAGGAAATTCCGCTATTTGAAAAATACGACGAATTTTTACCCGCCCAGCTGGTAAAAAAAGGCTTTGCCTACGGCATCCTCGGCATAACTGAAATGAAAGAGAGGATCAAAGCATGGACCGACGCCCTGTAAATATACCGCACCGCGTCTTATTCATTGGCAACAGCTACACCTACTGCAACGACCTTCCAGAGCTGTTTGGCCGGATTGCACGCGCATACGGGTACAACGTTGAGATCCGTTCGGTGACCAAAGGCGGTCACAAGCTGGAGTGGCACGCCGACCCGAACGACGAATGCGGCGCCATGACCGAAGCGTTGCTGGGAAACGAGCACTTTGACGCGGCCGTCTTGCAGGAATACAGCATCCGTCCGGCGCTGGAAGATAAAACGCCTTTCTTTTCCGCCGTACAAATGCTGTGCGGCAAGCTGCGCCGGAACGGAGTCCTGCGCATCCTGCTGTATCAGACGTGGGGACGGAAGGAGCCCTGCGAGACGCTCGCCGAGCATGGCTGGACAAACCGGGAGATGACGCTGCGGCTCGCGGCAGCCTACGAAAAGATCGCGGCCGAGCAGGGCTGTCTGCTCTCCCCTGTCGGCACGGCGTTTTATGATGTAAACACAAATCACCCCGAGGTCGTGCTGTACACCGAGGACAACTCCCATCCCACCCTGTCCGGCAGCTACCTGGCGGCGCTCTGCCATTTTGCAGTGCTCTACGGCGTTTCCCCGCTGTCCGTTCCCTATACGCCGGCGGGCGTGGAACCCGAAGAAGCCGCGATTCTCAAACAGGCGGCGGCGGACGCAGTCTCCGGCCCGTCGATCGTACCGGACGAATACAGATTGTGAAGAAACAACCCGAATACAAACACCAAACGCGCATCCCAAAGCCTGTACGCAGGCATATTCGGGATGCGCGTTTGAATATACATCATTGAAGACTGCATCACAGCGGAAAAGAGGAACCTACATTGACAGGGAAAACGAAGGCGCGCATCATCGCTCTGCGAATCTGGGTGCGCCGCCGCGACAAGCGTGTCATGCGGCTTTTGCTGCTGACGTTTTTGCTGTGTGCGGCCGTCGTATTCGCACGTGCCCGCAACGGAAGCAGCGACCAGAGCGAAGCGGAGACAATCAAGTCCATCCGCACGGACGAAAAAATCTTTGCAATGACCGTCGTTGTCACCGGCGACGAAAAAACGACGGATCTCGAAGCGCTTGCGAATCTCTGCGGCGATTTCGGCGTATCGCCGACCTATTTCATCACGCCCGACTGGGCGGAAGAAAATGCCGAGCTCTGTGCAAAGCTGTCCGAAAAAGGCGGCGCACTGGGACTGTATATCGAGGACGATTTGCGCAGCAAAAGCCGCAGTACGGTACTGAAATACATCTCTGAAGAAAACGAACGCTTTTACGTCGCGCTTGGACAATACCCACGTTACGTCCGCGCGGCAGACGGTGGCACGGGAACGATGTCGTCGGTGCTGGATTCCTTCGGACAATACCTGCTGGCGGCCGGCTGCACGATCAGTCCGACAGAATGCCCGACCGTCCAATGCGGAGACATCGCAGAGGTACGGGAAGTCGACGAACGCTGTCTGCGCAACGTGATCTCGGCCACGGCGACGGCCATCGGCAACGGCATATCGCCGATTGCAATGAAGAGCTTTTTGTATGACTTCGGCAGCCCGGTCGATGCGTCGGGCCGTCAATACGAGAACGGAACACTCACCTGAAACTGTCCTTCGGAGACGGTCATGCTGTATATAATGCGCAAAATCCTTTTTACCACCCGCATTGCACGGTGCGCCATACAATACGGATCGTATGGATTCATGACTGTATCAGACTGTCGAAAAAGGCTTCGCGTGACTCCTTCTTACATTCCGCTCAAGGGCTACCGCCCTTGAAAATCCCCTTTCCCAAAAGTTTTTGAGGTTCACAAAAGGCTTCGAGCAGCTTTTATGTGAAAATTCTCCGGAACTTTTCTCAAAATGTTCCCTGAATGAAGTTTGGGGAACAGTCCCAATTGTGCTTTATCGACAAGCTGTCCGCCCGCCTTTGGCGGACGAACAAGCCGCAGAGCAACTCTGTCCGGCAGACATTATATGAAAAAAAGGAGCGGACTGCGGCCGGGGAAAGAAGACCTCCCGACCCGCCGCAAAATGTTTCAAGCCGGCAAGGATATCTTCGTTATCACCGTGAAAGCAAACATCCGCCACGGTAAGGCCCGCAGCCTGCGCATCCAAAGGACTTGAAAAATCAATTTCCCTTCATTCTATAAGGAACTCCTGTCTGTTAAACGCTTTCGTATAAGCTGCGTATTTACAGCCTATACACCGCCAAAAGTGACGTCAGGATGCGCGAATGCCGACACGGACATCATACGACTCTCTTCTTTATGCACGTTATCGTCGCTTGTCACAGCGGCTTTGAACGCAATGGGCCCAATGCCTCCAAAACCGGCATTGGGCCCATTTCATAATGCATTTTTCCTTCTGCGCAGACTCCGAATCCTATACGGCGGCCGTTTCTGTTACTGCGGTTTGACCTGTGCAGGTTCCCCAAGCGCATCCGGCGGATACGTGCCTTTGATGAAGCGATAAGTATCATCATACATCGAGCGGAAATAGGGGTCCTCAGAATGGCAGGAGCGCAGCATAACATCCTTGAGGCCGCCGAGATAGTACATATGCGCTGCGTCCTGCATATAACGGGTCTGCGCGCCGACGGCGTAGTAATTGCGCGTATGCTCCACGTTCCAGCGTTCCAAGCCGCCGATCTCCAGCTCGATGCACATACCAAGCAGCTTTGCGGTATCGGCAGCGTCATAGAGACGCTCCTCGGGGATATCCTGCCGGAACGCATAGTTCGGCTGATAGCAGGCCATATCGAAGCCAAGCCGGCGCCAATCGTTATAGCCGGAAGCAAGATAATACGGAATCCATGTCGTGATCATCTTCTTCGAACGGATATAATCGGTCGTAAAGCGGATCATCTCCAGAAGCTGGCTGTCCTCGTAATCGATTTCCTCAGTAAACCAGTAATAGCCGGAGAGCTGCAAATTCTTATATTTCTTCTCGCAGAAGCGGCGTTCCTGCTCATCCACGAGCCACTTCAGCGCAGCGATACGATCCTCCAGCACGGTGAAGTCACGCATTTTCCCGTCAATCTCACCAAACGCGCGCTGCTCGACAACAGGATACAGAATAGAGAAGAATACCTTCAGCTTCAGCTCCGGAAGGCCGAGCGCCTGCTTGACCTGTTCTGCTGCCTCTTCAAGCGCGTCGAGGTTCTTACCGGGCAGGAACTGCGTGTCCATATAATACTGCCACTGCGATTTGTCCAGAGGCTTCTTCTTATAGCCCTGATACAGGAAAGCGACAAACGGCAGGAAAAGAAAACCATCAAAGAGGGTATCTACGATCTTGCCGTCCTTCATATAGCCAACATAGGGCAGCAGATGCTCCACTTCAAGCGGCGTCTGATTCTCGTGGCAGAAATAAGCCAGAACAACATCCTTCGCGCCGCCGAGCTGATCGGCGGAGCAATAGCGGTCGGGATAGATATCCGCATCATAACGGTCGGGAACGATGTCACGCGCACCGGACGCATCCTTGGTACCGATGGCTTCGATCTGATCGATATAGATATGCACCGGGCAGCAGAAGGTCACGCGCAGAAAGCGTGCCTTGACAGCCGGCTCGATTTTCGCGGAAACGGCGACAATGTCGGCGTCCGACTCAGAGTGAAAACGGTCAATAAGGGCAACATTTTCAAAGTCCACACCGTTGACCGAGGCAGAGAACGAGACGTTGTTCGGCAGACGTACAGCCGTTTCCTTCTCCTTCAGCAGACGGATACGAACCTCCTGCAGCGCTGCAATGGCGCCGATGTCGAAGAGAATGCTGCGGGCCACGCCACGCGTGAAGCGTACCCAAGCAGGATCGGAGTAGGTTGCCTTCTGCGCGAGGACGCCGTCGGTCAGGCGGGATTCGGTATCCGGCGTATTGAACTGCGGCGTCATATCGACGTCCTTCATGCTGCCGTAAGCAAGAATGGCCTGTCCCTTGCCGGCGAGCAGGTTCTGAACCTGTTTATAATCCGGCGCGTCGGAAGAAAAATAATTTTCCTCCACTTTTTTGTAGGTATACGGTGTGTAATAGCGATTTCGTGTTTCCATACTGTTCCTCCCTTTCCAAAAAACACCCGTTTCGGCGTTTTTGTTCGGTTTGTATTTAGCATAGTACCACACTTAGGCATATTTTGCAAGACAAAGCGAAGAATTTCTTCAAAAAATTTTGCGGCCCTGTTTGCAGGAGCTTCAAAAACAAAAAACGGGCGGCACAATTCTGTGCCGCCCGCAAAACAAGGCCGACGATTTAATACATCCCGCCGCCCATACCGCCCATCGAAGCGGCCGCAGCAGCGTTGGCAGCCGCAGCATCCTCCTTCTTATCGGCAACGAGCGCGTCGGTGGTCAAGACCATCGAAGCGATGGAGGCCGCGTTCTGAAGTGCAGAACGGGTAACCTTTGTCGGGTCGACGATACCCTTCTTGATCATATCGCCGTAGGTTTCGTCGTAAGCGTCAAAACCGACACCTTTCTTGGCATCCTTTACCTTCTCAATGACAACGCTGCCCTCGAAACCTGCGTTCTCGGCGATCTGGCGGACAGGCTCTTCGAGCGCGCGGACAACGATCTGAACACCGGTCTTTTCGTCGCCCTCGGTCAGCTCAAGCAGCTTGGCTACATCGGGAATCACATCGGCAAGCGCGGTACCGCCGCCGGCAACGATGCCTTCTTCCACCGCAGCGCGGGTGGAGTTGAGCGCATCCTCAATGCGGAGCTTCTTCTCCTTCATCTCGGTTTCGGTCGCGGCGCCGACTTTGATAACGGCAACACCGCCGGAGAGCTTGGCAAGACGTTCCTGAAGTTTCTCACGATCAAAGTCGCTGGTCGTGACCTCGATAGCCGCCTTGATCTGTGCAATGCGCGACTTGATCTCGGCAGCGTCGCCGGCACCGTCGACGATGATGGAGTTCTCCTTGGTGGCCTTGAACTGTCTGGCTCTGCCGAGCATATCGACGGTTGCGTCCTTGAGCTCGATACCCAGCTCGGAAGAAACGACCTGACCGCCGGTGAGGATGGCGATATCCTGCAGCATTTCCTTGCGTCTGTCGCCGAAGCCGGGCGCCTTGACGGCTACGCAGCTGAAGGTGCCGCGAATCTTATTGACGATGAGGGTAGAGAGCGCCTCCGCTTCCACATCCTCGGCGATGATGACCAGCTTCTTACCGGCCTGCACGATCTGCTCGAGAAGCGGCAGCAGCTCCTGAATATTGGAAATTTTCTTATCGGTGATAAGGATGTAAGCGTCGTCGATGACCGCTTCCATTTTATCGGTATCGGTGACCATATAGGGCGTGATATACCCGCGGTCGAACTGCATACCCTCGACAACCTCACAGTAGGTCTCAGCGGTCTTGGACTCCTCGACGGTGATGACACCGTCGGAGGTGACCTTTTCCATCGCGTCGGCAATGAGTTTGCCGATGACCTCGTCACCCGAGGAAACAGTACCAACACGCGCGATGTCCGCAGACCCATTGACCTTCTTTGAAGAGGCGACAAGCGCTTTGACGGCTTCATCGACGGCTCTGGTAATGCCCTTCTTGATAATCATCGGGTTGGCGCCGGCGGCCACAACCTTCATACCCTCGCGGATGAAAGCCTGGGCGAGCAGCGTCGCGGTTGTCGTGCCGTCGCCGGCGAGGTCGTTGGTCTTGGTCGCAACCTCAGCGACAAGACGCGCGCCCATATTTTCAAACGGGTCGTCCAGCTCGATCTCCTTGGCGATGGTCACGCCGTCATTGGTGATCAGCGGCGAGCCGAATTTTTTATCCAAAACCACATTGCGGCCCTTCGGACCAAGCGTGATCTTTACCGTATCCGCAAGGGCATTGACGCCTTTGAGCAGCGCTTCCCTCGCTTCGATTCCGTTGCGAATCTCTTTTGCCATAATCGAATCTCTCCTTTAATTATTTCGTAACGATGCAGAGAATGTCGCCCTGCCGGACAACGGTATACTCTTCGCCGTCGCACTTGATCTCCGTGCCGGAGTATTTGCCGATGATAACCTGATCACCGGGCTTAACAGTCATCACAACTTCCTTGCCGTCAACGTTGCCGCCGGGGCCGACTGCAATTACCTCTGCGATCTGCGGCTTTTCCTTCGCAGCACCGGTGAGGATGATACCGCTCTTCGTCGTTTCCTCCGCTTCGACCATTTTTACGATGACCCTGTCCGAAAGTGGTGTGAGTTTCATAAAAACTTCCTCCTTGAAATGTATGTTTTTGTCATCAAAACGAATATTAAACGCAGCTTCCGCTTCGTTCCGTAAATGATATAATAGCATACAATTGCATCATAACAATAGATTATTTTTTAACAAATTGCGATTGTTTGAAAAACTGGAAATAACTGCACCGCAGCATTCCGTTGTACAATTTTCTGACCTTATCCGGCGTACGGCCGAAAAAACGCGCAAACGATTCATCCGCACTCATAACATAGATCTGCCAAGCCGGCACATTTTCACGAATCGCACGCCCGAATGCTGCAGCCAGCTCACGGCTGGATGCAAGATCGCCGAGCCGCTCGCCGTAAGGCGGATTGGTAACGATTGTCCCGCGCGCGCCCGGCTCCGGAGATGAGAACGCACGCGCGTCACGGCATTCGAATGTGACGCGTGAAGCGACGCCGGCACGGTAAGCATTGGCGATGCTCAATTCAACGCATGCAGGGTCAATGTCTGCGCCATAAATATGCATCCCGCTTTTACGCTGCCTGCTTTTTGCCTCCTCGCGCGCGTCACTCCAGATTTTTGCCGGAAGAAAGGAAAACGATTCACCGGCAAACGGCCTGCGCAGCCCAGGTGCAATCCCATCGGCAAGAAGCGCGGCTTCAACGGCGATCGTGCCGGAGCCGCAAAAGGGATCGACCAAAATCACGTCATCGCGCGGACGGGCCATGCGCACCATAGCCGCCGCAAGTGTTTCGCGGATGGGCGCAGCATTGGATTCCAAGCGGTAGCCGCGCTTATGAAGCGGCGCCCCGCTGGTATCGATCATCAGCGACGCTTCGTCGTTAAGCAGGAAAAATGCAATCTGATATTTAATGCCTGTTTCGGGCAAACGGGACAGCCCATAAACCGACGCAAGCCGATCGGCGACGGCTTTCTTGACGATACGCTGGCAGTCGGGAACAGAGGCAAGTCCGGACTTGACCGTATGGCCCTTGACAGGGAACGCGCCGTCGCGGCCGATAAACGACTCCCACGGCAGGGCTTTTGTGCCTTCGAAAAGCGCATCAAAGCTGTCCGCGCGGAAAACGCCGAGGCGGATAAGCACTCTCTCGGCATAACGAAAGCTGACGTTTGCACGCGCAACCGCAGAAGCGTCGCCCTCAAAAAGCACACGGCCGTCGATGGTCTGCAGGCGGCGGCAGCCGAGCGCATCTATATCCTCTGCGACAAATTTTTCCAGCCCGAACAGGCTTGTTGCGACCAGCTCCATGAGCCTCCTCCTTCCCTGCTCCGCACAGGAAAGCAGGGCCTCAAAGATTTGAGGCCCTGCAAAGATTCATATAACTAAACGATCGGCTCGATTAAGCCGTAATCGTTTTCGCGGCGTTTATACACCACATTCAGTTCGCCCGTTTCCGAATTTCGGAACAGATAAAAGGAATGCGACAGCAGGTTCATCTGCATAATCGCCTCCTCCACCGTCATCGGACGTATCTCGAACCGCTTGGTTTTGGAAATTTTGATCTCTTCCTCCGGCTCCTCAAAAGCCGCAGGATCAGCAAACGAATCCTTTGTGATATGTATCTTTTTTTCCAGCCGCGTGCGATTCTTCCGAATCTGCCGCTCGATCACATCCAGCGCCTTGTCCAAAGCGCAGGCGATATCCTTATCCGATTCTTCCGCGCGGAAGATCGTGCCGCCGTGATATATAGTCACCTCTATGCGTTCGCCGATCTTTTCCCCATACAGTGCGACTGCCGCTTCAGTATCGGACGAAAAAAACTTATCGAGCTTCTGCAATTTTTTCTGCACGCGCTCTTTTACGTCGTCGGTCAGCGTAAATTTTCTTGCGACAAATCTGATCTTCATGATTTTGCCCGTTCCTTTCCGTAGTATTTCGGACGCGCCGTCTCAACCGGAAGAAAACGCCGGTTGAAGGGCCATCCTTCCAACCGTTTTCACATCCATCGCTTTTACGCCTTTATTTTACCACAAAAGGACTCTATTTGTCAAATGATTTTTTCAGCATGTCTTGTCGCATGGCAAGAAATATTGACGGCCACGGGCAAACCGGCAATATGCGTCGGATACGCCTCGACTGCCGCCCAAAGCGCCGTCGTATCACCGCCCAGACCCGAAGGACCGACGCCGCTCTCGTTTACGCGGCGGAGAATACGCTCCTCCAGTTCGCGATAACGCGCATTATGCACGCCCACCTCCCGTGCAAGCGCCTTTTTTGCCAGCACGGCGGCGTAATCAAAGCTGCCGCCCAAGCCGATGCCGATGACAAGCGGCGGGCAGGGATTTCCGCCGGCCTGATATACGGTCTCATAGACGAATTCGATAATTTCGTCCGTACTCGCGGTAGGATTGAACATTTGAATACGGCTCATGTTTTCACTGCCGAACCCTTTCGGCATCGCAAGCAGGCGGACACGATCACCCGCGCAAAGACGGGTATAGATGACGGCGGGCGTATTATCGCCGGTGTTAATCCGCTCCAACGGACAGGAAACAACGGACTTGCGCAGATACCCCTTCTCATATGCGTTGGCGACACCCGCGTTGACAGCATCCTCAAACAAACCGCCGGTGATATGCACATCCTGTCCGACATCCGCAAATACAAAGGCCATGCCGGTATCCTGGCAGATGGGAATGCTGTCTTTCTTGGCGATGTCTGCATTCTCGACCAGCTTATGCAGGATTCCGGACGCCAGCGTCCCCTGCTCGGCTGCGGCACAGGCGGCAAGTCGGGTATAGACGTCCGGCGGCAGCTCCAGATTGGCGCGGATAAACAGCTCTTCTACGGCATCACGAATAACGTCCGCCTGTATTTCTCTCATCGGTTGTTTCCCTGTCCTTTCCCGTTCTCCGAAACGAAAAAAGGAAGTATTGCCCACAGAAAGGGGTACAATACTCCTGTCTATTTTCCCCTGCGCGACGAACGGCGCTTGAATTCCTTGCCCCGTTTCAAGTCTGACATCTTATCGTCACTGATGGATTTGAAGCGTGTCATCATATCCTCAAAGGACTGATCCTTCGGCGCAGGCGCCTTGAAATATTCAGCGGGCGACGACATCGACGGCTTCTTTGCGCGTTCCATCTGCAGCTTTTTTACGGAAAGGCCGATCTTGCCGTTGGCGTCGATGGTGATAATCTTCGCCTCCACCTCCTCGCCAACCTGCAGAAAATCGTGGATGTCCTTGACGTACGACGTGGAGATTTCCGAAATATGCACAAGTCCGGTGCCGCCCTCAAACGAAAGGAACGCGCCGAAATTTGTGATCGTAGAAACCCTGCCCTTCACAACGTCGCCGATTTCAAAATGCATAAACGGGTTTATCCTCCTAATCCTATCCTAATCCGCCAAATCATTATAGAAAAGTATTTCATCCGGATCGCGGTAATTGAGCTTTTCCCGCGCGATGCGCCGGATATACTCGTCCGTGACCGGCTCGTCCAGCCGAAGCTGCATATAAATCAAGCGATCCTCCAAAACGGCAATTTCCTCCTCGAGCTGCGCCTTGCTTTCCCGCAGCTCGCCGAGCCGGAACTGCATATTGACCGCCGAAAACACGAGGAACACCGCAACGCAGAGCACGGCGAGCCGCACTATGATGTTTGCCCGCTGTCTTGCCATCCTTCCCCATCCTTTCTCAGCAGCCGCGCCTCCGCTGCGCCGACGCGGCTGCGCCGCCATCCGGCATAGAAGCGCTTTTTTGCCCGGTAAAGCCTCGGCCGTACTACAGAGACAACCTTGCGGGCGGCTTTTTCCGTCAGCCGGCCCACGGTAAAATAATAAAGCGAAAACGTCGCGATTGCCGCTAAAAACGCATACAAACGCATTGCGCCGCGCGACGCATTGTAAAATACGACGGAGAAACAGACCCCGCAGAACGCACAGAACAGGATGTCCTCCACAAAAACGACGAATTTCCCCGCGCCGGTCAGCAGCCGGAACAGCTTAAATACATCATAGACCAAACCGAGAAATATACCCAGACCGAGCGACAGATAGAGCAGCAGGAAATGAAGCTCGTACGACGTTTCCATCCGTTATTTGAACATACGCGCAAAAACGCCCTTGCTCTTCTGCGTAACTTCGTAAACGATAGCCTCAATCTGACCCTTGATGCAGACCTCGCCGCTCTCGAGCGTCAGCTTTGTAACAGACAGTTCTTTCCCGCTGACGGACAGCATCGTGCCGCCGATATCAAGATTGACGAGCGTTTCATCAAAGCTGAGCACCTCGTCCACCGCAGTGACGGTGAGAAGCGCGCGGTCGGTCAGCGAGACGGTATGCCTTCTGGTATTTTCGTTCATTGCCCTGCCCTCATTTTCTTACTTTTGTGTCCAGTATATGAGGCGCAAAGGCAAAATATGTTCTGCCGTCCTTTACTCGCCGAGCAATTCGTACATTTCGGACGCATCCGCCTTCTTCGCATTTTCATTCAGCGAAAGCACACGGAACCGCATTGTCCGACTGCCGTAGGTAACCTCGATCACATCGCCCGGCTTTACGTCATGGGACGCCTTTGCAGCCCTGCCGTTGACCGAAACGTAGGAATTGTCGCAGGCCTCGTTGGCGACGGTGCGCCGCTTGATGATCCTCGACAGCTTCAAAAACTTGTCCAACCGCATAGACTGCAAAAGCATCTCCCTTGAAAAATCTTATTTGTTGACGGCGTCCTTGAGAGCCTTACCTGCGACGAACGCGGGCGCTTTGGAAGCAGGAATTTTGATCTCCTGACGGGTCTTGGGATTGCGGCCGACACGCTCGCTTCTCTCCTTAACCTTAAAAGTGCCGAAGCCGGCAAGCTGAATCTTTTCGCCCTTGGCAAGCTCACTGGTCAGCGTATCGAAAACCGCATTGACGGCGGCCTCCGCATCTTTTTTCTTGAGGGAAGCGGCCTGCGCGACCGTCTCAATAAGCGTAGACTTGTTCATCTGCAAATGAACTCCTTTCAAAGATTTTTTATATTATACCATTGTATTTTCCGTTTTTCAATAGGAAATTCGATTTTTTTGCCTGAAAATGCTTGCTTTTCAAGAATTTTTTTCACTTCCTTGCCGATTATCGCCGTTCTTGACAGCTTCCCAGCACATTTCAAGCTGTTCGAACGACAGCGAGGCAAGCGCCGAACCGGATTCCAAAGCGGCACTTTCCATTTTCTCAAACCGATCGGTAAATTTATCCGACGCACGGTAAAGTGCCTCCTCGGGATCCACACCGAGCTTGCGCGCGACGTTGACGGCGGCAAAAAGCAGGTCGCCGGTTTCCTCGCGAACAGCCTGCTCGTCGCCTGCGGCGACAGCCTCGGACAGCTCGTCCAGCTCTTCGCGCAGGCCGTCGGCAGCCGAATCGGCATCAGGGAAATCGAAGCCGGTTTTTGCGGCCTTCTCACCGAGCTTGTACGCCCGCATCAGCGAGGGCAGCGCGCGGGATACGCTGCGCATCGACTCGGTCGTGCTTTTCTGCTTTTTGGTGGCGCGTTTGATTTGGTCCCAGTTGTCCAGAACCTCGCCGGCGGTCGAAGCGGTGACGTCAGAAAAAATATGCGGATGGCGTACAATGAGTTTGCGGCAAATCTCGTCGCAGACATCGCCGATGTCGAACGCGCCCTCCTCTTCGGCCATCCGGGCGTGGAACACGACCTGCAGCAGCAGGTCGCCCAGTTCCTCGCGGAGCAGGACGTTGTCGGCGTTGTCAATGGCCTCAACGACTTCGTAGGTCTCTTCGATGAGGTTTTTGCGGATGGATGCATGCGTCTGCTCACGGTCCCAGGGACAGCCTCCGGGCGCCCGGAGCAGCTTCATCACGGTGCAGAGGTCGGAAAAATCATAGCGTTCTTTGGTCAGGAATGCGGCTGCTTCTTTGTTCATGATGCTCCAAAAATCCTTTTCTTATAAGATAATCCGCAAACCGGTTCCCCATCGGAAGCAAGCGCACCTCGTTTTCGCGGATCCCCTTGACGGCAAGCATAGCAACGACATAAATGACGACCGCGACAATGACGGCGACAAGAAGAATCAGCGCACAGGTGATGCGGCGTTCGTTCCCGATGAGGGCGGAAAGCAGTAGGTTGACGCCATGCGCACCGGCCGCCGAAAAAGCGGCGCAGCACGCAGGCTTTGCAAACAAATTGAAGAATTCCAGCTTAAGCTTTTGCGTTTTGGCCAAAAAGCGGATATTGAGGGCCAGTGCCACGGTGTAACAGACAAGCGTCGCAATCGGCGCGCCATAGATGCCGACTTCCGGAACGGACACCAGTCCGATTTCCGCAATGACAAGAAAAACCACACCGATGCTTACCGAAACCATCGGCAGATAAGACCTGCGGCAGGCCTGGAGAAGCGCATTCGTCGTCGAGAGCATGCTGATGAGGAAGATCCCCAGTGACAGCAAAGACAGCGCGGGAGCCGCCACATCGATGGGCATCACGGTTCCGGAGGAAGTTTCAATGGGTACGCCGCCGGTGCCGAAAATAAGTGCAATGGCCGGACGTGCAAGCACGGCAAGACCGAGCGAAGCGGGCAATGCGATGATGCCGCTGATGCGGAGCGAGCTGAAAATATAATACTTGGCTTTTTTATAACGCTTGACCGCCAACGCCGCCGAAACAGTAGGAAGGATGCTGATGGCAATCGGATAGACGAGCGTCGAAGGCAGCAGGTCGGCCAGCGGCACCGCGTATGTAGTGTACGCGCTGTAGAGCTGCTCTGCCGTCTGCAGGGGCACACCCGAGCCCATCAGCGCGCGGTTGATGACGAGCGTGTCCAAAAACTGCGCCAGATAGAGCGCGGACGAGGTGATGGTGACGGGTACTGCAATGAGCGCAATGCGCTTGGCAAGAACGCGCCAGGCATCGGCCTCGCGGCTTTTACGAATCGGGTGATTTTTACGGTCAAAGAAACGCTTATACACGACCAGAAAAATCGTGCCCAGAAACACGCCGACCGTCAGACCGCTGATGCCGAAAGCGGCCTGCACTGCCGGCGAGGCACCCAGATTTTTCGACACGGCGACGGCGCCGAGGCCGACAGCCAGCTTAAAAAACGCTTCAATAAACTGGCTGATGGCCGTTGGGTACATATTTTTCAGTCCCTGGAAATAGCCGCGGATGGCCGAAGAAATGCAGATGAGGAACAGCGTGGGCGAAATGACCCGCATCGCCAGCGCCGCGTCGCGGTGCTCGGAAAAATTGCCGATGGCCTCCGCGCCGAAGAAGAGCAGCAGCGAGCAGAACAGGCCGATCAGGCCGAACATGGTCACGCTCAGGCGGTAAACCCTTCGGATCTCGCGCGGACGGCCGCGTTCATTCGCGGAAGCGACCAGCCGCGAGATGGCGACCGGCAGCCCGGCGGTAGAGAGCATGAACAGCATCGCGTAGATGGAATAGGCGGCGTTGAAGATGCCCATATTCACGCCGAGAATATATGTCATCGGGATCTTGAACAATACGCCGATGATCTTGACGACAAAGTTGGAGAGCGAAATGATCAGCGCTTCAACGATAAAACTTTTTTCGGCCGTCGCCCTTCCTGTGTTCTGCATCCTTTGCTTCCTTTATCTCTTCAAAAATTCCCAGAGCAGCGAATTCTCGGGCACCAGTCCGATGTCGATCTGCTCAACACCCGCAAGCTGGCCGAGGATTGCGTCGGCCATCGGGCGGTAAACGCTGTTCTGCGGCAGCAGCGAAAGAATCTCTCGCGCGTCGTTTACAAAGCAGCTTTTTTCATAGTGAAAATAGGTGTTTATTTTCAAGTCCGCCGTTTCGGCAAACGGTTCGATGTTCTCAACCTCGCCCTTTTTCACGCTTTCCCACATCGAAAACGTCACTTCGGCGGAAGCGTCACGGTAATGGAAATCGCGAACCAGCCGGCGCAGCAGCCGCGGTTCGCTGACACGGGTGGAATACGCGTACAGATAGATTTTATAAAGTTCCTTTTCATCGATAAAACGCTCATACACGACGGGATTAAGCGCGTGCAGCCCTTCGATGACAGCCACATCGCCCGCTCCGAGCGTAAGCGGCACATAGTCGTCGGCACGCCTTTTCTGCATAAAATCAAACCGCGGGATCAGCGCCTCGCGGCCGGCGACGAGCCGTTCCAGACATTCGTGCAGATACGCAAGATCAATGCTTTCAATTCCCTCGAGGTCGCGTACCCCGTTTTCGTCCAGAGGCACATCGTCCGGATTTTTATAAAAGTCGTCGATCGAAACGGTGTGACAGCGGCGGCCGGCGTCACGGATATACTGCGACAGCTTTTTCGTGGTAGTCGTCTTCCCCGCGCATGAGCCGCCGGTGATCAGCACAAGCTTGGCGCCGCCCTCAATAACGGTTTTTGCCGCATCCAGCAGCGCCCGCTCATAACCGCTTTCTTCTCTTGCAATTTTTTCGGTCATATTCATCGTTCAAAAATATCTCCCATAGAATTTCCGCACCTCGTCCGTCCGCAGACCGCAGTTCGGGCCGAGATACTCAAACGGATACTTGGGGTGCGCGAGCCGTTCAATGACCTGCTTATCAGGCGAAACCAGCTTGGTAATCGCGCCGGCGCCGCAGGCAAACACGCTCGCGTACTCCTCCATCATCAGTATATTATAGATCCCCTCCGCTCCGATTATAGAATAACCGGTATTTTCCGCGTTGCCGACAGTATTTTTCTGACGGTAAAAATAATAGGGCGCGTACCCTTCGCCGCAAAGGCGTTTGTATGCGTAATCAACACACGCACGGGCAAATATGCCCTCCGCGTCATAAACCGATTCATCCGAAAAGCGGATCGGTGACGCATTCTTGATGCTGAGGGTGTGGACGGTAATGTTCTCAAATCCGCTCTCGAGCACGTCGGACAGGCTTCGGTCAAAGCTCTCCTGTGTATCGCCGGGCAATCCGGCGATCAGGTCGGCGTTCAGGCAGCCAAAGCCGACGCGGTGCGCCGTCTCGACCGCACGGAAAAAGTCTGCGGCGGTATGTCGGCGGCCGATGCGCGCGAGCACGGCGTCCGAGGTGGACTGCGGATTGATGCTCACACGGTTGACGCCGCAGCGCTTGGCAACGGCGAGCTTTTCGCCCGTCGTCGTATCGGGGCGGCCGGACTCATAGGTAAATTCGGACACATCGAACCGTTCGGCACAGGCGCCGAGGACGGCGAAAAGGCGTTCGGTCTGCGCATTGTCGAGAATGGACGGTGTGCCGCCGCCTATGTAGATGGCGGATAGCCGCAGGCCGAGCGAAGCGATCAGTTCGGCCGTATCGCGGATGTCGGCAAGCAGCTTCTCCAGATAATCGGGAATGAGAGCAAAAAGCTTTTTATTGCTGTATGAAACGAACGAGCAGTACGCGCAGCGCGTGGGGCAGAACGGGATGGAAACATACAGCCCGCAGCAATCGGCAGTGACGCCCGCCAGCAGCGCGTTCTCACGCGCGGCGGTACGCATCGTCAGCTCGGTCTTGCCGGGCGAGACGAGGTAGTCATCGGAAAACAGCCTGCGCACGCGATCCTCAGTATTGCCGAGCGCAAGGAAATGGCGGGCGCGCTTAGCGGGCCGGAGGCCGGTGATGCAGCCCCAGGGCGGCCGGAAGCCGAACAGCTTTTCACCCGCATCCAAAAATGCGCGGCCGGCAGTAATCTGCGCTTCATCCTCCTGAGAAAGCAAGACCGCAAAGCTATAGCCGGAGGAAGAAAAAACGCCGTCGGCCGTCTTCCCATCCACGCATAGGCGAACGGTGCAGCAGAAATCGCCCGGCGTTCCGATGAACGCGATGCGGGCTTCGGGCGCATCCGCCGGAGGGACGGCCGGAAATTTTTCACCGGGAAAGTAAAGCAGACAAAGCGTCTGGAAATAATAATCGTTGAGGAATCCGGTGCTGTTGTCGATGACAAGTCTCATAACTGCGCGGTATCGAAAAAGAGCGTTACCGGTCCGTCATTGCAGGCATCGATCCGCATATCAGCGCCGAACACGCCGCAGGCGACCGGCAGGGTCTTTTCCAGCTCCTTTACAAGTGCTTCATAATAGGGTTTGGCCTTCTCCGGCCGGGCCGCGGTCAGAAATTCGGGGCGGCGGCCGTGCCGGACCGAGCCGTAGAGCGTAAAATTGGAAATCACCAGCAGACCGCCGCCGATATCGGCGGCAGAACGGGACATTTTGCCGTTCTCATCCTCAAAAACACGCAGCCCTGCCAGTTTTTCAGCGCATTTTGCGATATCGCGTTCGGTATCCTCGATGCCGACGCCGACAAAGACGAGCAGTCCGACGCCGATTTCGCCTGTAACAGCGCCGTTCACAGTACAGCGCGCGCTCTTTACGCGCTGAATGACGGCCCTCATCGTCCGGCCCGCGTCACGTCGCGGACGTCGGGCAATTTTTTGAGCGCGCCGATGATGTTCTTCAAATGCTCTATGCTGCTGCACTTCAGGCCGACAATCAGCAGCATGCTGTCACCGTTCTCCCGGGTCGTGACCGAATTGAGCGCGACCTTCAAATCGGCAAGGCAAACGGTGACGTCGGCAATAATCTTGGGCGAATACCGGGCGTAAATATGCAGCACGGCTTCAAAATTGCCGTAATACTGGCGGTCAGGCTTCTGTGCCCACGAGGCGACGATCCAGCGGTCCTTATCCTCGGGCTTACGCAGCCCGGCAACGGCGTTGGGACAATCATATTTATGGATGGAAACGCCGAAGCCCTTTGTAATAAAGCCGATGATCGGATCACCCGGCAGCGGGTTACAGCACTTGGCGAATTTGACGTCGCAGCCTTCGAGTCCGTCAAGGATAACCGACTGCGAGCGGTCCTCGGCCTTACGGTCGGGCCGGACCGTCTTTTCGGGCTGCTTGGCGGCGGCCTCAGAAGGATTGACGACACGGGTGAACTCGTCACGCAGCTTTGTCGTCAGCTTGGATACGGAAAGGCCGCCGTAGCCGATGTTGTTGTAAAAATCCTCCACCTCAAGCGAAAGACGGGCAGCGACATTGCGGACAATCTCTTCCTTCTGCGCTTCGGTATAATTACGCCCGAAGCGGCGCAGCTCGCGGTCGACCTCGGTCTTGCCGACCTGAATATTCTCCTGCCGCATTTCACGCTTGAAATACTGGCGGATCTTGTTGCGCGCCTCACCCGAGCGGACGATCTTGAGCCAATCGCGGCTCGGCCCCTTGGAAGCAGCGGAGGTAAGCACTTCGACGATCTGGCCGGTCTGGAGCTTATAATCGATGGGGACGATATTGCCGTTGACCTTAGCACCGACCATTTTATTGCCGACGGCGGAATGGATCGCATATGCAAAGTCAATCGGCGTGGCGCCGTTCGGCAGCGAAACGACGTCGCCTTTAGGAGTAAAAACGAAGGTTTCATCTTCGAACAGATCGATTTTCAGCGGACGGACGAATTCGTCGAGGTCGTCTCCGTCCTTCTCGGTCTCCAGCAGCGTACGGATCCACTGGAGCTTGCGGTCAACCACTTCGCTGACCTGCTCGCCGGACTTGTATTTCCAATGTGCGGCAAGCCCGTATTCGGCGTCACGGTGCATTTCCCAAGTGCGAATCTGCACCTCAAAGGGAATGCCCTCGCGCCCGATGACAGTAGTATGCAGGGAGCGGTAGAGGTTGGGCTTGGGCGTAGAGATGTAATCCTTGAAACGGCCGGGCATCGAATTGAACTGCTCGTGGATGACGCCGAGCGCCGCATAGCAGTCCAGCTCGGTATCGACGATAACGCGGATAGCGTAAAAGTCGTAAATCTCATCGAAGCTCTTGGATTGGTTATAAATTTTACGGTACATCGAGTAAATCGACTTGACGCGCCCCTCGATGGTATAATGGATGCCGTAGCTGTCCAGCCGCTCAGCGACCTTGTTCTGCGCGTTCTGCAGGAAGTCCTTGTTCTCTCCGTAGCGCTTTTCAATGTCCTTCCGCACCTCCTCATATCCGACAGGGTCAAGGTAACGGAGCGCAAGCTGCTCAAGCTCGGTTTTAATCTTCTGGATACCGAGTCGATGCGCGAGCGGCGCATACACATGCATCGTCTCCAGCGCAATGGAACGCTGCTTTTCCTCGGAGCGGTAGTTGAGCGTGCGCATATTGTGCAGGCGGTCGGCAAGCTTGATGAAAATCACACGCAGGTCCTTGCTCATAGCCAGGAACATTTTGCGCAGATTTTCGATGCTCTCCTCCTGCTTGGTTTCGAAAGGGATCCGAACAAGCTTGGTCACGCCGTCGACGATTTCCGCGACGTCGCGGCCGAATTCGCGGCGGATCATAGCGAGGTTATCGTCGCCGGGACAATCCTCCACAACGTCGTGGAGGAAGGCAGCGCAGATGGAATCGGTGTCCAATTGCAGATCGGCCACAATTTCCGCAACAGCGATCGGATGGATGATATACGGCTCACCCGAGCGGCGCATCTGCCCGCGATGGTATTCCTCGGCCACCGCATAGGCTTTTTTCACTTTTTCAAGGTCATACCCGCCGGTTTGCGACAGCCGGTTCAGCAGTGCGTCGATGTTGGGTACGCTCTGCGGCTGCGGGGTCGGGCTTTGCAATTGTTCTTCCATATCCGTCACGCGTGTTCCTTCAGCTTTTTGAGTATGTTTGAATCATCCAGATTTATTTTGCCCGAAAACGGCAGAATCATCAGCTCGGCAAGGTCGTAGCCCTTGAGATAATTGCAGTCGGCCAGACCGCTTTCCTCAAGGACATCGAGAATGATGCGCAGCTTGCAGAGACCGACAGGACGGTTTTCCGTACTGCGGAGCTGCTTCTGCATATAGCGCAGCGACAGCCGCTTCTTGCCGCCGCTGAGCTCGTGCTTGAGGAAACGGAACACCGCGCGGAAATCGCCCAGTGTGGGCATAATCACTCCCGCATCCTCGATCGCGCCGCTTTTGGCAAGTGCATAAAGCCTCAGCTCATGCTCTATGGTATCGCGCACGGCCTTTGCGGGACGCGCGGCCTTCAGGATGAGCTGGGCCGAAGCATTGCCGTTGTATTCATTGACGTCAAGCGTAAAGATCAGGTCGCATTTTTCGCCGGGGAATACCGGAAATTCACTCGGCGACATCCCGAAAAAGACCGCATTTGCGGTGCGGCGGCCATCGGTCACCCGCAGGCGAATATGACGGCCGTCCGAAAGCGGGGTCATATCGGCGAGCGTAACCTCCTCAAGCAGGAATGTCGGTATGGGATTTTGCAGGCCGAACGGCTCCAGCAAGCGCAATTCCTCGGCGGTCTGAAGATCAAGCTCCTCAAAATGCGCACGGCAGTCCGCTTCAATGGGCGGCGTACGTTCAACGGTGTGAAGCATTTCTCCGACGTAATCGCAGAAACGCTTTCGAAACGCATCCAGCTTTCCGCGCTCGACCGACAGGCCGGCGGCAAGTTCATGGCCGCCGTATTCGATCAGCAGGTCGCCGCAATGCGCAAGCGCATCCATCAGGCTCAGACCTCTGATGCTGCGGCCGGAGCCTTTTGCCACATCCCCGTCAAAAGAGAAGAGAATGGAAGGCAGGCTGTACTTTTCGGTGATCTTCGAGGCGACAATACCGATGACGCCCTGATGCCAACAATCATTCGCCAATACAAATGCCGGGGAATCCTTGCCGTAAACGCGGATCTGCTCCTCAGCCTGCTCATAGATCTGCTGCTCGGTCTGTTGGCGGACCTTATTCACCGCACAAAGCTCGGCGGCGATGGCATCAGCCTGCGAGGCATCTCGGCAGAGCAGAAGCTCAACGGCGCACGAAGCGTTGGCGATGCGGCCTGCTGCATTTATCCTCGGCGCGAGGACATAGCCGACGGTACTGCTGGTGATGCGCTTCTGTATACCGCCCGGCTTAAGCACACCGGCATGCTCCATCAGCGCGCGCAGGCCGACATTGTCCGTCCGACGAAGGCGTTCGAGTCCGATGCTGGCAATCAGCCGGTTTTCATCGGTCAGCGGCATCACATCGGCGATCGTACCAATGGCGACAAGATCGGCAAAACACTCACAAACCGACTCGGCGTTCCCCTCGAGCGCGCAGAGCAGCTTAAATACCACCCCTACGCCTGCAAGCTGACGGAAGGGATAAGCGCTGTCCGGACGATGCGGATTGATAACAGCGGCAGCCTGCGGCAGGACAGGCCGGCAGCTATGGTGATCGGTTATAATCAGTTCCACTCCAAGCGAGCGCGCGAATTCGGTCTCTTCGGCAGCGGTGATGCCGGTATCAACGGTGATGATGAGGTCAACTTCCGGTGCAAGCCGTTCGATGGCGGCACGGCTTAGACCGTAGCCCTCGGAAAGCCGGTCAGGGATAAAGTAGGAGCACCGCGCGCCGCGCGCAGCAAGATAGGTATACAGCACGGTCGTAGAGGTGACGCCGTCCACATCGTAATCACCGTAAATGCAGATATGCTCCTTCTGTTCAATCGCCTGTTCAATGCGGGCGACCGCTTTATCCATATCCGCCAGCAGGAACGGGTCGTAGAAGTGCAGGCCGCTCTTGCGAATAAACGACGAAGCTGCCGCGGGATTCGTATAGCCGCGTGCGGCCAGCACCCGCGCAGTCAGCGGGCGGAGGCCAAGCGAAGCGATCAGTTCATGCTCGGCACATCCGTCATGCTCCTTAACCAGCCATTTATTCGAAAACAAGCGCTTCACCCTTCTTTCTTTGCCGGCTCATTCGTCGACCTGAATATGCAGCGAATAGCTGCCGAACGCGTATACGCTCTGTGTGCTGCGGAGGATGACAATCTCCGCCGGCAAATAGTATTCGCCGCTGCCGTCCGGCTGAAATTCCGCAAAATCGATGACGACGTCAAAATAATCCATCGTATAATAGCGCAGGGCATCGACCAGCCCCTTGAAGGAGACGTTGATCGTTTCGTCAAGCACGGTGAAGTCCAGTCCGTCGGGCAGATTCTTGAGCACAAAGCGCGAGGACGGGACGGCAAACGTCCGCGTGGCAATGTCCAAAAAGCGGAAGGAGATTTCGACGTCGGTCTCACCGGACACGTTTTCGATACCGGGCGGCATCACAATGCGTTCGTATTTGATGCCCTCCTTGCCAAGCGCGGTTTCATCCATCTCAATGCGGATTTCGCTGAGCGCATCAATGCTTTCAGCCGTACCGCGGACGCGGACAGTCTCCACGGACAGCTCAATGAGGGCATTGTCCGCGCTCATCATCCCGCCGACAAAGTACACCTTCAGCGGCACGTCCTTTTCCTTATAAGCGGGCACACGGAGCTCAACGTTGCGGTCGATAAGATTCACATACGGATTGTTGACTTTTTCACCATTCTCATAATACAGCTCGACCTCAGCAACCGCAGTGACCGAAGAACTGACCGTCCCGAGCGCAACGGACGCGTACGCGCGCGAAATGGCGTTGATCTCCCCCTCCGGGCCTTCGACAGTGACGGTTTTGGGTGTATAGACCGGCTGGCCGAGCAGCAAGCCGTCCGTCAGCACATAATCAGTCAGTTCGACATCCAGCTCGATCTCAGCGGTGACGCTGCGGTCAACGTAAATATACACGGTATCGGTTGAAAGCGAAGCAAGACGGATGCCGTTGGGCAGGTCAACCTGGATGCGGACGGGCACGCGGCCGTTTTCCGACAGGGACGAAATATCGATATATGCGTTGATGTCATCGCTGGAGAGACGGTTGACGTCTGTTTTTTTGCCGGCGACGGTGACATCAACGGTAAAGGAAAACTCAGACAGCACGGCAAATCCGTTTTTCTCCTTCAGCTCCGCCGCGCCCGAAACGCTCACGTCAATGCCGGCAAAGCGCTTTTCGAAATTCGGGCTGTCATAGCCAAGGACATAGAACCACAGCAGGATTGCCAGCACGAACGCGCCGAGCATAACCGTGAAGGTCAATATACGCTGCCTGTCAAGCTTTTTGCCGCCGACGCGCAGCTTTTTGTCTTTATCATCCGTTTCCTTCATCACAGCCACCATCGCCATCGCGTGCGCGAAAGCGTCCTTTCATCGGATTCGACAGAGAGGGTGTTGCCCCTCGGGCTTATTCCTCAGGCTTGTCATCGCGTTTCCGATTGAAGAACCGGAAGCGCGCAGAGGGTTTGCTTTTCTGCTCGTCAATGAGCAGATCGGAGAGATACGCTTCGAGCGTTTTTTTCGAAAATCCGCGCTTGAGCACGCCGTCGACCGCGACGCTGATGACGCCCGTTTCTTCCGAAACGATGAGGACGACAGCGTCGCTGTTCTCACTCATCCCGATGCCCGCGCGGTGACGCGTACCGAGGTCTTTGACGATATCGGGATTGGTCGACAGCGGGAGGAAGCAGCCGGCGGCGTAAAGCCGTTCGTTGCGCACGATGAGCGCGCCGTCGTGCAGCGGCGCTTTATTGAAGAAGATATTCCCCACAAGAAAGGCAGAGATTTCCGCGTCGATGACTGTGCCGGTGCGGATGACGTCGCCAAGCTTGGTGCCGCGCTCGAACACGATGAGCGCGCCCGTCTTGGAGGCGGAAAGATTTTCCGCCGCATAACACAGTTCAGCCAGCTTCGGCCGGAAGCCCTCCGAGGAGGTGCGGTCAAAGCGGCTTTTGATGCCCTTGATCGATTCGCCGCCCATTTTTTCCAACATGCTGCGCAGCTCGGGCTGGAACACGATGATGAGGGCAATAAATCCGACGTCGACCACGCGCTCGAGAATATAATTCGTCACCCGCATCTGCAGCCAATTGCTCACTACAAGCATCAGCATCAGCACCAGCACGCCGAGCGCAAGCTTTCCGGCGCGCCGGTCGCGCACGAACTTGAACAGATAGTACAGGAAGAACGCAACGATGACAATATCTATAATATCCGTCAATTCGACGGAGGAAAGCTGGTTGCCGACATAAGTAAAAAAGTCTCTGATCGCATCCATCAAAATCGCTCTCCTTCCAATTCCCGGGATTCCGTACGTTTACATATTATATAGATTATCATTCCCGGGCCGGTTTGTCAAGAAAAAACATTTCCGCAAACCGTCTGACCGCTTTCCCACGGTGGCTGACGGCGTTTTTTTCTTCCGTCGTCATCTCGGCGAAGGTCTTGCCCAGCGGTTCGTAATAAAACACGGGGTCATACCCGAAACTGCCGCTGCCGCGGCGCTCGTCAAGGATTTTTCCCTCACATTCGCCGCGCGCGGTAATGCGTCGGCCGTCGGGAAAAACAGCGGTGATGACCGAAACGAAGCGGGCGCGGCGATCGGTTTTTCCACAAACGGCGTCGAGCAGCTTATCGAGGTTTTCCGCATCGGAGGCGTGTTCGCCCGCGTAGCGTGCCGAATGCACGCCGGGCGCGCCGCCGAGGCAGTCGACCTCCAGACCCGAATCGTCGGCGACGGCGATGCAGCCGAGCCGCTCGGAAACGGTGCGAGCCTTGATGTACGAATTTTCCTCAAACGTCGCACCGTCCTCGACGATTTCGCCGGAAAAGCCCGACTCGGCGAGCGTGCGGATTTCCCTTCCCTCTCCGGCGAGCAGATGCGTCAGTTCCTCTACCTTATGCCGGTTATTGGTGGCAAGCACAATCTTCATTCCGCTTTCTCCTGTCCGTCGTTTTCAAACATCGCGCGCACGAAGTCCGCGCCCGAAAAGGGCTGAAGGTCCTCCGCACCCTCGCCGACGCCGATATATTTAACCGGAATGCCCAGCTCCCGCTTAATGGCAAACACGACGCCGCCCTTGGCGGTTCCGTCAAGTTTCGTAAGAACGATGCCGGTGATTTCGGCCGCTTTGGTGAACTCCTTGGCCTGCATCAGCGCGTTCTGGCCGGTGGAGGCGTCGAGGACAAGCAGGGTCTCGCGTGCGCTGCCGGGCAGCTCGCGGGAAAGGACGCGGTTGATTTTAGCCAGCTCGTCGAGCAGGTTTTTCTTATTATGCAGCCGGCCGGCGGTGTCGACGATGAGAACGTCGACACCCTGCTTGCGGGCGGCGGCGGCGGCGTCAAAGACGACGGCGGCAGGGTCCGCACCCTCGCTCTGGCGGACAAGCGGCACCTGCGCGCGATCGGCCCAGACGGCAAGCTGTTCAATGGCGGCGGCGCGGAAGGTATCTGCGGCAGCGAGCATTACGCGGCGGCCGCTGTTTTTGAGGTGGAGCGCAATTTTGCCGATCGACGTCGTTTTCCCGACGCCGTTGACACCGATGACGAGCACAACCGAGAGAGAAGTGGAAAGCTTCAGTTCACCGCCGTCGCCGATCATTTCGCTCATGATTTCCTGCAGCTCGGCGCGCGCCTCGGACGCCTCGCGCAGCTTTTTTTCCTTCACGCGGGCGCGCAGCATATCGCAGATTTCCTCGGACGTCTCCACACCGACGTCGGACATGATCAGCACGTCGGAAAGCTCCTCATAGAAATCGTCGTCGATTTTATCATAGGATGCAAACAGTCTGTCCAGCGGGCCGAACAGCGCATTTTTCGTCTTTTTCAGCCCCGCCTTGAGCTTTTCAAAAAATCCCATTTATTCGTTTTCCCCCGATTCTAAGCGTATTCCTTCATTTTTTCCTCCAACTCGGAGATATCAAGCCGGATGTACTCCGAAATGCCCTTCTTACGCATCGTCACGCCGTAGAGGGTGTCCGCCCGCTCCATCGTGCCGCGGCGGTGCGTAATGAGGATATACTGGGTTTTATCGCTGTGGACGCGCACGTAATCGGCAAAGCGCGCCAGATTCACGTCGTCAAGCGCCGACTCGATTTCGTCGAAAATGCAGAAGGGCGACGGGTTGATGCTCTGGAGCGCCAGATAGAGCGCGATGGCGGCGAAGGACTGCTCCCCGCCCGAGAGCAGCGAAATGCTCTTGACGGTCTTCCCCGGCGGACGGAGGATGATGTCGATGCCGCATTCGAGCGGATTTTCCGGGTCCTCCAGCTCGAGGTGCGCGCTGCCGCCGCCGAACAGCTCGGTAAACACCTCGCCGAACACGCGGTTGATGTTATCGAAGCATTCGGTGAACGTGGTTTTCATGCTCGCGTTCAGGCGGCTGATGGCGTTATCGAGGCTGCGGCGTGTTTTGTTCAGGTCCTCGGTCTGCGCGGTGAGGAAGTCGAAGCGCTCCTTGGTCTCCTTATACTCCTCGACGGCGTTGGCGTTGATACTGCCCATCGCGCGGATCTGCGATTTCAGGCTCGCCAGCCGCGAGGGGGCTTTCTCCATCTTCTCCACGGGCAGACGGTGCTCACAGGCGGCGGAGTAGGTCATCTCATACTCGTCCCAGAGCTTATTCGTGACCGTTTCATATTCGCCGTTGAGCACGTCGGCGCGGCCACAGAGGCCTGTATAGCTGCGGAAGGATTCTTCCTTCTTGATTTGAAGCGACTTGATGTCCGCGCGAAGGTCGGCAATGCGGCGTTCGGTAGCGTCGCGCTTCTTGGCAATCTCCCCGACAGCCGTCTTCAGCTTTTCTTCCTCGCCCGCAGCGGACGCCGCCTGCGCGGAGAGCTGCTCGAGCTCGGCCTGTGCGGAAGCGATTTCGGTCTCGGCCTGCCTGGATTCGTTTTCGGTCTCGCCGACGGCGGCCAGACGCGAAGCAGCCTCGGACTCCGCCGTGGCGAGCAATTCTTTTTTATAGCCGAGCGCCGACCGGGCGGCAGACTGCGCAAGCTGCGCCTTAGTCAGGCTGTCGAGCGCGCTGCGTTCCGCATTTTCGGCGGCGGACTGTGCGTCGGAAGCGGTTTGCAGGTCGCGCTCGCAGCGTTCGAGCGCCGCATCGGACTCGGCAAGAGAGGCATCGAGCACGTCCAGAAGCCCGCGCGCCTTTTCAAGCGACGCATCGCTGCCGCCATATGCATCCGAAAGCTCGGCGCGGGAGGCGCGGGCTTCGTCCAGCAGCGCCCGGGCGGCGCGGCAGTCGGCGGAGCGGGCTTCCCGTTCTGCGCCCTGTGCGGTGAGCGCTTCCTCCTTCTCCCGCAGCCCGGCGCGAAAGGACTCGGCGGACGCGGTTTCCCGACGTTTTTCGGTCTCCTCGCGCAGCAGGGCTGCGTTGATTTCCTTGATCTGCGCGCTCAGGCTCTCGATATCTGCGCTGCGTGAAAAGACCCCCACCCGCTTGGCGGCCGAGCCGCCGGTGATCGAGCCGCCGGGGCTGATAACCTGCCCGTCGAGCGTGACGATTTTCAGACGGTATCCGGCCGCGCGGGCAATGGCAAGCGCCGCGTCCATATCCTCGGCAAGCGCGGTACGGCCCAGCAGCTCGCGGATGACGCCCTGATATTTGGGTTCATAAGCGGCAAGCTCGGAAGCGATGCCGATATAGCCCGGACAGCCTTTCACCTTTTCCACGTCGGCGAGCCGTCCGTGGACGGTGGCGACGGGCAGGAAGGTGGCGCGGCCGGCCTTATTGCGCTTCAGATGCTCAACAGCGGCCTTGGCGTCGCTCTCAGTCTCCACAACGAGGAACTGCACCGCCGCTCCGAGCGCCGTTTCCAGCGCGACGACGTACCGGCTGTCCGAGCTGATGAGCTGGGAAACGGTGCCGTAGCAGGCGATGGAAAGGCGGCCGCCGGACGCGTCGTTGAGCACACGCTTGACGCCGTCGGAGTAGCCCTCGAGGAGCCGTTCCATCCGCAGCAGGCTCTCGCGGCGCTGCTCGGCGGCAGTCAGCTCGAGCCGCTTGGCGACAATCCGCTCGGAGGTTTCGGCGGCGTTCTGCTCCGCTTCGGAAATCTGTGCGCGCAGATCCTCCGCTTCCTTCGCCAGCGTCTGCGCGGCTTCCTCCGCAGCGGCCAGAGCGGCCGCAGCGGTCTTGACTTGCGTTTCCAGCTCGTCGACGCGGCGGGACGCCTGCGCGAGCCGGCGCTCGAAATCCGCAGCGCCCGACTGCGCGGCTTCCAGCTCGGTCCTGCGCTTTGCGCGTTCCTCGGCAAGGCCGGCGCGGGACGCAAACAGCTCGGCGCGTCGTGCGGACAGCGCATCGCGTTCGGCGCGGGAGACGCGCAGCCCGTCAGCGGCTTCCGCATACGCCTGCTCGGCGGCTGCGGCAGCTTCCTCTGCGGCGGATGCTTCTTTTTCGGCGCGTGAAACCTCTGCTTTTGCCGTCTGTAGCTTATGCGCGGCTTCCTCCGCAGCGGCTTCGGCCGCTTTTTTCCGGTCGGCGGAGGAAGCGATGACGGCGCGGCGGTGCCGGATGTCGTTTTGCAGCACGGCCTCGCGGCTTTCGCGCTCGGCGCGGCTCTGGGCGAGCGCGCTGAGCTGCCGTTCGGTCTCGGACGCGTCGCGCGCCATTTCATAGGTTTCGTTGATGAGAGAATCGAGCCCGGTCTCGGCGCCGTCGAGCGCCTCGGTCGCGGTATCCAGCTCTAACTTGGCGCTGGCGACGGATGTCTCCACGCGCTCGCGCTCTGCCTTGAGCTTATCGATGCGGTCGAGCCAGAGCGTGATCTCGAGCGCGGTTTTTTCTTCGTTCAGAACAAGGTAGCGCTTGGCGTTTTCGGCCTCCTTACGAAGCGGCTCAACGCGAACGGCGACCTCGGAAAGGATATCGTTGACACGGAGCAGGTTCTGCTCCGTGTCACGCAGCTTCCGCTCGGATTCGAGTTTTTTATAGCGGATCTTGCTGATCCCGGCAGCTTCCTCAAAGATGCTGCGGCGCTCGTCGCCCTTCTGGGAGAGCACCTCGCTGATTTTCCCCTGGCTGATGACCGAATAGCCCTCGCGGCCGATACCGGTGTCATAGAACAGCTCATAGATATCCTTGAGCCGGACCTGCCGCTTATTGATATAATACTCGCTCTCGCCCGAGCGGTAGTATTTGCGGGTGACAGTGACCTCCGGGCCGTCGCCGAGGCGGGCCGGACGCGGACGTGCCTGCTCCCCGTCAGACGGTTCGTTCCCGGCGGCGGGCAGCGCAGCCTGCGCGGCGGCGTATTCTTCCGCCGTATCGAAAGTGATGGAAACATATGTATAGTTGGCGGGATTCCTTCCGGCGGCACCGTTGAAGATGACGTCCTCCATTTTGGAGCCGCGCAGGCTTTTGAGCGACATTTCGCCCAGCACCCAGCGGACCGCGTCGGAGATGTTGCTCTTGCCGCTGCCGTTCGGCCCGATGATGGCCGTGACGCCGTCGCTGAAGGCAATATGCGTTTTATCGGGAAAGGACTTGAAGCCCTGCAGCTCTACCGCTTTGAGTCTCAAATTTTCATCATTCCTCAAGTATTGTTTTGACCGTATAGGGCGCGCAGTCCGCACAGGGATAAATCGAAACGCCCGCAAGCGCAAACGTTTTGCGCAGCCAGTCGGTATTGGCGCGCTTATGGCCGGCCGCCTTGGACTGCGCGCCCGGCGGGACATACAGCGTCAGCCGTCTTCCGGCCGTCGGCCGTCCGGCAAGCAAAGCGGCGATCCGCCTGCGGTAAAGCAGACTTTCGGCCAGCTCGCCGATAGCGGGATGTGCGGGGCCGAAGGGCGCTTCCGCAAGCGATTCCGAAGCGTGCAGGCCGATGCGCAGCACGCGGACGCCGGCGGAGACGAAAATCTCCAGACAGGCAGCCGAGCGTTCGGCAGCCTCGCCGATGTCCAGCGGACGGTAAGCCCCGGAACGGGTCAGCTCCCACAGGCGTGTGCCGGAAAATACAACGGTCGGATAAATCCGCGCGCCGTCACAGCCGAAACCGACGATATCGCGCGCGGTCTGCAGCTCCTTCCGCATATCCGAGCCGGGCAGGCCGACCATCATCTGGCCGACAAGCGAAAAACCGTATGCGCGCACGAGCGCGCAGGCGTCCCGGCTGTCCTGCGCGGTATGGCCGCGGCCGCTCGCGCACAGGACGGCGTCGTCGGTGCTCTGGATACCCAGCTCGACTGCGGTAACGCCCGCCGCCTTCAGACGTTCCAGCACGGGGCGGTTGATACAATCCGGCCGCGTCGAGATGCGGATGCCGGAGACGGCGCCGCTGTCCACATAGCCGCGCGCCGCCAGCAGCAGCGCGTCCATGCGTTCAGGCTCGATGGCGGTGAAGCTGCCGCCGAAAAAAGCCAGTTCCGATTCGCCGCCCGGACAGCGCTCCATCAGCGCGTGAAGGTTTTCGAGCTCCTCCCGCAGCGGGATTTCCCCGCGGGGAACGGAGGTGATTTTTTCCTGCGCGCAGAACACGCAGTCGTGCGGGCATCCGGCATGCGGGACAAAAAACGGGATGGTTTTGTGCGGGGAGCTACTCCTCATCCGTAAAATATTTGAGCGCCTCGCGCGCGGCAGCCTGCTCGGCCTCACGCTTGGAACGGCCGCTGCCGGTACCGAGCACATTGGAATTGAGCTTGACGGAAAAAGTGAATATGCGGTCGTGCGGCGGCCCTTCCTCGCCGATCTGCTCATATTCGAGCAGCTCCTCAGGCGTCTGCTGGACAATCTTCTGTAATTTGGACTTATAGTCCTCGCTGCCATGGCTGGCGCTTTCGGCAATGGCGCCCTCGAGCATCGGCAGGACGAAGGCGCGCGCCTTCTCTATGCCGCCGTCGAGATAGATGGCGGCAAGCAGCGCCTCAAACGCATCGGCGACAATGCTTTTTCGATTGCGGCCGTGCGTGACGATCTCGCCATGGCCGAGGTACATATACGAACCGAGCTCGATTCGCGCGGCAAGGACCGCCAGTGCATTCTCACAGACAACGGAAGCGCGGATTTTCGTCAGTTCGCCTTCGTCAAGCTGCGCATAATTCCGATAGATATAATCCGAGACGATCACCGACAGCACCGAATCGCCGAGAAATTCAAGACGTTCGTTGCTGGAGTTCTGCGATTTTTTTGTTTCATTGGAATAAGAAGAATGCCGAAGCGCATTCTGCAGCAGTTCCTTATCACGGAAGGAATAGCCGATGGCCTGTTCGAGGCCGGAAGCGGGATAGGGGAATTTTTCCTCGCCGGCAACGGATGCGGGCATTGGGAGTCATCCTTTCTGTTGGTCATTTCCTTCGCCGTCGGTACGCAGGGCGGCGATTTCCTCGCTGATCTTTTCGACCAGCCGCATCTCACAGCAGTTCACAGCCTGCCGTACGGCGGCAGTGACGCTTTTTTCCTTAGCACTGCCATGTGCCTTGATGACCACGCCGTTAATGCCCAAAAAGGGCGCGCCGCCGTATTCGGTGTGATCGAGCTGCTTTCGGACGGCGTTCGTGCTTCGTCTTGTAAAGAGATAACCGATCATTGTGATCGGATTTTTTTTGAAAATACGCTCGAGCACGCGGCCGACGAGCTTGCCCATGCCCTCAATGGTTTTGAGCGCTATGTTCCCGATAAAACCGTCGCAGACGACGACGTCGCAGAAATCGGCGGGCAGATCCCTGCCCTCACAGTTGCCGATGAAATTCAGGCGCGACTGCCGCAGCATATCGAATGCCTTCTGCTGCACCTCTGTACCCTTGTTTTCCTCGCTGCCGTTATTCAGCAGCGCCACGCGCGGATTTGCATATCCGAGCAGGTCCTTCGCATAAATCGAACCCATTGTAGCAAACTGCACAAGCATTTCAGGCGTAGCCTCGGTATTGGCGCCCGCATCACAAATGACAAAGGCGTTGTCCAGCGGGACGACGGCAGCAAGAACCGCACGGCGGACGCCGCGGATGCGTCGGAGCACCAGCGACGAGCAGGTAAACAGCGCGCCCGTATTCCCGCAGGAAACAAGCGCATCACCCCGGCCCTCCTTGAGCAGCCGGACGGCAACTGCCATCGAGCAGTCGTTTTTTTCCTTCATCACGGTGCCGGGCGGGTCGTTCATCTGGATGACGGTGTCGGCGTGTTCAATCTGAATGTCCAGCCCCTTCGTTTTCAAGTCTTCCAATTCGTTTTGGATGACCGTACGATTTCCGACAAGCAGCAGGGAAGCCCCCGAGCGGCGTGCGCCCGCCACGGCGCCGCGAATGACGACGCCGCTGCCGTTGTCGGCGCCCATAACGTCAACGATGATTCTATGGCTCATTTGGTCTCACTCCAGCCGCAGTTTTCGTCATAGCAGTAGTAATACTCTTTGTTCTTCTTTTTCAAGACCAGTCCGCCGCATTTCGGGCATTTCATCTGCTGCGGCACATCCCAGACCGAGAATTTGCAGTTGGGATAATCCTCACATGAATAGAAGGTTTTGCGACTGCGGCTCTGTTTGACGAGGATACGCTTGCCGCATTGCGGACAAGCGACGCCGGTATCCTTGTAATACGGCTTGGTCGTCTTGCAGTCGGGATAATTCCGGCAGGCATAAAAGCTGCCGTAGGCGCCCTTTTTGAGGATCATATCCGCTCCGCATACCGGGCACTTTTCGTCTGCAAGCACCTCCTCTGCGCCTTCATCGCCGTCATCACTGAGACGGCGGGTATTGCGGCATTTGGGAAAATTGGGGCAGGCGGCGAATTTTCCGTAGCGTCCTTCGCGGACGACCATATTGGCGCCGCACTTATCGCAAATGATATCGGTGACCTCGACAGGCTTGACATACTCTACCTTTTCGAGCTTTTCGTCGGCGTCTTTAAGCTCCTTTTCAAAATCCGTATAGAAATTCCGCAGGACGCTGAGATATTCGGCCTGCCCGTTTTCAATCTTATCCAGATCGTCCTCCATTTTGGCAGTAAATCCATAGTCGACGATCTCCGGGAAGGAATCCTTCATCAGCTTGGTTGTCAGCCGCCCCAGCTCGGTCGGCTCAAGCACCTTCCCATTACGGCGGACATAGCCGCGGGCGATAATGGTGGTAATGGTCGACGTGAAGGTCGAGGGACGGCCGACACCCTTCTCCTCCATCATTTTGACCAGAGAGCCTTCGGTAAACCTTGCGGGGGGCTGCGTGAAGTGCTGAGCAGGTGTAATCTCCTGTGCGGTCAGCGGCTCATCCACGGTCAGCGGAGGCAGCTCGAGCGGCTTATCATCCTCATCTTCATTGTCGCGAACGGTGTCATACAGCACCATAAAGCCAGGGAATTTAACGGTGTATCCGCTGGCGCGGAAAAGATACTTTCCGGCAGCGATGTCCACGGAAACGGTGTCCAGCTCGGCATTTTTCATCTGGCTGGCCATAAAGCGTTCCCAAATCAGCTTATAGAGCTTAAACTGGTCATTGGAGAGCTTACCCTTGACAGAATCCGGCGTAAGCGACGGGTCGGAAGGACGAATGGCCTCATGCGCGTCCTGCGCACCGGCCTTGGTCTTATACACGTTCGGCGTCTTGGGGCAGTACTCAGGGCCGAATTTATCCCGGATCAGTGCACTCGCGGCTGCCTGCGCCTCCTCGGAGATGCGCAGCGAGTCGGTACGCATATAGGTAATCAGACCGTGCGCGGTGCGCTCGCCGAGGCTGACGCCCTCGTACAGCTCCTGCGCGACCATCATTGTGCGCTGCGACTGGAAGCCGAGCCTGCGGTTGGCCTCCTGCTGAAGGGTGGAAGTTGTGAACGGCGGCAACGGTTTCCGACGCTTGACGGCTTTTTTGATACCGCCGACCGCAAACGAAGCCTCCTTCAGCTCCGCAAGAAGCTTTTCGGCCTGCTCGCCATCGGCAATAGAAAGCTTTTTTTCAGGCGTACCGTGGAATTTAGCGACAAACGACTCGCCGGATTCCTTGAAAAGCCTGGCGGAAATCGTCCAGTATTCTTCAGAAACAAAAGCCTCTATCTCCTCCTCACGCTCGACAATCATTCGCGTGGCAACCGACTGCACGCGGCCGGCGGAAAGTCCGCTTTTAATCTTTTTCCAGAGGAAGGGGCTTATCTTATAGCCGACAAGGCGGTCGAGGATACGGCGGGTCTGCTGCGAGTTGACCAGATTCATATCCAAATCTCGCGGATGTTTGATGGCGTCCCGGACCGTATTTTTAGTCAGCTCGTTAAAGGTAATACGCTGTGCCTTCTCCGAATCCAGCCCGAGCACGGCGGCAAGATGCCAGCTAATCGCCTCGCCCTCACGGTCGGGGTCGGTCGCCAGAAGAACCTTGGAGGCGTTTTTCGCCTCCTTTTTCAGGGCATTGATCAGCTCGCCCTTTCCGCGGATATTGATGTATTTCGGCTCAAAATCATGCTCGACGTCAATGCCGAGCTTACTTTTAGGCAGGTCCCTGACGTGTCCCTTGGACGAGACCACCTTATAGCCCTTTCCAAGGAAGCCCTTGATGGTGGGCACTTTTGTGGGCGACTCCACGATGACGAGTGTTGTCGTGCTCATCGTAATGCTTCATACCTTTCCGTCCGGCGCACGGCCGGTTTTGTTCAAATCTATATCAGACTTTGAGATATTTTCCACCTTCAGCGGACCGAATATACTCCTGTATCTCCAAATCGGACAAAATCGGCATCAACTGCGAGGGCGGCAGCTTAAGAGCCGCGGCAATTTCGTCCAGCACCAGACCGGCGGACGAGGCGGCAATGCATTCATAACCCCGCCGTTCGACTGCCGGCAATCCATCCGGAACAGCGGCCGCAGGCGGCGGCTGCGTGGGCAGCGGCGCCGTACGATTTTCCCTTGCGGCCCGGCGTTCGTAAGTGTATGAATGCTGTGTGATGCGCAGCTTCGTCGGATAATAGGAGGCGTATTTTTCCAGAACCTGCGCCGGACATGTCACGCATTCCACACCGCCGCGGATGAGATGGTTGGTGCCATCGCTGCCCGGCACAAGAATGCTGCCGGGAACGGCGTACACATCACGGTTCTGCGCGATGGCACTCCGTGCAGTGATCAGCGCGCCGCTCGTCATTCCCGCTTCGGTGACGACCGTGCACATACTGATGCCGCTGATGATGCGGTTGCGCTCCGGAAACGAAGCGCCGCCCGTTATGCAGCCGGGATAATACTCGCTCAGAATCAGACCCTTGGACTCGATCTCGGAAAACAGTCCTTCATTTTGGAGGGGATATACGCGGTCGATGGCTGTACCGAGCACGGCAACGGTGTTACCGCCGGCGCGCAGCGCCGCGCGGTGCGCGATACCGTCCGCGCCCTTCGCCAGTCCGCTGACGACGAAGGCGCCGCTTTTGGCAAGCTCATAGCCGAACCAATCGGTAACTTCCTCGCCGTAGCGGGACACGCTGCGCGTGCCGACAACGGCAACGCAGGGCTCACAGTCAAGATTGGTGATGCGTCCGCGGTAATAGAGCACAGCGGGCGGGTTGGTAAGCGTGCGCAGCCGCGAGGGATAGAGGTCGCTCTCATAGGTAAGGATGCCAATTCCCTTCTCGCGGCAGGCCTTATAAATTTCCTGCGCGTCCGACAAGTCCTTTTCCGATAACCGCTTCCGCAGCGGTTCGGACAGGTCGGTGCGCGATGAAAAATCCTCCTCGGCATAGACGGCACCCGCGCCGTGATACGCCGAAATCAGCTCGCGTGCCGCGGCGGAGGCAAAGCCGCACGCAAGCGACAGCCATATGTAGTGCAGGGCGGTTTCGTCAATCGGTGTGGTTCGATTGGCCAGCTTACGGAACAGATTCATCCGTTTTTCTCATCTCCCACATAAAAATCGCGGCAGCAACGGCTGCGTTGAGGCTCTCGGCACGGTCGGTCTGCGGAATGCGCACACAGCCGGTGCATACCGCGGCAACGTCCGGCCGCACGCCCTGTCCCTCGTTGCCGATGACGACAGAAAAATCCGCCGGCAAGCTGTCGGCAGAGAGAGTGACGGCATCGCCGGAAAGCATAGCAGCATAGACCGCGCCGCCTGATTTGATGATGGCGCGCGCCTCGGCAGCAAGGTCAGCCGTAAGAAGAATATTTGCACACAGCACGGCGCCCATCGACGCGCGCACGGTTTTACAGGCGAGCACGTCAGCGCAGTCACGGCTGAGGACGACGCGTTCCACGCCCAGCGCGGCGGCTGTGCGGATGACCGTTCCCACATTGCCGGGATCGCGCACGCCGTCGAGGAGAATGCACCGGCGCTTGACGGACGGCTTGTGTTCGGAAATATTTTCGGGATACGGCGCAACGAGCAGAAGGCCCTGAGGCGCCTTTTCCTCCGAAAGCTTGGCGTAGACCTCCGGCGTAACGGGCGTCACCTGACAACCGAGCTTCGAAAGCAGCGCACCGTGCGCTTTCAACGCCGCATCGGTAACAAAGACCCGTTCGACGGGACGGTTATGGCGCAGGAATTCCTCCGCCAGATGCACGCCTTCGCAGAAGAAAAGCCGCCGGCGCTCGCGCTCCGCCCGCTCCCGCAGCCGTACGACGGCCTTCACGGTTTCATTGGCTCTTGATGTAATCCGTTCTGTTTCCATCGGCCGCTCCCTCCTCCCGTCCTTTCTGCGGTCTATTTGCCGACCGGCCCGTATTGCTTTTTGCCGGAAAACGTTTTGTGAACCGTATGCCGGCAGCTTTATCCGCCCACCGGCTTCCCGCAAAAGCAAATCGTCTTCCCGCCGGCTGACTGTTCCCGTATTGACCGGCGGTCCCGCGCGGCAGCTCCCGGAAAAGAAAAGGAGATGTTCACGCATATTCTTCGAGATACAAAAAAACGACTATTATAATAATAGTACGCTTTTTTGCCGTTGTCAATCTTTTTTTCCCAAAACAACCCGTTCAATTTTCCGGTCATCCTTGATGCAGGCGGTCGAATAGCCTGCGCCCGCAAGGATATTGCACACATCGGCAGACTGATGGATCCCCACCTCAAACAGGATCGTGCCGTTTCGCTTGAGGATCAGCGGCGCCAGCCGTACGATCTCGCGGTAATAGCGCAAACCGTCCTCGCCGCCGTCGAGCGCAGTCTCAGGCTCATAATGAACCTGCACGTCGAGCGAGGCAATGTCGTCGGTCGGAATATACGGCGGGTTGGAAACAAGTACATCCAGCCCTTCGTCCAGCTCACCGGCAAGCGCGAGATAATCCTCCTCGTCGAGCACGTCGAAGCGGCGGACGGCAATATTCGGGAAGTCCTTCAAATTTTCCTCCGCATAGGGCAGCGCCTTGCGGGACAGTTCGAGCGCGTAGCCCTTATTCGGCTTGAGCGTCTGCGCGACAGCGGCAGCGATGCACCCGCTGCCGCTGCACAGGTCGGCAAAGCTGCCGCCCTCGGGCAGCGCGGCAACGGCTGCGGCGGCGAGGAACTCGGTATCCCCGCGCGGGATGAAGCAGCCGCGGCCAACCTTGATCTCACGATTATAGAACCAGCACGAACCGACGATATACTGCACCGGCACACCGAGCGACAGCTCGCTGACAGCCTCCGCCATCCGCCTCGCGTCTTCCGTTTCCATTTTCCGGTCCAGCGAGAGCAGCAGCGCGCTGCGGTCGCAGCCGAGGACGTTGGCCAGCAGGATGTCACAGAGCACGTGTGCTTCCTCGGGTGCAAATGTCCCAATCGACTTTGCACAGTCGCGGCGGAATTCCCCGACCGTCATTCCGCGGCCCCCTCTCCGCCCTTCACCGGCTCAGCGAGTACTTTTTCCTCAAGCGGCACCTCAAAACCGGCGAATTCGGACGGAAGCGCAGATTTGATGGATACGATGGCCACCTCCATCTGGGAATCGTCCGGCTCCTTGGTCGTGATGCGCTGCATCCACAGACCGGGCGCCGAAAAGATACGCGTAACCACATTGTCGTGCTTGCCCGCGTACATAATATATTCATAGCCCACGCCGACGACGACGGGCAGCAGGAGCAGCTTCAGAAGCAAGCGCATCCAAACCGTATCCCACGTCAGCAGCGAGTTGACCAGGATCGAGATGGCGATGATGACAAACATAAAGCTCGTGCCGCAGCGCGGGTGAAAGCGGCGCTGCTTCCGGACATTTTCGACCGTCAGCTCCAGCCCGTTTTCATAACAGAAAATGCTCTTGTGCTCGGCGCCATGATATTGAAACACGCGTCGGATATCCGGAATCAGGCTGACGGCAAGCAGGTATAAAACGAAAATGAGCATCTTGGCCGCGCCCTCAACCAGGTTGCGCCACCAGCCAATATCGCCCGTAAAATGCTGAACCAGCTCCACGACCTTGATCGGCAGATACATAAACAGCAGCAACGCCAGCGCCACGCCGAGAACGACGCCCAGTGCCGAGGCGACGGCCATAATCGATTTGCCGAAATGCTTGTCGAGCCACTTTTCAAATTTGGAGGGTTCGCCTTCCTCCTCCAGACCCAGCATATCTGCCGACGCCGTCATCGTAGACAGCGAAAGGCGCAGCATATCGACAAAGTTGACGATGCCGCGGATGATCGGAATTCGGAAAAAGGCGCACTTTTCCTTCAGCGGCTTATAATTCTTCTTCCGCACGACGATGCGCTTGTCGTCCATCCGGCGGACGGCAATGGCGACCCCTTCCCTGCTTTTCATCATCACGCCTTCCATCACAGCCTGACCGCCGACCGTACCCAGCCGGCAATTTTTTTCCTTTTTAGCGCCCAAAAAGCTCACCTCACCAGTCTTAAAATAAAAACAACCGCAGCCGCCGTCCGCCGTTCCGATTTGCGGATGCAGCCTGTTGAAATCTTCACATTTGCTGATTATAATATATGCAGAAGCGAAATAATACGCACACTTTGTAAATTCTTTTACTTCTCCCCGAAAGGCGTTTGTTTTATGAGCGGCTCCGCCAACACCCTGTTTGAAAAAAAGGACGCGTCCTTCATCTGCGCCAACTGCGGCTATACCGTGCCGCCCCTGGGTTATTCCTCGCGCAACCACTGCCCGCGCTGTCTATGCTCGCTGCACGCCGACATACAGCCCGGTGACCGCGCAAGCGACTGCCAAGGCCTGATGCGTCCCGTCGCCGTCACAACCGATGCGAAGCGCGGCTTCATCATCACGCACAGATGCGTCAAATGCGGTCACACGCGCAACAACCGCGCGCAGAAGGATGACGACACCGACCTGCTCATCCGTATGACCAACCCGCATTATTTTGACGACGCCAAAACCTGACGGTTCCGAAACGAATTGGAGAATCACCGTCAAAGCAAAAATGACGAGCGCCGCCGTGTCCCTATCCTCCGCAAGAAAGGAAGACTTTGGTATGGATGCCCCTACGACCGACAAAAAATCTCTCCGCCAAAAACGCATTCCGTTCGACCCGTTCTATATCCGTCTGGCCGCTGCCGGACTGCTTGCCGCCGCAGGCACGTACTTTTTCGTTCCCTATCGCGGGCCTGTGTCCACACTGTTTCTGATCATCGTTTTTGCAGCCGTCTGCGCGCCTTTGCGGCTTGACTGGCGCATCAAAGCCGGTCTGTTTGCGCTGTTCGGGTATTTCTTCCACTCCGCCTTTGAGCGCACGGTAATCCCCAATCTTTTGTTCGCGCTCGCCTGCGCGGTCATTTGTGCGCTTTGCTGCCTGTGCTTCGCGCTTCTGCGCCGCAAAACGGTTAAGGATGCTCTTGCCGCCCTGCTGCCGGCTGCGGCCGCGATCGGCCTCTCGCTGTTCTTTGCAGGCAGCCCGTTTTCCGCCTTCAATGCAAGCAAAACGCTGTCGAATTATGTCAACTCCGCCTATGCGGCGGACGAGTTCAACGCCTCCCCCGTATATTATGACCGGGAAAGCGGCGAATATCGGCTGGACCTGCACGCGGAAGACGACCCGACCGGCGCGTATTCCATTGCACTGCGCGGCGGACTGGTTCACGACGCATACCGTTCATATGCCGAGAGCAGACTGCTCGAAGCGCTTCGGCTGGAGCTTGTTCAGGCGCTGCGTGCGGAATATCCCTCCGAGGGCTATACCGTTGTCCCGGCGGGTATCAGCCGCTTCCCCGACGGCCGCATTACGATGGCCGGAGCAAACGCCGATTACACCGCGCGTTCGTATTTTGATGTGTATATTACAAACGACATCACACTCGCCACGTTTTTCGAACGGGTGGATAAGTACGTGAAAACCCTGTATGATGCGGGAATACGCGTTTCTCAGATTACCTTCCGGGGCGGCAGCCGCGGCGAATATCTTTACTCGTTCACATGTCCGGTCACACACCTTCCCGTATCCGAAACACCGGTATTCGATGTGAACGCGCGGCTGGAGCGCCTGCACTGAACCGGATACGTCTGTAAATGCGGAAAACATGGCCGTTCGGCTTTGTTTTCCACTTTTATACATTTTGCGCAAAAGTTCGGTTAAGTGCAAATTGGATATTGACAATTTCGGCCTTTTGTGGTATTATGTCCACAAGCGGAAGAAGCCGGGTTCGGCAGTTGCTGCGGCGGCGGTTTTTGAGGTCATAAGCTGCAGCTGCAAAAACAGCCGCGCGGCGGATGCACGCCGGGCTTTTTTCGACTAAAAAACATAGGAAAGAAAGGAATGTAAAACCATGCGTACATTCAAGAAAGTCCTCTCCGTCGCACTGGTTCTCGCGATGGCGGTTTCCTGCTTCGCGCTGACTTCGCTTGCGAAGTCCACCCCCGGAACCATTACGGTCGACGGAAAGCTGGACGACAACGGCTGGGCCGCCGACGGCTGGACCACTGTTGACACCACCACGGGCACTTTCCAGGGCGTAGGCGGAAAAGATACCTACAAGTATGATTTCCAGCTTGCAGCCGATGCCACCAACCTGTACATCGCGATTAAGAGTCCTGTTGCCCCCGCTTGGGTCGAAACTCCGAAGTCGGGCTCCGACACTGAAATCGACTATCAAACGAGCGCGACCAACCTTCGCTTGTGGCTCGACAGCAATGCCGACGGCACGAGAGATTACCTGATCGATTTCGGTCACAAAGACGATTTTTCCACCCTCATTTCCCGCGCCGATAATCTGACGGAGGAGCAGATCGCTTCCATCCAGTACAAGAATGCGAAAGCGGACGACTCCTATTCGATCGAGATCGCCATTCCGCTTACTACGGTGGGCATCACGGGTGATTTCAAGTACATCCTCTCTCTGTCTGCCCCGAACGCCGGTACCAAGGAAGTTGCTGTTGAAGGCGGCGAAGAAGGCGAAACCGAGACTGTGGACGCTTACAACTGCCTGCACTATCCTTCCTACGAGCAGCCCGCAGAAAATATTAACGCGAATGCTCCGTGGCAAGCCACGGCGGTTTATGCAAGCACCAAACTGGCCGACATCTCCGTTGCTGACGTTGTCGAAGCTGACTTTGGCTGGGATATCGTAATCCCCGAGGGTGAAGCCGGCGATACCATCAACGTCACTTTTGCGCTGAAGGGTCTGGCTGAAGGCGTGGAAGTCGGCGCGTTCAGTATGTTCGTAAACTTCAGCGACAACCTCGTTCCGGTCGTTACCGAAGCTTCCGTCGAGCTGAATCCCTTCTTCGATGAGTTTGCTACCGATGCGCTCACCGGCGAATGGGAAAGCCTGGGCGGCCAGTATGTGGCGGACAGCAACGCGTATTACATTTACTTCGGCACCGCTGATACGAACTCCGTTGGCAACGGCGATGTCGTCCTCTCCATTCCCTTCAAGATCGCGGACGACGCGAAGGACGGCGATGATTTGACCGTTTCCGTCAGCTACGACAAAGAGCTTGCCGAACAGTTGGATGTCGATATCGAGAATCTGGATATCGATTACAATGTACTTGAGCCCGGCGCCGCTTCCGTTACCGCGAAGGTCGGCGTGACCGACACGTCTTCCGACGTTTCCTCGAGCGCTTCCAGCACTCCGGCTGATTCGTCCTCTACGCCTTCGACCTCCGACGTTGGCATTGCCGCCATCATCGTTCTGGCCGTTGCTGCTGTGATCGGCGCTGCCGTGATCATCCGCAAGAGAGCGTAAAACACAATGATTTTGCGCAAACCGTTGATACGGTTCGCGCAGGACACAAAAGAAAGCCGTGCATTGCACGGCTTTCTTTTTACGTTTATCTCTGCTGTATAAGCATCCGCGCCCGACCTCGTTCCTCTTCCTTCCTGAAGCGGACGGTCATAGATTTCGGAAGATTCAAAAAATACTGTTTTTCCTATTCGAAAAGCCGCTTTTTTACAGCAAAACTTCGCTAAACTCCGGCTTTACAAAAGCAGCAGTAGTCTGCTGCTTTTGTAAAGCCCTTTTTCTGCCAATCCCTCTATTCCTTTTTATATTTCCGGCAAGCTATTGTAATATGTGGATTTTTCCATATACCGATATAAACGGAACGAATACAAGGCATCTTCTAAAATTCGGAACGAGCCTCGGAAGCAAAGCAATACGATTCCAACCCAGGACCTTTTTTCCTATCCGAGCCGAATCCGATCATATGGAGTTAAATTGAAAACAATATCATCGACGAAACTTGATTCCCATCTTCGAATCATACACAAAACTTTTTTCAAACCACCGATCCATGCCTTATTTTTGCTGCTGCGGCAGATGCGTTCAAAAAAGACTGCATTGTCCATGCGAAACGGGAAAATCCATCAGCAGGCCATTTGCCGGTAAGCCGATACGGACTTTCATTGCATAACTTCCGCAAAATGCAGAAATAAACCCGGGGGGCGGCGTGAGCCGTCAACGGCTGCTGTTCATAACGCAAGCGCCAATGGCTCTGATTTTCCCCAAATATTGCGCAGTTCGACATAGAAAAGCCAATAGACGTCATGACAGCCATAGCCCCACACGAAACACAAGCATCGCGCAAAGGTACGCCACAGCGGTTTGGAACGCGAACAGACCGAGCGCAAAACGGCCGCTTGTTTCCCGACGCACAGCGGCCATCGCAGCAGCGCAGGGCGGATAAAGCAAAACAAACACACAAAATGCGGCGGCAGCCGGCACCGACGGGAACAGGGCCGACACGGCAACGCCCGTTTCCGCGCCGGTAAGCACGGCAAGCGTGCTGAGGACGGCTTCCTTTGCCGTGAGTCCCGTAATCAGAGCGGCGGTCAGCCGCCAATCGCGCCAGCCAAGCGGATAAAACAGCACAGACAGCGCGCCGCCGATATCCGCAAGCATGCTGTCCGCCGGCGAAGCGACCAAACGAAGCCGAAAATCAAAGGTTTGTAAAAACCAGACGACGAGCGATGCGAACAGGATTACCGAAAACGCCTTGCGAACAAAATCGCCGATCCGCTGACGGATGTACTGCACAGTCGTCCGCAGCGCAGGCAGCCGGTACGGCGGCAATTCCATCACAAACGGCGAGGCAGCGGCGCGGAAAAGCGTCTTTTTCAAAACCAACGCGGCGAGAATACCGACAGCAATGCTGGCAGTATACAGGAAAAACAACGCCAATGCAGGACGACGAAAAAACGCCGCGGCAAACAGCGCCAGCACCGGCAGCTTGGCACTGCACGAAACGAACGGCAGCAGCAGCACGGTCAGGCGGCGGCTGCGGGCATCCGGCACGGTGCGGGCGGCCATCACAGCCGGAACCGTGCATCCGAAACCCAGCAGCAACGGCGCGAAAGAACTGCCGGAAAGGCCGATGCGGCTAAGCGCACGGTCGGTAATGAAGGCGGCGCGCGCCATATAACCGCTGTCCTCCAGCATAGACAGCAACGTGAACAGGATCGCGATTGTCGGAAGAAAGGAGACAACACTGCCCACACCGCGGACCAGCCCGTCGATGACCAATGCACGGAGCACGGAATTGACGTTTATATCGCATAGCAGCGTTTCCAAGAGCTGCGCAAGCCAATCCACGCCCCGTCCGGCCAGTTCGGACAAACCGCGGCCGAGCGGTCCGAAGGTGAGATAGAAAACCAGCGCCATTACGGCGGCAAAAATAGGAAGTCCCGTCCAGCGACCGGTGAGCAGCCGGTCGGCGCGCAAACTGAGCTTAACGGCAGGAGAGGCCGCGCGTTGCAATGCCGTTTGACAAAGCGTGGTGATAAAGCGGTAAACGTTGTCGATCATCGCACTTTCACAGTCGCAGCCGACGGCTTGCGCGACGTCCGCTCTCCGTCGTTCCAGCAACGCACGCTGCGCCGCAGTAAGATGCAGACGCGTCTCGAGCGGCGCATCGCCCTCCAGCAGCTTCCGGGCGGCGAACAGCGACGGCACTCCGGCGGCTTCGGAAATCGAGGCGACGGCGCCGCGCAGCTCGCGGACGGCAAAAGCGCATGCGCCCGTATACGGAAACAGCGCGGATGCACTTCCCTCTCGCGCAGCGCGGACGGCGGCGTCGGTCAGCGCCCGTATGCCTGTCCTTTGCAGCGCAGAAACAGCAATACAACGCACACCCAGCGCCTTGGAGAAAACTCCGGTGTCAATACGACCGCCGCCGGCACGCAGTTCGTCTGCCATATTAAAGGCAACAACGGTAGGCAGTCCGAGGCTCAGGAGCTGAAGCGTCAGATACAGACCGCGTTCGGCTGCGGTACAGTCAATGATGTTGATAACTGCATCCGGACGCTCGTCCATCAGAAAATCGCGTGTTACCAGCTCCTCCGCCGTATAAGGGGAAAGCGAATAGACACCCGGCAGGTCGGTCAGCTCGACGTCAGGACGGCCCCTGAGCGCACGGCTTGTTTTTTCCACCGTCACGCCGGGAAAGTTTCCCACACGGGCACGACTGCCGGTGAGCAGATTGAACAGCGTGGTCTTGCCGCTGTTGGGGTTGCCGATGAGCGCCAGCCTCAGCATGTCCGTGAAACCTCCACCTCGATATGCAGCGCGTCCGCAGCGCGCAGCGAAAGCTCATAGCCGCGCAGGCTCAGTTCCAGCGGATCACCCAGCGGCGCGCGCTTGCGCAGCGTAACGTCCGTACCGGGCGTCAAACCCATTTCCAAAAGACGGCGGCGAAGCGCGCCGCTGCCGGATATGGCGATGATGACGGCTGTTTGTCCCGCAGGCAGCGCGGACAGGGGGAAGCGGGCTTTCTTTTTTTCATCCATTTTCCGCGATCTCTCCATTTTTCACAGCTTTTTTCCTTACAAAAAAATATGTTCCTCTCTGCACGTTTATGTCCGTTTGGAATATTTTCAAATTCGGCTGGCAAAACTAAAAGCGAACGAATAAACTATAGATAGGGCGTGTTGATCGTGAATATTTGCATCCGAAGAGGCGATATCTACTACGCCGACCTCTCTCCTGTCGTCGGAAGCGAGCAGGGCGGGGTGCGGCCCGTTCTCATCGTTCAGAATGACATCGGGAACAAATACAGCCCGACTGTGATCGCCGCCGCAATTACGAGCCAGACCGGCAAAGCGCGTCTGCCTACGCACATATCCGTGCAAACGGACGGCGGGCTGGCGAAGAACTCGGTCATCCTGCTCGAACAGATTCGGACGATCGACAAGCGGCGTCTGAAGGAAAAAATGGGCCACTTGGACGACCGCACAATGAAGCAGGTCAACGAGGCCTTGTACGTATCCTTCGGTCTGACAGAGGAGGCAGCAGTCTCCTCCCCGGCGTGAGCGGCGGCATTCGGCCGCAGCGGCATGGTGGTATTGCCGATTTCAAAAACAACAAGAGGGGCGCTCAATCGGGCGCCCCTCAATCTGATGATCATCCTTGTCGAGAGGAAACCTTTCCATAAAGCTCCCTTTCATGCCACATTCCGCAAAAACGATGCAGGGATTTGCGGATATAATCGTAAGGGCAATCAAACTGTTTGTCAAAAAACCTTCGCATAGTCTGATTATGCGAAGGTTTTTTTGTGGTTTTGAATTGCATTTCCGTATAAGATTTTGAAAATGCTATGATGTCTTTATTGTTTGAGCCGCGCTTTGTCGTCACGTCAAAGGGGCGCCCGTCAGAACGCCCCACTATATATAAAATATACAGGCGAGCCAAAGTTACCGGCCGTCATACAACTCGGTTCAATCGGCCTCTCCGTAAATCTTTTTGGAAAAATAGCGGTCGCCGCGGTCGGGGAAGAGGACAACGATGTTGCCGCTGTCGATCTTCTCAGCCAATTGCAGTGCGCACCACAGCGACGAACCGGACGAGGTGCCGGCGATTACGCCCGCACGGCGGGTGATTTCGCGCGTCATTTCGAACGCGTCGGTATCGCTGACCTTGATGACCTGATCGACAAGCGACATATCCATTGTTTTGGGAATAAAATCGTTGCCGATGCCCTCGATGTTATAGTCGGCATGTTCGCCGCCGCCCATCGTACTGCCGATCGGATCGGCAAGAATCCCCCGGATGCGCGGATTTTGTTCTTTCAGATAGCGCATGATACCGGTATATGTACCGCCTGTGCCTGCACCGGCGACGAAATAATCGATCTGCCCGTCCATATCCTCATAAATCTCCTTACCTGTGGACAGATAATGCGCCATCGGGTTGGCAAGATTTTCAAACTGACGCAGGGAGATCGAATTTTCGATTGTTTGCAGCAGTTCCTCCGCCTTTTCGGCGGCGCCGAGCATGCCCTTTTCACGCGGAGTGTGGATGATTTCCCCGCCGAGCGCACGCATCAGCAGCAGCTTTTCCTGCGAAAATTTTGTCGGCACGACGAAAATCACGCGGTAACCCTTCCCCAGCGCCGCCAGCGCAAAGCCGAGCCCCGTATTGCCCGCTGTCGCCTCGATGATGGTCGCGCCCGGCCTCAGCTCGCCGCGGCGCTCTGCGTCCTCAAGCATATACACGCCGATGCGGTCCTTCACGCTGCCGGCGGGGTTCCACAACTCAAGCTTGGCGTACAGCTTCACGTCCGGCTTCGTTTCAAACGCGTGGAGACGAAGCATCGGCGTGTTGCCGATAAGCTCACGGATATCATTATACACTCTCATTTTTACAGTTCCTTTCGGTCAATCGTTGTTTACAAGATGGATGGCAAAGCCGAGCAGCTCGTCCGCGAGATAGACGAAATCGGGCCTGCCGTCTTTTCCAAGCCGGAGGGTGGACATATCAAAACGGATACCCTTGCGCCCGAGCGAGAACATCGCCCGGCTGACACTGTTGACGCCGACGGCGATATGGCCGTTCCTGCCGCGTCCCATCATATGCATAATCTCGAAATCGCCCGCGAACACCGATGCGCTGCATTCCCGGCGGCCGAAGCCGAAGGCGCTGCAAAGGAAATCCGCTGCGGCAGCCGCTTCCTCCTTCCCGGCGCTGTTGATGCCGATGTGTACGAGACGGTACCCGAGCATCAGCGAGACGGCTTTTTCGGTCAGCGCCGTGATGGCGGCGTAATCACCGCCGTCAATGAGCTTTTCATTGACCATAAAGCTGCCGCCGCAGGCGACGACTTTAGGAAACGAGAGGTATTCCAGCAGGTTTTTCTCGTTGACACCGCCGGTGGGCATAAAACGCACGTCACCGTAGGGCGCGCTCATCGCCTTGAGCATCGCCACGCCGCCGCTGGCTTCCGCCGGAAAAAACTTGACCGTGTACAACCCGAGGGAAAGCGCCTTTTCGATATCCGACGGCGTGCAGACGCCGGGAATGACAGGGACACCCGCTTCGATACACCACGAAACCACCTCGGGGTTTAGCCCGGGCGATACGATGAAGGAAGCGCCCGCTTCCTTCGCACGCTTCGCCTGCTCGACGGTGAGGACGGTACCGGCGCCGACAAGCATATCGGGCAGCTCGGACGTAATGCGTTGGATCGCTTCCGCCGCGCAGGCTGTGCGGAAGGTGATCTCTGCCGCCGGCAGCCCGCCGCGCGCAAGCGCCTGCGCAAGCGGCACGGCCCCGGCGGCGTCCTTTATTTTAATGACGGGAATGATCCCGATTTCAGAAATCCGTTCAACCATAGTTTCCATATTCTGCACATCCGTTTCTTCTTTACGATCCTTGCGGAAACGTCCGCACAGACATTGTACCACTAAGCGTCGAAAAGGTCAATGCCTTTTCTCTTTTATTTCCGGCAGTTCACAATATTTCACAAGAATGATGTCATCCCCGATTTTTTCGATGGCATTCCAGGGAATGACGATCTTTCCCTTTTTGGAAAACAGCGCAAGGCAGCTTCCCGACGGCGGCAGAATGATGCAGTTTACCCTGCCGGTGCAGAGGTCAATTTCCAAATCGGAAATGAAGCCGAGGCGGCGCCCGTCCTTGACCGAGATGACTTCCTTGTCCCGCAACTCGCAAAAGGTGGCGTTCATAGCAGGATGCAGATCAGCCCGCCGCTGCCTTCGTTGATGATCTTCTGCAGCGTTTCAGACAGCTTTTCGCGCGCATCCTCCGGCATATGAGAGAGTTTATTGTTGAGCCCCTCTCCTACCAGCTCGTGCAGCGATTTTCCGAACATATTGGAATCCCAGATTTTTTTCGGATCCTCCTCAAACTCTTTCAGCAGCGATTTGACCAATTCCTCGCTCTGGCGTTCGGTGCCGACGATGGGCGAAACTTGGGCTTCGACATTGGCGCGGATCATGTGAATGGACGGACCGGATGCTTTCAGGCGCACGCCGTAGCCGCCGGCCTGCTTGACGATCTCCGGTTCTTCGAGTGTGAGATCGTCAATGGTCGGCGCGACGATGCCGTAGCCGCTCTCGTTGACCTGCTCGATGGCTTCCGCCACCTTATCATAGCGCTGCTTCATCACCGCCAGATCGCTCATCACGTTCATCAGGCTCTGCTCGTCAGAGATGTCAAAACCGCTCTTTTCTGCCAGCACCTTATAGAACAACGCTTCGGGCAGCTTGAGGCTGATACGGGCGCTGCCGGTCCCGAGGCTGATCTCGTTGACGCGGGCGCTGATGTTTTCGGTATCGAAATGCAGTGCGTCTGCCGCTTCCTTAACTTCTCCGAGCTTGACGATCGACGCCGCACAAGCGCTCATAGCCTCGTCCAGTTCCTTTTTGAGCGGATTATCGTTTTCGAGTACGCTCACCCAGCCGGGCAGCGTAAAGCGCAGCTCACGGATAGGAAACTCATACGCGATCATAGACAATATGTTCTTAATGTCATCCTCATCGATATCGATACAGGAGAGCGCGACAACGGGGACGCTATACTCATCCTCCATATCGCGGGCCAGTTCGAGCGTTCCGGCATCCTTGGGATGCGCGGAATTGAGAACAATGACGAACGGCTTGTTCAGCGCCTTCAACTCACTGACGACCCGCTTTTCCGCGCCGATATAATTTTCACGCGGGATTTCTCCGATGCTGCCGTCGGTCGTGACGCAGAGTGCGATGGTCGAATGATCGGTGATGACCTTGCGGGTGCCCATTTCGGCCGCCTGCTCGAAGGGCAGCGGATTTTCGGACCAAGGGGTCATCACCATCCGCGGCTCGCCGTTTTCAATATGGCCGATGGCGCCGTCTACAATGTAGCCGACACAGTCAATCATTTTCATCCGGAAGGAGGTATTCTCGTCGATTTCGACGTTGGCGGCCTCCTCGGGGACGAACTTCGGCTCGGTGGTCATCACCGTGCGGCCGGACGCCGACTGCGGCATTTCGTCCTTAGCGCGTTCGCGGCTGTACTCGCTTTCAATGGACGGCAGAAACATGTTTTGAATAAAGCGCTTGATGAGCGTGGATTTCCCCGTGCGGACCGGTCCGACGACACCGATGTAGATATCCCCGCCCGTTCTTTCGGCGATGTCCCTGTATATGGCTAAATCGGTCAATGTAAGGATCCTCCTCGTCGTTTTTTATTACACTCTATTCGTCCCGCCGGCATAATATGACGGGGGTCAAATATTTATTTTGCGGTTGACAAAAAGACCGATTCGTGCTATTATGTATATTGAAATAATTTGGCGCTTTTCATCAAAAAATACAGTTCTGCGCCATGACCGCAGTCCGGAAATCCGAAGGAATCAGAGAAAAACAGGTATGGAACGGCTAATTTCCCCGCATTTACGCGGGGCGGCAAAAGCAATTTGACCTTCAAGTCGAACTGCTGTCCGCCGAATAAAAACGCATCTGGCGTTTTTATTGAATTTCAGTATAAGGAGCAATCAATCAATGAAAACATTCAAGCGCATAGGCGTGCTGACCTCCGGCGGGGACGCGCCCGGCATGAACGCCGCCGTCCGCGCCGTAACCCGCTTGGCCATTTCCAAGGGGGTGGAAGTGATGGGCATTTACAACGGCTATCAGGGGCTCATCGACGGCGAAATCAAGCCGCTGAACGCGCGCGACGTTTCTTATATCATCAACCGCGGCGGCACGATGCTCTATACGGCGCGCAGCGCGGAATTCCGCACGGCGGAGGGCGTGGCCAAGGCGGCCGATGTCTGCCATCAGAACGGGATCGACGGTATCGTCGCCATCGGAGGCGACGGCACTTTCCGCGGCGCGGTCGATTTGACCGACGCTGGCATCCCCTGCATCGGCATCCCGGGTACGATCGACAATGATATTGCTTCCACCGACATGACAATCGGGTTCGACACGGCAATGAATACAGTCGTCGAGCTTGTCGACAAGCTGCGCGATACGGGTGAAAGCCATGCGCGCTGCAATGTCGTCGAGGTAATGGGACGCGAGGCGGGCGACATCGCGCTCAACACATCCATTGCCGTCGGTGCGGTAACGGCGGTCATCAAGGAAATTCCGACCGATTTTGAATACCTTTTCCATAAAATGGCCGAAGCGCGCAAAAATGGGAAGCGCAATTTTATCATCATCACCTGCGAAGGAATGGGACCGGGCTACAGCGAACAGCTCTGCAACACGATCGAAGAAAAAACGGGGATCGAAACGAGGCTGGCGCGGCTGGCGCATGTCCAGCGCGGCGGTTCCCCTTCCCTGCGTGACCGCGTACTGGCAACCCAGATGGGCTGCGCAGCAGTAGAATCGCTCGTTGCCGGGCAAATGAAGCGTGTTGTCTGTCTGCGTGACAACAGCATCATTACGATGGACATTCACGAAGCGCTGCTGCTGGACAAAATGATGAAAAACACCCTCACACCCGCAGAACGCGAACAAATTGCGCCGAACGCGCTGTTCGACATGACCACGCGCATCGCCGAGATGCAGGCGTATAAGCAGTATCTCAATTACATAATCGACCATATGGCGCTGTAGGCAGTCTTATGAAGAAATGGTTAGCCGAGGACTGGGAATTTACCCTGACGGCTCTGGAGGGTGGGCGCGCCATTGCCGCCTGGGCATCGAACAGGGCGACAGGTTTGTGTTCCAATACGGGACGCCCGCCGATTTTTGCCCGAGGGCGATGATGGAAATTTACACCTGGTGCGAGGTCATCCGCTGCGGCGGCGATTTCACGCAGAGAGGCTGCGCGTCCAAAACCGAAATGGAGCTTTGGTGCCCCTGCCGCTGCATTCGTTTCCGCTTGTCGGCCGAGCCGATTAACAGAGACGAAAACGGAAAATACAGAGAATAAATGAATCAAAAAAAGAGCGGAAACAAAATATGGCCAATGCCGCATAAGGAACTTTAATCCATTGGAATTTGTGCTATACAAATTCCCTTTCCCTGCTCGCTACGGTGTAGGCCATATGAGTGCTGCGCGTGAAAACATTTCCATATGCGTTTTGTGAGGAATCATTTATGGAAAATCGACTTGAAAAATTACGCAATGAAATTGATAAAATCATTTTGAATGAAAAATCAGATCATATTCGTATATATTCTCATATGTATGGCGTTGCACGATTTTGTGCATTGCTGGCTATGAAAAGGAATTTGAATGTTGAACTTGCCACAACTTGCGGAATGCTTCATGATATATTTTATATAACCAGCGGCACCAGCGATAATCACGCTGCAAAGGGTGCAGAACAAGCAGAAGCGATATTGAAGACAATGAGGTTATACAGTGATGACGAAATCAAAATCGTTACTGCCGCTGTTTCAAGGCATAGTGATAAAAATCACATTCACGAACCATATGACGAATTATTGAAAGATGCAGATGTCATGGATCACTGTTTGTACAATCCTGCGTTTCCCATAGCGCCGTGGGAAATGGAACGGTATCGTCATCTGCTGATAGAATTTGGAATTAACGAGACAAAATGAGTATATCTTACACGAATTAACGCCCTCCGAAGAAGCAAGTTTTTTCGGAGGGTGTTTTTCTAAACTTTCTTATCCGGTGTTGCCAATGAATTTTTTAAAAGTAATACGGTAAAAACCCCGATATTTTGCCAAATATCAAAAGTTTTTGGAAGGAGAGCTTGAGAGGGAACCTTTTTTTCAAAAAGGTTCCCTCTCAAAAGACTCCGCCGGGCACAGATTATATATAACGTCGCGGGACGCGGTTCTTGACCGAGCAGAGCAGTTCATAGTGGATGGTGCCGAGCCTATCGGCCATCGCCTCGGCAGAGTTGTCGGGGCCGAACACCACGACATCGTCGCCCGGCGCGCAGGGGATGCCGGTCACGTCCGCGACGCACAGGTCCATACAGATTTTTCCGATGAGCGGCGCAGGACGCCCGTTGATCCGCACGCTCCAGCGGCCGGAAAGCGCGCGGGACAGCCCGTCCGCATAGCCGATGGAGATGACTGCCGTGTCCAGCGGCCGTTCGGCAGTATAGCTGCGGCCGTAGCTGACGGTATCTCCCGGGCGGATGCGGGACACGAAGGCCACGCGGCTGTGCAGCGACATCGCCGGACGCAGTTCGGAATCGCGACTTTCGGGCGAAGGGTCGCAGCCGTAGAGCGCAATGCCCGCGCGGACCATATCGAGATGCATTTCAGGAAAATTGAGAATACCGGCGCTGTTGCAGCAATGGCGCAGACCGCAGTCAACGCCGCGCGCCTTCAGCTCGGCAAGAAGCGCGGAGAAAACGCCGAACTGCCGGTGGGTGAAGTCCGACTGCGGCGCGTCCGACTCGGCGAAGTGAGTAAAGATCCCTTCGACCTTCAGTCCGGGCAGCGCGGCGATACGCTCAATTTCCGAGGCGGTGCGTTCCACATCGTCCAACGTATGGCAGTACAGTCCGAGCCGCGACATGCCCGTATCGACCTTGATATGTACGCGGACAGGTCCGCAGGCGGCAAGCTGCGCGGCATACGTGTAGGAAGCGACCGTCTGCACGACGTTATACGCGGCAATCGAGCCGTACAGCTCCTGCGGGGTGATGCCGAGGACGAGCAGCTCTCCAGCGATGCCGCTGCTGCGCAGCAGCGCCGCTTCCTCCATACAGGCGACGGCAAAATGCGTCTCGCCGGCCGCAGCAAGACGGCGGCAGACCTCGACGGCGCCATGGCCGTAGGCGTCGGCCTTGACGACGGCCATCACGATGCAGTTTTCTCCCGCTTTTTGGCGCAGATAGCGGTAATTCTGTTCTATATTATCCAGACTGATACGCGCTTCGGCCCTGTTTTCACTCAAGTGACCACGTCCTTTATTTCGGTGATGAGATACTCTGTTTTTTTTGCGTCCTTCATATAGGTAATGTTCTCAATGCGGTCAGCGCTTTCGTTATAATACAGCATCACGACGCGTCCGTCAATAGCCAAACTGTAAACAGATATGCCGTCGGATGTGTTTTCGGTACAGACCGCATCGGAAACGAAGCGTTCGCAGATCAGCTCCACAGCCTCGTACAATCCCTCCGGCACGCGCAGGGCGATGTCCGCCACCTCGGTCTGGATGCCTCCGTAAACCGCCGTCGCCGCTTCCCCGTCGCGCTTTTCCAGAGAAAGACCTTTAAGCGCATCGGGAGCCTGGAAGGTGTAAAGACAGGCGCCGTCGGTCGAACAGATTTCAAAATCCAGTTCGGCGGTCTGCGCGTCAATGCGGAACGCGCCGGAAAATTTGGAGACGATCTTCTCCTTCTCGCCGTCAGACGCGCAGCCGGACGCAAAAAGCAGCAAAAGAACGCATAGCATTGCAAGCAGCCGTTTGATAAGCCATCCACTCTTTCAGAATAAGCTAAGAGATGTCAGCCCAAAAGTCTGCCGATCTCCTCCGGCAATTGGGAGGGCAGCGCGCCATGCGCGCCGAAGCGCACGGCAAGCTGTTCGCCCGCACGGCCGTGCAGGAAAGCGCCTACGGTCAACGCATCGAACAGGTCGTAGCCCTGCGCGGCGAGCGCGCCGACCACACCGGCAAGCACATCACCGCTGCCGCCCTTGGCCAGTGCCGAGCAGCCCGAGACGGTGATGCGCACGCGCCCGTCCGGCGCGGCGATGACCGTGCGGCTGCCCTTGAGCAGCAGATAGCAGCCGTATTCAGCCGTGAACGCGCGTGCGGTATGCACGCGGTTGCGGTTGATTTCCTCCACGCCGCAGCCGGTCAAACGCGAAAGCTCCATCGGATGCGGTGTAAGTGCGGCGGGGGCCTGCATCTCTTTCAGCACATCTATATGCGAGGCGAGAAAATTTATGCCGTCGGCGTCGATGACAGTGGGCACGTCCGCACCGCGCAGCAGCGCGCTGAGCGACGCGTCAAACCCGCGGCCGAGTCCGCAGCCAACCAGAAGCGCCGTTTTAGACGTCTGCGCGATCGCTTCCGCACCGCCGGAGAGGAACACCGGCTCACTGAGACGGTTCTTGATGACGCTGAGCGCTGTGTCGTCGGAAGCGAATTTGACCAGCCCCACCCCGGCGTGCAGTGCGCCGGACAGGCAGAGATAAGCCGCGCCGGGCATATCCGCGCTGCCCGCAAGGACGGCGAGCGTGCCGAAGGTACCTTTATGGCTGTTTTCCTCGCGTTCTCGGATCATTCCTTCGACGGAGCGGATCAGACGTACCGGGGATTCCTCCGGCACGCCGGCCGAAGCGGGAATGCCGATGTCCTCTACGAACACCTGCCCGCAGTGCGAAAGTGCGGAATATGAAGCAGTGGCAGGCTTTTCAGCAGTGAACGTGCAGGTCGCGTCAGCAGCAACGCAGTCGTCGCAGTAATCGCCGTCGGCTTCAGTCCCGCTGGGCAGATCGATGGCGAGAACGAAGGCGCGGGAAGCATTGATACGGCGGGCCAGCGCCGCGTCGGATGCGGGCAGGCTGCCGCGGAAGGAAAAACCGTACATCGCGTCCACGATCAGCGTGGCGCCGTCAAGCGCAGCTTCGTCCACGCGTGGACAAGTACAGCGGGAAGCGTAATAGGCGCAGTCGTGGCTTTTGGGCTTTGCGCTCTCAAGCACGGCGACGGGGATGCCCGCTTCCTCCATCAGAAGCGCAAGCGCGTAGCCGTCGCCGCCGTTGTTGCCGCTGCCGCAGACGACGACCGGCACCGAAAGGTCCACGCCGAGCGACAGAATCCGCCGGTAGACGGCAGCCGCGGCATTGCGCATCAATGTGAGCGAAGGGATTCCGCCGTCGATGGCACGCCGGTCAAGCGCGCTGATTTCCTCCTTAGACAAAACAAGTTCCCCATTCTTCATCTTTTTCAACATCCTTTCCCCACCGAACTGCGTTCAGCATATCAGGCCCGAATTCCTTCAGCATACCCGCGTTTTGCAGCAGCATTTTCATTTTACCACAACCGGCGACTAATTGCAACAGTTGCCCGCGATATCATCTATGATGCTGCACATCGACAGGTCGGAGGCGGGAAATTCGCCGTTGACGACAAGCGGCACAAGGTAGGTATAAAGATAACCGCTGGTAAACGCGCCGTAGATGTCGCCGTCCCGCAAAGTAAAATTGCGCAGCGTCAGTCCGCGCGGAATGACCAGACCGGAGCCGCAGCCGTCGGACGAATGGACAATGTACTGCTGTCCGTCGCGGACGATATGAGTCAGGCTTTCATCACCGTTGCGGATATAGTGCCGCGTCGCAACGCCCGCACGCGGACGGACGACGGTACAAAGCGGCGAACCGTCGCGTGCGTAAGCGATGACGCGGTCCTCAAACGTGGCATAGAGGCGGCTGTCGTACATCGTCACGTCATACAGCGGGCCTTCGCAGGCGAGGCTTCCAAGCGAAGCGGTACCGACCTCGGCAAAAAAGCAATTGAGATAAAACACGCGGTTACCGCAGGTATCACAGCGGGCGACAAAGCCGTTGGAGACCGGATCGTACCGCAGCAGCGCGTAGCAGCGCAGGCTGTTGACCGATTCGATGCAGGTGCCGCAGGAATCGAAGAGGAAAATGCGCGCGTTCAGGCCGTCTACCGCGGCGATTTCCTCCCCAAAGAAGGTGGCCGAGCGGACGGCCGTCCGGCTCGGGAGGGTCAGGCATACATTCATGGCCGATAACCATCCTTTCTATATGTAGTATATTTTATGCGGGCGGACCGGCAGATGTCACGCATTTGGTTGACAAAGCGCATACTTTCCGATATAATTATACTCAGAATCGGATAAAACCGCCAAAAGGCGGAGAAACGGGGACAGGATATATGTACAAAAATCTAAAGGAAAACTATCCGCTCTACGACGTTCGCACGACCGAATCCTTCCGCGCGCTCCTTGACGAGGGTGCGGAGTTGTTCGGTGACAAGGCGGCCTTCCGCTTCAAGGTCAAGGGAGGCGAGAGCAAATCGGTCAGCTACCGGGCGTTCAGGGACGAAGCGAATGCGTTCGGCACCGCGCTCTACGAACTGGGTCTGGGAAAAGCGCATATTGCCGTCATCGGCGAAAATTGCTACGGATGGGCACGCACTTACTTCACCCTGCTGGCGACCGAGGGCGTCGTCATCCCGATCGACAAGGACCTCTCCGACGAAGAAACGCAATATATTCTCGATTTTTCCGACGCGGAGGCGGTCGTCTGCACGAAGGGCTTGGAAGCAAAAATTGACCGGCTGCTCCCGTCTCTGCCGAAGCTGAAAACAATCATCTGTCTCGGCGAGCCGGCGGAGGGCGGAAACCGCTACGCAGCCGACGCGCTCATTGCCAAGGGACGCGAGCTGCTGGGAAACGGTGACACACGCTTTACAAAAGCGCCGGCTGACAACAGTGTATTGAAAGAGCTGCTGTTCACCTCCGGCACAACAGGCAAAAGCAAGGGCGTGATGCTGTCGGCGGACACGCTGCTGTTCAATGTCATGCAATCACAGAAACTGATGAAAATCACAGACGTCTGCCTGTCGGTGCTGCCCTACCACCACTCCTACGAGTCGACCTGCGGGCTTCTGACGATGTTCCACCACGGGATGACAATCTGCATCAACGAGAGCCTGCGCAGCGTGCTTCCCAACTTCAAGGTCTACAAGCCGACCGAGGTCCAGCTCGTTCCGCTGTTCGTGGAAAAGATTTACCGCGGCATCTGGGACAAGGCGGAGGAGACGGGAAAGGCCGGTATGCTGCGTAAGCTGATCAAATTTTCCAACGCAATGCTCAAGGTCGGCATCGACCTGCGCAAGAAGCTGTTTGCATCGGTGACGTCCACCTTCGGCGGAGAGCTGCTCGGGATCATCTGCGGCGGTGCGCCGCTCAAGCCCTTTCTTCCCGATTTCTTCGACAGCATCGGCATTACGCTTATCAACGGCTACGGTATCTCCGAGTGCGGCCCGCTCGTGTCGATCAACCGGCCCTGCTTCCATGACTACGAATCGGTCGGGCTGCCCCTGCCCGAGACCGAGATCCGCATCGACAATCCCAACGAAAACGGAGAAGGCGAGATCTGCGTAAAAGGCCGCAATGTGATGCTGGGCTATTACAAAAACGAAGCGGCAACGGCAGAGGCCATTACGGACGGATGGTTCCACACCGGCGACATCGGAAAGCTCGGTCACGACGGGTTTCTGTTCATCACCGGGCGTATGAAAAACGTCATCATCCTCCAGAACGGCAAAAACGTGTATCCCGAGGAAATCGAGGATAAGCTGAGCGCGATGTGCGAATACATCGGTGAGATCATCATTTTCGCATCGAAAAAAGATGAGAACAGCGAGCAGACCGTACTCGGCGCGGAAATCTTCCCTGACGCGGAGCGTGCCAAAATCCACGGCATTTCCGACGTGCAGGAAGTCATAAAAAAAGCCATCTCCGATTATAATGAGAAAGAGCCGAGCTACAAGGTGATCAAGAACATCGTGTTCCGCACCGAAGAGTTCGAGAAAACGACATCAAAGAAGATCAAGAGGAAATATAACTGATGAAACGTATTTTCTGCATCCTGCTCTTTCTTGTATGCCTGCTGGCCGCCTGCACGCCGGGCGGCTTGGCAGAAGATTCCTCCGCCGGCAGCGAAACACTGCCGGCGGAAACGTCTGCGGAGCGTCCCATCCGACGATACGTAGCACTGGGAGATTCCATTGCGCGCGGCTACGGGTTGGACGATCCGGAGACACAGGCCTATCCCGCGCTGCTGCGCGACAGGATGCAGAAAACATACGATGTGGAATATGCCAACTACGCCGTCGACGGCCTGACCAGCAGCGAATTGCTTGGTCTTCTCACTGACGGCGGCACACCGCTGCTGGACGGCGCCGACGTGGTGACGATCTGCATCGGCGCAAACAACCTGCTCGGACCGACGATCGGCCTGCTGTCCGAACAGCTCGTCGAGCTGGCGCTGGATATGCCGTCGCTGCTTCGCAAGTATTACGAAGCGATCACCACCGGGGATACGTCCGCGCTGGAGGAGGTCCGCAGCGACCTGAATCTGCTCGTCGGCGCGCTCTCGGACGCGCTGGAGGAGGAAGAATTCCGAAACGAGCTGCAGGCAGGTATCCGAAAAATGGACGAACAGCTTCCTGCAATCCTCGCCGCCGTCCGCAGGCAGGCGCCGGACGCAGACATCTATGTAACGACGATCTACAATCCCTACAAAGGCTATGCAATCACACTCGGCGGTCTGCACGCCGACTTGCCGCTGGACGCCGTAGCGGACAACGCTGTACGGTCTCTCAACGCGGTCATCACGTCGAAAGCCGACGAGCTGGGCTATACAGTGGTCGACAGCTATACCGCCTTCGAAAACAGTGACGCCGACCTGGTGAACGCCGGGACGAACTTTTCGGTCGACCCGCATCCCAACCGCGCCGGACACGAGCTGCTTGCTGCGACGCATGCAGCCCAAATGCCGGAATAAAACATCAATACATAAGAGAAGTACATAAAAATGAAAAAACGGATACTCGCCTGCCTGCTCTGCGCCGCGCTTACGGCCGCACCGCTTTCTGCGGCTGCGGCCGGCGAGCCTGTCAATCTGGCGCTGGACAAGCCCTATACAATTGAAAAAGGCATCAACACCGACCATTCCTATTCCCTATACACCGAGGACGGCGGCACATTCGATGCGGACAGCGGACAACTGACAGACGGTGCGAAGGACGGCTACTACGAGGCTTTCCGCGCGCTTTCGCGAACCGTGACCATCGACTTGGGCGCCGTTTGTTCGGTGACGGGTTACGAAGCGACGTTCTACTCCGCATCGTCGAGCGGAATCTACGTCCCCCGCTGCATTTCGATGGCCGTCTCGGCCGACGGCGTGCAGTATATGACGGTCTCGGAGACCGAACGGAGCTTTTCGATTTTCGGAACGCCCAACCGGACAAGCACGCTCGGCGACACGCTGGACGCGCCGGCGGCCGCGCGCTATGTGCACATCGAATTTCCCGTAGAGGTATTCTGCTATATCTCTGAAATCGAGGTTTACGGCTTTGCATCCCTGCAGGGGGATGAGATACCCTTCCAAGCCGATGAAGCTGCGGACTATCCGAACGCATTCTACGAAAAATACGCCGCGCGGGCGACATCATCAAAATCTATAATGGCTATTACGCGCCCAACCAATCGCTGGCTGACAACACGGCGGACGAGCTGCTGCCGTATATCGCCTATCTCGACGCAGACGGAAGGATTCAGGATACGATGTTCGACGCTGTCGCCTTCGTTCCCTGCCACGGAGACTACCCTTCGGGCGGACGGCTGGTCAAAACCAACGGCAGACCCGGCGCGGTGATGAGCGACTGGCTGTTGTATCTCGACAACACATTTGCCGAGGGACTCAACCTCGACGCGCTGGACAAGACCGTCGCGCGGGTCAACGAAGCGCTCGGCCGGGACACGCCCTGCAAGGTCTTTCTGACAATGCCCTACCCGCTCACGCAGGACAAGCCCTTCGGGGATATCGACGGCGACGGCGCTGCTGCGCGAAAAGGGCCACAAGGTGCTGTTCGACCCCTTCTTCACCTCCGCGGGCTTTGAGCGCTGGAGTGAACTCAGTTTCGACGGCGCGGTGATGCAGCCGAATCTGATCTTCAACGACTATTTCGAGACGGAGATGCTGGAAGAATTCACCGAAATCATCCGCAAATACGGGCTCGGCGTGGAAATCGAGACAGCCGAGCCGGGGAATTTCCGGCTCGACGCCGCGCGCTGACAGCGCGCTGATTTACGAGCAGTACCTCTACTACGGCTGGAAGTACGGTTATATGGACACGCTGCATACCTTTTATCAGGGTGCGGGACCGGGCAGCCTCTATGACTTCTGCTATTCGAGCGACACGTATCTTCGTTCGCTCTACGATAAGACCTATCGTTTTATCAAAGGCACCTACGAAATGCCCGCGCCGACGCTGACGGCAAACGAAAGCCTTTCCGTCGAGGCAGGAAGCAAGCGCAACCGCCTGCCGGTGACGCTGGAATACGGCTGTCTGTTCTCCGAACTGTCGATTTCGGTCGAGGGCGGCGAGGGCGTGCTCCTCTTTTCCCCCGACGGCAGCGAGCTGCTCTACACGCCGCCGCTCGACTTCACTGGAGAGGATATGTTTACGGTGACGGTTGCGGATAAATTTTCATCCTCCGCGCCCGTCGAGCTGCGCATTCGAGTCGGTGAAACGGCTATTTCCGCGCCGCCGTCCGAAAGCGCCGCTTCGTCGGAGGAAAGCGGCAGCGCCGCGTTGATTGCCGGCGCTGCGGCAGCCGTCGCCGCAGCAGCAGTCGCCATATGGCTGGTGAATCGGAAGAAGAACGGGCAATAATATACAAACCCATTGCCTGCAAAAAAAGAGACAGGCCGATCGACGGTCTGACAACGTCTTACGCACATATCCGTTCAACAGCGGACACGCATGGCTTTCGGACGGTCTGTGCAAGCGTCTCCCTGCGCACTAAAACTGCAAAAAAGAACGGTCCCGCACGGGACCGCTCTTTTTTTCATAATGCTTTACGACTGACTGTCGTTTTCGTCGAATTTATCGCCGCATTCGGGGCAGAATTTCGGCGGGTTGGATTTGTCCTCAGGCTCCCAGCCGCATTTGTCGCACTTGTAGACCTTCGCGCCCGCGGGCTTCGGCGCGCCGCATTCGGGGCAGAACTTGCCCTTATTGAACGCGCCGCACGTGCAGCGCCATCCGTACAAATCCTCCGGACGCTTTTCGCCGCACTCCGTGCAGAACTTGCCCGTGCACGACGAACCGCACTTGGGGCAGGTCCAGCCATCGGCCGGCTGTGCCGTCTCCTGCTGTTGCTGCCTGCTTTGCTCGCCCATCCGGAACAGCTCCTGCGTGTTCATCCCGCCGGCCTGCTGCGCCATACCAAGCCCCATAAAGCCCATCATCGCGCCGTTTTCGTTGTTCGCGGCGCCCTTGAGCGCCTCCGCCTGCGCGCCGACGAGCGTAGCGGCTGCCATCGACGGGTCGCGCATGACCGCGCTGCGCTGCAAATCCTTGATCATCTGCTCGTCCTCGGGCGAAGCCACGACCGAATTGACGCCGAAGGACGCGACGGCGATGCCGCGCAGCTCGCGCCACTGGCCGCTGAGGACCTCGTTTAGCGCCTGCGCGATCTCCATTGTATGCCCGGGCAGCGCGCTGTAACGGATCCCCTGCGCGGAAATGCGCGCAAACGCGGGCTGCAGGGCGGTCATCAGCTCGGTCTTGAGCTGCCCGTCCAGCCGATCGCGGGTGTAATCGGCTGTGACGTTGCCGCACACGTTGGCATAAAACAGCATCGGGTCAATGATTTTGTAAGAATATTCGCCATGGCAGCGGATGCCGATGTCGATATCCAGCCCGATGTTGCGGTCGACCACGCGGAAGGGAACGGGGTTGGCCGTGCCGTATTTGTTGCCCAGAATCTCCTTGGTGTTGAAGAAATAAACGCGCTGATCCTTGCCCGTATCCCCGCCGAAGGTAATGCGCTTGCCGATGGTCTTGAAGGTGTTGAGCAGCCCCTTGCCGAGTCCGCCGTAAAAAATGCTCGGCTCGGTGGACGTATCATAGATGAATTCGCCCGCTTCCGCGCACAGCTCGACCACCTTTCCCTGATCGACGACAATCATGCACTGCCCTTCGTTGACGGCAATCACCGAGCCGTTGGTCAGGATGTTGTCCTCGCCCTTGGTGTTGGAACTGCGCTTGTCGCTGGTGCGCTTTTTGCCTTTGGTCACAAGCACGTTTTCCGGCATAGCGTCACAATAGACATATTCGCGCCACTGGTCTGCCAGCGTCCCGCCGAGCGCGCCGACGGCGGCTTTGATAAGTCCCATTTCTCCTTTTATCCCCCTTTATCTGTCGTCAGCGCCGCTACAGACGCCAAATTTGTTTTCTAAGTTATTATACTATACTTCGGGGATAGATATGTTAATGAATTTTGAACATTGTCGGACGGGAAGAAAACGAAAAATAAGCGAAAATCCGCTTGACAAATCGCCGGACGGATGATATAATGTCAGATGTACAAAATCTGGGTGTGGCGCAGTTTGGTAGCGCGCTACCTTGGGGTGGTAGAGGCCGCAGGTTCAAGTCCTGTCACTCAGACCATATCGAGTGTTCATAAGGGATTTCACTTTATGAACACTCGATTTTCTTTTTCTGGTATGGTCCTATGTAGGAGCAGGTTATGAAACCTGCTCTTTTTTCATGCCGTAAGCGCTTTTGAAACATACTCTACGGCAACGCCCTTGCGGGTATCGGCTTTGTAATTGTCATAGTGCGATACTTCGGGCAGCTCGATATAGCCTACGAAACGATAGTAAATAACGATCCGCTGGGTGCGGTTTTTACCGACGCCCTGCGTTTCAAAAACATCAATATGGTCTATGAGCTCACGGAGCAGCGGTGCGGTCAAATGCTCCATCTGCATAAATTTTCGGACAGCGGCGGTGAAATTTTCACGGTCTTTCTGCTGTTCATCCGACTGTATAAGCTTGTTGCGGAGATCGGCAATTTTCGCCTTTAGCTCCATTCGCTCAACCTCATACTTGTGAGATAACTGCATAAACCATTCATCGCTGATCTTACCGGTAGCATTGTCCTCATACAGCTTTTCGTAAAGCCTCGAAACCGTATCGTTTCTGACAATCGCTTTTTGAAGCTCACCCTCATTCCGTTTCTGTTCCTTCATCAGCTCTGCACTGGACTTCTGTGCTAAAATATCCGCAAAAGCTTGTTCGTCATCGTGCAGGAATTCTGCCATTCGCCTAAGCTCCAGCATTACCACCTGCTCAACGGCGTCGGCACGAACATAGTGCCGTCCCGGACAGCTTCTCCGATAATCCACCTTGTTGTTGGAACACACGAAGTAATGAATATCCTTGTTGATTGTATTCGTATGGTGCCGCAGTTTCTTATGGCAGTCCCCGCAGTACAACAAATCACAGAATATACTCTTTTGGGCATTAGACGGCTTTGGCGCACGGCGTTTGGTCTTGGCGATCATCTTCTGCACCTGTTCAAAGGCTTCACGGTCAATAATCGGTTCATGAACATTTTTGAATACCGCCCAGTTCTCCTGCGGATTTTCAAGGCGGGTTTTGTTCTTAAACGATTTGGAATAAGTTTTGAAATTGATGACATCGCCGCAATATTCCTGTTGTGACAAGATCTTTTGAATGGTTGTCTTACACCATTTGTACGGATTGGGCTGCGTCTTCTTACCGCCTCTCGGCAGTCCTTTACTCTGCCAGTATGCCATAGGTATTAAAACCTTTTGTTCCTGCAATATACGGGCGATTGTTTCATTCCCTTTTCCGTCAAGACACATTTTGAAAATGCTCTTTACAATCTCCGCTGCTTCCGGGTCTATGATCCACTTCTTTTTGTTTTCAGGAGATTTCATATATCCATACGGCGGCTGAGATAACGGTTCGCCCATATTGCCACGCAAGCGGTGAGAGGAACGCACCTTCTTTGAAATATCCCGTGCGTACATCTCGTTTAAGATATTCTTAAACGGCGCAATCTCGCTTTCTCCCTCATCACTGTCAATGGAATCGTTTACGGCAATAAAACGGACATTTCGTTCGGGAAAATAACTGTCGGTGTAATTGCCGACCGAAACATAATCACGACCGAGACGGGATAAGTCTTTGACCATAACAGCGGTAACATACCCCATATCAATATCGCCGAGCATTGCCTGAAAGCCGGGGCGGTTAAAATTCGTACCGGTATACCCGTCATCCACATAATATTTTGTGTTTGCAAGTCCCAGTTCCTTTGCCTTTTGTGACAGCAATCGCTTTTGATTCGCTACCGAGTTGCTGTCGCCGTCCATCCCGTCATCACGGGACAGGCGACAGTAGAGCGCTGTGATACCTATTTGTTCTTTTTTATTCTTCGGCTGCATTGTAATTCTCCTTTCCGGCAGCCGAACACGCATATTCCGTCTTTATTTTATCAGCCGCTTTCATCGACGACAAATCTGCGAAATCGCTTGCTATATATTTTTTAATTCGGTTGTCCAATTTAGTGTTTTTGTCCGTGTTTTTGAAATTGACCGGTTCATATCGGCTTTCAACGGTATAGCGGACACCGTTTATTGTATATTCATTGATATTCGAGCCGAAGCCCTCAATAAATCTGTTCATTCTCGTTTCTCCTATCTGGAATCTCTGTCACGCAACCGTTTTCGGTGGTATGCTTCGCAGAGCTTTACAATGGTTTCTTCTATCTGTGCTGTGGTATAGCTTGGTGGGAAATATTTGCGGATACGATCAACAGGGATTTTGACGCGCTCTTTCTGATTGGCTTTTTCTTCGCTCATAATGGCGGATAACTGTTCTCTTGTGAATGAGCCCTGCATACTTAGAGCCTTTAACCGCTGTGCCTGAGATAAATTCGGCGTACAGTCGTTGTACTCCATTTCGGACAGCAGCATTTCTTGTTCTTCAGGCTGTAAATAGGAAATTTCAACAGCGGGAGTAAAAGCAATCCGCCCTTCGTCAACCATATCCAAAATGGGTTGGATAAGTTTAGTCAGGCGGATATAGCGTTTCACGGTATCTTTACTTGTTCCAGCATCCTCTGCAATCTGTTCTGTTGCTAACTTCGGTGCAAGTTGCTCCGAAGTTAAGTCGGTACGCCAGCCCTTATGATTTAGGGCTTCCGCTTTCAGTTTATAAGCAAACGCTTTCTCCGACGGTAAAATATGCTCTCGGTGCAGATTGCTGTCCACCACGGCAATGACTGCGGCGTCACGGTCAAGGGGAACAATTAAGGCAGGGACTTCTTTCATTCCTGCCTTTACTGCTGCCCGGAACCGTCTGTGCCCCGATATGATTTCGTATTCATCTTCGGTGTTTTCTTTCGGTCGGACAATCAGCGGAGACAAAATGCCTTGCTCCTGAATGCTCAGGGTCAAAGCGTTCATTTCTTCGTTGTCCTGCACCTTAAAGGGATGTCCCTCAAAAGGGTAAAGCTTATCAATAGATATATTTTTCGGTGTGTTTTTCATCGTTCGTAATTCCTTTCTTTGTTTTTGGTTTTAACCTGAGCTTCCATAGCACGCTCGGTTTCAAGCAGTTCCAAAATATGCGGATACCGCTTGGTGATGGACATTGCGGTTTTGAGATCTTCACGCAAAGGTTTTAACTTTGCAGAGATTTTTCTTGCCGCCGTTTTGTTCTGTTCTTTTTCATCTTCTGATTTCGGACGGCGGATACGATTATAAATTTTCTGCCGCTCCGCTTCTAAAGCGGAAATATCTGCGGATTTTTCCTCAATAAATGAAACAAGCTCCTGTGCAGAATCAATCTGATTCTCACAAAGGAGCTTGTATTCCTTTAGGGTTTGATCTAATTTTCTGACTTCCTGCCGGAGCGTCGGAGACAGCGGTTTTGGGGATGACGGTTCGATATTGTTTCCGGTAATCAGTTTCCAAAGCTCAATAATCAATGCAAAGGCAAGCTGTATTCCGTCCATACGCTGTACCTTTTCGAATTCGTATTCAAGCTGCAACAGCGGCGTATGCCGTTTCGGGATGCGAATGGCATACAAGGTAATATCCTGCTGATTGGAAATGAGGCGTTCCCGTATCTTTTCCTGCGTGTATTGTTCACCTAATGAGTCGATACGGACAGGGCGTTTCCAGCCGGGAGCAATAATGGACGGATGACGGTAATCGCTGTTTCTTGCGTAGCTGTAGCCGAGAGATTTCAGATACAGTTCAAAGGCTTTGCCGTTGGTGGTTTTGGATATTGCTTCGTCAATATCTCGCTTCAGTATATCTCTGTGGGTGAAGCCGCCACTTTTGTGAATCCAATAATCCTTCTTTCGGCTGCCGGTAAATTTGCTCTGTGCAAGAACAGACTTCCCATGTTCACGGCAAATCTCATCGGAAATCTCACGGAGCTTGTAATGGTCGGAGATATGGTTCTCAAATTTCCGACCGGTGCGAAAAGATACCGAATTAACCACAATATGATTATGAAGATTATCTGTGTTCAGGTGGGTAGTAACGACAATCTCATAATCCTTTCCCCACATACGCCTTGCAGTTTCCAAACCAATTCGGTGTGCTTCTTCGGGAGTTACCTCGCCACTAACAAAACTCTGATAACCGTGATAGGCAACATTTCCGCCGAGCTTGCCGTAACGCTGTTTGGTTGCCATCATACACTGATAGGCTCTTTGCTTCGGACAGTTAATGCCGGACACATACACTGTTCGGTCGGTCTTGTTATCGTCCTCAACATAGCGGAGCGCCGCATACAAATCCTCATCCAAGAATTTTTTATCGGTGGTCTTATCGGGATTGCGAGCATAGTCGATTACTTCCTTCAGCCTGTTTTTGACAGGCCAGAATCCGGTGGTTGCCATTTACGCATATCCTCCTTCCGTGGTAGTAAAAATTCCGAATGGATTTCATCGATCAGTGCAAGCAGTTTGCTTTCCGTTTCGGGAACAAGCTTTTCCGTATTGCACAGCTCGCATAATTTGTTGTAGAAATCAAAAAAGGCATCGGGAAGAACCGTTCTCGGTTCATATCCCAATGCCCTCTGCACAACATATTCGCTGACGGGAAGATTGCATTTTTCTGCAATCCGCTTTATTTTGTCTTTATCCTTCGGTTTAACCCGAATATCTATACGGGCAAATTTTTCTTTTGGGTTTCTGTTCATAGATATTTCTTCTTTCTCTAATTAGGGTGTTAGGGACGGCAGTCCCTAAAGAGTAAATCGGATAAACATCCGATTTTGAATTGGAACTTGCCGTACAAGTTCCCTGCTTGTTACGGTGTAAGACACCTTCCTTCTTCGTTTCTCTCCACCTTTCTTAAATAGGAAATGCCGTTCTTTGCTCTCTCAAAAGTCAGCGTTAGTATCGTTCCTTCTTCAATTTCGGGTATGCCGAGATAACCGGTGTTTTGCCAAGCGGAAGCCATAACCTTACTGCCGTCTTCAAAGGTAAAGTAGGCAAGAACATTTCGCTTTTTGCCCCAACGCTTGTAGTCAAGGCGTGCCTTAAATATGCCGTCTCTCTCATTGGTCAGGTATTCGTCAACGCAAATGCCTTTTTCTTCAAGTTCTCTTAATGATGAATAAGCTCTCATAATATAAATCCTCCTTAATTTTGATTTGATGTCAAAGTGATGCCGCAGGGTATTTCAGAGTATAAAAAAGCGGCACCACTCTAATGCCGTCAGCCGCCGAAAAACATATCGAGGGAATCCATAAGCTCATTTTCCTCTTCGGACAGTCTTTCAGTTGTCGGCTCGGCTTGTGTCTGTACCACCGACATATCCCGCAAACACTCCATTATGGTTTCCCTTATAGTTTCCGCTAAATTGTTTTCCTGCTCAAAATACCCATTGATTGCCGAAATGATGGCTTTGTTTTTTGAACCGGATAGGTCTTGCGAACGCTCCCAAGCTCTGCGGTCGCTCTCATTTTCCAAGTTAAACCGAAGGCTTATTCGTTTCAGTTTCATACCTTACCACCGCTTCGGAGCAATTTCATTTCAAGCATACGCTCATAACCTTTTGCGGTATCATCAGACAGCTTTGGCGTCCGCACTGCATACAAAGGGTGTTTTTTATTTTGATTTGTTCCGATTTTATCGGATTGTACCGTATCATGAAGTCCTCCTTTTCCGCTTTTGGGCGAAAAAATAACACCTACCGATTTATACATCAATAGGTGTTATCAGATGATTTTCTTTTCGCTGAAGCCGAAATCTTCGCCGCTGAATTTTTCGTAGGCTAACCCGATTTTGCGGATTCGCTTGTGAACAGCACTGTGCGTTTTGTATCCGAGCGTTTCCGCAATTTTCTCAAGCGTTATTCCTTCCATACGCATGGTTAAAATTTGCCTGTCCGTTTCGCTCAGTGAAGCCAAAAAGTCGTTTACCGCCATCGGCTCTAAAACGGTGCGCTCCATATCGCTGTGCTCATCAGGCACATCCCAGTCCATATCGTCGTTGTTTTCGGCATACCGTTCTTTGATTTCATCAAGGGATTCAACCGTGATATTTTTCACACGGGTGTGGTACCACCTGCGATAGTGGTCGATTTTTTGCCGGCTGTTTCGATAATCAAAGTCTTCAAAGCAGCGGAACTCTTTTGCGGTATCAATGACAGCTTTCATATTGTAATGTGCCATTGCCTGCGGGACAAGCCAAGCGAACAAATCGGATATTTCATCTTCCGACACATATTTGAAGTCTTCATCCACTCCTCCGTTCTCTAATAATTCTTTTGCTGTCGGAAGGATTCTCTCATCCTGCAATTCCTGAATCCAATACGGCGCTGCGTGGGCGTAAATCCAAGACGGTTCGTAACCGGAATAGATTTCACGCTTTGCACCTAGTCCCATAAAGGGCCAGACCATAAACGCAAAAGCGTCGATAATCGCCAGCAGAAACAAATCGCTCTCCACCAACGCGATTGCCTCCCGGCTTTTCAGAAGCTTTTTCGGATTGCGTGGAATACTGTTCAGTTTCGAACCGCACCTATCTAAAATAGACTTCGGAATAAAGTAGAATGCGGGGATGAAATCCGCATTGCGAAACCGTGTAATCTCACTGTTTCGTCTTTTCAATAATATCGGCATTTTCTGCCCTCCTTTCCCGAGAGATAACCTCTCTATTTATTAAACGACACTAAAACAGAATATTGTTCCTGATTCTACAAAAATATTTTATCACACTTTCTGTCCGATAAAAATCCCTGAATATTGACATGCCCCCTGTCAAGTAGACATTTTTTGTGGACACCTGTTATGCAGCATAAGCATAAC
>ERZ857984.225-NODE-225-length-78268-cov-14.538248_pt1 | contig 78268 bp, 64 predicted proteins | sample MGYA00519914_ERZ857984 | MGnify/ENA primary metagenome ERZ857984 (study PRJEB31778, sample SAMEA3449417) | human gut metagenome | biome: human gut; feature: human-associated habitat; material: faeces | place: United Kingdom | collected 2010/2012 ...
CAAACACGTTCTGCTGCCAGACGCCGTTGTCCTCCTGCCAGTCGCCGCCGGCATATTCATAGATGCGGCGGAAGCTGACCTCCGGAGTCAGGTTCTTGTAGTCCTTACAGGCCAGTTCGCAGGTTTTGCAACCGGTGCAACGGGCGGAATCAATAAAAAATCCATACTGAGTTGTCATCGGTTACTCCTTACAGCTTCTCAACCTGAACGAGGTTGGTATGCGACGGGTTTCCCTTCGCCAGCGGCGACGGACGCTGGGTGGTCAGCACGTTGATGCTGCCCGCCTGATCCACACGCGAGGCGTCCGGGTTGTACCAGGCCCCTTCCCCCAGCGCGACGACGCCCGGCATCATGCGCGGCGTCACCTTCGCTTCGATATGCACTTCACCCCGATCGTTGAAGATGCGAATACGATCGCCGTTGGCAATGCCGCGCTTGCGGGCATCGATCGGGTTAATCCACATCTCCTGCCGACAGGCGGCCTTCAGCACATCGACGTTGCCGTAGGTCGAGTGGACGCGAGATTTATAGTGGAAGCCGGTGAGCTGTAGCGGGTATTTCGCTGTCAGCGGATCGTTGTAGTTTTCGAAACCCGGGGTGTAGATCGGCAGCGGATCGATAACATCCCCTTCCGGCAGCTCCCAGGTGGCCGCGATTTTCGCCAGATCCTGCGAGTAAATTTCGATCTTGCCCGAAGGCGTGGTCAGCGGATTAGCCTGCGGATCCTCACGGAAGGCTTTGTAGGCCACATGATGACCTTGCGGATCGCGCTGCTTATAGATGCCCTGCTGACGGAAGGTGTCGAAATCCGGCAGGTCGGGAATCGCTTTGCGCGACTGCTCATACAGATAGCGCATCCAGCCTTCCTGGGTACGGCCCTCGGTAAACTGCTCTTCGACGCCCAGACGCTTTGCCAGTTCGCTGGTCATCTCATAGATGGTTTTGCATTCAAAGCGCGGCTTGATGGCCTGATCGGCAAAGATAACATAGGACATGTTGCCGCAGGAGGCATCCAGCGCGAAATCCATCTGCTCGGAGGCGGTACAGTCCGGCAGCAGAATATCAGCGTATTTCGCCGAGGAGGTCATATGGCAGTCAATGACCACAATCATCTCGCATTTCTTGTCGTCCTGCAGGATTTCGTGGGTCCGGTTGATCTCAGAATGCTGGTTAATCAGACAGTTGCCCGCATAGTTCCAGATCATTTTGATCGGCACGTCGAGCTTATCTTTACCGCGTACGCCGTCGCGCAGAGCGGTCATTTCCGGGCCGCGCTCAATCGCATCGGTCCACATAAACATCGAGATACTGGTCTCAACCGGATTCTCCAGCGTCGGCATACGCTCAAAAGGCAGACTATACGAGCCCTCGCGCGCCCCGCTATTGCCGCCGTTGATCCCGACGTTACCCGTCAGAATGGCGAGCATTGAGATGGCGCGGGTGGCGATCTCACCGTTGGCGTGACGCTGCGGACCCCAGCCCTGGCTAATATAGGCCGGTTTGGCGGTGGCAATTTCGCGCGCCAGTTTAACAATGCGTTCGCGCGGAATACCGGTAATCGTCGAGGCCCACTCCGGCGTTTTGGCGATACCGTCAATGCCCTGGCCAAGAATGTAAGCTTTGTAATGACCATTGGCTGGCGCACCGGCGGGCAGCGTTTTCTCGTCGTATCCCACGCAGTATTTATCGAGGAACGGCTGATCGACCAGATTCTCGGTGATCATCACCCACGCGAGGCCCGAAACCAGTGCCGCATCGGTCCCCGGACGAATCGGGATCCATTCATCTTCACGCCCGGCGCCGGTGTCGGTATAGCGCGGATCGATGATTATCATCCGGGCATTGGATTTCTGCCGCGCCTGTTCAAGGTAGTACGTCACCCCGCCGCCGCTCATCCGCGTTTCGCCGGGGTTATTGCCGAACAGCACCACCAGCTGACTGTTTTCAATATCCGATGGGCTGTTGCCGTCCGCCCAGCCGCCGTAGGTGTAATTCAGACCGGCAGCAATCTGCGCTGATGAATAGTCGCCATAATGGTTGAGATAGCCACCGCAGCAGTTCATCAGACGGGCAATCAGCGTTTTCCCCGGCGGCCAGGAGCGGGTCAGCGTCCCGCCGAGCGTGCCGGTGCCGTAGTTCAGATAGATGGATTCGTTGCCGTACTCTTTAATCAGCCGCTGCATATTGCTGGCGATGGTATCCAACGCCTCTTCCCAGCTGATTTGCTCGAACTTGCCCTCACCGCGTTTACCAACGCGCTTCATCGGGTACTTCAGACGGTCCGGATTATAGACCCGGCGGCGCATTGAACGCCCACGCAGGCAGGCGCGGACCTGGTGCAAACCGTCATAGTTATCATCACCGGTATTATCGGTTTCGACGTATTTAATCGCGCCATCCACCACGTGCATGCGCAGCGGGCAACGGCTACCGCAGTTGACGGTGCAGGCGCTCCAGACCACCTTCTCACTGGCGGGCGCCGGCGTATCGGCAGCATGCGACAGTCGGGTAAAAGGTAACGTTAGTGCGTTGCTGGCCAGCGCCAGGCCGCCTATTGCCGTGGTTTTCATCAGACCACGGCGGCTTACCTCAGCAGCCAGTAAAGCATCAGGGGCTTTAATTTTCATGGATACTCGCTTTGGTTGCTCACAATAAACTGACAAGCGTTATATAGACATATATATAATGCTTTGCGATATTATTGGTTTTTTATGCTGGTTTAATCCAAAGGGAGTATCACTGCATTCGCGACAAGGATTATTGCCCGGTATCAATAAGGGCGTAAAAAAAGCGCCCGCAGGCGCTTTTAAAAGAAGGAGTGAGAAGTTTAGCCGATATATTCGAGGCCGCGCATATACGGGCGCAGCACTTCCGGGATCTCGATACGGCCATCAGCCTGCTGATAGTTTTCCATCAGCGCCACCAGGGTACGACCTACTGCCAGGCCAGAACCATTCAGGGTATGAACGAGACGGGTCTTCTTATCGGACTTGCTGCGGCAGCGAGCCTGCATACGACGCGCCTGGAAATCCCAGACGTTGGAGCAGGAGGAGATCTCACGATAAGTGTTTTGCGCCGGAACCCATACTTCGAGGTCATAGGTTTTGCAGGCGCTGAAGCCCATATCGCCGGTGCACAGCGCGACCTTACGGTACGGCAGGCCCAGCAGCTGCAGCACTTTCTCGGCGTGACCGGTCATCTCTTCCAGCGCGGCCATAGAGTCTTCCGGGCGGACGATCTGCACCATTTCAACTTTATCGAACTGGTGCATACGGATCAGACCGCGGGTGTCGCGGCCATAGGAACCGGCTTCAGAGCGGAAGCACGGCGTATGGGCGGTCATTTTGATCGGCAGATCGTCTTCGTCGATGATTTCATCGCGCACCAGGTTGGTCAGCGGCACTTCCGCCGTCGGGATCAGCGCGTAGTTGCTGCTGTCAGCCTCCTCTTCCAGCGGACGGGTATGGAACAGGTCGCCGGCGAATTTCGGCAGCTGGCCAGTGCCATACAGGGTATCCTGGTTTACCAGGTACGGGACATAGTTTTCGCTGTAGCCATGCTGTTCGGTGTGCAGATCCAGCATGAACTGCGCCAGGGCGCGGTGCAGACGGGCCAGCTGCCCTTTCATCACCACGAAGCGCGAGCCGGTGAGCTTAACGGCGGCGGCAAAATCCAGCCCCCCGTGCATTTCACCCAGCGTAACATGATCGCGCACCTCAAAATCGAACTGACGCGGCGTACCCCAGCGGCTAACTTCAACGTTGTCGTTTTCGTCGCGACCAACCGGCACATCATCATGAGGAATATTCGGGATCGCCAGCGCGATATCGCGAATTTCCGCCAGCAGCGTTTCCAGCTCGGATTTTGCAGCATCCAGTTGTTCGCCAAGCTTGTTAACTTCCAGGCGTAATGGCTCGATGTCTTCCCCGCGCGCTTTCGCCTGGCCAATGGATTTCGATCGGGAGTTACGCTCCGCCTGCAGGTTTTCCGTTTGCACCTGCAGAACTTTACGACGCTCTTCAAGCGCGCGAAGTTTATCTACATCCAGCTTAAAGCCCCGGCGTGCCAGTTTTTCTGCGACTGCGTCTGGCTCGGTACGCAGCAGATTGGGATCGAGCATGCTTATCCTGTGCTTATCGAATTAAAAAAGAAAAGTGGCCGCAGACTACGACCACGGAAATAGTGTAATAACCTTACCGCAACGCCTCAATTAGCGGTAGCGTTTTATCGGGCTATTTTGATCCTGTTCAGCGAGCCAGGCGAGCTTTTCGCCAATTTTGCCCTCAAGCCCCCGGTTTGTCGGGTGATAATAGCGCGTTTGCGCCATTTCCTGCGGGAAGTACTGCTCGCCGGCGGCGTAGGCGTTGGGTTCGTCATGAGCGTAACGATACTCCTGGCCGTAGCCCATCTCTTTCATCAGCTTCGTCGGCGCATTGCGCAGATGCACCGGAACGTCGTAGTCAGGACGATCCCGCGCGTCGGCCAGCGCCGCTTTGAAGGCGGTGTACACCGCGTTGCTTTTCGGCGCGCAGGCCAGATAGACAATGGCCTGGGCAATCGCCCGTTCGCCTTCCGCCGGCCCGACGCGGGTAAAGCAGTCCCACGCCGAAATGGCGACCTGCATCGCCCGCGGGTCGGCGTTGCCGACATCTTCCGAGGCAATCGCCAGACAGCGGCGAGCAACGTACAGCGGATCGCCGCCGGCGGTGATGATCCGCGCGTACCAGTAAAGTGCCGCATCCGGCGCGCTACCGCGCACCGACTTATGCAGGGCGGAAATCAAATCGTAGAACCGGTCGCCTTTATTATCAAAGCGCGCGCTGCGCTCGCCAGCGATCTCGGTCAGCAGTTCCGCCTTCAGCACCCGCTTGCCCGAGTCATCGCTTTCGGCCATATCGGCCATCATTTCCAGGGTATTCAGCGCTCGCCGCGCGTCGCCGTTCACTAGCTCGGCAATGGCCCTGCGGGTCTCATCCGGCAAAACGATATCCTGGTCGCCGTAGCCGCGGGTTTTATCGTTCATCGCCTGGTCAAGCACCCGCTCGATATCGTCGGTGGTGAGCGATTTCAGTAAGTAGACGCGGGCGCGGGAGAGCAGCGCCGAGTTAAGCTCAAAGGAGGGGTTTTCGGTGGTCGCGCCAATAAAAGTGATGGTGCCGTCTTCAATATGCGGCAGAAAGGCATCCTGCTGGCTTTTATTAAAGCGATGCACTTCGTCAACAAACAGGATGGTCCGCCGGCCGGCGTTGCGATTTTGCCGCGCGCGCTCAATAGCCTCGCGAATCTCTTTCACCCCGGAGGTTACCGCTGAGATCCGTTCGACATCGGCGCTGGCGTAGCGGGCAATCACTTCCGCCAGAGTGGTCTTGCCGGTACCCGGCGGCCCCCAGAGGATCATCGAATGCAGGTGCCCGGCCTCAATGGCCCGCGGCAGGGGTTTACCCGGCGCCAGCAGGTGCTGCTGGCCAATATACTGCGCTAAATTTTCTGGCCGCATGCGAGCGGCCAGAGGTTGAAACGCGTTGTCGGAAAAATCGAGCGACAGATTGCTCACTTTCGCCTCTACTTACGTTGATCGTCCACCGTCACCCCTTTCGGCGGCGTAAAGGTGAACTTAGCTGCGTCGACGGCGCCGTTCTGCTGCGATTTCAGCTGATAGCTGCTGCGCTGATCATCCTGCTCGACGGCGCTGAACTGATGGATAGTGCCGTCCCGACCGACGTTGATCGTGAACTGCTTGAGGTTGCCGCTGCCGCTTTTTGGCGTCAGCACAAAATCATCGCCATTTTGCTTGATATTATATTGCTGCCAGTCGCTGGACTGGTTGCGGGCAATCAGCATAAACGGCGTGTTGCTGGTGGCGTCTTTCAGCCAGGTCGCCGTGGCCTGCTCGACGAACGGATTATAGAACCACAGCGTTTTACCATCCGAAACGAGGACGCTCTCATCCGGCTGGGTCATATGCCAGTTAAACAGGTTCGGGCGTTTCACCCACAGGTCTCCCTGCCCGTCCTGCACGGCGTTACCGCTGCCGTCGGTAACTTTTTGCGTGAAGCTGGCATGGAAGCTGCTCACTTTATCAAGACGGCTTTTTAAGTCGCTGGCCGCATCTGCCCAGACCTGGCTGACGACCATACCAGACAGTAATGCACAGGTGATTGCGAGTTTTTTCATTGTTCTTCCTTAATGTGCGTCACTCCCGACGCGGGAGCCTCTTCTGCCCCTACTGTAGGACCGCCGGCGGCGGTGGGACAGAAGAATTGGCTGATTTTGCGCTTATTTACCCAACTTTGCACTCATTCAAAGGGCGGCGGCGCCAGCACTTCGCGGTTACCGTTATGGCCCTGCTCGCTGACGATACCCTGCGCTTCCATCTGTTCGATAATACGCGCGGCACGGTTATAGCCGATGCGGAACTGACGCTGAACCCCGGAAATCGACGCTTTGCGCTTCTCGGTCACAAAGTTGACTGCCTGATCGAACAACGGATCCAGCTCTTCCCCGCCGTCGAAGCCGCCACCGCCGCCTTCGCTTTCGCTGTCGGAGGTAATGCCATCCACATATTGCGGGCGACCGCGGGCTTTCCAGTCCTGAACCACGGCGTGGACTTCCTGGTCGCGCACAAACGCCCCGTGGACACGCACCGGCGTGGTAGAGTTCGGCCCGGAGTAAAGCATATCCCCCATACCCAGCAGCGATTCCGCGCCGCCCTGATCGAGAATGGTACGTGAGTCAATTTTACTCGACACGGTAAAGGCGATGCGCGTCGGGATGTTGGCCTTAATCAGGCCGGTAATAACATCTACCGACGGACGCTGTGTCGCCAGCACCAGGTGGATCCCCGCCGCGCGCGCTTTCTGCGCCAGGCGAGCGATCAGCTCTTCCACCTTTTTGCCGACGGTCATCATCAGATCGGCGAATTCATCCACCAGCACCACGATGTACGGCAGTTTTTCCAGCACCGGATGTACGGCGTCCATGCTGTCGCCAGGCTTCCAGTACGGATCCGGGATCGGACGTCCCATGCGCGCGGCTTCGGCGATCTTCTCGTTGTAGCCCGCGAGGTTACGCACGCCCAGCGCCGACATCAGCTTGTAGCGGCGCTCCATCTCATTGACGCTCCAGCGCAGCGCATTGGCGGCGTCTTTCATGTCGGTGACCACTTCCGTCAGCAGGTGCGGAATTCCTTCGTAGACCGACAGCTCGAGCATTTTCGGGTCGATCATAATGAAACGCACATCTTCCGGCTGCGCCTTGTAGAGCATGCTGAGGATCATGGCGTTGACGCCAACAGACTTACCGGAACCAGTGGTACCGGCCACCAGCAGATGCGGCATTTTCGCCAGATCGGCTACTACCGGATCGCCAGCGATGTCTTTGCCCAGCACCACGGTGAGCGGAGATGGGTTATCACGGAACTTGGCGTTGTCGAGCACTTCACGCAGGTAGACGGTCTGGCGTTTTTTATTCGGCAGCTCAAGCCCGACATACGGTTTGCCCGGGATCACCTCCACCACGCGCACGGCGACCGTTGACAGCGATCGCGCCAGGTCCCGTGACAGGTTAGAGATCCGTGCGGCCTTAACGCCAGGCGCCAGATTCAGTTCGAAGCGGGTGATCACCGGCCCCGGTGAGTAGTTCACCACATCCGCTTTAATGCGGAAATCGGCGAGTCGCGCTTCCACCAGGCGTGCCATCTGCTCGAGAGCAAAGGTATCCACCGGCTCGACTTCACTCGGCGGCGGGGTAAGCAGATCCAGCGACGGCAGTGGCGTGGTCGGCTTTTGCAGCGGTCGACTATCGCCATTGCGCATCAGCAGCGGGTGGATCAGGCTCTCCTGCGGCGCAGGGGCGGCAGGCTGATGCCCCTGAGGGGCAACCGGTTGTTGCGGCTGCACGGGCTGCGACGCAGTCGGATAGGACTGCGGCTGCGGCGGCACAGGCTGATGGTGTATCGGCTGATGCTGCGCAGGTTGATAACCCTGCTGCGGAGCGGCCGCCGGTTGTTGATAGCGCTGGGCCGGCTGCTGCGGCTGGACTTCCGGCGTCGGCGTAAACAGCGGTTCGCTCGGGCCGTCATTGACCAACGTTTTCATCGGCGAGAATTCATAATCTGCCGGCGAGAACGGGTTGGCGCCCGGCGGCTGCTCGGTAGCGTACCGCTGCTGCTGGGTAGCGGCAAACTGACGCGCCAGCTCCGCTTCCGCCGCGGCGTCGGCCTCATCGTCATCAGTCGCGTTATCGTCTTCCCAGCGATGACCGTAGCGCTGCTGCTGGGTGGCGGCGAACTGGCGAGCCAGTTCATCCTGCTCCATAGCATCCGCTTCCTCATCCGAGAGCAGCTCATCATCATAATGCGGATCGCGCTCCGCCTGCCGCGCGCGCTGTTCCGCCTCCCGCTGCGACGGTAGCTTGATGCCGTAGGAGGCCAGTTCCCGACGCGTAGGAACACGCACGCGATTGGGCCGCGGTAGTTTTGGACCGATGCCCTCTTTCACCTGAACCCGTGGGCCGCTGGACGCCGGGCTGAACAATGGCGTAGCCGCAGCGGATGCGGCAGTGGACGAGGTTGCTGCCGCCGCGCCGCCGCTGGCGGCGGTAGCCTGATGCACCCCAGCCGCTACCGCAGAGACTACGGTTGTCTCCACTGGCGGTTTGGACGCAGTGGTCGGCGGCGTCAGCGGTTTAGTGGCAATCGGACTTTCCGGCTCAGGAATTGGCTGATACCAGGAGGCCAACAGCTCGCGTTCGCGCGCCCGCTTCTCTTCCACTTCCTCGAAATAATAGAGCGGCGGACGTTTCACTTCCTCCTGCACGACCTCGGGCTCTGGCTCCGGTGGGGGAACTGGCGCGCTTTGCGGCTGATACGCCGCTGGCTCCGGCTGATACGGCTGCGGCGCGGGCTGGCCGGCATGCGGGTCGTAAGCCGGCTGCTGGTAGGTCTGCGGCGCGGGCTGACCGGCATTCGGATCGTAAGCCGGCTGCTGATAGGTCTGAGGCGCAGGCTGACCGGCATAGGGATCGTAAGTTGGCTGCTGATACGGCGCTGGCTCAGGCTGATAGGCCTGCGGCGCAGGTTGACCGGCACGCGGATCGTAAACCGGCTGTTGATACGGCGCTGGCTCAGGCTGATACGCCTGCGGTGCGGTTTGCCCCGCTGGCGGCTGATAAGCAGCCTGCTGGAACGGAGCGGGTTCAGGCTGATAGGCCTGCTGCGGCGGATAGCTGGCTTCCGGCTGATAAGCTGGCGCAGCGCCGTGATGGCCCACCGGTGATTCTGCCCACGCCTGCGGCGCGGCAGTAGCCGCCGCCGCTGCGCTTACCGGCTCAGCGATATTGTGGCCATTCAACAACGGATCGTAAGGGTCGAAATCGCCCGGGCGCACGGCGCTGGCGCCGGAGAACAGCACATCATCCTCTGCGGGACGCGCGGCGCTGGCGCCGGAAAACAGTACATCGTCGGCGGCAACAGGCGCCCCGCTGGCGCTGTATTGCACCACCTCTTCGCCGTCATCCATCCGTTTGCCGGAGAAAAGCGCAGCGTCGGTTTTACGCCCCATAGGGTTGGTAAACTTCTCGGCCAGACGCTTACGCCGCGCCAGCGCGCTGCGTAAGATACGGGCGCGACGCGATTCCTGCGGCCTGGCCGCCTCTTCGTCGTCGTACTCTTCCTCGTCGTCTTCGTATTCGCCTTCATCGACCCAGGTATCATCCCGACGGGTACGGTTGCTGGCAAAGGTGAGAACGGACAGGATGCCGCCGCCCAGCTTTTCCGCAATGCTGACCCACGACCAGCCGGTGAACAGCGTCAGCCCGGCCGCCCAGATACACAACAGGGCGATGGTGCCGCCGCTGCTGTGCAGCAGGGGTTGCAGCGTGGTGCTCAGCAGGCTGCCGATCACCCCGCCGGAAGCGAAGTACCAGATATCATCGGCGTTAATCGCCGCCAGACCACAGGAGGTCAGGATCAGGGCTAACGCACCGATGAGGCGAAGGGAAACGGCAAAATAATCAATGTATTCGTCGTTTTCCTGATGCCGCCAGGCAAACCAGCATCCGCCGATGATGATCACCGGGATGGTGTAGGCCATGACGCCAAAAATGAAAAAGAGGGTATCGGCAAGCCACGCGCCGGGGGCGCCGCCTAAATTATGAATAGGCTCATGCCATGCCGTTTGCGACCAGCTGGGGTCCGAGGGGTTAAAGCTCAGTAGTGCCGCCATCAGCCAGATGGCGAAGAGGGAGCAAAGGATGAGCATCGCCTCAAGGAGTCGGCGCCCGCTGCTGAGTTTGGTTAGTTTGACTTCTTTGTCTTCGGTGTATTCCTGGCTCAAGAAAGGCTCTCCAGGTATCAGGCTGTTTCCTGCCTGCTGCTAAAACGGACAACAGCGCCGGGTCTCCCCGGCACTGTTGCTGTATGGATTAACAGGAGTGTAATCAAACTACGTCGAGTTTGCACCTGTTCCGTGTTAGCGCGTCTTAATAACCAGACGATTACTTTGCTTGACTTCTTCCATTACCACGTAGGTACGGGTGTCGTTAACGCCCGGCAGGCGCAGCAAGGTCTCGCCCAGTAATTTACGATACGCTGACATATCCGGTACACGGGTTTTCAACAGATAGTCGAAATCACCGGAAACCAGATGACACTCTTGAATTTCTTCAAGTTTTTGCACTGCGGCGTTAAATTGCTCAAACACATCCGGTGCGCCACGATTCAGAGTAATCTCAACAAATACCAGAAGTGATGCATCCAGATAATGCGGGTTGAGCAGCGCCGTATAGCCCTGAATAAAACCCTGTCTTTCAAGACGACGCACACGCTCAAGGCAAGGCGTCGGAGAAAGTCCCACCCGTTTAGAAAGCTCGACGTTAGAAATTCGCCCATCTTTTTGCAATTCATTCAGGATGTTACGATCAATGCGGTCGAGATCTTTGCCAGGGCGCTTCTTGCTATCTACCATTATTATTGTCTCTCTGTATTCCTTCCCTACTCCTGTTCCGGCTCTGAGCCTTCACTGCCAGAGCCCATCCTGTTATCACCCGTACGACATTGGGTAACCCAGGGGTACGTGAGAAGCCCGTTGCCTGACGGCAGTCACCGACATCACGCATGGCGTCTGTCCACACCATGCGTAGATTTCGTTAACCCGGATAAAAATGGCATTTGCGTGCATGAAAATTCGCCGCACGCTAAATACTGCTTTTCTTCTTCCTTGAATGTTTTCGCAAAAGCACAGGTGATTGTCAAAGCAAAACATCGATTTTTAGTACAAGATGCCAGATATTCATCATCCGCCCTGGTTGATTCTCATTTTTTCGTCTTATAATTGTCCCACCGACAGTAGAAATAGTTATATTCCTTGCCGGGAAAATCACCAATTCATTGGCAGCTTCTATTGCACACATCGTTAACAAAATCGCTGTGCTCTTTTTTTACGACAACAAATTCCCTACAATCCCAGCCCAATGTATGCCAATTATTATGGGGATCTCATGGGCACAGCCAAACACAGTAAACTGCTTATCCTTGGTTCTGGACCTGCGGGATACACCGCGGCGGTCTATGCCGCACGCGCCAACCTGCAGCCGGTGCTGATCACCGGGATGGAAAAAGGCGGTCAGCTGACCACCACGACGGAAGTGGAAAACTGGCCAGGCGATCCGAACGATCTCACCGGTCCGCTGCTGATGGAGCGCATGCACGAGCATGCCGCAAAATTTGAAACCGAGATCATTTTCGACCATATCAGCCGCGTCGATTTGCAAAACCGCCCGTTCCGTCTGACAGGCGACAGCGGCGAGTACACCTGTGACGCGCTGATCATCGCCACCGGCGCTTCCGCCCGTTACCTGGGCCTGCCTTCCGAAGAAGCCTTCAAAGGCCGCGGCGTTTCCGCGTGCGCTACCTGCGACGGATTCTTCTATCGCAACCAGAAAGTGGCGGTGATCGGCGGCGGCAACACCGCAGTGGAAGAGGCTCTGTATCTGTCGAATATCGCCTCTGAGGTACACCTGATCCACCGTCGCGATTCCTTCCGTGCGGAAAAAATCCTCATCAAACGCCTGATGGATAAAGTGGCAAGCGGCAACATCGTGCTGCATACCGATCGTACCCTCGAAGAGGTGACCGGCGACCAGATGGGCGTCAGCGGCCTGCGTCTGCGCGATACCAAAAACAGCGACAATGTCGAGTCCCTGGAAGTGGCTGGTTTATTTGTCGCCATCGGCCACAGCCCGAACACCGCCATCTTTGAAGGCCAGCTGGAGCTGGAGAACGGCTACATCAAAGTGCAGTCCGGTATCCACGGCAACGCGACCCAGACCAGCATCCCGGGCGTGTTCGCCGCCGGCGATGTCATGGACCATATCTATCGTCAGGCCATCACTTCTGCGGGCACCGGCTGCATGGCGGCGCTGGATGCGGAGCGTTACCTCGACGGTTTGGCTGACGCTTGCAAATAATCTTTACAAGTCAGTAACAAAGGTAAAGAAGGCGACGAAAAGTCGCCTTTATTTTTGCTGCGATGTAACATTGCCGTGCCCAATACTCCGATAACGACACCTGCAAAGCGCGCAATGAATAAAACCCGTCAACAAGAGTTAACCCGCTGGTTAAAACAGCAAAGCATTATCTCCCGTCGCTGGTTGATGATTTCCCGCCTGCTTGGCGTGGCGAGCGGTCTGCTGATCGTGGCGCAGGCATGGTTCCTGGCGCGGATCCTGCACCGGATGGTGATGGAGAATATTCCAGCGACCGCCCTGCTGCTGCCGCTCACGCTGCTGGTGCTGATCTTTGTACTACGCGCCTGGGTGGTCTGGCTGCGTGAGCGGGTCGGCTTTCAGGCCGGGCAGCATATTCGCTATGAAATTCGCCGCCAGGTTCTTGACCGCCTCCAGCAGGCAGGCCCGGCGTGGATCCAGGGCAAACCGGCCGGCAGCTGGGCAACGCTTATTCTTGAGCAAATCGACGACATGCACGACTATTATGCCCGCTACCTGCCCCAGATGACGCTGGCGGCCTGCGTACCGCTGCTGATCGTTATTACTATTTTTCCGATTAACTGGGCCGCCGCGCTAATCCTTCTCGGCACCGCCCCGCTGATCCCGCTTTTCATGGCGCTGGTCGGGATGGGCGCCGCCGACGCCAACCGGCGTAACTTCCAGGCGCTGGCCCGCCTCAGCGGCCACTTCCTCGACCGCCTGCGCGGCATGGAAACCCTGCGTATTTTTCATCGCGGTCAGGCTGAAACCGATAATATTCGCGACGCCTCGCAGGATTTTCGCCAACGCACCATGGAAGTCCTGCGTCTGGCCTTCCTCTCCTCCGGGGTTCTGGAGTTTTTCACCTCCCTCTCCATTGCGCTGGTAGCGGTGTATTTTGGCTTTTCTTACCTTGGCGAGCTGAACTTCGGCCACTATGGCGCGGGCGTCACGCTGATGGCGGGATTCCTGACGCTGATCCTCGCCCCGGAATTTTTCCAGCCGTTACGTGACCTGGGTACCTTCTACCATGCCAAAGCTCAGGCCGTGGGCGCCGCAGACAGCCTGAAAACGTTTATGGAAACGCCGCTGACCCAGGTAGAGCGTGGCGAGAAAACGTTAAATGACAACGATCTGATTAGCGTGGAAGCGCGCGACCTGGTGATCAAATCTCCGGAAGGTAAAGTTCTGGCGGGGCCGCTTAATTTTGCGCTGCCCGCCGGCGCTCGCGTGGTGCTGGTCGGCCAGAGCGGATCCGGGAAAAGCTCTTTGCTGAATACACTGCTCGGCTTTCTGCCCTATGAGGGGTCGCTGATGGTCAACGGCGTAGAGCTGCGCGAGCTGGACGCTGAGCGCTGGCGCCGCCTGCTGAGCTGGGTAGGACAGAATCCGCAGTTGCCTGCCGCCACGCTGCGGGAAAACGTGCTGCTGGCGTGGCCCGAAGCTAGCGAAGCACAGCTTCGGCTGGCGCTGGACAAGGCCTGGGTCAGCGAGTTTATCGCCCTGCTGCCGCAGGGGATCCATACCGCCGTAGGCGATCAGGCGGGGCGTCTGTCGGTAGGCCAGGCGCAGCGTATCGCGGTCGCCCGCGCGCTGTTGGTGCCGTGCCGCCTGCTGCTGCTGGATGAACCTGCCGCCAGCCTTGACGCCCATAGCGAACAGCGAGTCATGCAGGCCCTGACCCACGCCTCCAGTGAGCAAACCACGCTGCTGGTCACCCACCAGCTCGAGGGGCTGGCCGACTGGGACGACGTCTGGGTGATGCAGGACGGACAGATTATCGAACAAGGCGACTACGCCACGCTGGCCCGTGCTGGTGGGGTCTTCTCGGCGCTGCTGGCCCATCGTCAGGAGGAGATTTAAATGCGCGCACTTTTACCCTATCTGGCGCTCTATAAGCGCCATAAATGGATGCTGCTGCTTGGCGTCGTGCTGGCCATTGTGACCCTGCTGGCCAGCATCGGCCTGCTGACGCTCTCCGGCTGGTTCCTCTCCGCTTCAGCGGTGGTGGGCGTCGCCGGGATCTACAGTTTTAACTATATGCTGCCTGCCGCGGGCGTTCGCGGCGCGGCAATTATCCGTACCGCCGGGCGCTACTTTGAGCGCCTGGTCAGCCACGACGCTACCTTTCGCGTGCTGCAGCACCTGCGCGTTTTCACCTTCAGCAAACTGCTCCCCCTCTCTCCGGCGGGGCTGGCGCGCTTTCGCCAGGGTGAGCTGCTCAACCGGGTGGTAGCCGACGTTGACACCCTGGATCATCTCTACCTGCGGGTCATTTCGCCGCTGGTCGGCGCGCTGGTGGTGATTGTGGTCGTCACCTGCGGATTAAGTCTGCTCGACGTCACCCTCGCGCTGACGCTCGGCGGTATCATGCTGGCGACCCTGCTGGTTATGCCGCCGCTGTTCTATCGCGCAGGCAAGCCAGCCGGCGAAAGTATGACGCAGCTGCGCGGCCAGTATCGCCAACAGCTCACCGCCTGGCTGCAGGGTCAGGCGGAGCTGATGGTATTTAACGCCAGCGACCGCTACCGCGCACAAATGGAAAAGACCGAGCTGAGCTGGCAGGATGCACAGCGGCGCCAGGCCGAGCTGACCGCGCTTTCGCAGGCGGTAATGCTGTTAATCGGTGGCATCGCCGTGGTGGCCATGCTCTGGCTGGCCTCAGACGGCGTCGGCGGCAATAGTCAGCCCGGGGCGCTGATCGCGCTATTCGTATTCTGCGCGCTGGCGGCTTTTGAAGCCCTGGCGCCGGTTACTGGCGCTTTCCAGCATTTAGGCCAGGTGATCGCCTCCGCGCGGCGGATCTCGCAGATTACCGACCAGCAGCCGGAGGTCACCTTTGTCGAAGATGAAGCCAGTCCGCCAGCGCAGGTGGCCCTAACGCTTCAGGAGGTCACCTTCCGCTATCCTCAGCAGCCCTCCCCTGCCCTGGAGAATATTTCCCTGCAGATTGCCGCCGGAGAGCACATCGCCATTCTTGGCCGGACCGGCTGCGGAAAATCGACGCTGTTGCAGTTGCTTACCCGCGCCTGGGACCCGTCACAGGGAGAGATTCTGCTCAACAATCAGCCGCTCTCCGGCCTCAGCGAAGCCACTCTGCGGCAGGCAATGAGCGTAGTGCCGCAGCGCGTGCACCTGTTCAGCGCCACCCTGCGCGACAACCTGCTGCTGGCGGCGCCTGAAGCGGATGACGCTCATCTCAGCGCTACCCTTGAGAAGGTGGGTCTCGAAAAACTGCTGCAAGATGGTGGTCTTAACGGCTGGCTGGGCGAAGGCGGGCGTCAGCTCTCCGGCGGCGAACTGCGCCGACTGGCCATTGCCCGCGCGCTGCTCCACGATGCGCCGCTGATGCTGCTCGATGAACCGACAGAAGGTCTGGATGCGGCCACCGAAAGCCAGATCCTGCATCTGTTGGCAGATGTCATGCGCGACAAAACCGTGCTGATGGTGACCCATCGCCTGCGGGGCCTGGCGGGTTTTAATCAGATAATAGTCATGGACAACGGCCAGATAATTGAGCAAGGTAGTCACGCGGAGCTGCTCGCTAAACAGGGCCGGTACTTCCAGTTTAAACAGCGTCTGTAGGCTATTCTATTATCTAATTTTTGCTGATGCGTATTGAGGTTAAAATGCGTCTGGTTCAGCTCTCCCGGCACTCTATCGCCTTCCCCTCTCCGGAAGGCGCCTTGCGAGAACCTAATGGCCTGCTGGCGCTCGGCGGCGATCTGAGCCCCGCGCGGCTGCTGATGGCCTATCAGCGTGGTATTTTTCCCTGGTTTTCCCCTGGCGACCCGATCCTCTGGTGGTCGCCCGACCCCCGGGCGGTACTTTGGCCAGAGCAATTCCATCTCAGCCGCAGCATGAAGCGCTTTCATCAGCGTTCGCCCTACCGGGTCACGCTCAACCACGCCTTTGGCGAAGTGATTGAGGGCTGCGCCAGCGATCGTGACGAAGGCACCTGGATAACCAGCAGTATCGTTCGCGCCTATCACCAGCTGCATGAGCTGGGTCATGCCCACTCCATTGAAGTCTGGCAGGAGAATACCCTGGTGGGAGGAATGTACGGCGTAGCGCAGGGAGCGCTGTTTTGCGGCGAATCGATGTTTAGCCGGGCGGAAAATGCCTCCAAAACCGCGCTGCTGGTATTTTGCCAGGACTTTGCGCACAGCGGCGGTAAATTAATTGACTGTCAGGTACTGAACAACCATACCGCGTCATTAGGCGCAGTGGATATTCCCCGCCGCGATTATCTGGACTATCTGTCGGTATTACGCGGCTACCGACTGCCCGAGCGATTTTGGGTGCCGCGGGTGCTATTTCCTGGCGGATAATAAAATGTTTTCAGCACATTTTGCGTCAGGATGGTATAATTGCGCGGTAGAGTAGCTTCTGCCTGTTGCCCCGCCGCCGTTTGGGAATAATAAGAGTCAGATAACGCCCATCGTTCTGTCACTCCCCTTTACGTTTGCGCCTGTCACGCGGCATGGCCGTGTGTGTCCCGGGCAATGCGCCAAAACTACTTCGGCGATTCATACCCGTCATATTTCCGTAGCCGCTGCGCTGACTATGCGCCTTGCGGCAAGGTGAATGATTCAGGGTAGATACGTAAAACTTTACTTACATGATGAACTTCGGCATTATCTTGCCGGTTCAAAACTACGGTAGTGATACCCCAGAGGACTAGATGGCCAAAGAAGACAATATTGAAATGCAGGGCACCGTACTTGAAACGTTGCCTAACACTATGTTCCGCGTAGAACTGGAAAACGGTCACGTGGTAACCGCGCATATCTCCGGTAAAATGCGTAAAAACTACATCCGCATTCTGACGGGCGACAAAGTGACTGTTGAGCTGACCCCGTACGACCTGAGCAAAGGCCGCATTGTCTTCCGTAGTCGCTGATTGTTTTCGCCCTTAAGGCGTCAGATGCTGAAGGCCGGGATAATTCCCGGTCTTTTCATTTCTGCCGTCAGCAAAAAAAAACCGGCCCCTGGCCGGTTTTTTACATTGAAGATATCGCCTTAGTGGGCCGCTTCCGGTTTGTGCTTCGGCGCGCTCTGGAAGTCGTAAGTCAGCGTATTTTTGTCGCTGTCCAGAGAGACAGTGACCTGACCACCGTCGACCAGCGAGCCAAACAGCAGCTCGTTCGCCAGCGGTTTTTTCAGGTTGTCCTGAATGACGCGTCCCATTGGACGTGCCCCCATCGCCCGATCGTAGCCTTTCGTCGCCAGCCAGTCGCGCGCTTCCTGACTCACTTCCAGGGAGACGCCTTTCTGGTCCAGCTGGACCTGCAGCTCGACGATAAACTTGTCGACAACCTGATGGATCACCGTGGTAGACAAATGATCGAACCAGATGATGTTGTCGAGGCGGTTACGGAACTCCGGCGTAAAGATCTTTTTGATCTCATCCATCGCATCCGGACTGTTGTCCTGCTGAATAAGGCCAATGGATTTACGCTCGGTTTCCCGCACCCCGGCGTTGGTGGTCATCACCAGCACCACGTTGCGGAAGTCCGCTTTACGGCCGTTATTATCGGTCAGCGTCCCGTTATCCATCACCTGCAGCAGCAGGTTGAACACGTCCGGATGCGCTTTTTCGATCTCATCAAGCAGCAATACCGCGTGCGGATGTTTAATCACCGCATCGGTCAGCAGCCCGCCCTGATCGAAGCCGACGTAGCCTGGAGGCGCCCCGATCAAACGGCTGACGGTATGACGTTCCATATATTCGGACATGTCAAAGCGCAGCAGCTCAATCCCTAACGCCTTCGCCAGCTGGACGGTCACTTCGGTTTTCCCGACCCCGGTCGGCCCGGCGAACAGGAACGATCCCACCGGCTTGTGCTCATGGCCCAGCCCGGCGCGCGCCATTTTAATAGCCTCGGTCAGCGCCTCGATGGCTTTATCCTGTCCAAAGACCAGCATTTTCAAACGGTCGCCCAGGTTTTTCAGCGTGTCGCGATCGCTGCGGGAGACGCTCTTCTCAGGGATCCGCGCAATGCGCGCCACCACTGATTCGATATCCGCCACGTTAACCGTTTTCTTACGCTTGCTGACCGGCATTAAGCGCGCCCGCGCGCCCGCTTCGTCAATGACGTCAATCGCCTTATCCGGCAGATGACGATCGTTAATGTATTTCACCGCCAGTTCAACCGCCGCACGCACCGCTTTGGCGGTATAACGCACATCATGGTGCGCTTCGTACTTCGGCTTCAGGCCGTTGATAATCTGGACCGTCTCTTCCACCGACGGTTCGGTAATATCGATCTTCTGGAAACGGCGGGCCAGCGCACGATCTTTTTCAAAGATGTTGCTGAACTCCTGGTAAGTGGTGGAGCCGATCACCCGGATCTTGCCGCTGGAAAGCAGCGGTTTGATCAGGTTAGCCGCATCGACCTGGCCGCCAGACGCCGCCCCCGCACCGATAATGGTGTGGATTTCATCAATAAACAGGATGCTGTTGGTATCCTGCTCCAGCTGTTTGAGCAACGCTTTGAAGCGTTTTTCAAAATCGCCACGATATTTGGTCCCTGCCAGCAAAGAGCCAATGTCGAGCGAGTAGATAGTGCAGTCGGCCATCACTTCCGGCACATCGCCCTGCACAATACGCCAGGCAAGGCCTTCGGCGATCGCGGTTTTACCGACGCCGGATTCCCCCACCAGCAGCGGGTTATTTTTCCGCCGACGGCACAGGACCTGAATCGCGCGCTCCAGCTCTTTTTCACGGCCGATCAGAGGATCAATGCCGCCGACGCGAGCAAGCTGATTGAGGTTGGTGGTGAAGTTTTCCATACGTTCCTCCCCGCCGGCTTGCTCTTCATTGCCAGGCTGGCTTCCGCTGTTATCGGAAGACTGGCTCGGCTCGTCTTTGCGTGTACCATGAGAAATGAAGTTCACCACATCAAGACGGCTCACTTCATGTTTACGCAGCAGGTAGGCGGCCTGCGACTCCTGCTCGCTGAAAATCGCCACCAGCACGTTGGCGCCGGTCACTTCGCTGCGGCCAGAAGATTGTACGTGGAAGACGGCGCGCTGCAGCACACGCTGGAAGCTTAGCGTCGGCTGGGTGTCGCGCTCTTCTTCCGTGGCTGGCAGAACGGGTGTGGTTTGTTCGATGAAGGCTTCAAGTTCCTGACGCAATGCCACCAGGTCCACTGAACACGCTTCCAGGGCCTCACGGGCCGAGGGGTTGCTTAGCAGAGCCAGCAGCAAGTGCTCGACGGTCATAAACTCATGACGGTGCTCGCGCGCTCTGGCGAAAGCCATATTTAAACTGAGTTCCAGTTCTTGATTGAGCATAGGCACCTCCCCCAATTTTCATGCCTGTATTCAGGCTTTTTCCAGCGTACACAGCAATGGATGCTCGTTCTCCCTCGCGTACTGATTCACCATAGCGACTTTGGTCTCCGCCACTTCCGCGGTAAACACGCCACAAATCGCCTTACCTTCATAGTGAACCGTGAGCATCAGTTGCGTTGCACGTTCAACATCATAAGAAAAGAATTTTTGTAACACGTCAATAACAAACTCCATCGGAGTGTAGTCATCATTGACCAATATCACTTTATACATAGATGGCGGTTTAATCGCATCACGAACTTCGTCGTCAACCAGGTGCTCGAAGTCCAGCCAATCTCTCTTACTCATCGTCAGTGTTCATCATCGGTTGCTGTTGCCAACAGGCGGAGGCCTGTCGATGACCAGAGGTTATGCTCATCACAAATCTACAATAGATCATAGATAACTATCATCTATCGCTTCTATCCGCGACGGCTGTCACATTCCCCGGCAATAGCGTTAACTGCTTCAAATTTTGACGCATTTTTCGCCGTTCCCCCTCCTCAATCGCTTGACGCGTTTTCGTATTTCTCTAAATTGTAGTGGCGAGAGTTGGCGAGCAATTGAACAACTCGTCACTCCACCACCGGTTCATTCCATCTTACTAATAAAGATTTACGAAGGATGTCGAAGTATGGAAATGGGTACTGTTAAGTGGTTCAACAATGCCAAAGGGTTCGGTTTTATCTGCCCTGAGGGCGGCGGCGAAGACATTTTCGCCCATTACTCCACCATCCAGATGGATGGTTACAGAACGCTAAAAGCCGGACAAGCCGTTCGGTTTGATGTTCACCAGGGGCCAAAAGGCAATCACGCCAGCGTGATCGTCCCTGTGGAAGCGGAAACGGCTGCATAACTCTTTTGCTTCATTGTGTACATCCTGCTAATAAAATGCCAGTCCTTCTGACTGGCATTTTTATTTCTCGCCCCGCCTATTCTCGCGCCAGGGCATCCACCGGATCGAGCCGCGCCGCGTTGCGCGCAGGCAGCCAACCAAACAGCACCCCGGTCAGCGTCGAACAGAGAAACGCCGTCAGCAGCGCCAGCGGAGAAAAACCAATCTCCCAGCCGGGGAGAAACAGCTGTAAAATAAAGGCGATCATCAGCGACAATGCTACGCCCAGCGCGCCACCGACCAGGCAAACCAGCACCGCTTCAATGAGAAACTGCTGCAGCACATCGCTGGCCCGGGCGCCAACCGCCATGCGGATGCCGATCTCCCGGGTTCGTTCGGTCACCGACACCAGCATAATATTCATTACGCCAATCCCGCCGACCACCAGGGCAATCACCGCCACCAATGTCAGGAACAGCTGTAAGGTATGTGTGGTCCTTTCGGCGGTTTTCAAGACGCTGTCCATATTCCAGGTGAATACATCTTTTTTACCATGCCGCAGCTCCAGCAGACGCAGCAGCTGTTTCTCTGCGGTTTCACTGTCGTAGCCTTCATGAACGCGCACAGTGATGGAGTTCAGCCACGACTGGCCCATTACTCTTCCCGCCATGGTGGTGTAGGGCAACCAGACGCGGAGAATTTTGCTGCTGCCGAACATCGACTGCTTTTCATCCGCAACGCCAATCACCGTGGCCGGCATATTGCCCACCAGAATCACCTCTCCCACCACTTTCGCTTTATTGGGAAACAGCTGCCGACGGGTATTGCTGTCGAGCACTACCACCTGTGCCCGACTGTTGAGCTGCAGTTCATTGAAGGTATTGCCTTCGCTAAAGGTCATGCCGTAGACATTAAAATACTGTGGACCGACCCCCTCCGCGCTGGCGGCAACGTCAATATTGTTGGCGCGCAGGCGCAGGCTTTTTGAAACCGCCGGCGTGGCGGAGCGCACCCACGGCTGCTTCTGGATCGCCAGCAAATCGTCATACTTCAGCGCCTGCTGATAGCGCGGGTCGTCGTCGCCAAAATCCTTACCAGGATATACATCAATGGTATTGGTGCCGATGGCGCGAATATCTGCCAGCACCATCTGCTTGGCGGCATCCCCCACCACCACGATCGACACCACCGAGGCAATACCGATAATAATCCCGAGCATGGTCAGCAGGGTACGCATTTTATTCGCCGCCATCGCTCGCCAGGCCATCACCAGCGCTTCGCGAAAGCCGCTGGTAAACTGACGCCACGCCGAAGGCTCCGCCTGCGGACGGGCGCGGAGTCCGCCGCCCTGGCGGCTGGCGGGCGGGTTGCGGACGATCTCGCCATCGCGGATCTCGACGATCCGCTCCGCCTGAGCGGCGACCTGCGGATCGTGGGTCACAATGATGACCGTATGCCCCTGCGCTTTTAGCTGGTGCAGGATCGCCATTACCTCTTCGCCGGAATGGCTGTCCAGCGCGCCGGTCGGTTCATCAGCGAGGATCACCTCCCCGCCATTCATCAGGGCGCGGGCGATACTGACCCGCTGCTGCTGACCGCCAGACAACTGTGACGGTTGATAGTCGGCGCGCTCGCCCAGCCCCAGCCGCACCAGCAGCTCATGAGCGCGCGCCAGGCGCGCGCGCCGTTCACTGCCGGCATACACCGCCGGCACTTCGACATTCTGCGCGGCGGTCAGATGGGACAGCAAATGGTAGCGTTGAAAGATAAAGCCAAAGTGTTCCCGCCGCAGACGGGCCAGCGCATCGCCATCCAGCTGCGCGATATCGGTTCCCGCTACCCGATAGGTGCCGCTGGTGGGTTTGTCGAGGCAGCCAAGGATATTCATCAGCGTCGATTTTCCCGAGCCGGAGGCCCCGACGATCGCCACCATCTCACCCGCATGGATGCTGAGGGTGATCCCCTTCAGGACCTCAACGCTGCCGTCGCCGGAAGGATAGCTGCGACGTATATCTCGCAGCTCAAGCAGCGCCGTCATTTTGCCGCCCCGCTCGCGCTCTCGCCGACGATCACTTCGTCGCCCTCTTCCAGACCTTGCACCACTGCGACGTCGGTATCATTGCGGGCGCCAATGATAACCTCACGCTCTTTGACCTCACCGGTGCGCAACAGTCGAACGTGGTAGCGGTTATCGCCTACCGCGTCGCCCAGGGCGCTCAGCGGGATAGTAATCACGTTCTTCACCTCAGCCAGCTGAATGTGCACCTGCGCGGTCATGTCGAGGCGCAGGATCCCCTGCGGGTTCGGTACCTCGAAGCGGGCATAATAGAAGATGGCGTCATTCACTTTTTCCGGCGTCGGCAGAATGTCTTTCAGTTTACCTTCATAACGGGTAAGCGGGTCGCCCAGCACGGTAAACCACGCCTTTTGCCCCGGTCTGAGGTGGATGACATCCGCTTCAGAGACCTGCGCTTTAACCAGCATGGTGCTGAGATCCGCCAGCGTCAGAATGTTAGGCGCCTGCTGGGCGGCGATCACTGTCTGTCCCTGCAGGGTGGTAATTTGCGTCACTTCGCCGGCCATCGGCGCCAGGATCCGCGTGTAATCGAGGTTGGTCTTCGCCGTATCGAGCGTCGCCTGGTTACGCTTTATTTGCGCTTCAATAGTGCCGATCTGCGCCTGTTTCACCGCCAAATCGGTGGCCGCGGTATCAAGGTCCTGCCGCGAGACCAGCTGGCGCTGCGCCAGCTGCTGCTGACGGGCCAGAGTCACTTGCGCCAGTTTGCTCTCCGCGCGCGCCTGATTGAGCTGGGCGCGCAGCTCCATGAGCGTCGCTTCCACCTCTTTAATCTGGTTTTGCGCCTGCTCCGGATCGATAACCCCCAGCAACTGATCTTTTTTAACCTTATCGCCAATATTGACGTGCAGCGTTTTCAGCTGTCCGCTGACCTGGGCGCCGACGTCAACTTTTCGCAGGGCATCCAGTTTGCCAGTGGCCAGCACGCTCTGCTGAAGATCCCCTTTGCGAACTACCAGCGTCTGGTAGTTCGGCAGCGGCTCATTGAGGATCCGCCATCCCCAGATAGCCAGCCCCAGCACAACGATCGCCAACAGCCACCAGACGGTCCTGCGTTTTCCCTTCACTTTCATATTCCGATTCCTGCTGTTTCCCTGCCGCTCCAGGCGGTGATTCTATCGAAACCCGTTGGCAACAGGACACCCATTTTTCTCGTCAATGAGGTTTTGTTTAGCTGCCGGAGAGCTTTGTGCCGCCGTAAATGACGACGGCGGTGAGATTAATCGGCACGACCGCGGGCTAGCCACAGCACCCGTGAGAACATTTTCTTCAGCAGCGTCGGCACAGCGTCCACGCCACGGCGGCCGGCCTCCATCGCCACCTCAATCGCCAGGTCCGGCTTGGATGAGCGATGGATGGCTTTGGTGATCACCCGCCGCATATTCATCGGGACATTATCCGGGATCTGCGCCACCCGATGATAAACGTCATCAAATCCCTGACGATACATAAAGTGTTCCATATCCAGCGCCGGCAGACTGGTCAGATGGTCGCGCTCCAGCTCGCGATCGTTATTAAGCAGACCTCGTACCGTCGCGGCATATTTTTTCCCCGCCTCATCGCCGTCCACCAGCACGTGCCACTGGATCCCCATCCGGCGGGCAAACTTGATCAATGGCTTCAGGCCGGACTGGGCGAATTCGATCACCTTAACCCCTTCAGCATCAAAATGATGACCGCACTGCCGGGCCAGTTCGTTGATAACCCAGGTTTCCGTCTCTCCCTCCACCAGCAGCCAGCAGCGGGCGAAGAGCGATGAGGCGCGATTGAAGCGAATGTGAAAAGCAATGCGCCGGCTCTCTTCGGCATTCATTCCGCCCGGGCCTAACCGCCACGCCGATACCCGCGTCGACTCACGCACCAGCCGGCAGACCTGCTCTACCGGCGTCAGGGACAGCAGCTCTCCGGAGTTGGTGGTGGTCACACGCTGCAGCGGCAACAAATTCAGCAGGTGCCAGGCGACGGAAAGCATGATCGGATGCAGACGGGTCTCGGGATCTTCAATCAACAGCAGCGGTCGCGCGTCGCGATCGAGGCGCACCGTCCCTTTCGCCTGCAGGAGGGTGGCAAACAGCCCCAGCAGGATCACCCGATGGCTGCGCCCGCCGGGCTTGTCGATCATCCGGTTGATAATATCCAGATAACGCCAACTGCGCTGTTCATCATGGGAGCGCCGCCGCATCAGGCGATGCCGCGTCTGAGCGCTGCTTTGCTCGGCAAAGTAATGCTCAAGCAGTTGCACCATGGCCGATAGCCCCTGACGGATCTGACCGTCCGATAAATTTTGCGGATGGCTGACCAGTTCGCGGGAGAGAAAATCCAGCTGACGGGCGGTGATCTCTATCTGCGGCGAGTGCGGTACCGTCCCGTTATGGATGCGGCGCATAAAGCGCGCATCGCGCAGGCGCAGCACCGGCATCAAACGCACCAGGTGTCGGGCCAGCTCATCAATCTCCTCCAGCACCAACGCTTCGCCTTCACCATCGATAAAGCTCCGCAGGGTCATCACGCTGTCATCTTCGGCGAGCTCGCCCTCCAGGCGATAGAACACCCGGTGATACCCGTCATCGCAAGGCACCCAGCAGCGCTGAAGCGGACGGAAACGCCGGACCCGATGGCGGCCTGGCTCCGTTTCGCGGAAGGTCAGGATAATATGCAAATGGTGTTCGCGCCCCTGGATGTCGCCCGGGGGAAACCAGAAATCATCGCGAACAAAGTGATAAAGATCGAACTCCGGCGACAAAAGCAGGGTCAGCGCATCAAGCAGACTGGACTTCCCCCACGCGTTCTCCCCGATCAGGACGTTATTTTGCTCCAGCATCAACGACAAACGATTGATACCGCGAAAACCGACGATTTCTACGCGCTCAAGAAGCATATCCCCTCCGCTACACCACCACTCTCCTTCAGTAATCAACAGTATAGCGAGGGCGGAGGCAAGATGACACTCTGCTTAATCGCATCCGTGGCTCATATTCAGCGGATTAAATATATTCATAAAATTACTCACTTATCGCCTATTACCGGCCGTTGATTATTCATCAAACAAAATAGTTTTATTTCAGGCGTTATGATCTACACTATTGATAATCTTCCATGGATAAAGGAAAGGCTAAACTGGCAAAAGGAATCCACTCACCTTGCCCTAAATCAAATAATATCAATATATTTAACTGGCTCCGGGATGGCGATTATCTCTAGAATAACGCCGCTTTATTTTTATCGTCATCCCTTATCACGATAAATAAAGACCGGCACGGTCCGCTCGTGCGCGTAAACAATTTAATTGAGGTGGTTATGTTCAGAAAATTAGCAGCCGAATGCTTCGGCACCTTCTGGCTTGTATTTGGCGGCTGCGGTAGCGCCGTGCTCGCCGCGGCTTTCCCCGAGCTGGGTATTGGTTTTGCCGGCGTCGCGCTGGCATTTGGCTTAACGGTATTAACCATGGCGTTTGCGGTCGGCCATATTTCCGGGGGGCATTTCAACCCGGCGGTCACCTTAGGCCTGTGGGCCGGCGGCCGTTTTCCGGCAAAAGAGGTCATTGGCTATATTATCGCTCAGGTGGTCGGCGGAATTATTGCCGCGGCGGTGCTATACGTGGTTGCCAGCGGTAAAGCCGGCTTTGATGCCGCCGCCAGCGGCTTCGCCTCCAACGGCTATGGCGAACACTCCCCGGGCGGTTTCTCCATGCTGTCGGCTATCGTCATTGAAATTGTCCTGACCTGCGGCTTCCTGCTGGTTATTCATGGCGCGACCGATAAACATGCGCCGGCGGGCTTTGCCCCCATCGCCATCGGCCTGGCGCTGACCCTCATCCATTTGATCAGCATTCCAGTCACCAACACCTCGGTCAACCCGGCGCGCAGCACCGCGGTGGCAATTTTCCAGGGCGGCTGGGCGCTGCAGCAGCTGTGGCTGTTCTGGGTCATGCCAATCGTCGGCGGGATCCTCGGCGGCGTGCTGTATCGCACCCTGCTGGAAAAACGCGATTAACGCTTTTCAAAGCCCGGGTCTCCGGGCTTTTTCTTTCTGGCGACAGCTTTACTCGGCCCGGTGATTTGGGTAGTGTCATGGGCGCTATTCTCATCATGCAAGGGCTGCATCGTTCATGTTTTCGGGACTCTTTATTATTCTGTTGCCGCTGGTCGTCGGCTATTTACTGCCTCTTCGTCACTCCTCCGCGCTAAAGCTGATAAACCGCATGCTCAGCTGGATTGTCTATGTAATCCTTTTTTTTATGGGTATCAGCCTAGCGTTCCTCGACAATCTGGCCAGCAACCTGCTGGCAATATTGCATTACGCCGCGGTGAGCGTGGTTATCATTTTACTGTGTAATATCGCCGCCCTGCTGTGGCTGGAAAGTAAAATGCCATGGCGCAGTCAGCATCGTCAGGAGAAATTACCCTCGCGCCTGGCCATGGCCCTGGAATCGCTGCAGCTGTGCGGTGTGGTCGTGCTCGGTTTTCTGCTCGGTCTGACCAGACTGCCTTTTTTACAGCACGCGACAGAAGCCAGCGAATATACGTTGATCTTTCTCCTGTTCCTCGTCGGTATCCAATTACGCAATAATGGAATGAGTCTGCGACAAATAGTCCTTAACCGCCGGGGAATGATCGTCGCCGTGGTGGTTACGGCCAGTTCATTACTCGGCGGGATACTTAACGCCTTTATTCTCGGTCTGCCGTTAAAGACCGGTCTGGCAATGGCCAGCGGTTTCGGCTGGTATTCGCTCTCCGGTATTTTACTCACCGAATCCTTTGGCCCGGTCATCGGTAGCGCGGCGTTCTTTAACGATCTCTGTCGCGAGCTGCTGGCCATCATGTTAATTCCGGGCCTTATTCGCCGCAGCCGCTCCACGGCGCTGGGGCTATGCGGCGCCACCTCGATGGACTTCACCTTACCGGTACTGCAGCGTTCCGGCGGCGTCGAAATCGTCCCTGCCGCCATCGTGCACGGTTTTCTGCTTAGTTTGCTGGTCCCGATCCTGATCGCCTTTTTTACCGCCTGAGCACCCGCTGGCGGCAGCCCTCCTGCCGCCAAATTTGCGCTAAATCAATCTCCCTTTAAGTTGTCTTAGAAATACCTTTTCACCCGTTGCCGCGCGGCATAACCTTAAACATGTATATCAAATATAACTTTAAAGGTGTGACCATGTTTTGTGTGCAATGTGAACAAACCATTCGTACCCCAGCCGGCAACGGCTGCTCTTACGCGCAGGGGATGTGCGGTAAAACAGCGGAAACCTCGGACCTGCAGGATCTGCTGATTGCGTCACTGCAAGGCCTGTCCGCCTGGGCGCTTAAAGCGCGCGAATATGGCATTATCGATCATCAGGTCGACAGCTTTGCCCCTCGCGCCTTCTTCTCCACCCTGACTAACGTTAACTTCGATTCCCCGCGCATCGTCGGCTACGCCCGCCAGGCAATTGCCTTGCGTGAGGCGCTGAAAGCGCAATGCCTGGCGATCGATGCCAGCGCCGCGGTCGACAGCCCGGTCGCCGACCTGCAGCTGGTCAGCGACGATCTGGGCGACCTGCAGCGTCAGGCGGCGGACTATACCCCGAATAAAGATAAAGCCGCCATCGGCGAGAATATTCTAGGTCTGCGCCTGCTGTGCCTGTACGGTCTGAAGGGTGCGGCGGCCTATATGGAGCACGCCCACGTGCTCGGCCAGTACGACAAAGCTATCTATGCCCAGTACCATAAAATCATGGCATGGCTGGGCACCTGGCCTGCGGATATGAATGCGCTGCTCGAATGTTCGATGGAAATCGGCCAGATGAACTTCAAAGTGATGAGCATCCTCGACGCCGGTGAAACGACCAAATACGGCCATCCGACGCCGACTCAGGTCAACGTTAAAGCCACCGAAGGGAAGTGCATCCTGATCTCCGGCCACGATCTGAAGGATCTGTATAACCTGCTGGAGCAGACGGAAGGCACCGGCGTCAACGTCTATACTCATGGCGAAATGCTGCCGGCTCACGGCTATCCGGAGCTGCGTAAATTCAAACATCTGATTGGCAACTACGGCAGCGGCTGGCAAAACCAGCAGGTGGAGTTCGCCCGCTTCCCGGGCCCCATCGTGATGACCTCTAACTGCATCATCGACCCGACCGTCGGCGCCTACGACGACCGCATCTGGACTCGCAGCATCGTCGGCTGGCCGGGTGTGAACCATCTGGAAGGTGAAGACTTCTCCCCGGTCATTGCCCAGGCGCAGCAGATGGCGGGCTTCCCGTACAGCGAAATCCCGCATCTGATCACCGTCGGCTTTGGCCGTCAGACCCTGCTTGGCGCGGCGGATACGCTGATCGATCTGGTCAGTCGTGAAAAACTGCGCCATATCTTCCTCGTCGGCGGCTGCGACGGCGCCCGCGGGGAGCGTAACTACTTCACCGATTTCGCCACCAGCGTGCCGGATGACTGCCTGATCCTGACCCTGGCCTGTGGCAAATACCGCTTCAACAAACTGGACTTTGGCGATATCGAAGGGCTGCCGCGCCTGGTCGACGCCGGGCAGTGTAATGACGCTTACTCGGCGATTATTCTGGCGGTCACGCTGGCGGAGAAACTGGGCTGTGGCGTCAACGATCTGCCACTGTCGCTGGTGCTCTCCTGGTTCGAACAGAAAGCGATCGTCATCCTGCTGACGCTGCTGTCGCTGGGTGTGAAAAACATCGTCACCGGTCCGACGGCGCCTGGTTTCTTCACACCGGATCTGCTGGCGGTCCTCAATGAGAAGTTTGGTCTGCGTTCCGTGACCACCGTGGAACAAGATATGCAGCAGCTGCTGAGCGCTTAAGGAGTCCCTGATGACTATGCCAACCTCCCAGTGCCCGTGGCGGATGCAGGTTCACCACATTCACCAGGAAACCCCGGACGTGTGGACCCTTTCGCTGCTGTGCCACGATTACTATCCGTACCGCGCTGGCCAGTACGCTCTGGTTAGCGTGCGTAACTCGGCGGAAACGCTGCGCGCCTATACCCTCTCCTCGACGCCGGGGGTCAGCGAATACATTACGCTGACCGTTCGCCGTATTGACGAGGGTACGGGTTCGCAGTGGTTGACCCGCGAGGTCAAACGCGGCGATTACCTTTGGCTGTCCGATGCGATGGGCGAGTTTACCTGCGACGATAAAGCGGAAGATAAATTCCTGCTGCTGGCCGCCGGTTGCGGCGTGACACCGATCATGGCGATGCGCCGCTGGCTGGCTAAGCATCGACCGCAGGCCGACGTACAGGTGATTTATAACGTGCGTTCGCCGGAAGATGTAATCTTTGCCGAAGAGTGGCGCAACTACCCGGTCACCCTGGTAGCGGAGCACAACGCGACGCACGGTTTTGTCGCCGGCCGTCTGACCCGGGAGCTGCTGCAGAGCGTGCCGGATTTAGCCAGCCGCACCGTGATGACCTGCGGCCCGGCGCCTTATATGGAGAAGGTCGAGCAGGATGTTGCCGCCCTGGGCGTCACCCGCTTCTTTAAGGAAAAATTCTTCACCCCGGTGGCTGAGGCCGCCACCAGCGGGCTGAAATTTACTAAACTGCAGCCGGCGCGCGAGTTTTACGCGCCGGTGGGCACCACGCTGCTCGACGCGCTGGAGAGCAATAAAGTGCCGGTGACCGTCGCCTGCCGCGCCGGCGTCTGCGGCTGCTGCAAAACCAAAGTGGTTTCCGGGAAGTACAGCGTCACCAGCACCATGACGCTGACCGACGCCGAAATCGCCGACGGCTATGTGCTGGCCTGCTCCTGTCATCCGCAGAGCGATCTGGTTCTCGCCTGAGGTCAAAATCCCCGGTGGCGCTACCGCTTACCGGGGCTACATCGCTGTGCGATTTGGTAGCCCGGAGAAGGCGCAATGCGCCGCCTCCGGGAAAATCCCTGGCGACAATAAACAAACGCTCAGGCGACATGAGATAAACGCTTTCCCGGACTGAAAAAATTGCAAATCGCCAACAGTATCGACTTTACGCCCCAGGACGAATGAGGCATTTTTACCGCCAGGCCGACTGACCGGCCAGCGAATAACGCCCCGCGCCGAGTAGCGCAATCGCCAGTGCGCCAACAAAGAAATAGACCAGATTCTCAATGGCCCACGCTCCCACCGCATCAAGCGCAAACGTCTTATCTAAGCCGACCATCAGCCACGCCACCACCATGGTGAACGCCAGCACCAACGCCGCCGGGCGGGTCAGGACGCCGAGAATTAACAAGCAGGGAGCGACCACTTCCCCCACCAGCACACCGTAGGCGATAAACCCGGGCAATCCCTGCGCCGCCAGCATCCCGCTAATGCCATCCACACCATCTATCAGCTTATGGATTCCATGGAAAAGCATTAAGCCGCCGACGGCAAGTCGTAACAAGAGTTTACCGGCGTCATCATGTGACAGCCTGCGATTTACTGTGTTTAACAATCCTTTAACCATTTGATGTGCATCCTGTTTTGCATCCTGTGTACTTCCTGAGTATGCGCAGCCGGAGAGGAATAAAACCAGCAAAAAATCAGGGGTAATCGGTTACATTGCGGTCAGTTTCATCTAAGCTTGAAGGCGTTATCAAAAAAAGGAGATGGAGATCATGAAACAGACCGTGGCGGCATACATTGCCAAAACGCTGGAACAGGCCGGCGTGAAACGTATCTGGGGCGTCACCGGAGATTCCCTCAATGGATTGAGCGATAGCCTTAACCGCATGGGCACCATCGACTGGATGCCCACCCGGCACGAAGAGGTCGCCGCTTTCGCCGCTGGCGCGGAAGCGCAGCTGACCGGCGAGCTGGCGGTCTGCGCCGGCTCCTGCGGACCGGGCAACCTGCATCTGATTAACGGTTTGTTTGATTGTCATCGCAACCATGTCCCGGTGCTGGCCATCGCCGCCCACATCCCATCCAGCGAAATCGGCAGCGGCTATTTTCAGGAAACCCATCCTCAGGAGCTGTTCCGCGAGTGCAGCCATTACTGTGAACTGGTCTCCACGCCGGAGCAGATCCCGCAGGTGCTGGCAGTGGCGATGCGTAAGGCAGTGATTAACCGCGGCGTCTCGGTGGTGGTGCTACCCGGCGATGTGGCGCTGAAGGCCGCCCCGGAAAGCGCCAGCAGCCACTGGTATCATGCGCCGCTGCCGACGGTCACCCCGGCGGAAGAAGAGCTGCGCAAGCTGGCGCAGCTTATTCGCTACTCCAGCAATATCGCGCTCATGTGCGGCAGCGGTTGCGCCGGCGCCCACCAGGAACTGGTGGAGTTCGCAGCCAAAATTAAAGCCCCCATCGTCCACGCCCTGCGCGGCAAAGAGCACGTGGAGTACGACAACCCGTACGATGTGGGCATGACCGGGCTGATTGGCTTCTCCTCTGGCTTCCACACCATGATGAACGCCGATACCCTGATCCTGCTGGGCACCCAGTTCCCCTATCGCGCCTTCTACCCAACCGACGCGAAAATTATCCAGATCGACATCAACCCCGGCAGCATCGGCGCACACAGTAAGGTCGACATGGCGCTGGTGGGCGATATTAAATCGACGCTGAAGGCGCTGCTGCCGCTGCTGGAAGAGAAAACCGATCGCCACTTCCTCGATAAGGCGCTGGAGCACTATCGCGACGCGCGAAAAGGGCTCGACGATCTGGCTAAACCCAGCGATAAAGCCATTCACCCGCAATATCTGGCGCAGCAGATCAGTCATTTTGCCGATGAAGATGCCATTTTCACCTGTGATGTCGGCACCCCGACCGTCTGGGCGGCACGCTATCTCAAAATGAATGGTAAACGCCGCCTGCTGGGCTCGTTCAACCACGGCTCAATGGCCAACGCCATGCCGCAGGCCATCGGCGCCAAGGCCACTGCGCCGGAGCGGCAGGTAGTGGCCATGTGCGGCGACGGCGGGTTCAGCATGCTGATGGGCGATTTTCTGTCGCTGGCGCAGATGAAGCTGCCGGTGAAGATTGTCATCTTTAACAACAGCGTGCTGGGCTTCGTGGCGATGGAAATGAAGGCCGGGGGCTATCTCACCGACGGTACGGAGCTCCACGATACCAACTTCGCCCGCATCGCCGAGGCCTGCGGTATCAAAGGTATACGCGTTGAAAAAGCCTCCGAGGTGGATGAAGCGCTGCAGACCGCCTTCCGCACCGACGGTCCGGTGCTGGTCGACGTCGTCGTCGCCAAAGAGGAACTGGCGATCCCGCCGCAGATCAAGCTGGAGCAGGCCAAAGGCTTTAGCCTGTATATGCTGCGGGCGATCATCAGCGGGCGCGGCGATGAGGTCATCGAACTGGCGAAAACCAACTGGCTCAGGTAAAACAGAAGCAATACGTTGAACCAGACCAAGGAAAAGCCGTGATCGATTTACGCAGTGATACCGTTACCCGTCCCGGGCGCGCCATGCTGGAGGCCATGATGGCCGCCCCGGTCGGGGACGATGTGTATGGCGACGACCCTACCGTCAATGAACTGCAGCGCTATGCCGCCGACCTGGCCGGCAAAGAAGCGGCGCTATTTCTACCCACCGGCACCCAGGCCAACCTCGTTGGCCTGCTCAGCCATTGCCAGCGCGGCGAAGAGTATATCGTCGGCCAGGGGGCGCATAACTATCTGTACGAAGCCGGCGGCGCGGCGGTCCTCGGCAGTATTCAGCCGCAGCCGATCGACGCCGCGGCGGATGGTTCGCTGCCGCTGGATAAAGTGGCGGCGAAAATCAAACCCGACGATATCCATTTTGCCCCCACCCGCCTGCTGAGCCTGGAAAACACCCATAACGGTAAGGTGCTGCCGCGCGACTATCTGCAGGAAGCCTGGGCGTTTACCCGCCAGCGCAATCTGGCGCTGCACGTCGACGGCGCGCGCATCTTTAACGCCGTGGTGGCCTACGGCTGCGAGTTACGCGATATCGCCCAATACTGCGACTCCTTCACCATCTGCCTGTCAAAGGGGCTTGGCGCTCCGGTAGGCTCGCTGCTGCTCGGCAGCGAGGCGTACATTCGCCGCGCCGTCCGCTGGCGGAAAATGGTCGGCGGCGGGATGCGCCAGGCGGGCATCCTGGCCGCCGCCGGGCTGTACGCGCTGAAAAATAACGTGCAGCGCCTGCAGGAGGATCATGACAACGCCGCGTGGATGGCGGAGCAGCTGCGCGCTATCGGCGCCGACGTCACCCGTCACGATACCAACATGCTGTTCGTTCGCGTCGGCGAAGAGCAGGCCCCGGCGCTCGGCAAGTTTATGCAGGCGCAGGGGGTATTGATTAACGCCTCGCCTGTTGTCCGTCTGGTCACTCACCTGGATGTCAACCGTCAGCAGCTGAGCGAGGTGGTCGCCCACTGGCAGGCTTTTTTACAACGCTAAGGAGTCAGGCGTGTCGCAATCAGTTCTGGTGCTCGGCGCCAGCGGCTATATTGGCCAGCATTTGGTGCGCGCATTAAGCGCGCGGGGCTATCCGGTGCTGGCGGCGGCACGCCATATCGACCGATTGCAAAAACTCGCTTTGCCCGGCGTTACCTGCCGGTCAGTCGATCTCAATCAGCCGCAGGACCTGCCTGCGCTACTCACCGGTATCGATACCCTTTATTATCTGGTCCACGGCATGGGCGAAGGCGGTGATTTTATCGCCCATGAGCGGCGGGTGGCGACGTATGTGCGCGATGCCCTGCGTCAGTCATCAGTGCGCCAGGTGATATTTCTCAGTTCGCTGCAGGCCCCGGCGCAGGAGCAGTCCGACCATCTGCGCGCTCGTCAGATTACCGGCGATCTCCTGCGTGAGTCGGGCGTGCCGGTGACCGAGCTGCGGGCCGGGATTATCGTCGGCGCCGGCTCCGCCGCCTTCGAGGTGATGCGCGACATGGTTTATAACCTGCCGGTGCTAACCCCTCCGCGCTGGGTACGTTCGCGTACTACCCCTGTCGCGCTGGAAAACCTGCTCGTTGACCTGGTTGAGCTGCTGAATCATCCCTCCGATGCGCACCGCGTCTTCGAAGCCGCCGGTCCGGAGGTGTTAAGCTATCAGCAGCAGTTCATTCGCTTTATGGCCGTCAGCGGTAAACATCGCCCGCTCATTCCCATTCCCCTGCCGACGCGCTGGATCTCGGTGTGGTTCCTCAATGTCATCACCTCGGTGCCGCCGACCATCGCCAAGGCGCTGATTCAGGGGCTGAAGCACGATCTAATCGCTGACGATCGGGCGCTGCGGGCGCTGATCCCGCAAACGCTGATCCCCTTCGATCAGGCGGTTCGCCGCACGCTGAAAGAAGAAGAGCAGTTAGTAAACTCCAGCGACTGGGGCTACGACGCTCAGGCTTTCGCCCGCTGGCGACCAGAGTACGGCTACTATCCGAAGCAGGCAGGTTGCACCGTCGCCACTCAGGCAAGCCGCCAGGCCCTGTGGCAGGTCGTTAACCAAATCGGCGGTGAAGAGGGGTATTTTTTCGGCAATCTGCTGTGGAAAACCCGCGGCGCGATGGATCTGCTGGTCGGCCACCGGCTGGCCAAAGGGCGGCCGCAGCGCGCTTATCTGCAAACCGGCGATACGGTCGACAGCTGGAAGGTAATTATCGTGGAGGAAGAAAAACAGCTCACCCTGCTATTCGGTATGAAAGCGCCCGGGCTGGGCCGATTAAGCTTTACCATTAACGATAAAGGCGATCGTCGTGAACTGGACGTGCGCGCCTGGTGGCACCCGCACGGTATGCCAGGCCTGATCTACTGGCTGCTGATGATCCCGGCGCACCTGTTTATTTTCCGCGGTATGGCGCAACGCATCGCCCGGCTGGCCGAACAAATCTCAGGCAGAGTCGAAGGATAAGCGTTATTCTTTCATGATTCTCATTGCATAGTCGGGAGAATCACGGAAAAATGCGCACGAAATTCTTTTCTGGGACAGTAGAGTGATATGAAGGTACTGGTTACCGGTGCGACCAGCGGATTAGGCCGCAACGCAGTGGAATATCTGCGCAACAAGGGCATCAGCGTGCGAGCGACCGGGCGCAACGAAGCGATGGGCAAGCTTCTGAGCAAAATGGGGGCGGAATTCATCCCGGCAGATTTAACCGAGCTGGTCTCTTCGCAGGCTAAAGTGATGCTCGCCGGTATCGATACCCTATGGCACTGCTCCAGCTTTACCTCGCCATGGGGCACTCAGCAGGCTTTCGATCTCGCTAACGTCCGCGCCACCCGTCGTCTGGGCGAATGGTCAGTGGCATGGGGAGTGCGCAATTTCGTCCATATCTCTTCGCCATCGCTCTATTTTGATTATCACCATCATCGTGATATCCAGGAAGATTTCCGACCACACCGCTTCGCCAACGAGTTTGCCCGCAGCAAGGCGGCCGGCGAGGAGGTGATCAACCTGCTGGCGCAGGCCAACCCGCATACCCGTTTTACCATTCTGCGGCCGCAGAGCCTGTTTGGGCCGCACGACAAAGTCTTTATCCCCCGGCTGGCGCAAATGATGCAGCATTATGGCAGCGTCCTGCTCCCGCGCGGCGGCAGCGCGCTGGTCGACATGACCTATTATGAAAACGCCGTACATGCGATGTGGCTGGCGAGCCAGCCGGCCTGCGATCATCTTCCCTCCGCCCGCGCGTGGAATATCAGCAACGGCGAACCGCGCACCTTGCGGAGCATCGTGCAGAAATTGATCGACGAGCTCGGCATCAAATGCCGGATCCGCTCAGTTCCCTATCCGATGCTGGATATTATCGCCCGCAGCATGGAGCGCTTTGGCGATAAAACCGCCAAAGAACCCGCGTTTACCCACTACGGCGTCTCCAAGCTTAACTTTGATTTTACGCTCGATATCACCCGCGCGCAGGACGAGCTGGGCTATCAGCCGGTGGTGACGCTTGACGACGGCATCGTGCGCACCGCCGCCTGGCTTCGCGACCACGGTAAACTACACCGCTAACCCTGGCCATATTTTTCTAACAGCGCCTCGGCTATCGCTTCGGTTTGCGCATCCGCTACCCCATCCCAGCGCTGCGGACGGAAGTGCATCTGGAAGGCGATAATCACCCGCTTCTTCTGCGCGGGGGTCATCTCCGGCGTCACCTGATAGCCATAGCGCGAGAGCAAATCCAGTACGATTTCGGGGTCCACTGGCTCGCTGGCCGGCCGCCCGTTGAGATAAAAGGCCACCCGCTGCTCGTCAGGCCAGGCGCCGATCCCCTGCTGCGCCAGCTGTTGCCAGGGGAATAACGGCCCCGGATCGTCTTTGCGCTGCGGGGCGATATCCGCATGGGCGACCACATTCTGCGGCGCGATGTGGTAGCGGGCGATGATATCGCGCGCCAGCGGGATCAGAGCCGCAATCTGTTCCGGATGAAAGGGGGTAAAACTTTTGACGCCCGCCGTCTTCTGCCAGCCGCGGTTCTCCAGCTCAATGCCAATGGAGGTATCGTTAATGCGCGTACTGCCGCGCCAGTAGCTTACCCCGGCGTGCCAGGCTAAATCCTCTTCCGGCACCAGCTGCCAGATCCGCGGTTTATGCTGATAACGCGGGGGCTGTTCAGGAATTAAATAGTGGGAGCTGACCTCTTTATCGGTCAACGTGGCCAGCGAGACATCAAAATTGTCAGCCGTATAGTGGATCACTAACACCTTTATTCGCGGATAGGCAGCCTGCGCCGGATGACGGGTGTCCAGCTGGTATCCGTCGCGATCGATAATGCCCTTTTCCCCAGCGCAGCCGGTCAGCAGCAGCGCCAGCAGCACGATCCGCATCATCCGTTTCATCCCTTCTCCCTTGCCCGGCAGCGTCTCCGGGTTAATAAGACCATTGATTACGTCCTTTATTTTTCGCCTGATACAGCGCACTGTCCGCCCGGGCGATCAGCGTCTCTATCGGGACCGTGCCATCGGAGGCGACGATCCCGATACTCACGGTGACCTCCGACGCCACCGCCGAAGCGGCGTGCGGTAGGCCTGCCTCGCGGATCTTCTGCTGAATGCGCTCGGCAATAGCGGTGGCATGCGCTAAGGACACCTCGGGCAACACGACGACAAACTCTTCGCCGCCGTAGCGAGCCACCAGATCGCCCTCCGCCCGGACCGCCATTTTAAGCACCTGCGCGACAGAAGATAAGCACTCATCACCAGCCTGATGGCCATAGCGATCGTTATAGCGCTTAAAATAATCGACATCGATCATCATCAGCGCCAGCGGCGTTTTTTGCTGCCAGATCGCCGCCAGGTAAGCATTGAGCGCCCGACGGTTAGCGGTTCCGGTTAAGGCATCCTGGTTGGCGATACTTTCCAGCCGCTGAATAAGCTGCATATTCTCCTGGTGGGTATCCCAGGCTTCGTCATACCAGCGCTGCAAAATACGTCGGCCATACAGCAAAATCGCGGTAAAAATGGCCCAGAGGATCAAAAAGCGGATCTCGGTGTGATAGTGGAGCTGTATTCCCGCCAGCAAGGCGGTCACCCATAGCGGCAGCATAAAAGCGGTTATGCCGGGCCAATGGTGATACAGCGCGGTGAGGCCGGTAGTCATTAATATCACCAGCAGCGGCCAGGCAAAGGGCAAGGTCCAGAAAAAAATAAAACAATAATTACTCAGGGACCAGCACAGACTGAGCGCCAGCAGCAGCCCGGTGATGATATTCAACGTATATCGTCCCTGCGCCAGTCGCGGCGTGAGGGCAATAATCACTAAAATGGCCGAAATGATAATAACCGCAATCAACGCCGCTTCGATATAAGGAATAACCGCCCGGTGCGTCAGTAGCCTCTTATCAAAATAGGTAAAGATAAAATTGCGGAAGAAAATCATTAACGCAAAAGCGATATTGACAAAGGCCAGCCAGGGCATACTCATGGACAGCGCATGGCGCTGGACATTATCTCTGGTGGCCCACAACGCGGCTCGCTGCTGCCGGGCGCGCTCTTGCTTATTTGTTAACATCTTATCTCCCTGGTGACCTGCATGACCATGGGCGCAGCCCCTGCTTTTCTATATGATAAACCATGTTACCGGGAATGTCTGTCAGCGCCCTATCCCCTCAGCTCCGGCCTCTCAGGGTGATTTTCAGCTAACGACCGAAGAAAATAGCCTGGTCCGCTCCCGATGGGTAACCCGCTCAAAAAACAAGCATCAGCACTGCGAAATACGTCATCTTTTCGCTAAAAAGCGTTAACTAACCGTCATTAAATTGCAGCATTTTGCTTACAAAAAGCAGTGTGAGTTCAATCTGAATCATTCATTGGTGAATGCAAACAAGAGCGTGATGATAGCGAGATAAACAATAGGGGCTAAGAATATTAAATATGCAGCTTTAGTGGCAGGTACAGCATTGTTTTAAGCGGCCAATGCCGTCTCCGCAGAAATTTTAACAAAACAGCTTTTGATAAAGTCCATACGCAATATACCAAAATCGGCGCCATTTCCTCTACTGGTCAAACCGCATCCAACGATGCCCGTGAAGAGCTGATTAAAAAACAAATGAACAAGGGGGGCGTCATTGTCCCCTCCTCCGGTAATACGGATAAAAAAATGCACGTCGCCACTCGCATCTATAAGAAGAAATAATTACCCTTATCTTTCAAGAGCCATTTCCCTATTTTACGGGGTAATATTTCTTGTTCACGGGAAAATTAAGTTTATTTTTATACTGCCCTGCCTTTTAGCGCCTGACGGAATTCTGTCATCCCCGTGCCGATTTCCCGCCCTAAGGCTGTAGCCACATCAAGGTCTTAGCTCTTTGCGTCAAGTACAATCCGCACGCTATACGCTATGCTTTAACGGAAACTGAAAACGTAGTTCGCTTATAAGGAAATCATCATGCGCTACAAACTTTTTGCTGTACTTCTCCATTGCGCGCTGGCGCTCAGCGCCTGTACGACCGTCACCCCGGCCTATAAAGATAATGGCACCCGCAGCGGCCCCTGCGTCGAAGGCGGCCCTGACGACGTAGCGCAAAAATTCTACGACACCCAGATCCAGAATCGTACTCAGGATCCGGCGGCGCTGCGCCCCTATCTGAGCGACGGCCTGGCGCAGTTACTCAATGACGCCCGCCAGGATCCCGCCAACAGCAAATTACTGCAGGCTAATCCGTTCTCCAGCAGCAGCACCCCGGCAGACAGCGCCATGGTCGCCAGCGCCTCCACCATCCCGAACCGCGATGCGCGCAATATTCCGCTGCGCGTCGATCTGAAACAGGGCACCCAGAGCTGGAAAGATGAAGTGCTGATGATCCAGGAAGGCCAGTGCTGGGCCGTCGATGACGTTCGCTATCTCGGCAACAACAGCCATGCGCCAGCCGGGACGCTGCGACAGAGTCTGGAGAAACGCTGATTCCGGAGTTGAAGCGACGCCGCTGAAACGATAACCCCGGTAAAATGTCGGTATTCGCCCCAGGAATGCCGACATTTGCGCCCCCCTCACCCACCAGGCCATATTTTGTGCTAACTTTAAAGCTAAACGTGGTTTAGATTTAACTTTTAACGCATAAATATTGCATAACTATTCTGCCAAAGGTAGTATTTGCGGCCTCAATAGCTATTCGTATCAGACTGCCCAGATGAGTATTAAACTAAACGGCATTAATTGCTTCTACGGCGCACACCAGGCGCTGTTCGACATCACGCTGGATTGCCCGCAGGGGGAAACGCTGGTGCTGCTCGGCCCCAGCGGTGCCGGGAAGAGCTCGCTGCTGCGCGTACTCAACCTGCTGGAGATGCCGCGGTCCGGTTCGTTATCCATCGCCGGCAACCAATTCGACTTCACCAGAGCGCCGTCCGATAAAGCGATTCGCGAGCTGCGTCAGAACGTCGGCATGGTCTTTCAGCAATACAACCTGTGGCCGCACCTGACGGTACAGCAGAACCTGATCGAGGCCCCCTGTCGCGTACTGGGGTTAAGCAAGGATCAGGCGCTGGCTCGCGCAGAGAAGCTGCTGGAGCGCCTGCGTCTGAAGCCGTACAGCGATCGTTACCCGCTGCATTTATCCGGCGGCCAACAACAGCGGGTGGCTATCGCCCGCGCGCTGATGATGGAGCCGCAGGTTCTGCTGTTCGATGAGCCTACCGCGGCGCTCGACCCGGAAATCACTGCCCAGATCGTCAGCATCATCCGCGAGCTGGCTGAAACCGGCATCACCCAGGTTATCGTCACCCACGAAGTTGAAGTGGCGCGCAAGACGGCCAGCCGGGTGGTGTATATGGAAAATGGCCATATCGTCGAGCAAGGGGATGCCTCCTGCTTCACGCATCCGCAAACTGACGCGTTTAAAAACTATCTTTCACATTGATGTTTTTCGGGGAAATGACGATGAAAAAAGTACTGATTGCCGCCCTGCTCGCAGGCATGAGCCTCTCCGCTTCCGCCGCGCAGACCATTCGTTTCGCCACCGAGGCCTCTTACCCTCCGTTTGAGCTGGTGGACGCCAACAACCAGATCGTCGGTTTCGATGTCGATCTGGCGAACGCGTTGTGTAAAGAGATCGACGCCACCTGTACCTTCACCAACCAGGCCTTTGACAGCCTGATCCCGGGACTGAAATTCCGCCGTTTCGACGCGGTCATGGCCGGGATGGACATCACGCCGGAGCGTGAAAAGCAGGTGCTGTTCTCTACCCCGTATTATGACAACTCGGCGCTGTTCGTCGGCCAGCAGGGTAAGTTCACCAGCATTGACCAGCTGAAGGGCAAAAAAGTGGGCGTGCAGAACGGCACCACCCACCAGAAATTCATCACCGATAAACATCCGGAAATCACTACCGTGCCTTACGACAGCTACCAGAATGCGAAGCTGGACCTGCAGAACGGTCGTATCGACGCGGTCTTTGGCGACACCGCCGTGGTGACCGAATGGCTGAAGAGCAATCCGAAGCTGGCGGCCGTGGGCGATAAAGTGACCGACAAAGCCTATTTCGGCACCGGGCTGGGCATTGCCGTACGTCAGGGCAACACCGACCTGCAGCAGAAATTTAACGCTGCGCTGGAAAAAGTGAAGAAAGACGGCACTTACCAGACCATCTATAACAAATGGTTCCAGAAGTAAGACTGAATGAACGAAATTTTTCCATTAGCAAGCGCCGCCGGGATGACCGTCGGCCTTGCCGTTTGCGCGCTCGTCATCGGCCTGGTCCTGGCGATGCTCTTTGCGGTACTGGAGTCAGTGAAATGGCGCCCGGTAGCCTGGCTTGCAACCGGCATAGTGACCATCCTGCGCGGGCTACCGGAAATTCTGGTGGTGCTGTTTATCTATTTCGGCTCTTCCCAGCTGCTGCTGACGCTCTCTGACGGTTTCACCATCCCGCTCGGGTTCACGCAGATCCCGGTGCAGATGCAGATTGAGAACTTTGACGTCAGCCCGTTCCTCTGCGGGGCGATCGCCCTGTCGCTGCTGTATGCCGCTTACGCCTCGCAAACGCTGCGCGGCGCGCTAAAAGCGGTTCCGCAGGGCCAGTGGGAGTCCGGCCAGGCGCTGGGGCTGTCGAAAGCGGCCATATTCTTCCGTCTGGTGATGCCGCAGATGTGGCGCCATGCCCTGCCCGGCCTCGGTAACCAGTGGCTGGTGCTGCTGAAGGACACCGCGCTGGTGAGCCTGATCAGCGTCAACGATCTGATGCTGCAGACCAAAAGCATCGCCACCCGCACTCAGGAACCCTTTAACTGGTATATCATTGCGGCGGCAATCTATCTCGTCATCACCCTGTTGAGTCAATACATCCTTAAGCGGATTGACCAGCGTGCGACGCGCTTCGAACGGAGACCAGGCTGATGCTCGACTATTTACCCGAACTGCTGAAAGGACTGCATACCAGCCTGACACTGACCGTGGCGTCGATTATCGTGGCGCTGATCCTGTCGCTGATCTTCACCATTATCCTGACCCTGAAGACGCCGGGGCTGGTATGGATAGTTCGCGGCTATATCACCTTGTTTACCGGTACGCCGCTGCTGGTGCAGATCTTCCTGATCTACTACGGCCCGGGACAGTTTCCTTCGCTGCAGGAGTATCCGTGGCTGTGGCATCTTATCTCCGAGCCGTGGCTGTGCGCCCTGATCGCTCTGTCGCTCAACAGCGCCGCCTACACCACTCAGCTGTTTTATGGCGCCATCCGGGCGATCCCCGACGGGCAATGGCAGTCTTGCAGCGCGCTGGGGATGAGTAAAAAGGATACTCTGGCGATCCTGCTGCCGTACGCCTTTAAGCGTGCGCTATCGTCCTATTCCAACGAAGTGGTGCTGGTTTTCAAGAGTACCTCTCTGGCCTACACCATCACGCTGATGGAAGTGATGGGCCACGGCCAGCTGCTGTATGGACGCACCTACGACGTGATGGTGTTCGGCGCCGCCGGGATTATCTATCTCATCGTTAATGGACTGCTGACGCTGCTGATGCGCCTGGTGGAACGCAAAGCGCTGGCCTTCGAGCGACGTAGCTAGCACCTGAGCATATTGCATAAAAAGCAAACAGCAAGGCGGACAAGTCTAACACCTGTCCGTCTTTTTTTATGACGATAAAAATACTTAATCATTTTTATTGCATATAAATTCATTTAATGGCATTGTCACTCTATGCCGCAGACACGGTGAATAATCATAAGATAGACAGACGGGAGTTCCACGATGAAAAAGTTAGTTCTGGCTGCACTGCTCACCTCTTTCGCGTTCGGCGCCGCTGCCGCGGAAAAAATCAGCTTTGGCGTCTCCGCAACCTATCCGCCGTTTGAATCGATGGACGCTAATAACCAGATTGTCGGCTTTGATATCGATCTGGCCCACGCGCTGTGCAAACAAATGCAGGCAGAATGTACCTTTACCAACCACGCGTTTGACAGCCTGATCCCGGCGCTGAAGTTCAAGAAATATGATGCGGTGATTTCCGGAATGGATATTACGCCGGAGCGGAGCAAGCAGGTGGCCTTCACCGACCCGTACTACGCCAACTCGGCGCTGGTGATCGCCAAAAAAGATGCGTTCCATTCTTTCGATGACCTGAAAGGCAAACGGATCGGCATGGAAAACGGCACCACCCACCAGAAATATCTGCAGGATAAGCATCCTGAGGTGAAGACCGTCGCCTATGACAGCTACCAGAATGCGATTATCGATTTGAAAAATGGCCGTATCGACGGCGTGTTCGGCGACACCGCGGTGGTCAACGAATGGCTGAAAACTAACCCGCAGCTGGGGGCAGCCACGCCGAAAGTGACCGACCCGCAATACTTCGGCACCGGACTCGGCATTGCCGTGCGCCCGGATAACAAGGCGCTGCTGGAGAAACTGAACGCCGCGCTGAAAGCGATAAAGGCCGACGGTACCTACCAGAAAATTAGCAACCAGTGGTTCCCGGAGTAACTTTTTTCGCCGGGTGGCGCTGCGCTTACCCGGCCACCGCTCTTCCACGTTGGCCGGGTAAGGCGTAGCCGCCACCCGGCGATTTCTCAAAGTGGCACGAAGAACCTGAACCGCGCCCCGCTTACCGACTCCACCAGTCTGATATCGCCCCCGTGCAGCTCCAGCATTCGTTTTACAATCAGCAACCCTAACCCACCGCGATCCTCCCGCGATGCCTGGGTAGACAACGCCGACGGCCGCTGGAACAGATCGTCGCGCAGCGCGGCATCGACGCCCGCTCCGTTGTCTGCCACTTCGACCTGAAGCTGTTGATTCTCCTGCCAGACCGCCAGACGGATCTCCCCGCCGACGGGAGTATGCCGCATCGCGTTATCAAGCAGGTTGGTCACCACCCTCTCAATCATCGACACATCGGCGTTAATCAGCGGCAGCGGTCCCGGTACATCAATATGCAGGTTCACCTCGCGCGTGCGGGCAGTTAATTCAAACTTCTGCGCCACGTCGGAAATCAGCTCCCCCATCGCGAAACGCTCGCGCTGCGGCTTAATGCCGCCATGCTCCAGTCGCGCCAGCTCAAACAGCTGCTGCGAAAGATGGCGCACTTTGTTGCCCTGGCGCAGGGCGATGGTGAGATACTGCCTGCGCTCCTCGGCGGTCAGCCATTCATCCTTCAGGGTCAGCGTTTCCAGATACCCCAGCAGCGAAGTCAGCGGCGTGCGCAAATCGTGAGAGATATTGGCCACAAATTCACGGCGCTGGCGATCGCTGTCGGCCAGCCGATCCCACTGATCGGCAATCTGCCGGGCAAGGTCAATAAAGCGGTTCTCGAGCACCGCCACCTCGTTACCAGGCCGGGGTTCCGGCCTGCGGGCCGCCAGGGTTTTGATGGCGCTGATGCTGTCCTGGCCGCTCGCCGCCACCTGGGCGGTGAGCAGGCGGACCGGCCGGGTGACCCAGAACCATGCCAGCCCCCCTGCCAGCAGGCCAAACAGGGCCACCAGCAGCAGCGTCCACAGAACAATGCTCCACAGCGTTTTTTGCCAGGCGTCGGCCGCCAGCTGATTAAACGTCTCCCCCTGCAAAATGATATACAGGTAGCCGCGCAGTTGGCCGTCGACGCGCAGCGGGGCGGCGCTGAAGACTTTTCGTCCGTCGGGACTGCGCGGATCGTCGCCATACACCGGCGACGCACTGCCGGTGAGAAAAGCCTGCACCGGCGCCATGTCGATACGCTGGCGCTGGATATGGCCCGGCGGCGCCGCATCGGCCAGCAGGTCGCCATCCGGCGACAGCAGATAGAGCTCCACGCTGGGATTAAAGGTCATCAGTCGGTCAAACAGCGATTTCAGGGTTTGCCGGTTGACCTCGCCGTGGGCGTCCAGCAACGGCTCGCGGGCGACAATCTGTTGAGCCAGCCCGGACGACAGACGCTGCACCATGGCGTTGCCATACTGCGCGCTGCTGTGTAACTGGACGGCGCATACCGCCACCGCGCATAGCATCAGCAGGGAAACCACCACCAGCGCCAGCCGCTGGCTGAGGCTCAGGCGGCGGATCACGGGGCGGCCTCTTGCGTCACCGGGGCGAACTTATAGCCTTTTCCCCAGACGGTAAGAATGATGTCCGGCTCGGCCGGGTCACGTTCGATTTTACTGCGCAGGCGGTTGATATGGGTATTGACGGTATGCTCATAGCCCTCGTGCTGATATCCCCAGACCTGCTCCAGCAGCGCCAGCCGGGAAAACACTTCCCCTGGGTGGCGGGCGAAGTAATACAGCAGGTCGAATTCACGCGGCGTGAGGTCCACCGTCTCGCCGCGCAGCTTCACTTCGCGCGACAGCGGGTCGATGCTCAGGCCATGGCAGGACAGGCGCCCGGCGTCCATCAGCAGATTCTGCCCCATCGCCTCCTGGCGACGAAACAGCGCTTTGACGCGGGCGATAAGCTCCAGCAATGAAAAGGGCTTCGCCAGATAGTCGTCGGCGCCCATCTCCAGGCCCAGCACGCGGTGCATTTCGCTGGTGCGAGCGCTGATGATAATCACCGGCAGGTAGCGGGTCATCTGGCGGATACGCCGGCAGATCTCCAGACCATCGACGCCGGGCAGCATCAAATCGAGGATCACCGCATCCCAGACCTGCGTCTCCAGCCGGGCGAGGGCCTGGCCGCCGTCGGCTTCATGGACGATCTGATAGCCCTCATCCTGAAGATTGAGCCGCAGCAGCGTGGCTATATCCTCGTCATCTTCCACCAGCAGAATGGTTTTGGCCATTAGATTCCCCCCACCAATAACAAAACATGCTGCATCAAGCTTACCCGATTTCAGCGGCGCAAAGCCTTCACATTTTGTTTAAACTTCGCGGACCAGCAGGGTCAGCACTTCGTAGTGGGCGGTGTGAGGGAACATATCAAACAGCTGGACCCGCTCAACGCGATAGCCGCTAAGACGAGCGATATCGGTCGCCATGGTGCGGGCGTTACAGCTGGAATAGATAATATAGGGCGGCGCCATGCGGCTTAAATAGTCGCATAGTTCAGCGCCAATACCGCGGCGCGGCGGGTTAACCAGCACCAGCTGCGGGGCATCCGCTTCGTGAGTGGCGAACTGCGTGGAGTCCAGCGCCTGAAAATGCAGATTGCTGAGCCCCAGCTGCGCGGCTGACTGTCTGGCGCAGGCGATGGCTTCCGGGGCAATCTCTATACCGGTCAGGCGCATCGTCGGCGTCGCGCAGTGCAGGCCAAATCCCCCAACGCCGCAAAACAGATCCCACATATGCTGGACCGGCAGCGCGCGCACCCAGTCGCGGGCCGTGGCGTACAGCCGGCTGGCTACCGCCGGATTGGTCTGAAAGAAGCTTTGCGGGCGGATCCACAGCGGCACCCCATTAAAGACCTCCCCCAGCGCCTGCTGTTCGGTGAAGAAGATCTCCTGCTCGCCTTCCATGATTGCCATATGCACCGGCTGGATATTCGCCGTAATCACGCTGAGCTGCGGCAGCTGTGCCTGTAGCCACGGCAGCGCGGCGCGCAGCTGAGCCACCTTGGCCTCTGAGCGCAGCACGAAGCGCAGCATCATCTCCCCCTGCTGGCTGGCGGTCAGCAGCAGGTATTTCAGCTCCCCGCGTTTGCGCGCGACGTTGTAAGGTGTTAACCCGGCGCGGGCGATAAAGGGCTTCAGGGCAGCAAAAACCGGGGCAAACTCGGCGGGATAGAGCGGGCAGTCGGTGAGGTCCACCGGAGTGCCATCGCGGTGCAGCATCCCCAGCAGCGGACGCTCAACGCTGCCGCTGACCACCATTTTAGCCTTGTTACGGAAAGCCGCCTCCGGCCCGCTGACCGGCTCGCCCCAGGCTGCGACCGGGATCGCCGCCAGCAGCGTGCGCAGATCGGCCATTTTATCGGCGAGCTGTTGCGGGACCGGCCGCTCCAGCCATTGACAGGAGCGGCAACGGCCGGCGTCGTAGAGTGCGCAATGCATAATTGACCTTCAAAAATCCAGGGGCGGGGATTGTATCACCGTTATTGCAGGCGGAAAAAGCGACGGCAGTTCGCCGGCACGAACAGCAGCGTCAGAACCAGCAGATCCGGCAGTTTTTGCATCACCAGCGAGTGGAAAATTTCTCGTTTTGATTCCCCGGGAATGCTGAACAGCTCCGGATACCCGTAGCCCAGCGATGCCGCCCACAGGTAGCCGGCAGCGATAATCTGCGTCAGCAGATAGATCCAGCGCGCCCAGTTGCGCCCTTTCACCAGCGAGAATGCGCACCAGATTTCGATAAACACCAGCGCCAGGCTGCCGAGGAAGACCAGCGTCAGGTTCCAGGTCTGAACGCTGCGGTGTATGAATTCGTTCAGCCCCTGCAGGCCCAACAGATTAAGGATCATCAGCAGATCCAGGCCACGAATCAAAATAATAGCAAAGGCCGCCACCTGCACCAGCGCAGGGACGTTAAGGCGGGCATGCGATGAGCGAGTTTTCGTAAACAATCCCAACGTAATGTCTTCCATGAAAACGGCGCCACAGGGTGGCGCCGACCGGAGGCTGCTGTACCGATTTTAGGTGGTTCAGCCTTGTCTTGCACGCTGGATATCGCGCACTCGCTGCTTTTCTGCGCGGGCCATCAAATACCAGGCGATAAAACCAACAATACCGACCACGCCGAGGATGAGCGTCGCCAGGGCGTTGATCTCCGGGTTGACCCCCATGCGCACGCTGGAGAAGACCAGCATCGGCAAGGTCGTGGCCCCGGGACCGGAGACAAAGCTGGCGATCACCAGGTCATCCAGCGACAGCGTGAAGGCCAGCAGCCAGCCGGAGATCACCGCCGGCATAATCATCGGCAGCGTGATGACGAAGAAGACCTTCAGCGGCGCGGCGCCAAGATCCATCGCCGCCTCTTCAATAGAGTGGTCCAGCTCGCGCAGGCGCGAGGAGATCACCACCGCCACGTAGGCGGTACAGAAGGTGACATGCGCCAGCCAGATGGTCAACATGCCGCGGTCCGACGGCCAGCCGATGGCATGTCCCAGCGCCACGAACAGCAGCAGCAGCGAGAGACCGGTGATCACGTCCGGCATGACCAGCGGCGCGGTGATCATAAACGCGAAGCCGTTGGAGCCGCGAAAACGCCCAAAGCGCACCATCACCACCGCGGCGATGGTACCGAGGATCGCCGCCGCCGTCGCCGCGCTGGCGGCGATGGTCAGGCTCAATCCTACCGCGCTCATCATCGCATCATCGTGGAACAGTTCGCTATACCAGCGCGTCGACCATCCGGCCCAGACCGTTACCAGCTTCGAGCTGTTGAACGAGTAGATCACCAGCATCAGCATCGGGGCGTAGAGGAAAGTGAACCCGAGCACGAGGATCAGAATGCGCCACGGCGAGCGTACTACCGGCAAGTCGTTCATCTCTGCTCTCCCATCTGTTTTTGCTGGTGCTTGTGGAACCACATGATCGGCACGATCAGCAACAGCAGCATGACAATCGCCACCGCCGAGGCGACCGGCCAGTCGCGGTTGTTAAAGAACTCCTGCCACAGCACGCGGCCAATCATGATGCTGTCCGGCCCGCCCAGCAGTTCCGGGATCACGAACTCGCCGACCGCCGGGATAAACACCAGCATGGAGCCGGCGATAATGCCGCCTTTGGTGAGCGGGACGATCACCTGGAAGAAGGTCTTCAGCGGCCGGGCGCCGAGATCCAGCGAGGCCTCCACCAGCGAATAGTCGATGCGGGTCAGCGCGGTGTAGATAGGCAGCACCATAAACGGCAGATAGGCATACACGATACCGATGTACACCGCCAGGTTGGTGTGCAGGATCTCCAGCGGCTGATCGATAACCCCTAACCACAGCAGGAAGTTATTCAACACCCCGTTGCTCTTCAGCAGCCCCATCCAGGCATAGACGCGGATCAAAAACGAGGTCCACGACGGGAGGATCACCAACAGCAGCAGAATATTACGCGTCGACGGCTTGCTGTGCGCCACCGCCCAGGCCAGCGGATAGCCCAGCAGCAGGCAGCAGATCGTCGAGATACCCGCCACCTGCAGCGACTGGAGATAAGCTTCAAAATAGAGCGGATCGTCAGTCAACTGTAGGAAGTTGGCAAAGTTAAGCGTCAGCGTCAGCTGGCCGTCCGCCCACTCCATCAGCTCGGTGTAGGGAGGGATCGCCCGCGCCATCTCGGCAAGACTTATCTTGAACACGATCAGGAACGGTAGCATAAACAACAGGATCAGCCACAGATAGGGCAGCGCAATCACCAGCTTGCGGCCATGCGCCATCTGCAGGCGCGCCGCCCACAGCGCGAAGCCGCCCGGTTTTTTCGCCCCTGACGGGGATTCAACGGTATTCATCGCCCTCTCCTCACACCGTCAGCACAACGCAGCTGTCAGCATCCCAGCATAAACGCACCTCATCGCCCCAGGTGGGCGTCCCTTTCCGATGGCGGTGTTCATTCTGCAGCTGGGCGCTGATCATCTGCCCGCTTTGCAGGCGCACATGATAGATAGAGAGATCCCCCAGATAGGCGATATGAATCACCTCGCCGACGGCAAAATTGTAGCCGTCCGCCGGCGGTTCATCGCACAGCATGATCTTCTCCGGACGCAGCGCCACCCAGACCGGCACGTTGTCCACCACCGAGGCGTCGGGGTCGACCTTCAGCGGATGCATCAGTCCCGGAGAGCTTAGCACCAGACCGTCTTCCAGACGCTCCTTCACCAGCCCTTCAAAGACGTTCACCGAGCCGATAAACTCGGCGCTGTAGCGGGTGGTCGGGTGCTCGTAAATCTCTTCCGGTTCGCCAATCTGCACAAACTTGCCGCGATTCATGATGGCGATACGGCCCGCCATGGTCATCGCCTCTTCCTGATCGTGGGTCACCATCACGCAGGTCACGCCAACGCGCTCAAGAATATCCACCACCTCGAGCTGCATGCGATCGCGCAGCTTTTTATCCAGCGCCCCCATCGGTTCATCAAGCAGCAGCAGCTTGGGCCGTTTCGCCAGGCTGCGCGCCAACGCGACGCGCTGCCGCTGGCCGCCTGAGAGTTGGTGCGGCTTACGTTTGGCAAACTCCTGCATATGTACCAGGGCCAGCATCTCCTGCACCCGGGCGGTGATTTCCGCCTTAGGCAGGCGGTCCTGCTTCAGGCCGAAGGCAATATTCTGCTCAACGGTCATATGGGGAAACAGGGCATAGGACTGGAACATCATATTAATAGGCCGCTGATAGGGCGGCACGCGCGCCAGATCCACGCCGTCGAGCATAATCTGCCCGGCGGTCGGTTGTTCAAAGCCCGCCAGCATGCGCAGCAGCGTCGATTTCCCGCAGCCTGACGCGCCCAGCAGAGCAAAAATTTCGCCTTTGTAGATAGTGAGACTGACGTCGTCGACCGCATGCTGGCCATCAAACGACTTGGTTAAGTTACGGATTTCCAGTAGCGGGGTCAGCGCTTTGGGGGCTTTCGCCTGTGGGCGGGGCATTACGTCGTTCAATCGGGTGCTCTCCGGCAAAAAAACGATCACCATATGGTCCGGTGCCATACTTCGTGCTTAACAGTGCATTTGCACCATCCTGGTGCTTCTGCTCGCCGGGCGCGCTGCTATTTCCCGGCGAGTGCAGATCTGATTTGGCCCGTGTTCGACGGGCCATCAGGAATTATTTACCGCTCTTCACTTTGGTCCACGCGCGGGTGCGCACGCGGTCAATCTTCGGATCCTGCACCTTCAGCGTGAACAGTTTGGCGAACACATCCGCTGGCGGATAAATCGCCGGGTTATTACGGATAGTCTCGCTGACCAGCGGCGTGGAAGCCTTGTTGCCGTTGGCGTAGAACACCTGGTCGCTGATTTTGGCGATGACGTCCGGACGCATCAGATAGTTAAGGAACTGATAGGCTTCATCTTTATTCTTCGCGTCGGCCGGCATGGCAAAGACGTCAAAGAACGCCAGCGCGCCTTCCTTCGGAATAAAGTAGGAGACATTGACGCCGTTCTTCGCCTCTTTCGCGCGGTTGGCCGCCTGCCAGACGTCCCCTGCCCAGCCGATCGCCACGCAGATGTCGCCATTGGCAAGGTCGTTAATATATTGCGAAGAGTGGAAGTAGCGAATGTTCGGCCGCAGCTTCAGCAGCAGATCGGTCGCCGGGCCGGTGTAATCATCCGCTTTGCTGCTGTTCGGATCTTTGCCGAGGTAGTTCAGCACGGTGGCGAAAATCTCTTCCGGCGCGTCGAGGAAGGAGACGCCGCAGCTTTTCAGTTTTTCGAGGTTCTCCGGCTTCAGCACCAGATCCCAGCTGTCCACCGGCGCATCTTTGCCGAGAACGGCTTTCACCTTATCCACGTTGTAGCCAATGCCCGTCGTCGCCCACAGGTAAGGCATGGCGTATTTATTCTCCGGGTCATGCTTGGCGACCAGCTTCAGCACTTCGGGGTCAAGGTTCTTCCAGTTGGGCAGCTTACTTTTATCCAGCGGCTGGAACACGCCCGCCGCCAGCTGGCGTTCGAGGAAGCTTGCCGACGGCACCACCAGGTCGAAACCGGTGCTACCCGCCATTAATTTGCCTTCCAGCACTTCGTTGGAATCAAAAACGTCATACACCACTTTAATCCCGGTCTCTTTTTCGAAATTCGCTACCGTGTCCGGCGCGATATAATCAGACCAGTTATAAACATGCAGGGTTTTTTGTTCGGCGGCGAGCGAACCGGCAGAGACGGCCATCAGCGCACCCGTAACCAGACCTGTTAACCATTTTTTACCAAAGGCGGTCATATCTCTTTTCCTTCTCAACACCCGTTAACTTACGGGCTCAAATATACGCATTTCTACGCATGCAAAAATCATGCATATTTTTTCATTGCCTGAGAAAAGGAGAGCGGATCTCTCCCGGAGTGGTTGCTCGCAACTGGAAGCATCGCCAGAATAACTGTAGCCAGAATAAGAGGCTATAGCCCAGGTAAAAAAACGCCTTTTATCAAATTTTTATGCAATAACGGTCTACGTGATAAGCCAAAACGGCCTGAATGGCGGTGAATAATGCTTTAAAGAAAGGTTAAATGCAGAATAAAAGCGGGTAATACGCAGCCGCTGCGGTAGTGGCTGCGCTAATTTTAGGCAGGTTTAGTGAAGAAAATGGTATTGCACGTTTTCCGCCGCAGGCTCTTCTTCTTCGCCTTTGTACAGCAGCTGATTTGCGCCGGCTTCGAGGATTACCATCGAGATCTGCTCTTCGCTTTGGCGGAAGAACCAGGCGAACTGCTCCATGGTCACCCCTGGGCCGATAGACAGCGACTGGCAAACCACCAGCTTGGGCAAATTATCGTCCTGAATGTCGATAAACGCCTTCACGGTTAACGAGCTGGCGTTGATGGCCGAGAGATCCGCCGACAGCGCCAGCAGGGCAGACGGCTTCACCTCCGCCAGGGCGGAAAAGAGCACCACGTTGTCCACCAGGTCAATTTTGGCATCAAAAATACCGTCGAAATTCTGCATATGCGGCAGGTGCAATGCCTGACAGGAATCGCACTCAAAAAAGCTGATGCCGATTTCGTCCAGCCAGCGACGTAGCGTATCCAGACCTGGAACGACCAGTGAATCCATAGTGCCTGTGACCTCTTACAGTGGAAAAACGACGCCATAGCTTACGCAAAAAAAGCGCCGCATACCATGGCCGTCTTGCATCCGGCGGTTAGCCGCCTATTTTCAAACAGAATTCCGGCGTCGCCTGGCGCTCGATCCAGGCGATCATCTTGCCGGCGACATCCACGCCGGTGGTGGTTTCCACCCCTTCCAGCCCTGGCGAGGCATTCACCTCCATCACCAGCGGCCCGCGGGCGGCGCGTAAAATATCGACACCGGCGGCGTCCAGCCCGAGAGTTTGCGTTGCCTTGATGGCAATGGCCCGCTCCTCGTCGCTAATCTGCGCCACCGTGGCCATGCCGCCGCGGTGCAGGTTAGAGCGGAAATCCCCCTCTTTCGCCCGCCGCTCGATCGCCGCCACCACCTCATTGCCGACCACCAGGCAGCGGATATCGCACCCTTTCGCTTCGGCAATGTATTCCTGCACCAGAATATGAGCGTTCAGTCCGCGAAAGGCGTCGATCACGCTCTCCGCCGCCTGGCGGGTCTCCGCCAGCACCACGCCGATCCCCTGGGTGCCCTCCACCAGCTTCACCACCAGCGGCGCGCCACCCACCATGGCGATCAGATCGCTGGTGTCATCCGGGGAGTGAGCGATGCCGGTCAATGGCAGATCGATGCCCTGGCGCGCCAGCAGCTGCAGCGAGCGCAGCTTATCGCGAGCGCGGGTGATGGCGACCGACTCATTCAGCGGATAGCTTCCCAGGAGCTCAAACTGGCGCAGGGCCGCGGTGCCATAGTAGGTGATCGCCGAGCCAATGCGCGGGATCACCGCATCAAAGTGCGGCAGCTGACGCCCTTTGTAGTGGATCGACGAGGCCACCGGGCTGACGTTCATATAACAGGAAAGCGGATCGAGGATCTCGATCTGATGACCGCGCTGTTGCGCTGCTTCGCGCAGGCGCCGACATGAATAAAGCGTTCCATCCCGGGATAATATGGCAATTTTCATCCTGCACCTCTGCGAAAAGACCCGCTCTGGCGGGCCTCAGCTATCGAACACACTTTCACCTTTCCTGCGGCCGGCGGCGGATATCACCTGGCCGGAGCAGCAGTGTACACGTAATCAGCGCGTTGCCCACCCCTGCTTATGCAGATAGTCAAGAATAAACGGACGACTCTCTTTCACGATAGTGCGCCGGATATGGTCGCTCCAGGTATCGCGGCGGGCGTTGCTGCCGCGCGACAGATAATAGTGCGCCAGCTGTTCGTCATACTCCGCCAGCAGCGCGTTATCCAGCGGCTGATAGCGGTTCTCATGCACCAGCATGGCCGCCGGCATCCGCGGCTTGATATCCGGGTTATCCGCCGGCCAGCCAAGGCAAAGACCGAACAGCGGCAGGACGTGCTGCGGCAGCTCCAGCAGCTCTGTGACGGCCTCAATGCTGTTGCGCAACCCGCCGATATAGACGCCCCCTAGTCCGAGGGACTCGGCGGCGGTCAACGCGTTTTGCGCCAGCAGCGCCGTATCGACAACGCCGATCAGCAGCTGTTCCGCCAGCCCCAGCTGCGCCTGTGGGCAGATCTGCAGGTGGCGATTAAAGTCGGCGCAGAAGACCCAAAACTCCGCCGCCTGGGCGACGTGCTGCTGGCCGCCGGTCAGCGGGACCAAACGTTCACGCAGGGCCGGGTCAGTAATACGGATGATGGAGGTGCACTGTAAAAAACTCGAGGTAGATGCCGCTTGCGCGCTGGCGATAATCTCTGCGCGCTGTTCGTCGCTCACGGGGGCATCGGTGAAGTGGCGGATGGAACGGTGGCTGCGCAGCAGCTCAATGGTCGGCGTCATTACGTTTTTCTCTGTCAGACAAGGATTCAGGCTTTGGAGAGTGCGTTAACTGCGGGGCCACGATCTGCGCCATCCGCCACATAACGACGAGGGCGGCGGGGATCATCAGCACGATCCCGGCAAAGAGCATCACCAGCGCCGCGGTCGGGCTGGCAATGGGCGCAGGCAGCTGGACATACTGGTTAAGGGAGAGCCAGGCGAGGGTTAACAGCCCCATCCCGAGGATCTCAACCAGCAGTATGCTTTTCGGCAATGGGGCAAATTTTCGCATCACGCCTCTCCGGTTGATAAACGCGGCGCGCCAGCCAATTCCACCGCGCCGTCGGGCCAGTATACGGGTTTTGACAGTCCGACATTTATCAAACATAGCCGTAAACCATCGAAGTAAAAGGCAGAACCTTCTTTCCCTCCCCGCCCGTTCCAGGCATCATAAGCGCCATTCGCCATCCGGCTGAGGTTTAAGGAGAGAAGCAATGTTTACCGTTATTTTTGGTCGTCCAGGCTGCCCTTACTGCGTTCGCGCTAAAGAACTGGCAGAAAAACTGACCAACGAGCGTGATGATTTCAACTACCGCTACGTGGATATTCATGCCGAAGGCATCAGCAAAGCTGACCTGGAAAAAACCGTTGGCAAACCGGTTGAAACCGTGCCGCAGATTTTCGTCGACCAGAAACACATCGGCGGCTGCACCGATTTTGAAGCCTGGGCAAAAGAGAATCTCGGCCTGTTTGCCTGAGTCAATTTATTTGCTCGATGAATGACTGCGCCAGGTATCAAGCCAGGCGCAGATAAACAAAAAGCACAATGCCCCAAGCGCGCACCAGAACACGGCGCTCAACACCCACGCCATCTCCTGCCAGAACGTCCGGTGGGTCACGAAGAACAGCCGCATCGTCACCATGCAGACCGGCGCCGCCAGTATCGCGCCGAGCAAAGGACGCAGCACCCGCCGTCCGGGAGAGAGACAGCTCGCCGCCGCCCCTGGCAGCAAAAAGAAGAGCAGGCCCAGCTCCGGGTTGCCGCTGGCGCGAAATGCCCCTTTCATATGTAACAACAACGATAAGCACACCACAATGAACAGAACGAAGCCACAGATAATGCCGGCCCAACTACGCTCAGATTTCACCGTATCCTCCTGATGTTGCCTCTAACTCACGTCCACGTCGCCCAGTCAGATAAAGCATTTCGGCAATCCATGCCAATAACTCCCCTACCAGCCTAAAAACGATTGTCACTAGCCGCCGCATCCAGGAAGGATTAAACTAGCGGTATATTTTTGCTGGTTATAACAGGGTGCCAGAATAGGTTCGCGACAACGCGAACGCCTGAGCAACCTTAGACCAAATAACCATTTCCTTCAACAACTTACTAGTAAATGAGAAGTTGGCTTTCGTGAATATAAACGTCGCAGATTTGTTAAACGGGAATTACATCCTGTTATTATTCGTTGTACTTGCATTAGGACTATGCCTGGGAAAACTGCGTCTCGGCTCAGTACAACTTGGTAATTCCATTGGCGTTTTAGTCGTTTCTCTATTATTAGGCCAGCAGCATTTCGCGATTAACACCGATGCCCTTAATCTCGGCTTTATGCTGTTTATTTTTTGCGTTGGCGTAGAAGCCGGGCCCAACTTTTTTTCTATTTTTTTCCGCGACGGGAAAAACTACCTGATGCTGGCGCTGGTGATGGTCGGCAGCGCGATGCTGATCGCCATGGTGCTGGGTAAAGTGTTCGGCTGGGATATCGGGCTCACCGCCGGTATGCTGGCAGGCGCCATGACCTCCACCCCGGTGCTGGTGGGCGCGGGCGACACCCTGCGCCATTTCGGCCTGCCCAGCGATCAGCTGGCGCAGTCGCTTGACCATCTGAGCCTCGGCTATGCCCTGACCTATCTGGTTGGTCTGGTGAGCCTGATCGTCGGCGCCCGCTATATGCCCAAGCTGCAGCATCAGGATCTGCAGACCAGCGCCCAGCAAATCGCCCGCGAGCGCGGCCTCGATACCGATTCCAAACGTAAAGTCTACCTGCCGGTGATCCGCGCCTACCGCGTCGGCCCGGAGCTGGTGGCCTGGGCGGATGGCAAAAATCTGCGCGAACTGGGTATTTACCGCCAGACCGGCTGCTATATTGAACGCATTCGTCGCAACGGCATTCTGGCCAACCCGGACGGCGACGCGGTGCTGCAGATGGGTGACGATATTGCGCTGGTGGGTTACCCGGACGCCCACGCCCGCCTCGACCCGAGCTTCCGCAACGGTAAAGAGGTGTTCGACCGCGATCTGCTCGACATGCGCATCGTCACTGAAGAGATTGTGGTCAAAAACCACAACGCCGTCGGCCGCCGCCTGGCGCAGCTCAAGCTTACCGACCACGGCTGCTTCTTAAACCGGGTTATTCGCAGCCAGATCGAGATGCCTATCGACGATAACGTCGTACTGAACAAAGGCGACGTGCTGCAGGTCAGCGGCGACGCCCGCCGCGTAAAAACCGTGGCCGACCGCATCGGCTTTATCTCCATTCACAGCCAGGTGACCGATCTGCTGGCCTTCTGCGCCTTCTTTATCGTTGGCCTGATGATCGGCATGATCACCTTCCAGTTCAGCTCCTTCAGCTTCGGCATCGGCAACGCCGCCGGCCTGCTGTTCGCCGGCATCATGCTTGGCTTCCTGCGCGCCAACCACCCAACCTTCGGCTATATCCCGCAGGGGGCGCTGAACATGGTGAAAGAGTTTGGTCTGATGGTGTTTATGGCCGGGGTCGGTCTCAGCGCCGGGGCCGGGATCAATAACGGGCTGGGCGCCGTCGGCGGCCAGATGCTGGCGGCAGGGCTTATCGTCAGCCTGGTGCCGGTGGTGATCTGCTTCCTGTTCGGCGCCTACGTGCTGCGCATGAACCGGGCGATGCTGTTCGGCGCCATGATGGGGGCCCGCACCTGCGCCCCGGCGATGGAGATCATCAGCGATACCGCGCGCAGCAATATTCCAGCGCTCGGCTACGCAGGCACCTACGCCATCGCCAACGTGCTGCTTACCCTTGCCGGGACGCTCATCGTGATCATCTGGCCAGGGCTACAATAATTTTTTGAGAAAAAAGCCGTCACAGGCAGAACTTTTTCTCAGGGCATCAGTCATAAGTAATGCCACTGCTTTTCTTTGATGTCCCCATTTTGTGGAGCCCATCAACCCCGCCACTTCGGTTCAAGGTTGATGGGTTTTTTGTTGCCTGCGTTTAGCCATTCCGGGTGAAACGCCGCTTCAGCGCCCCTCTTCCTGCGCCCTCTCCCCCGCCAGCTGCCCGACCATCATGCGGATTGCCGCCTTCGACAGCGGCGCGCGGTCGGTGACAAAGTGCAAGGTCATCCCTTCAATAAAGGCGTCGAGACCGCGGGCGGTATCGGGGGCGAACCACTGCTCCAGCGTCTGCTGGCTGCGCCGCATCCAGTTCTGCATCACCGCCTTCAGCGCCGGCTGACTGCTGCAGAACGCGTACAGCTGGTACATCAGCTCCATATTGCGCGCCGTGGTCACCTGGGCGCTGAAGATCAGATCCGCGATGGCATCGCAGGCTTGTTCCCGGTTCGTTACCCCGACGAAGCCTTGCTGATACTGCGCCGACATCTCGGCGGTAAACAGGCTGAACGCCTCCTCAATTAACGCCTCAATGCCGCTGAAATAGTAGGTCAGCGATCCCAGCGGCACATTCGCGCAGGTGGCGATTTTACGGTGCGTCACCGCATGGATGCCGTGCGCCGCGATGGTATCCAGCGTCGCCTGCAGGATGCGCTCGCGGCGCTGCGGATCGTTTGGTCTACGGGCCATGATTTTCCTCTTCCGGTTTATGTACAAATGTACACTTACTTGCTACTGTTGTCTTCACTCTTCTCCTTTAAGGCGTTTACGGATGACGACGCAATCCTCGCGCAGAGCGCTGCAGCTTCGGCTATGGGCGCTGTTTATGTTCTTTTTCATCCCCGGCTTGTTAATGGCCTCCTGGGCCACCCGCACGCCGGCGATCCGCGATCTGTTGGCGCTATCCACCGCAGAGATGGGCGTGGTGCTGTTTGGTCTGTCGGTGGGGTCGATGAGCGGTATTCTCTGCTCGGCGTGGCTGGTGAAGCGCTTTGGTACCCGCAAGGTCATCCGCACCACCATGTCCTTCGCCGTGCTTGGCATGCTGGTGCTCAGCCTGGCGCTGTGGGTCACTTCCGCCCCGCTGTTCGCCTTCGGTCTGGCTATCTTCGGCGCCAGCTTCGGCTCCGCAGAGGTCGCTATTAACGTCGAAGGCGCGGCCATCGAGCGGGAGATGAATAAAACGGTGCTGCCGATGATGCATGGCTTCTACAGCTTTGGCACCCTGTTCGGCGCCGGGGTGGGCATGGCAGTGACCGGATTCGGTCTGCCGGCCGCCCCGCACATTCTGGCGGCTGCGCTGGTGGCTATCCTGCCCATCGCCATTGCTATCCGCGCCATTCCCGACGGCACCGGTAAAAATGCCGCCGAAGTCGCCCACGGTGAGGCGAAAGGTCTGCCGGTGTGGCGCGACGCGCAGCTGCTGCTGATCGGCGTCATTGTCCTGGCGATGGCCTTTGCCGAAGGCTCGGCCAACGACTGGCTGCCGCTGCTGATGGTGGATGGCCACGGCTTTAGCCCCACCTCCGGCTCCCTGATTTATGCCGGTTTCACCCTCGGCATGACGCTGGGCCGCTTTACCGGCGGCTGGTTTATCGATCGCTACAGCCGGGTGGCGGTGGTCCGCGGCAGCGCAGTGATGGGCGCCCTCGGCATAGGCCTGATCATCTTCGTCGATAACCCCTGGGTGGCGGGCATCTCGGTGCTGCTGTGGGGCATTGGCGCCTCGCTCGGCTTCCCGCTGACCATCTCCGCCGCCAGCGATACCGGGCCGGACGCGCCCAAGCGCGTCAGCGTGGTGGCGATCACCGGCTATCTCGCTTTCCTCGTCGGGCCGCCGCTGCTGGGTTTCCTCGGCGAACACTTCGGCCTGCGCAGCGCCATGATGGTGGTGCTGGGTCTGGTGATGGTGGCGGCGCTGGTCGCCCGCGCGGTGGCTAAGCCACAATCTGAACCCGTTATGGAGAACAGCTAATGAGCATCAAACTGATTGCGGTGGATATGGACGGCACCTTTTTAAGCGATGCCAAAACTTACAACCGGCCGCGCTTCCTCGCCCAGTACCAGCGAATGCGCGAACAGAATATTCGCTTCGTGGTCGCCAGCGGCAACCAATATTATCAGCTGATCTCCTTTTTCCCGGAGATCGCCCATCAGATCGCCTTCGTGGCGGAAAACGGCGGCTGGGTGGTGAGCGGCAATGAAGACGTCTTCAACTGCCAACTGCCGGTTCACCACTTCAACGCCGTGGTCGACCATCTGCAGACGTTGCCGAATATCGAAATCATCGCCTGCGGGAAGCGCAGCGCCTACACCCTCAATCGCTACAACGACGCGCTGAAGACGGTGGCGGCGAAGTATTATCACCGCCTTGAACTGGTGGATGATTTTAACCATCTCGATGACACCATCCTCAAATTTGGTCTCAACGTGCCAGACAGCCTGATCCCGGAAATTCAGCCGAAGCTGCACGCGGCGCTGGGGGACATGGTCACCGCGGTGGCCACCGGCTACGGCAGCATCGACTTAATTATCCCGGGTGTGCACAAAGCCAACGGGCTGCGCATTTTACAGCAGCGCTGGGGCATTGAGGATCACGAGGTGGTGGCGTTCGGCGACAGCGGCAACGATATCGAAATGCTGCAGCACGCCGGGTTTGGCTTTGCCATGGCCAACGCCCGGGAAGACGTCAAAGCCGTCGCCCGCTATCAGGCGCCGCATAACAACGAAGAAGGTGTCCTGCAGATTATTGATAAGGTGTTGGATCGCGAAGCGCCGTTCGCCTGATAAGACCCGGATGCGAGCGCATCCGGGTTGAAAACAACTACCCCTGCTGCGAATTGCCGACGCTTTTATCTTTCAGAAAGTAAATCATCAGCCCCAGCCATAGTACCCCACCCAGCAGGTTAAACAGGCTGAACAGCCCGTTGCCGCCCAGCTCGTAAGCATGTTTGCTGAGCTCGATGCCGACGGTGAAGATCAGCATCTGCAGCATTCCCATCGCCGCCGAGACCGTGCCTTTACTCATCTCGCTGGCGAACAGGGTTAAACGCACCAGGCCGGCGTTCGCGAGGCCAATCCCGAAGGCGTAGAAGCTCAGACCGGCCGTCATCCACAGATAAGCGTGGGAAGAGACCACGGTCGCCGCCGCAGAGAGGATCAGGCCAAACATGATCGGCCAACCGCCCATGATAATCAGCGAGCGCACGGTCCGGCGCGCAGTCAGGCGCGCCAGCACCAGGTTGCCGGCAATCAGCGCCCCGAAAATCGGCACCTGCAGCATGCCGTACTCATAGCTGGTGGCCTGTTCGCCGCTGATAATAATCACCGGCGACTGGGCAATCCACGCCAGCAGCGGCAGGCTGACAAAGCCGGTGGCCAGCGCGCCGGCGACGAAGCGCAGGTTCTTCAGCACCAGCCGATAGTCGCGGCCCAGCTCTTTCACCGACAGCTTTTCGCCCAGCCGCGTCGCGGTCTCCGGCATCGCCCGCTGCAGGCCGAAGAACGAGATGGCCGCCAGCACGGCGAACAGGACAAACATCATCTCCCACGGCAGGACATGCACCCAGGCGGCGCCCACCAGCGGCCCCAGCAGCGGGGCAATCAGCGCCACGTTAGCCATCAGGGCGGTGATTTTGATACACACCGCCTCCTCAAAGGACTCCTGTATCGCCGCATAGCCCACCGCGCCAATAAAGCACAGGCTGATCCCCTGCAGGAAGCGCAGCAGGGTAAACTGCTCAATGGTCTGCGCCAGCAGCGTCGCCAGGCAGGTGACGATGAACCATACTACGCCAGTCAACATCACCGGACGGCGGCCAATACGATCCGACAGCGGCCCCAGCAGCCACTGTAAAAACATGCCGCCTGCCAGATAGGCAGTCATTGAGGTAGGTACCCATTCGTTGCCCACCTGAAATTCCTGCACCACGGCTAACATGCCCGGCTGAATCATATCGTTGCCGATATAAGTGGAAAACTCGTACAGCACCAGACATAACGGGAACAACAGCGCCTGCCTTCCGAGGCGGCGGCCTGAAAGCGAATAATTTTGCATGAAATCTCTTATCTATCAAAAATCGCGCAAAGTGTAATGAAACTCCCGGCGCGGAGATAGTGAATTGTGGGTGACACCGCACAATATTACGAGCTGTGCGCCATCGTCCTGCCTCTCCCCTGTTATTCAGCCTGTGTATATATTCCGTTTATGTTTCAGCAATGTGACAAACGATATACTGACGTTTTTCAGGTTGTTAGCCGTAGACTTTATGGTAGTGGATTTCATAACAACCTGATCTTTAAGACAATGCCGCCTTTAACTCCGCACCGCTTTTATTTAGGGTAGGCGGCTTAATTGCTATCGGACCAACGAGCCTGGAAGTCTATGCTGGAAAATATTAACTATGCGCTGTTCGCCCTGCTCAACGCGACGCCTGCCTCGCCGCAGTGGGCCATTGAGATGGCGATCTTCATCGCTAAAGATCTGATTCTGATCGTGCCTCTGCTGGTGGTGACATTGTGGCTGTGGGGGCCTGCCCAGCGGCAGATGGTGTTTAAGCTGATGCTGGCGCTGACGATCAGCCTGACCGTGTCGTGGGCGATCGGCCATCTTTATCCGCACGATCGGCCGTTTGTCGCCGGCGTAGGCTATAACTTCCTGCACCACGCGGCGGACGACTCCTTCCCCAGCGACCATGGCACCGTCAGCTTTACCTTTGCCCTGGCCTTCCTGTTCTGGCATCGCCTGTGGTCCGGCGCCCTGCTGATGGCCATTGCCGCCGCCATCGCCTGGTCCCGTGTCTATCTCGGCGTGCACTGGCCGCTGGATATGGTCGGCGGGCTGCTGGCCGGGATGTGCGGCTGCCTTGGCGCGGCGCTGATCTGGCATACGTTCGGCCCGGCGCTATACCATCAGCTGCAGCGGCTGTATCGTCTCTGCTTCTCCTTGCCAATCCGCAAAGGTTGGGTGCGCGGCTAAACGCCGCCGTCGCTGCGGCCACCGCGTGACTAACCCGCAAGCGACAGGTAAAATCCCGCTAACGCCCTGCCCCCGCAGGGCGATTTTAGCGCAGAGGGAATATGGAAACTCGCCGTGACGAACGTATCAGTCAGCTCATTCAGGCACTTAAACGCAGCGATAAGCTGCATCTGAAAGAAGCCGCTTCCCTGCTTGGGGTGTCGGAAATGACCATTCGTCGCGACCTCAATGGCCACAGCGGCCCGGTTGTGCTGCTCGGCGGATACATTGTGCTGGAGCCGCGCAGCGCCACCCATTATCTGCTCAGCGATCAAAAAACCCGGCTGGTCGAGGAAAAACGCCGTGCCGCTCGCCATGCGGCCGCGCTGCTGGAGGCCCATCAGATGGCCTTCTTCGACTGCGGGACCACCACGCCGTGGATTATTGACGCCATTGACGATGCACTGCCCTTCACCGGCGTCTGCTACTCCCTGAACACCTTTCTGGCCCTGCAGGAAAAACCCCAGTGCCGCGCGGTCCTGTGCGGTGGGGAGTTTCATGCCAGCAACGCGATTTTTATGCCACTGAGCCTTGAGGATACCCTCAGCCATCTGAGCCCTGATATCGCCTTTTACTCGGCGGCGGGGATCGACTGCGAGCAGGGGGCGACCTGCTATAACCTGGAAGAGCTGCCGGTTAAGCACTGGGCGATGCGTCACGCGCGCTACCACGTGCTGGTGGTCGACCACAGCAAGTTTGGCAAAGTGCGTCCGGCGCGCATGGGGGCGTTAGCGAAATTTGACGTGATCGCCAGCGATATCTGCCCGGATGATGAGCTGGTCGCGCTGGCGAAGGCGCAGCAGATTTCCCTACTGTATTGAAGCGTCGCTGCCCGCGCCCCGCAGGGCGCGGGCAGGCATCAGGAGAACCAGCTGCCGAACCAGCCGTGCAGTTTCATCAGCACGAAGTCGATCATCCGGCTGAAGAAGCCGCCCTCTTTTACCGACTCCATGACAATCAGCGGACGCTGTTCAATGGTTTTATCATTTAGCTTAAAGTCGATAGTCCCGACCACCTGCCCCTTCTCCAGCGGCGCGGTAAGCTGTGGCTGATTTAAGGTATAGCTGGCTTTCAGGTTTTTCAGCTGGCCCTTCGGCAAAGTGATAGAGCCCGCCTCGCCAGCCCCCAGTTTCGCTTCATTGCTATCGCCAAACCACACGCGCTGGGTAACGAAGGTGGCATCTGGTTTAATCGGCGTCACGGTTTCAAAGAAGCGGAAGCCCCAGGTCAGCAGTTTTTCTGACTCGTTAAAGCGAATGCGGTCGGTTTTGGTCCCCAGCACCACGGCAATCAAACGCATATCACCCTGAGTGGCCGAGGAGACGAGGTTATAGCCGGCCCCGGCGGTGGTCCCGGTTTTCACGCCATCGGCGTTGAGGTTGCTGCTCCACAGCAGGCGGTTGCGGTTCGGCTGGCGAATTTTATTGAAAGTGAACTCTTTCTCTTTATGTACCGCATACTCTTCCGGTACGTCGTGGATCATCGCTTTGGTCAGCAGCGCCATATCGCGGGCGGTGCTGAACTGCCCCGGCGCGTCAAGGCCGTGGACGGTCATAAAGGTGGTGTTGGTCAGCCCCATTTTTTTGGCGTAGCCGTTCATCAGGCTAACGAAAGCGTCCTGGCTGCCCGCTACGTAGTCAGCAATCGCAATGCTGGCGTCGTTACCGGACTGAATGATGACCCCTTTGTTCAGATCTTCTACGGAAACCTGCATGCCAGGCTTGAGGAACATCACCGATGAGCCGCGCAGCGCCGGGTTGCCGGTCGCCCAGGCATCGCGCCCAACGGTCACCATATCGGTCAGTTTGATTTTTCCCGCTTTTATTGCCTGCCCTACCACGTAGCTGGTCATGATCTTCGTCAGACTGGCCGGGTCGAGTTTTTCATCGGCATTGCCTTCGCTGAGCACCTTCCCGCTGGCATAGTCCATCAGGATCCAGGCGCGAGCGTCAATTGAAGGGGCGTCGGGGAGTTGTTCCGCAGCCTGCACCGCAGGTGCGACAAGAAATAACAGCGCGCAACCTGCCGCGAGGCCGCGAAGGGAAAAAGCGTCATGCATCATAAGAGCCACCCAAGTATCCTTTCCAAACAAAATATGCCGCGCCACTCTGACCGCGCCGCAGCAACCGGTGAGTAAAGCGTACAAATGACCTTAAAGAAACAGCGAGTTGGTAAAGTTTTTAAAGTTTACGCAATAACATGCCGCTGTGCTTTAATCAGAACAATTTTTTTGATCGTAATCGCCTTAATGTTAACTTTATTATGGCAAGAAAAAAATCGCCTTTCAAAACCAATTATTCACCGAAATTTCAATGACATAGCTCACTTCTCTTCGGGAAAAATGCTACTAAAGAGACGTCGCGAGCGTGTCTTTCATTGTGGTTTGCCTGGTCATAGATTCACATTATGGCGGGGCCGTGTGGGGTAAGCGAAAGCCTGGCCAGTGATATCCAGTCGCCTCGCCCCTACCCCCTTCACCTGAGAACCGGGGATGGTTGTTACTGCTGATACCCTTCACAAAACTCAAAATGTCGGCCCGGTTGCATTCCATGAGGCCCAGTTCAACTTCCGAACTCACAATAACCACATCTGACTTGCTGCTGTAGAAGTCTCAGACGCTTAAATATAAACCTGAAGGTTCTGTAGGCCCTATTTACGCCTGAAATGCAGTTGAGAACTCCCGGGCTATGCTTGAGACGGTCATTACGCCCGTCTCAGGAAATTAGCAACAACGCCCGCACTTTTCTCTCCATCGGGTCTGCCTGATCGCCATGTTCAGCAGGGCTTCGATTGCCACAGCATTCCGCCGATGGAGGCGCAATATCCTTGATAAAGGATATCAATCAGCTATCCCCTCTATACGCCACCATCAGGGATTGAGGTCAGGAAGGGAGAGCCTCCCGCTAATGATATGAATTATTCGCCCACTGGATAAGCAGGCAGACGGCTTCCCTGTTTTAGTCGGCATATCGGTAAAAAATAGTTTATCGGGCTATTTTCCCTTTCCGTATTACACAAGTAAGAAAAATAGCACATCGATAAGGATGGATTCCTGGTCATTAAATACAGTATAGTTTCCCCTGCAATCTTTATGGAAGCGGGTAGCTCACCCGCAGTTATTCCATAAATTAAGATTCGCATATTGTGTTGAAAATGGCATATCCCTTTATGCGTGTAATTACACCCCAGCCTGTCGCTGGGCTTTTTTTTTTCAAGGCGACTCTGGATGGTGATAAATTTTACAAATACATTCATAACAGCGCATCCACAGCCGTGGCCTTTACAGAAGTATTGCTCTCAAAACCCCGGGCCGCTCTGATTCTGTTGCCCGTTATTAATCACGCCGGTTTGATGAAAAGGTTAACATCTCTTCCCGGGTAATCTCCTACCCGTCTCGTCCGATGCCATATCGAGCTCTACGACTCGCTCTTCCAGACTGCAGTTCGCCAGTGCTTCTTTTATCCCTATTTCGTTTTGCAGGGATGTTTTGATAGCACCGCGATAGTATGCTGGCCATCCTTATCAGTCATTCATTTTAACCGCCTTTTTCAAATCCTTCCGGGGAAAGTAAAGTCCTCTACCAGGCTCTGCTCGTTTAACGCTATAGATTCAAATACTGATTATTGCATTATATACCACTTACCCCCGCCGTGATTACCCAGGTAAGATAAATAGCACAAAAGTAAGGGTGGATTCCTGGTTATTTAATACAGTATATTTCCCATGTAGTCTGTATGGAAGTTGATGGTTACCTTTGGTTAACCCATACTTCGAGACTCGAATATTATCTTGAGAACAGCATGCAACCCTGAGTAAAATTACTCCCCAGTGCCAGTCACTGGTTTTTTTTTGCTATTTTTCAGAATATCTTCCAGCCAGTCGGCGCCTCTCATGGTCTATTTTTTCTGGGTGGGATGAAAAAGATGTATATCCGATCGATAAAAACAACAGTTCATCCCTGTAAAAATATAATTCTTTCACTAACTTTCTATTTATTAATATTAACCTGTGTTCCTCAGATGATTGCGATGCAATAATCAGCATCAAATTATACCCTCAGGCGACATTGAGATTTTAACCGAGACGGAGAGGGAGCGTTTTTATAGATGCGTGCATGATTTAAAGCTTTAATTATCAATAAGATATACCATGATCACGCCCTTTCCTTCGTAGCGTAACACCCTATAGATATTACTCCTGTAAAATAGTAAAAACACTTTCCGGGCCCTGTGACCCAGGAGTGCCCCTGGCTGAAGGGAGTAAGCATAAAAACCTTTAATAACAGCCAAATAAAAAAGCTTGCCGGATTTTTAACTTTATCCCAACATGATCGCCGATCGCGCTGCAACGGCAGTGAAACAAACTCAGGAGCGAAAATGATTACACTGTGGGGACATAATAACTCGACCAACGTGAAGAAAGTACGCTGGGTGCTGGAGGAGCTGGATCTGCCTTATCAGCAGATCCTCGCCGGGCTGGAGTTTGGTCTCAATCATGACCCGGAATATCTGGCGATGAACCCGAACGGGCTGGTGCCGTTGTTAAAGGACGATGCCACCGGGGTGGTATTGTGGGAATCAAATACGATTATTCGCTACCTGGCGGCCCAGTATGGCGTTGACCGTCTGTGGCTGGCCGCGCCGGCGCAGCGCGCGCAAGGGGAAAAGTGGATGGATTGGTCCAACGGCACCCTCTCTCCCGCCCATCGCCCGGTATTAATGGGCCTGGTGAGAACGCCGCCGGAGCAGCGCGACCCGGCGGCCATCGCCGCGGGGATCAGCGCCTGCGAAGCGCTGTTCGCCATGCTGGACGACGAACTGGCCAAAATGCCGTGGCTCTCCGGCGAGCAGTTCGGCCTTGGCGATATTGCCGTCGCTCCCTTCGTCTACAATCTGTTGTCGATCCTCGACAGCTGGCAACCGCGGCCCCATCTGCAGCGCTGGTATCAGCAGATTAGCCAACGTCCTGCCTGGCGCGAAGTAGTGCAGATCCCGGTGACCTGAGGCTAAGCCTCGGGACTCAACCGCAATAGCTCGCCGTTAGACTCGTCGGTTAAAACGTACAGATAGCCGTCGGGTCCCACGCGAACATCGCGGATGCGTTTTCCGCGCGCCTCCAGTAATCTCCCCTCCTCGCGGACCTGATTACCGTCCACCGCCAGGACAATCAGCGATGTCTCCTTCAGCGCGCCGATAAACAGCTTATGCTGCCACTGGGGAAAGGTCGGCGCCGAATAAAAGGCCATCCCGCTCACCCCGGGAGAGACCGGCCAGACATACAGGGGAGGTTCGGTCCCCGGAACCGTTTTGCCTTTTGCTTCCGGAATGGGCAGGCCGCTGTAGTTAATACCGTGCGTCGCCAGCGGCCAGCCGTAATTTTTCCCCGCCTGCGGAATATTAATTTCATCTCCGCCGCGCGGGCCATGCTCGTTCAGCCACAGCGCCTCGCTCCAGGGATTCATCGCCATGCCCTGCGGATTACGGATGCCGTAAGCCCAGATCTCCGGCCTGGCGTCAGCCCGGCCGACAAAAGGGTTATCCGGCGGTACACCTCCGGTCTCCGTCAGGCGGACCACTTTCCCCTGCAGCTTGCTGAGATCCTGGGCGGTGGCGCGCTGATTATTTTCGCCCAGCCCGATAAACAAATATCCTTTGCCGTCGAACACCAGCCTGCCGCCAAAATGATTGCCGACGGAGAGCTTCGGCTGCTGGCGAAAGACCACGGTAAAGTTCGTCAGCTGCGTGGCATCCTCGCTCAACCGCCCATAGCCCACCGCGGTGCCCGCCTTACCGCTGGCGTCGCTTTCCGCATAGCTCAGCCACACCCGCCGCGACTGGGCGAAATCCGGGGCCAGCGCCACGTCCAGTAGGCCACCCTGGCCGTTGGCCCATACCTGCGGCACGCCGGCTATCGGCGCCGACAGACCTTTGCCCGGCTGCCAGCGCTTGAGCTCGCCGCCGCGCAGGGTGATCAGTATGCCCTGATCGTCAGGCAGAAAGGCCATGCCCCACGGCTGGGCCAGCCGGTTTTGCAATACCTCCACCCGCACCGCGGCCTGGCTCAGGGCTGGTAGCGCTAAGGCGCTCAATATCAACAGCAGTGGGATCGGACGCATGGCATTCTCCTTTCGTCAGCTCTGGGCTAAAGGGTAGCCAGCGGGGAAATTTGCGCGGGGATTTTTACATAACCTTTAACAGGGGAAGCGTTCACTTCCCCTGGGTTTCAGCCGATCAGGCATGAGTGATTGGCGCCAATTTATTCAATTTATGAATATTTGAGGTCAATCCTGTCAGACAGCGTTCTAGCTTCTCTACGTTAACAGCGATGTATAGCGGACAATCATGATGCCCGCTCATCAGGCATAGTGCAGCGGCGGCGACCGATTCGCCGGCCAGGCGAAGGACATCCCTCTCCTCCGGTGAAATGGCATTCTGCAGGCGCGGCGCCTGCGCACGCATTTCACGGCAAAGCTCAAACAAGTTATCACGCAGATGGTCATTTTCGCTGACTGACATGTAGCCTTTGGCCTTTCGCAGTTGCAGATAGGCGTCAATATCGATATTGGCGTTAATAAGCTTCTGCAGAAGGTGGCGGTATAGTCTGTCAACGGTCATCACGGTTCCTCCTCTGTCGTCCTTTACCCTTTCCATAATACGGTTATTTTTTGTGCAAAATGATGCGCCAGGTCAATAATCCCCAGTTCTTTAACATCATTTACAATGTGGCAACTTTAACGCATTGTAGGGTGTATAACAAAAACAATGTTATACGATCACAATTAATTTCAATCTGAAATTAATAAACAGAAAATGGCAATAAGAGACAAAATTAGTGCAGCAATGATCACAATACCTCATATGACCTGTTGCACCATCGTCAATTAGGATGTCATAACAAATAATTAATGTAATACGTATAACATGCCAGGAAAACAGCGAACGCGGCCCGCGGATCGCTGAAATTCTCTCTGCCCATTTGCAAGGAACTGAAACATGACGTCCGGTAAAAGAAACTACCTTCTGTTGAGTCTTTTCGATTTCCTCTACCTGTTCGCCTGGTCGTCGACCATGGCTTTCTTCGTTATCTGGACCACCCAGCATCTTGGCATCAGCGCCACGAAGACGGGGCTGCTTTACTCGGTCAACGCCTTTATCGCCCTGCTGATGCAGCCTTTCTTCGGCTTTATTTCTGACAAGTTCGGCCTGAAAAAACGGCTTATCTGGCTGCTGGTCGCCCTGCTCCTGCCGGTGGGCCCCTTCTTTATCTACGTTTACGCGCCGCTGCTGGTGCACAACTTTTGGTTTGGCGCCTTGCTGGGAGGGATCTATCTGGGGATCATCTTTAACTCCGGCTGCGGAGTAATCGACTCTTATATCGATAAGATTTCCCGGCGCTATCAGTTCGAATATGGTCGTGTGCGGATGTGGGGCTCGTTAGGCTGGGCAGCGGCGGCCTGGATTGTGGGTAAATATATCGACAGCAATCCTAATCTGGCCTTCTGGCTCGCCAGCCTCGCCATTGTCATCGCCGCCATCTGCTTTATGCTAACCAAAATTGAATTAACCGACGCCGATGTGGCGCGAAGCGAATCGCTGAAGGTCTCTCATGCCCTTGAGCTGGCGAAGAATGGTCAGTTCTGGATGCTGCTGCTCTTTACCCTGTTCGTCACGCAGATTTACGACACCTACGATCAGCAGTTTGCCCAGTACTTCTCGCTACAGTTCCCGACGCCGGAGGAAGGCAACCGCTGGTACGGGATCCTCGCGTCTATTCAGGTCTGCGGTGAAACCCTGTTCCTCTGCCTGATGCCATGGTTTGTTAACCGGACCGGCGCCAAATGGGCGCTGATCATCGCCGGGCTGATCATGTCGGTACGTATTGTCGGCTCAGCCGTGCCCCTCGGCCCGGTGTGGATTGGTGCGGTGAAAATGATGCATGCTCTGGAGAAGCCGTTGATTCTGGTATCGGTCTTTAAATTCATCGCCGCCAACTTCGACCACAAGCTCTCTTCGACGGTCTATTTGCTGGTGCTGTTCGTCGCCTCGATCGCCACCGCCATTTACTCTCCGCTGGCAGGCTATCTGTACGATACCATTGGCTTCGCCAACACCTATCTGATTCTCGGCAGCGTCGCCGGGCTCTTTACCCTGATCTCTATTTTCACGCTGCAGGATAAGCGCGAGCCGAAAAAACCCGGCGCCGCCCCCTCCGCAGCCATTAACCCGGCGCAATAAGTCTCTGCCCGGCAGCCACGCCGGGCTTGAGTCGCCTGCGCGCGCGGCTTGTCAGAAGCGTGTCCCGCCCCTCTGCTCCGGGGCGTGTGGGATCCGCTTTGGCGGTGGGGGGCGTAAAAGACAGGTCGGGGGCGCTTTTTCACCATTAACCGCGACGGAGCTATACTCTTTTTCGCAAAGATCTGTAGAATTCCTGCCCTGACCATTCCAATAATTGAACACTTTTTAAGCTATGAGCAATGTCACGCATCAGCCGAAAATCGGCTTCGTCTCCCTGGGCTGCCCGAAACATCAAGAAAAAGATTGCGCCTATTAAATGAACAACTCAAGCTTTCTATTGAAATTGATAGAAAAAAGAGGCTGCATAGCCTCTTTTTTTTCCTCACTTCTCATCCTTTAGGGGGGAATGGATCTTTTCCATGGGAGTCTCTATCCCTGATTTGTCCATTTGGTCGATGAATAACCAGTTCACTTTCCTGATTGCGGGAGATTGAACGAGCCGCATCTATTGCTTCCTGTTGTGTACGATGGGTAGATGTTACCCGTTCATTACCCTCTCCACGTACAGCCCACTCACCATTGTGCGGTACAACATGTTGGTTCTTTCCCATGAGGTTTCCTGACAAGTGTTCGACACCATGTGGTGCCATATTAAATAATAAACACTATATATTGCGTTTCATTTGTGATGAGTCACATTTCCTGTTTTCAACAAAAATACAGAAACATCTTGCGGAGGCGCTGCCCTCCGTTGGTTAAATTAATGCAATTAATATCAGTATGTTAAGGAAATCCATAGCCATACAACCTTCCTAAAAACCTAAATGCAAAAACAATAAACCGCCTTTTGTGCTCAAATAATGAGCAAACATAAGAAAAAACGATCGATCGTTTTTATAGATCGATTTCGTTATATTGATAGATTACACAGATCAATGTAAGATCATGATTCCTTACCAGATTTCATTGCATCACAAGCTACGTACCAGCCATGGATGATTTAAGTGCTGGTAACGAACAAAGGAGGGTATAAAAATGAAATTTGAAAAATCACTTAAAATCATGGCGATACTAGCGTTTTCAGTTTCAGTAAGCGCAACAGCGTCTAACGCCACCGTATACGCACTTCCTGATGCAAAATCATTTGGCGTCGCCAGCGAAGACCAAAAAGGTTTGATGTTTCTAGGAATGGACAGGAATGCGGACCTAAAGGGTGTTTGTTTCGCCATGCTGAAACAGGCTGAGTCAAACATCCCTTATGCTGATGTCATCGCAACCACAAATAATAAATACTTCCGCATGCATGGCCTGCGTCCCAACATTCGTGACAATACCAAAGAGGTCGTATGCTCCTTTGGTTCCGATACATTCGACTACCTTGATAACCTGTCAAAATCCAGTATGAGTTTGGTCAGTATTCGCTTTAATGGTGAACAGCGTAATTTCAGTTTTAACACCAGCTCTTTCAGTAAGTTACTGACGCCCAGTGGAGCCAAAATCGCAGAACAAGCCGCTGATGATTATAAGCGAGGTATCCGCGCTCCTGTCTTTTACAACAAGGCTCCATCTTCAGTCACAGAAAATGAGGACAGGTATGCACTAAGTGACCAGAAACTTAATGAAATCTGGAACAAACTCCCCTCAGAAACCCGTAGAAAATTACTGCCATCGCAGCGGGAGTGGATTAAGCAAAAAGATACCTGCCGTAGGGACACAGAATGCCTTACCGACATGACCAACAAACGCATCAAGATACTCGAGGTGGCAAGATAATGGCTTCAGCAACTCTTATCAGGCTAAACAAAGACGAATGGCAAAAACTTCCAGCAGGCCATTTTTATAACGGAAAGTATCAGGTTGGTCCCTTTACCCTCACCTATGAATTTATCGTCAAATACATGGCCCTAATCCACAAAACGGAAATACCGGAATCCTGGCTTACCGATAACGGTACCAGTCTTGATGAACGCAGAGTTTTGTACATGGAAGCTAGCGATATTCTGACAAAAGATATCGTAAGAGAAATTCGAAAAACGGTGAAATCCCCTCAGGACCAATTACAGGTTTATCGCATAAATGATCAGATCATAACCCTCGAAATGATGGAAAAGTAGGATGCAAAAAACTCACAAACATTTGACCAAAATAGTTACAATTTCTCTGTCATTAGCGTTTGCAGTGCTTGTTGTTCATGGTGTCCTTACATCACCTCCGAACCATGACACAGAAGCTCCAGATGTTAAAGTAACGGTAACTCAAGTACCTCTAAAACCAGCAGAACCGGAAATGGTCAACGTTATTAATCGGATACATACTCCTGAAGAGGTTTACAGGCGTTTCCAGGACAACGAATTCAGGGCTACCAATCACTTCAGAACTTGCCGATTAATGGTCACAGGTAGGGTAAAGAACATTGGAACAGCCACCTTTACCAAAGATCCATTGGTCACTATAGCTATCCCTGGCTCAGACGAAGGGATGAAGTTTATCTTTGAGAACACCTCAAGTAACTGGAATGAAGTTGCGGCATTGGAAATTGATGACATTTTGACCATTTCGGGAATGGATACCCGGAAAGGCCAGTTTGGAGGCTTGTTTCTTTCAAATGCAGAAATAATGAACACTTTGCATTCTAGAAACAGTAGAGAGATGATGGTTGAACGTAATGGTTTCTACGACCGTATTTTATGTGAGAAGAGAGCAATCCAAGCAGATATAAGTGACTATAATTAAGATTGATCACTTGCCCTGTTTCATAGGGAAGGCTTAAAGCAGTAAGTCGTATTCAGAGGGCTTAAGTTATTGTAAAATAATTTAACAGACTGTTTGCATGGTTGAAAGGAAGTACAATCACATGAAAGATAAAGAAATTTTTATTTCTGTAGATATTGAATCATCGGGGCCAATTCCTGGAGAGTATAGCCTTCTATCAATTGGTGCCTGCTTGCTTTCCGACCCAAAGGAATCGTTTTATACAGAATTAAGGCCCGACAGCCAAAAGCATGATCCAGAAGCTGTAGCCATTACGGGTCTTGATCTAGCATCTCTTACCCTGTCTGGCTTACCACCGCTCGAAGCGATGGAGCAATTTAATTCATGGATCAATTCCGTGTCCAAACCAAAGCAACGAACCATTTTTGTTGGTTTTAATGCCCCATTTGATTGGTCGTTCATCAACTATTATTTCCATAAATATCTAGGTTTTAACCCATTTGGATTTACCGCAATTGATATAAAAGCATACTATATGGGACTTAATAAGTGCTCTTGGGAAGACACGAAATCATCCAAAATAGTTGAAAAACTACGTCCCCACCTTCGAAACAATCACAACGCATTAGAAGATGCTAAATTTCAGGCAGAACTATTTTCATTAATGCTTGTTACTGATTGATTTATTATAATATAAGTACTATATAATACCCTATCCTACCGACAGAAATATAATCATATAGCTATAGTTTACTAACCACCCAGAGTTTCAGGAACTATTAAAATATATGGGTCAAAGCATTATGTTGTGACCCATATATGTGCCGAGATAAAAATATTAATGACTACTGTTCTTCGCTACGTGTAATGAAACCACCATTTTCATGCCCATGAGAAAGTGCATAAATTCCCCATGGATAAGGGTTCTTATTGGTTTGCTCATACTGATAAACAATAAGCTCTGACATGTTTCTACTATCATATCGTCGCCCCAAATTCAATACTACACTGCTCTGTGCTGCCAGTATCAAGTGAATCGTCCTGATCCCCATATCTGAAAGCGATTTAATCTTCTCTGCAAACTGAATTGAAAGACGGCGTTGTTTTACCAATGACCAATGATTATCAAATGCAATGGTTTCCAGTGTCAAATGTTCAATGCCAAGTCCTTTAAAACACTCACCAACTTGTAGCATTTTTACTCTGTATGAACATGAAACAACAAGTACGATTTCGTCCAATTCTCCGGTACGAATTGTTTCACTAATGAAACTCTCGCCGTCGTCGATGTGCTTCTCTGAGATATGCTCCCAGCGTTCGTTCTCACGATCCCAATCAAACACACTCACATTACTTTTATCATCAAGCACATTACCTATAAAAAAGGTAAAAGGTACGGGTAAAAAACCACCGTAGCCAACCTGTATACTTTCAGCGCTGCCCTTGGCAAGGAGTTGGGCCAGATTATCCTTAGAGGGCAATATTTTTCTTATGAAAGTCAGTTCGGGCTCAAAGACATACCCATCTCTGAATTGCTGAGTTATATCAATATCAACTGGATAGATGGTACCTTTCAGTATGGAAGTAACCTTCTTATCCAACCCTGTTTCAGATGTCGTTCGTAGACCATTCCCTGCCACTAGGATAATACGCTTATGTGAGTTCTGTTTAAATGCTAAGTACTCATTTAAGACCATCAGTATACCACCCATGACAATAAGTATAATCGCAACAATGGGTACGATGTAATCACTGATGAAATTCCCGTCGTTTGTACCTACTGTGAGTGAACCCCAACTAAACTTGCCGGTAACAACAAAGTTGAGTACTTTCTGCCCTCCGAGGATGGTTCCCCCAACAGTCATCAATATAACAGCTGGCTTTTTTTGGCGTGTCAGATAATCCAATATCTTAGAAAATTGATGCTTCCAGTAACTGCTCATATGCATTTCTGCCATCCTAGTCCATCATTAGAAAAAGGAATTTTATTTTATCCACCAATAATTGGTGACTGGATAATACAGGTATAAAGCAGATTAATCTTCATAGTAGATACCTGCATCATCTTCATTCGGATGCGCCCCGCCACCTTCCCATTTTCCGGAAAATAGCCACTGTTCAAAATAAAACAGCCATAGTGATGCCCACGGGAGGATGGTGTCGGATAACTGGAGCTGAGGACGCCATTCAGCATACTTTTCTGGATGCCTCTGTTTTGGCAAAAAAAGACATAGTTGTGTTTTATTTGATTCCGAGTCAGTCGCGTATGTGTGGGGGATCCTCTTGCTCTTGGCCAGTTCTTTAAGATTTGGGGAAATAACATAGCAATCGGGAGTTTCTGGAGGAGCGTATTCAATCCGGACAAGATACGACCGACTGTACGGTCCTGGCGAAAGTTTTCCCTCCCAGACCAGTTTTTTATTATTTCCAGTTAAGTAGCAACGTGAGTTAGGGAAACGGGCGCGAAGCCCGTGATACTGTTCAGCAAGCGTAAGGCGCCGATTAGGCAAAAAGACATTCATGGTCAGTTAGTCCCCAAAAAATGTATTCTTTTTCACAGGGGCAGAAGAAAGAGCATTCCCACCGTAAAATGTATTCTCTGGGACTGTCCGTGCCATTGCAGGCACATTTGCTGCACCCGCGCTAAGCGCTCCTGTAAGGGCTAAAACACGCAAATCATTGCTATCACGTGCCGCGTTAACACCTCCAACCATAGCTTCACGAACTGCTTTGACAGGTCTTTCTCCGAAGTATTTACTAAGATTATCAAGAAGTTGATCTTCTCCAACAGATGATGCAATTTCTATAATGTTCTCAGTGATCGTTTTATGCCATAACTCAAAATTTTTTCTGAGTTTTTCTCCTTTTCTGGACTCTTCAACGTTCCATTTTTCAGCAAAGTTCTCTTCTGGCATGCTCGGATTAGGCACAAAATACAGACCGTAACTGTATCTGATGTAGTCAGGCATCAGCTCAAGGACATCCAGCAGTACATCAAAGTCAGTGGAATAGCTCCTGCCTTCATCACAAATTTTGCTATAGGCATGCCCCGCGAGCGTAGTAATGATGGCGGAGATGGGTTTTAAATCAATCCGCTCTTTCCCACCTTCAGCAGCCCATACATCCCGATGCCGTTTGAAAATTTGCACGATTCGGTTCAGAAGTTTCTTACGGGTATGATCGGGTAATGGCCTGACTGCCGCTGATTTGATGAAGCTTTCAGACGCAACCTCAAGCCTTACAAATATCGGTAATTTCTCTGTAATGTTATCAAACCATGTCGCATAACCTGCAGGGTTTGATTCCTTCCAATCCTGGAGACGCGAATCAGGAACCAAGAGAGGATGGTTGTGCTCTGAAGAGTTATAACCCAAGTCAATTCCAGGTGTGATGTCCAGATGGTATTCGCCAGCGTACATAATGCGGTGCCCTCTTGGCAAAGGGGTAAGCATTTCGCTATAGGTACCATGACTTGCAAGTCGTGCACGCACGGCTTCAAGAACTTCAGCCCAACCGGATGCAACACTTGCGTTTGGCAGATAACAAAGCAGATCTACGTCATACTGTTCGCTTCCTTTAGGCTTAACAGTAGTGTTTAATCTAACACTCCCTTGAGAATAAATCTCCGCTCCAACGAGGATAGGATCGTCTCCCCCAGCAAGATAAGCCCCCACCGATTCATAGGCCCTCTTGATTAAGCTGTACTGTGTTTCTGATAAGTCTAGGCTTCCTACTATGCAATCCAGGAAATCACCTACATACTGCTTTTGCTCTGTACTCAAAGCTAGAACTGATACTGAATTGCTCATGAATTTGCCCTCACATCAGAATCAATATCATGTACATGAAAGCCTAAAAACACCTACATATTGTGTTTTTTTGCCTATATGATGGATATCATAGTTGTGAAAATTAACAGATCAAGGGTTGATTTTTACAACTATGTGTGCGAGGGAATCTGTGTTTGGCTGCGGACCTTGATTGGTATGGCTGAGTGATATGTCAATATGTAATTAAATTTTTTATTTATGTATAAAAAGTCAGCGTGGAGTATAGTGGCCAACTGGATTGGCCCCTATATTTCCATACACTTTTTATCACTTAACTGATCTCTTCCCTGAAAACAGTTCCAGGCTAAACTGAAGTCTCCGGTCTTTCTTCCATCTCACAGAGAGGCACATCGCCATGCAAAAGACCCGCTATACC
>ERZ857984.231-NODE-231-length-76695-cov-5.532372_pt1 | contig 76695 bp, 67 predicted proteins | sample MGYA00519914_ERZ857984 | MGnify/ENA primary metagenome ERZ857984 (study PRJEB31778, sample SAMEA3449417) | human gut metagenome | biome: human gut; feature: human-associated habitat; material: faeces | place: United Kingdom | collected 2010/2012 ...
CTATGCCGTGCTATTTGGCCCCTAAAACCTTGTGTGTCCTTGTCAACTGATGGTATCATTATAGCATACACATGTCCGCCATGCTACTACTAATTATTCTTCGTTTCCCCAGCCGAAGCCCGGTGCGGTGCTCCAGCCGCTGCTGCTGCCGTTGTCAGGCGTGGGCAGCACGGGCGAAGGCGTGCGCGGGGGCAGGGAGGGGTTGGGCTTTTGCTCAACGGCAGCCTTGACCTCGTCCGCATTATGGAACACAAACTCGTTCAGCTTAACGCTCATTGCGCCCATATCGCAGAAGAACACAAAGTGCTTTTCCCATTTGCCGTTCTGGTAAAGCCCTTCAATGGGAAGCCTGTAATACATAAGCCCGCGCTGGCCGGTGGAAAGCAGCTTCGCCGCAGCGTCTATTATTTCATCGTTGGTCATGCTGGTTTCGACCAGCGGCAGCAGCTTATAAAGCAGCTCGTATTGCTTGGTAACGCTGAACTTGCGGAACTTGGCAAATATCATGTTCAGCACCTTAAACTGCCGTCCTGTGCGCACAAATTCGCTGTCCAGCTTCCTTATGCGGGCGTAGCCCAGCGCCTGCTTGCCGTTGAGGTGCACGGGGCCGGGGTCTGCAAATATGAATCCATCCCAAAGGTATTCAACGCCAAGCTGCTTGTTGAGACCGGCTATGCAGTCGTTTGCGGCGCTTATCTCCTCCGCCGTCATTTCAACGGTAACGCCGTCTATCGCGTCCACAACGTCCACGAACGAATGAAGATCCACCATAACATAGTCGTTCAGCTTCAGATGGAAGTTATGCTCTATGGTTTCGTAAAGCAGTTCAACCCCGCCGAGCGCAACGGTGGAATTGAGTTTCCTGTACCCGTGCCCGGGTACGTCCACCAGCATGTCGCGCATGAGGGTGGTCAGCTTCAAGCGGTTGTTCACGGTGTCCACCGTGGCTATCATCATTGTGTCCGCGTTGTAGCGGCCCTTTGTGGCGCGCCTGTCCGCGCCTATGAGCAAAACGTTCACGTAGCGGTCGTCGTTGTTATCCGCATCGAACTGGGCAAGCTGCTCCGCCGTGAGCGGCGTCTGCTCGTAATATTCGCTCAGCGGGGCGGGAGTTGGCGCGGGAGTGGCCTCCGGCTCCGGCGTGGGGGTAGCTACAGGCGTGCGGGTAGGCGTAGGGGTCATGTGCGGGGCTTCGTCCGTGGGCTCGGGCGTGGGCAGGCTGCTTTCAACAGGCTCCGGCGTAAGGCTGCCGGGGCGGGAGATGCGGTTGAGCAGGTTAAGCCCGAGCGCTGCCACGGTAAGCCCCAGCACGGCTATTACGGCAAGCAGTATTATAAGCACCTTTACGCCGGGATGTATGCGCTTTTTGTCCTTTTTTGCATCGTTCATATATGTTCACGCTTCTTTCGCAGTTTTTTAACGCAAGAATTGTACCACAAGGCCGCATGGGGCTTCAAGCGGTCTTGCCAAGGGAATGGCTTTGTTGTAAAATTGTTCACATATAAGATGGGGAGGGTTTGGCCTTGTATTCTAATTTTGCGCGGGTATATGATTCGCTGATGGAATCGGTTGACCGCAAAGCGTGGCTTGAATACATAATAAGCCTGTTCGGCGATGCAAAGATAGAGCGCGTTGCGGACTGCGCCTGCGGCACGGGTGCCGTCAGCATTCCGCTTGCAAAGCGGGGATATAAGGTGACAGGACTTGACGCATCGGAAGAAATGCTGCGCATTGCGGCGGAAAACGCCCGCGCGGAGCGGGTGAACGTTCCGTTTGTTTGCCAGGATATGCGCCGCCTTGCGCTGCACAGGCCGGCGGACGCGGTGCTTGCCGTGTGCGACGGGGTGAATTACCTTACGCTAAAGGGCGCGGAGGGCTTTTTTGCCAATGCGTATGCCGCGCTGAGGGAAGGCGGAATGCTGCTGTTTGACATATCGTCGCGCTATAAGCTTTCAACCATTTTGGGCAACAATACCTTTGCGGAGGATGAAAGCGCGGCGGCGTACATATGGAAAAACGCATATGACGAGCAGACCAAGCAGATACAGATGGAGCTGACACTGTTTGAAAAGCAGGCGGACGGCCGCTATGTGCGCTTTAATGAATCCCAAATACAGCGGGCGCATTCCCAAAGGGAGATGGAAGGCGCGCTGAAGCGGGCGGGGTTTGAAAGAATAGAAGCGTTTGACGCATTCACGTTCGATGCGCCGAATGAAAAAAGCGAAAGGATACAGTTCAGGGCGATAAAGCCCAACGACTGATTTTTATATAAAGGAGAAGAATTATTATGAGCGATAAAATATTAAGGGGCGTAATGTTCGATAAATCGGTAAGGTTCACGGCCATATCCGCAAAGGAAATGGTTGAGGCGGCGCGCAATACGCATAACCTCAGCCGCGTTTGCACGGCGGCCTTGGGCCGGGCGCTGATAATGACCAGCATGATGGGCACAGACCTTAAAAACGACGATGAAAAGGTGACTACCGTAATAAAAGGCGGCGGCGAGGCGGGCAACATAGTTTGCACGGCGTACCGTTCCGGCAGGGTGAAGGGATATATAGAAAACCCGTCCGTGGAGCTGCCCCCCGCGCCAAACGGAAAGCTGGACGTGGCGCTGGCGGTGGGCTGGTTCGGCGAGCTTACCGTTATACGCGACCTTTCCATGAAGGAGCCTTACGTTGGCCGCAGCGAGATGATATCCGGCGAAATTGCCGAGGATTTTGCAAATTACTTCACCCGTTCCGAGCAGACGCCTTCGCTTGTTTACCTTGGGGTAAGAGTGGATATAGAAACGCTGAAGGTGCTTAGCGCCGGCGGCATGCTTATACAGGCCATGCCAAACTGCCCGGAGGAGGCCATAGCCGCGCTTGAGGCCAAGGCGGACGATATTGCAAAGCTTGCATCGCGGCTTGAAAAGGGCGAGGAACTGAGGGACATACTTATAAATATGTTTGAAGGCTGCACGCTTGAAATACTTGGCAGCGCGCAGCCGGAATACAGATGCGACTGCTCGCGCGAGCGGCTGGAGGCGGTGCTGATGTCCCTTGGCAAAGAGGAACTGACGGATATGATAGAAAAAGAGGGGCAGGCGGAGCTGACCTGCCGCTTCTGCAACAAGGTGTATCATTTCACCAAGGAGCAGCTGGAGGCTATACTGAAAGAGGGGGCCGGAAATTCGGATGAACGGAGCGATACGGAATAACAGCACGGGGCGCGTGCTCTCGTTTGAACAGAAGGGGGACTTCTTTTACAAAAGAGGGAACGACAAGCTGGACAAAAACGACCTTATAGAGGCGCTGTGCAGCTACCGCAGGGCCATGGAGCAGGAGCCGGAGGATCAATACAGCTGCATAGCGGTTGCGGAAGTATTGAGCGAGATGGAGCGTTACGACGATTCAAACAGGGTGCTGCTGCCGCTGCTTTCGCGCGAGGATGTTGAGCCGGAAGCCATATTCGGCATTGGGTGCAACCTGGCTGCGCTTAACGAAACGGACAGCGCGAAGAAAATGCTGGAACGCTACCTTCAGGCGGAGCCTGAAGGGGAATATATTTACGATGCGTACGATTTGCTGGATGCTATTGACGACGCGGAATACAGGCCCGGGGACTTTGGCGAGCTTGCGCCCGTGCTGAAGGAGGACATGGCGCTGGACGCGGCGGAGGAAGGCAGGAAGGCGCTGGAGCGGGAGAACTTTCCCGCGGCGAGGGAGGCGCTTGAACGGGCGCTGAAGCTGAACCCGGGGCTGAACTATGCGCGGAACAATCTGAGCCTTTTGCATTTTTGCAAAAAGGATTACGAGAGGGCGCTTAGCGAAGCGGACACAGTGCTCAATGCCGACCCTAACGACACGCAGGCGCTTTGCAACAAGGCCATGGTATACTGCGCCATGCGGGACGGGGCGAACGCAAACGCCGCGGCGGACGCGCTCTGCCGCACGAATACGGAAAGAACGGACGAGCTGTGCAGAATAAGCCTTGTGCTGATGGAGCTTGGGCGGTTTGCGGACGCATATAAGATTGCGGAGCGGCTGCTGAAAAAAACGCCGTATGATGAGGACGCGCTGCATCGCTACGCAATATGCGCATATGAGCTGAAACGCTATGACAAGGCATATAATGCATACGACAAGCTTTGCCGCATAGACCCAACGGACACCATAGCCAAATATTACAAAAAGCTTTGCTACAACGCGCAGAAGGGGCAGCTGCCCCGCGGGAACATACGCCGCTTTGCCGCAAATTATCAGGTGCCGTTCGATGAAACGGTGCGGCGCATAAACCGCATAAACGAACTGATGAAGCTCAGCGCCGCCGAGCTGCATAGTCAATGGCAGAATTCAAACGAGCTGGAGCTTTTGATACGCTGGGGCTTTACCCTGCCGGATATTGCCATAAGGCGGGCGCTGCTTACGGCGGCAGCCGCGTTCGGGGACAAGCGCAGCGAAGGGCTGCTGAGGGATTTTCTGCTGATGCGGGAGCAGGACGACGAACTCAAGCGCAATGCAATAGCCGCGCTTGCGGCGATGGGCGCAAAGCAGCCGTATTATCTTTATATAATGGGTCACCTGGTTGAAAGCCGGGCGGAGCTGAGAATAAACGCGGCGAACGCGGCATACAGAAACGCGCTCACGATGTGCCTTGCCAATATGTATGAACATTGCAGCGAGCGGGAGGCAAAGGCTGCCGTTTCGCTTTGGGACAGATACGTTGGCGCGCAGGAGCGGCTGCCGCGCATAAGCCGCGCGCAGGAGGTTGCGCTTGCGGCGGCGATAGAATACACCGCCCGCACGGAATGCGGCGGCAAGCCCTCGCGTGCGGATATATGCAACGCATACGGCGTATCCACGCTGCGGCTGGACAACGCGCTGAAAAAACTATTGCCAATTACGGCGCAGGAGGAAAAATGATATTTCAGGCAACATGCAAACTGGGCGTAGAGGCGCTGGTGGCAACGGAATTGAGAAAGCTGGGGATAGAACCGGTGAGCGTGGACTCGGCTAAAATTCGCTTTGAAGGGGACTATCTCACAATGGCGCGGGCGTGCCTGTGGCTTAGGACGGCGGAAAGGGTGCTGCTTGAGGTGGGCCGGTTTGAGGCGCATACCTTTACAGACCTTTTTGAAGGGGTGAAGGCGCTTGATTGGAAGCAGTATCTTGCCAAGGATGCGTTTATACACGTTGTTGGCAAAAGCGCGAAGAGCGACCTGTTTTCCGTTAAGGATTGCCAGAGCATAACCAAAAAAGCCATTGTGGAAAACCTGAAGGCAGCGTACCATACAACGCTGCTGCCGGAAACGGGCGCGGAGATATTGGTTGAAGTAGGCATGTTCAAAAACGAAGCCACGCTTTGCCTTGACCCCTGCGGCGCGGGGCTTTCACGCAGGGGATACAGAACATATAACGTTGCCGCCCCGCTGAGCGAAACGCTTGGCGCGGCGATAGTTACGCTAACGCGGTACAAGGGCGACTATCCGTTTATAGACCCCATGTGCGGCAGCGGCACAATGCCCATCGAGGCGGCGATGATAGTCCGCAACCAGGCTCCCGGGTTAAACCGCAGCTTTGCGGCGGAGAATTGGCCCTTCCTTGACAAAAAATACTTTATGCAGGCCCGAAAGGAAGCCATTAATTCCATACGGGACATAAAGCTGAATATACTGGGCAGCGATATTGACGAACGCAGCATAGCCATATGCAAAAAGCATGCGCAGAAGGCGGGCGTTATGCTGAGCTGGGCGGTGAAGCCGCTAAAGGAACTGAAGGTAACTGAGGAGCGCGGCGTTATAGTATGCAACCCGCCGTACGGCGAGCGTATGCTGAAAAAAGGCGAGGCGGAGGGCATAATACGCGAAATGAGCGCAGTTTTTGCTCCGCTTAAGGGCTGGAGCAAGTCCATAATAACGCCGGACCAGAATTTTGAACAGCTTTACGGCGAAAAGGCGAACAAGCGCCGCAAGCTTTCAAACGGGGGAATGCCCTGCACGCTTTATCAATACTTTGCGGAGCGGGCGAATAAGGACGAACAATATTAAGGAGGCCGTTATGGCATATAAATATTACAACCAAAATGATTACCCCGAAATACCCTACGGCGACGGCTCGATAGAAACAAGCGGCTGCGGTCTGTGCTCCTGCTGCATGGTGGTGGAGAACATGACGGGGCATGCGTTCACGCCTGCGGAAGCGGCAAAGCTTGCCTATGAATGCGGCGCGTGCGACGAAACCGGCACGGAAATATCCATACTTGCGCCGGCGGTATGCAAAAGGTTCGGCCTGACATATGAGCTGACCTGCGACCACGGCAAGATGCTGCAATTTTTGCAGCAGGGTGAGGGTATGGCCATTGCCAACTCCGGCGGCGACAGGGAAGGCTGGACGGGCGTATTCACCCACGGCGGGCATTTTATAGTGCTTGTGTCCGCAAAGGGGCGCGAAATATGCGTTATGGACCCCAGCATGAAGCCCGGCAAATTCGATGAAGCTGGCCGCGCGGGCAAGGTGCGCGTGGAAGGCAACATGGCGTATGTGGACATTGCGGTGCTGGCAAAGGATTGCGACAACCGCTACCCAAGCTATTGCCTGTTCAGAAAGGCGTAAATAAGAAAAATAAAAAGGGATGCGCAGTGCATCCCTTTTTGTATGCTTTGATTTATAGCGTTTGCCCGGCCATGAGGGAGGCCACGGCGATGGAGAAAAACTTTTCCTCTGCGCTGGAGCCGCGGCTGGTGAGCACTATGGGCACCTTTGCGCCCATTATAACGCCGCCCATTTCGGCCTTGGCGGTCACAATAAGGCACTTGCCCAGTATGTTGCCTGCGTCTATATCAGGCAGTATCAGCGCGTCAAAATCGCCGCAGTATTCGCAATCCACGCCCTTGTGGTGCGCAATGGCCTTATCCATTGCCACGTCATAGGAAAGCGGGCCTTCCACTATGCAGTGCTGTATAAGCCCTTCGCGGTTCATGCGCTTGAGCTCCGCCGCTTCAACCGTTGCGCGCATTTTGGGATTGACCTTTTCTATTGCGGCAAGCACAGCCACGCGGGGCATTTTGTAGCCCATTTTGCGCATGGCCTCGACCGCGTTTTCAACTATGCCCACCTTTTCTTCAAGCGTGGGATACATTACCATTCCGCCGTCCGTGGCAACGAGCAGCTTATGATAATTTGGCACGTTGGAAAAGAACACAACGTGGCTCATAAGCTTGCCTGTGCGCAGGTCGTTAGCCTTGGCAACAACGGGGTGCAGCATATCCCGCGTTTCTATAAGTCCCTTCATCAGCACGTTTGCGCTGCCGTCCTTAACAAGGTCAACGGCGGTCTGCGCTTCGGTGTTCTCCGGGCTGTCTATAATGTTGTAGTCCGAAGGGTTGCGGTCAAAGGAACGCAAAATGTCCTTTATCTTCTCCCCGTGGCCTACAAATATGGGAATTGCAATGTCCTGCTGTTCGGCCCTAAGTGCGGCCTCAACGACCGGCGCATCGTGCGCGCCCGCTATGGCAACGGTACGCTCGATTTCCCTTTGCTTTACCGCGGCCACCACTTCGTCAAAATTTTTGTACATCCTTACTCCATGTTATATCCCGCATCATATGCGGCAAGATTCATTTCCACGGCCTTCGGCGGCACCATTGCGCCGACAAGCGCTTTCCAGTCCACCCCGTCAAGCCCCATTGCTTTGACCAGCGCACCCAGAAGCACAATGTTCTGCGCCTTTATGCTGCCCAGTTTTTCCGCCGTTTCCGCCGCGCGTATGACAATAACGTTATCCACGCGCTGCTTCAGAGTTTCGATAGCGTCATGCGGGTAGCTTTGCTCTCCGCTCAGCACGGGCATAGGATAAATCTCGCGTTCGTCGGTTATGAGCATTCCGCCTTTTTTCAGGTACGGCAGCGCGCGCAGCGCTTCCGATTTTTCAAAGCTTATAACCATGTCCGCTTCCGCAAGGCCTATGTTCGGCGCGTACACATCGTCCCCGTATTTTATCTGGGTGGATACGCTGCCGCCGCGCTGGCTCATGCCGTGTATCTCACTCATTTTAACCTGATAGCCCATCCTGGTCAAGCCGACCGTGAGAATTTTGGAAATAAGTATCGTTCCCTGTCCGCCTACGCCAACAAGAAGAATGCTCTTTGTCATTATTCCCCTCTCCTTTCTATCGCGCCGAAGCGGCACATATGCGCACAAAGGCCGCAGCCCGTGCAGCTTGCCGGGTCGAATATCCTTGCCTTGCCGCCCTCAAAAGCTATTGCGGGGCAGGCTATTTTCATGCATTGTTTGCAGCCGCGGCACTTTTGGGCGTCTATCACGCAATGCTTGTTTGCGTTCGCCTTCTGCACCTCTTTTATAAGCGCGCACGGGCGCTTTGTTATTATTACGAACGGGCCCTTTACGTTGAGCGCCGCGTCTATCGCCGCATGCACGGCCTCTATATCCAGCGGATCGACAACGCGCACATGGTCGGGGTTTATGCCGGTGGCGCGGGCAAGCCGCTCTATATCAAGCATGGGGCTGGGTTCGCCCATAAGGTTTTTCGCCGTGCCGGGGTTATCCTGATGCCCCGTCATGGCGGTTATTGAATTATCCAGCACGCAGGCTATAACGTTCGCATCGGCGGCGACAACGTCCATAAGGCTGGTCATGCCGCTGTGGAAAAACGTGGAATCGCCCACGCAGCCGAGGGGCTTGCGCGTATCCCCCTGCATTTCAAGCGCCTTTGCAAGGCCGATTATGCTGCTTATGCCCGCGCCCATGCATATGGTTGCATCGAGTGCGTTGAGCGGGGCGTTTATGCCAAGGGTATAGCAGCCTATGTCTCCTATGGGCACTATTGATTTATTAAGATATTTTGTCAGCGCATAGAAGAAGCCGCGGTGCGGGCAGCCTGCGCAGAGCGTGGGCGGGCGCGCGGGAATATCGGCAACGGGTTCGTAGCCTTCCTGCGCGGTGCCGGGGAGCAATGCGTCGCGTATTATGCGGGCGTTAAGTTCTCCGCAGATAGGTATTCTCGCCTTGCCTATGGCGTTTATGAAGCCCAGCGCGTGCACTGCATCCTCAAGATAGGGGTCATTTTCCTCTATAACATAAAGCGTGGCATATTTTTTTGCAAAGTCCGCAATCAGCTTATGCGGCAGGGGATAGGTCAGGCCAAGCTTGAGATAGTCCGCCGTGTTGCCGAAAACCTCCTTGGCGTGCTGATAGGCTATGCCGCTGGTTATTATGCCTATGCGGCTGCCGTTGTCCTCCACGCGGTTGAACGGGCAGTCGTTTGAATATTCCTCCAGCTTTTTCAGCATTTCTTCGCGGTATATGTGCCTCACGCGGCTGTGCGCGGGCAGCATGGCGTTCTTCTTGGGGTCGCGCACGTATTTCTTTACGGGCACGTTCTTGCGCTCCTCCAGCGCCACAAGGCTCTTTGAATGGCATACGCGGGTGGTCATGCGCAGCATTACAAGCGTATCGAACCGCTCCGATATATCAAACGCGGCCTTGGCATAGTCCCGGCACTCCGCCGAGTCCGAAGGCTCAAGCATGGCTATTTTGGCATGGGGAGCATACAGGCGGTTATCCTGCTCGTTCTGGCTGCTGTGGCAGCCCGGATCATCCGCCGAAACGAACACGAATCCGCCGTTTACGCCGCTGTAAGCGAGCGTGAATATGGGGTCCGCCGCAACGTTCATGCCAACGTGCTTCATGGCCGCGAACGCCCTTGCTCCGCCTATGGACGCGCCGCCGGCGATCTCCACGGCGGTCTTTTCGTTGCAGGCCCATTGGCAGTATATTTCATCCTTATATTTTTCGCCAATGTTTTCAAGTATCTCCGTGCTGGGCGTTCCCGGGTACGCCGCGGCAACATGGCAGCCGGCCTCGTACACGCCCCTTGCTACGGCCTCGTTGCCGCTTAGCATTTCCATATGCATGTCTGCTTCCCTCCTCAATAGATATCGGCTGTTAATTATTATGCGCATAAATGCAGATAATTTCCGTGTAACAATCATATCATTGCCGGGCTGTGCCACGCAATCAAATGAGCCATTATATATTATCTATTATTTTTTACGGATAGGTGGTATAATAGCATAAAAATACAGTTAAAGTGCATAAACGGAGGCAAAACATGAAACGCATCACGCTTATACTGGACGGCTCGGCAGACAGGCCAAACGCCGCCCTTATGAATAAAACCCCGCTTGCGGCGGCGAACACACCAAACCTGGACGCGCTGGCGCAGAAGGCCACGAAGCTGCTTCGCGTAAAGACCATACCTGACGGGCTTGAAGTTGGCAGCGCAGTGGCGAACATGGGCCTGCTTGGGCTTGATCCGCACATGTACCGCGGGCGCGCGGCGCTGGAGGCTGCGGGCAGCGGCATACCGCTTGACCCGAACAATCTTTATATCCGCACAAACCTTGCAACCCTTACAGGCGACAGCTACGATACGGCGGTGCTGAGCGATTACAGCGCAGGAGAACTGCCAACCGATAAGGCCGCGCCCATAGTGGAGCTTTTGCGGGAGAAGGTATTCAACTCTCCCGAATATGTGCTGCATCATCCGGAATCCTTCCGCTGCATACTGGAAGTGAAGGGCGGGGCGAAGCTATACCCCATGCAGCTTGCCCCGGCGCACGACATAATTGGCCGCAGAGCGGCGGACTTCAGCGGCGGCGAAAAGGAAAGGCCGTTTATGGAGCTTCAGCGCAGGGCGTTTGAGGTGCTGAAAAACACGGGCACAAAGTGCAACGCAATATGGTTCTGGGGCGACAGCCTTGCACCCGAATTTCCCAAAGCAGAGGCGGGCCGCTGCGCGCTGGGCGAAACCATACTTATGCGCGGCATAACAGCCGCGGCAAACATACCCATGTTCCCCACGGAGGAAGCGGGCAGAAGCTTTGAAGCGTTCCTTACGGAGAAGGCGGACAAGGCGATAGCCGCGCTGAACGGCGGCTACGAGCGCGCGTATGTGCATATTCAGGCCACGGACGACCTGAGCCACGACCGCAACCCGCTGGGCAAGCGCGCCGCGATAGAGGCTGCTGACGCGCTGGTGGTGCGCCGCCTTATGAACGAGGTGGAGGGCGATTTCCGCCTGCTTGTGCTGAGCGACCATTTCACCTATTCGGACACCGGTTCCCACGGCGGCGACCCCGTGCCTTGCCTGTATTTCGATTCCACCTGCCCGGGCAACAACCCCTCCGCCCGCTTTACCGAAGCCCTGTGCGATGAACGCTATGAGCTCACCACGGCTAAGGGAACGGTGGAGATGATGGAGAAAAAGTAAGAATATCAGCTGCTTTTATTGACATACCATGCAAAACGTGATATTTTAATATCAAAAGATGATTTGCACGGGAGAGCGGAGGATGATAAATTACAGGGGAATACAGCTTTTTAATATACTGTTTGGTATAGTGATTGTGGACACCGTGGCGCTTGCAATTACTTTGCAAAGCGACCTGTATATTTGGCCGCTCATTATACTCATAGCAGCGGTAATTGCGGCCGTGGTGGTGGAATTTCATATGCTTCGCTGTCCTAAATGCCATTCACACAGGGCGATGAATGCATTTGGATTCGGTCGATTTGTTCCCGGATTCGTGTTCTATTGTCCCGTATGCGGGGAACGGCTTGAGATAGTCGAACCGGACGATCCAAGGTTGAAGAAGTAAACAGATATATAAAGGAGCGGGATATGATAAACTATAAATGGTTGCGCATTATAAACTACTTGTATATCGTGGTGGCAATAGCGGTAATAGGCCTTAGCTTTGCAATACCGCCCAGGGCATCGGCGCTAAGACGCGCATTGCCGGCTATTGTTGCTATACTGTCAATAGATGTTCTGCGTTTATTGCCGGCGATAATTATTCGTTGTCCTAAGTGTCGTTCGCATAAGGTAACAGCACCGTTTCCGATGGGACAACTTAAACCGGGAAAGATTATTTATTGCCCCATGTGCGGAGAACTCATTGAGATAGTCGAACCGGACGATCCAAGGTTGAAGAAGTAAAGCGCGATAAACGGCAAATTATTGACAGCGCGGCAAATCGCGGCTATACTGTAAATAGGGAAAGTATGAAGTTGTCTTTATCCGCGTAGTTTATACGCGGGTGCAGCATAATATGAAGAGGAGGTGTTAGCATGGCTACTTCGTCTATCACGAAAGAATTTCGCGTGAAAGACCCTGCCGCTTTTGAGCGACTGAAAACGGAACTTGAAAGCAAGCCCGCACGGAAACAGGCGGTTGATTCCCCTTCTCTTAAAAAGGGTAAAGAAAAATTAGCCACCTTTGTATTTCATTAAGTGATTTGGCAGAGAGAGCATCGGAAACGGGCAGCGAAAGCCGCCTGTATGATGCTCTCGATCATTTTAGATGCTGTAAAGATAACGACATAGAGACATTCCTTAGAAAAAACGCATTTGAGTTTATAAACCGCGGCTGGTGTTCGGTATATCTTATCGTTGACGAGGCGGCGTTTGACGCGGGGGAGATAAAAATAGATGCGTACTTCACCCTTTCCCATAAATCACTGATTCCGGAAAACGTATCAAAGTCAAAAATAAAATCCGCCAGCGGGGACAAGGATTCAAAATCCCTCCATTTTGTTTTGATAGGCCAGCTGGGCAAATACATTGAAAAACTGCCTGACGGAACGGAACTTAGGGCTGGAATAGCATCTGGCGAAATACTTGACTATGCCTTTGAGGTAATACGCGCGTCCAACAGCCTTATACCGTGCCGCTGTGCGCTGGTTGAATGCAGCGAAGAACCGAAGGTTCAGAAGGCATACACGGACTATGAATTTAAGTTCTTTCAATACGACCGCGACGGCGGACATTATCAGTTCTATAAAAGAATATAAGAGCCTATCCGCTATGGATAAGCTCCTTATTTCTATTCACCATTCTACCCACACATGTGACCGGAACGGGCGGGTTAATGCATGGTTTTGTGCAGCAGCGCCGCGCCCACAAGGCCCGCATCGTTGCCTAAGGTGGCCTTGACTATGCTTGCGAAGTTGTCGTAAAAGCTCATCTGCTTAACGTATTCGCGCACGGGCTTGAGCAGAAACTCGCCTGCGCCGCTAACGCCGCCGCCTATGGCGATGCGCTCTGGGTCGATTATATTTATGAGCGATGCTATGCCGCAGCCAAGCGCGTGGGCATATTCGGTGAATATGGCTTTTGCCGCGGGGTCACCCGCGCGGGCGCAGTCTATAACAAGCTTTGCGTTTATGTTAGCGGGGTCGCCGTGGCTTAGGGCGGCTATCATGCCGTTTGGCGCGGAGGAGAGGGAACGCACGCCTTCGCGTATGAGCGCGGTTGCGGAGCAGCAGCTTTCAAAGCAGCCCCTCACGCCGCAGGAGCATTTTTCGCCCGCGGCCATGTTCATTATGAAATGCCCCAGCTCCACGCCGTTGCCCATGCCGCCGGTGAAAAGCGAACCGTTCAGTATTATTCCGCCGCCAACGCCTGTGCCCAGCGTTATAAGCACGCTGTTTGCGTAACCTTTAAGCGAACCGCGCATATATTCCGCCCATGCCGCCGCATCCGCATCGTTTGCCATAAGCACGCGCACGCGGCTGTTAAGCTTGCGCTCTATCAATTCCGGCAAGGGATGGTTCTTAAAGCCGAGATTGTAGGCATTGAGCACGGTACGCTTATCGCGGCTGATGCTGCCGGGGACGGCAATACCCACGACGTTCAAAAGGGAAAGCTTATCCTCCGCGGCTTCGGGTATTGCATCGGCAAGGGCTTCTATCATTTGGGCTATTATGCCGCTTGCCTTGTCCGGCTCGTTCTTAGGATAGGGCGTTTGCAGGCGCATAAGCTCCTTTTCGCCCGAAAACAGCGCGCCCGCAATATGCGACCCGCCAACGTCAAAACCAATATCGTATCCTGCTTTGTTCATCTTTTTTTACCCTCAAATATGCTTTCCATGCGTTTTGCAAAATGGCCCGAAGTGTCGTACCCAAGCTTTTTGAGCAGGAAGTTCCTTGCCGCCACCTCTACAACAACGGCAATGTTCCTGCCCGGGCTTACGGGAAGGACGGTGGTGGGTATATCAACGCCCAGCAGCTCCGTCCGCTTTTCCCGCGCGCCTATGCGCTCGTACTGCGCAGTGGGATCAAACATCTCAAGATCCATTATAAAATCAATGCTCTTTTCGTTTACCGCCGAGCCTACGCCGAAAAGATATCTCACGTCCACAATGCCTATGCCGCGAACCTCTATAAGGTACTTTGTGGCCTCGGGCGCTGTACCAACTATGCGCCCGCTTGCAACGCGGGTTATGCGCACAACGTCGTCCGCAACAAGCCTGTGCCCCTGCTTTATCATCTCAAGCGCGGTTTCGCTTTTACCAAGGCCGCTTTCGCCCCGCATCAGTATGCCAACGCCGAAAACGTCCATCAGCACGCCGTGTGTAAGCATGCTGGGCGCAAGCTTGCGGGAAAGATAATTGCTTATCCTGTGGCCTATGTCGTCCGTTTTCTGGTGCGAAAGGAAAACGGGCAGGGAGTGTTCCCGCGCGCTTTCGATAAGCTCCTTAGGCGGCATGTTGCCGCGGGCGCAGACTATGCACGGCACGCCGTAGGACATGAACTTTTCCATCCTTGCGCGTACCTCCGCGCCGCTGAGTCCATAGAGATAGTACATTTCGCTCATGCCTATTATCTGCACGCGGCGGCTTGAAAAATGGTCATAATACCCCGTGAACTGCAGGCCCGGGCGGCCTATTTCGGCGCTGGTGAACGTTACCGTGCCGCCGCTGCCTGTTAATGGTTCAAGCTCCAGCTCCTCGCTCAGCTTGTCCACCGCAAGAGTTATGCTTTCGGCCATTGCTTTTATTTCATTCCCTTCAGGATAATGTTGTCTATGAACCATGCGGCTGCCATATCCTCGCACCTAGGGAGGACTACGTTTGCCGCGCTGAGTATTTGCGGATGCGCATCGGCCACGGCCGCGCCTATGCCGGCGTACTGTATCATTTCAAGATCCAATAGATTATCGCCCACGGCGGCCGTCTCCCCGCGCTCTATGCCAAGATAGTTGGCAACCCATTCAAGCGCGCTGCCCTTGTGCGCGTTTTCCGCATTGAACTCAACGAAGCCGGGCACGGAGCCGGAAACCTTCAGTTTGCCTTCGTAGCGTTTGCCCAGCATTGTTATAAGCTCCTCCGCGCGCTGCGGTTCGGTTATATATAGTACCTTTGGCACGTTGTGCCATGTTTTTTCGCCAACCTCGGCGTCTACCGTGCGCGGCAGGCCGAGCCTTTGGCTGTATGCGTCAACATACGGGTTTTCCTCGGCAAAAACTATGCCGTCGCCCTGATATATGTGCGCATGCACGTTAAGCTCCTTTGCAAGGGCGAGAAGCTCCTTTACCATCCTTGGGTCAAGCTCGGTTGTATAAAGGGCCTTGCCCGTAACGGTATCGTTTATTACCGCGCCGCCGTAGTTTATTATCGGCCCCTGCACGCCCATGGCCTGCCATATATAGGACGAGCCGTGGAAGCCGCGGCCCGTGGCAACGGTTACGAATATCCCCGCGTCCTGCGCGCGCTTTACGGCGTCCAGATTGGCTTGCGGCACGGTGCGCGGTTCTTTGGTGAGCGTATCGTCAATATCGAACGCAATAAGCTTTATCATTGTGAGTCCTCCTGATGATGAAAGTGGTCATACACGGCCTGGGCTGCCGTTTTGTTCATGCCCTTTACCGCGCATAACTGCTCCTTGGTAGCGGCGGCAATAGCGTCCCGCGTTACGAATGCATCAAAAAGCAAACGCTTGCGCTTATCGCCGATGCCATCTATGTTATCAAGCTCGCTCATCAGTGCGCTCCTAACGTGGAGACTTCTATGATAGGATATTGCGAACCTGTGCGCTTCGTCCCTTATGCGCTGAATGAAATGCAGCGCGCCGTCGCCGCGGGGAAGGATTATGCTCTCCTCCCTGTCAGGAACGATTATTTCTTCGTTGCGTTCGGCAAGGCCTATTGCCGGAATGTAATCAAGCCCGAAGCGGCTTAGTACCTCCAGCGCAACGTTAAGCTGCGTCCTGCCGCCGTCCGTTATCAATAAATCGGGCAGCTCCGCAAACCTTTCATCATTTTGGGTCACTTTTTCAAACCGCCTTGTCAGCGCCTCCCGCATGGCGGAAAGGTCGTCCCCGCCGTGGTTCAGCTTCAGCTTAAAGCGGCGGTATTCCTTGGGGGCTTTTTTGCCGTCTATAAACACCACCATGCCGGAAACCGTGTCCCTGCCGCGTATGTGCGAATTATCGAAGCATTCTATGCGCCGCGGAAGCTCCTCAAGCCCTATATGCCCGCACAGCTGCGCAAGCGCGCCCTCACCGCGTTCCCAGGAGCGGTGCTCAAGCTCCCGCTGCTTTTTTATCGCGTCCATGCCGTTTTGGTAGGCAAGCTTTATTTGCTCCGCCTTTTCGCCGCGCACGGGGCAGGTGAGCTCCACCGCGCCGCCGCGCTGCTGCTTCAGCCATGCCGTAAGCTCATCCGCGCCCGAAGGCATGTCCTTAACGAGTATCTCGCGGGGTATTATGCCGGAGCCTTCGTAATACTGCTGCAAAAACGCGGCCATTATCTCTCCCGCGTCCTCGCCAAGCGCATCCATGGCGTAATGCTGGCTGCCTATAACGCTGCCGCCGCGCACGAACAGGGCGAATATAACGTCGTCCTCGCCGTCCCGCGCAAGCGCGAACACGTCCCGCTCCGCGCCGGTCTTTGTCATCATTGCGCGCTGCTTTTCGCCCATGCGCTCAACCGCGTCCGCCCTGTCGCGGAACTGGGCGGCTTTTTCGTATTCCATATTGTCGCTGGCCTTTTGCATCTGCGCGCGGAGCATATTGCACACGGGGGCGGTGTCCCCCTCAAGAAAGCTCACAACGCTATCGAGCAGCTTATGGTATTCCTCCCGCGTTACGTTGCCCGAACACGGCGCGCAGCATTTGTTTAAGTGATACATAAGGCAGGGCCGCTCGCGCCGGGCAATGGCCTTGGCAATATCCTTTTTGCAATGCCGCACGGGGAACATATCGCGTATGCAGCTCAATGCGTCCCTAAGCGTTACGGCGCTGAGATACGGGCCAAAGTAACGCGCACCGTCGTTCCTGGCGCGGCGCACGACCTCGAACCGGGGAAAATCCTGCCTTTCATCAAGGCGGACATAGGGGAAATGCTTATCGTCCTTCAGAAGAATGTTATAGTGCGGCTGAAGGCTTTTGGTCATTGCGGCCTCAAGGGTCAGCGCCTCTGTTTCATTGGCGGTGAGTATATACTCAAAATCCGCAATGTGGCTCACCATTGCCCGCACCTTTGGGCTCATGTTCTTTTGGGAATGGAAATACTGGCGAACGCGGTTCTTCAAATTGACCGCCTTGCCGACATAGATTATTTCTCCTTCCGCGTTGAACATTCTGTATACGCCCGGGTGATCCGGCAGGAGCTTAAGCTTTTCCTCTACCAACTGATTCATGGGACGTATTATACGATGTTTTGGAGCAAATTTCAATCCGGCTCGGTGCTTGGGTCGGTATCACGGGTGATTATGATTATGGTTTCGCCGTCTGTACCGGCGGAAAGCTCGCGGCGGATAAGCTCCTCCATGGCGGCGCGGAGGGCGCACAGGCGGATTAAATTCGCCGCATCCGCAAGGCGGAAACGCAGAAAGCCTTCTATATTCAGCGTGGTTTCGGCCTTGGTATACTCCGTAAGGCGGGAGAGGGCATTGGCAAAAAGGCTTGCCCTGCGCGGCACGCGGCGCATTAGCTCCCCCGCGCGGACGGCGGCGCGCTCAGCCTCGGCCGCCTCAAGCGGATATACTTTAAGCTCGCGCTTTATCTCCTCCGCTGCGGCATCGTTGAGCAGAACGCGGCACAGCGCCATGCATAGCTGCTCCCGCGCTTCCCCATCCCGCGTTATCACGGCGGCTCTTTGCCCTTCTCCCTTTACCCCAACGCCCTCCGCTCCCCTCAGCGCGCGGCGTATCCTGTCCGCTATGTCAATGCGGTAGTCTATCGTTTCTATGCTGTATTCCCTCATGCTGCCCTCCCTGCGCGGGCGCCGGTTTGCCCCGCATTGCACCATATTCAAAATACCGCCGTATGGGTGCGTGTCTTTTTGTTTTTTGTGTTGACATAAGGCAAGCGGCGGGTTTATAATCCGATTAAATATTTCCTTTGGGGTCTACGCGGGAACAGTACCGCGGATATTGCGGCCCAGAGAGGCGCGCCAATAGTGCTGCAAGCGCGCCGCCGCAAGCCGAGCATATGGGAACACCGGCCCGCTACTTAAAGGCGCAGCAGGAGCGATATAGCCTGAACTAAAGTGGGTTTTATTTTATTAGACCAATTAGGGTGGAACCGCGGATGAGATAAGCATCGTCCGTCCCTTGCGTATGCGCTTGGGGCGGGCGTTTTTATATGCGCCGTTCCGCTTCGGGCAAAAATTTTTTTACTTCATAAGGAGGATATTATGAACATCACATTCCCAGACGGATCCGTAAAGCAATTTGAAGACGGCATGACAGCCCTTCAAATAGCCGAAACAATAAGCCAAAAGCTTAAAAAGGCTACCCTTGCCGCCGAAATAGACGGCCAGCGCGCGGATGCCTTCCGCCCCATACACGGCGACCATATGCTCAAGCTGCTCACCTGGCAGGATGAGGACGGCCGCTGGACAATGCGCCACACCGCGTCCCATATACTGGCGCAGGCCGTGAAGCGCGTGCATCCGGAAGCCAAGCTTGCAATAGGCCCCGCAATAGAGAACGGCTTCTATTATGACTTTGACGCGGAGCCCTTCACCCCGGAAGATCTTGAAAAGATTCAGAAGGAGATGGAGAAGATAATTGCCGAAGCGCTGCCGCTGGAGCGGTTTGAAATGCCCCGCGCGGAGGCGATAGAATACTTCAAGCAGAAGGAAGAGCCCTATAAGGTTGAGCTTATTGAGGACCTGCCCGAGGACGCGATAATAAGCTTCTATAAGCAGGGGGACTTCGTTGACCTGTGCGCCGGTCCTCACGTTGAAACAACGGGCAAGGTAAGGTTCGTAAAGCTGATGAGCGTTGCGGGCGCGTACTGGCGCGGCAGCGAGAAGAACAAGATGCTGCAGCGTATTTACGGCACGGCGTTTGAAAAGAAGGCCGATTTGGACGAATACATAAACCGCATTGAGGAGGCCAAGAAGCGCGACCACAGGAAGCTGGGGCGCGAGCTGGGGCTGTTTGCCCTGCTTGAGGAAGGCCCCGGGTTCCCGTTCTTTCTGCCCAAGGGAATGGTGCTTAGGAACACGCTGCTTGATTACTGGCACGAGGTGCATAAGCGCTACGGCTACGTTGAAATTTCAACGCCTATAATACTTAACCGCGATTTGTGGCTGCGCAGCGGGCATTGGGACCATTATAAGGACAATATGTATACCACCGTTATAGACGGCGAGGATTACGCAATAAAGCCCATGAACTGCCCCGGCGGAATGCTGGTATATAAGACGGAGCCGCATTCCTACCGCGAGCTGCCGCTGAGGATGGCGGAGCTTGGCCTTGTGCACAGGCACGAGCTTTCCGGCGCGCTGCACGGGCTGTTCCGCGTGCGCTGCTTCACGCAGGACGATGCGCACATATTCATGACCTGGGACCAGATGGAACAGGAGATACAGAACGTTGTAAGGCTGTTTGACGAGGTGTACTCCACCTTCGGACTCAGCTACCAGATAGAGGTTTCCACCATGCCCGAGGATCACATAGGCGAAAAGGAAACATGGGACATGGCCACGGATACGCTCAAGCGCGCGATAGAGCACATGGGCAAGACCTATGTTATAAACGAAGGCGACGGCGCGTTCTACGGCCCGAAGCTGGACTTCCACCTTTCCGATTCGCTTGGACGCACATGGCAGTGCGGTACGATACAGCTGGATATGCAGATGCCCGAGCGGTTCGACCTTGAATACGTTGGCGCGGACGGCGAAAAGCACCGCCCCGTTATGATTCACCGCGTGGTGCTGGGCAGCATAGAGCGCTTCATAGGCGTTATAACCGAGCATTTCGCGGGCGCATTCCCCACCTGGCTTGCTCCTGTGCAGGTTAAGGTGCTTGCAATGACAGACCGCACGCATGAGGCCGCAAAGCAGATTGCCGACAGCCTTGACAAGCTGGGCATCCGCGTGGAGACGGACCTGCGCAATGAAAAGATAGGCTTCAAGATTCGCGAGGCGCAGATGCAGCGCATACCTTACATGCTGATAATAGGCGACAAGGAAGTTGAAAACAACGTTGTTGCCGTGCGCAGCCGCAAGGGCGGCGACCTGGGCACGATGCCCCTTGCCGCGTTTGAAGAAAAGCTTATGGAGGAGGTCAAAACCCGCTCCATCAGCGAATGCGTGACGAAGTAAATATTTGTGTTGATATGGGGGACGGGAGACCGTTCCCCTTTTGTTTTATCAACGGAGAGAGTTCACCCACTCTAACCCCCCTTCCGCACATCTGCGTCCCTGAAAAAACTCAGGCAAATAGCCGCTTAGAGATGATAGGGACGCAAGGGACGATAGTGTGTGAAAGGGGTTAGGGCGGTTTAACTCTGCATCTCAAATATTATTGCGCATAAACGCACAAAGCATGGTATAATAAGCATATGTATAAGATTATGATTGTTGAGGACGACGCGGTCATTGCCGCCGAAATACGGGATTATCTGTGCCGGTGGGATATGCAGGGGCATATCGCGCACAGGCTGGACGACATTGTGGGAGAATATATCCGCATAAAACCGCAGCTTATTATAATGGACATCGCGCTGCCGTTCTATAACGGTTTCTATTGGTGCCAGCAGCTGCGGCAGTTTTACGATACGCCCATAATGTTCCTTTCTTCACGTGCGGACAATATGGACATTGTTATGGCCGTGAACATGGGCGCGGACGATTATCTCGTCAAGCCCGTATCCATGGAGGTATTGGTCGCCAAGGCGCAGGCCATGCTCAGACGGACGTATGACTACCGTACACCACTGCTGCCAACGGTGCAGGGCGCGCGGTACGACTCCGCGGCGCTGTATATCGAAAAGGACGGCGTGCGCGTAAAGCTTACGCCCAACGAAGGTAAGCTGCTTTCCTGCCTTATATCAAAGCGCGGCAAGGTTGTTTCGCGGGAGGAGCTTATGATATCCCTTTGGGACAGCGACCAGTTTGTTGACGACAATACGCTGAGCGTGAACATGAACAGGCTGAGAAGAAAGTTTGAAGAAGTGGGCGTGAAGAACTGCATAGTGACGCACCGTGCGCGGGGGTATGCGCTGGATGGCTAAGGCGCAGGGCTATATACGGCACCGTGCGCCGTTCGTTGCAATGTATGCAATAAGCATGCTTTGCGTTATCGGGATAGCCTTCTTTGCGGGGGAAGATATGAGCGTTGCGCTGTATACGGCGCTTATAATAAGCTTCTTTTTCGCGTGCATAGCCGTTGTTGATATTGACCGCTATGCAAAAAAGCTGAAAACGCTTGACGAGCTCTGTGGCACAATAACGCATCTGAGCCGCGCCCTGCCGCGGGGCGAAGGCGGGCTTGAAAAGGCGTATGCGCACGTGCTTGAAGAACTTTGCAATGAATACGATGCCCTGAGCGCGTCCGAAACGGCGCGTAAGCAGGAATCGCTTGATTACTATACCCTTTGGATACATCAGATAAAAACGCCCATAGCGGCGATGAGGCTCCTTTTGGAGCAGGACGGCGACCGCGCCGTGATGCGGCAGGAGCTTTTCAAAATTGAACAATACGCCATGATGGCGCTAAGGTTCATAAAGCTTGAAAGCATATCGAGCGACATTGTGCTTGCCCCGTGCAGGCTGGATTCCGCCGTTAAGGAGCAGGTGCGCAGCCATTCGATACCCTTTGTTTATAAGGGACTGAGCGTAAGCGTAAACGTTAGCGGGCAAAGCATAATGACGGACAAGAAGTGGCTTGGATTCATAATAGAGCAGCTTATTTCAAACGCCGTTAAATATACCAACAAGGGCGGCGTGACAATATGCGGGGACGCTAAAACGCTCAGCATTGAGGATACCGGCATAGGCATAATGCCCGAGGATCTGCCCAGAATATTTGAAAAAGGATACACGGGCTATAACGGCCGCATAGACGACCGCTCAAGCGGAATCGGGCTTTATATGGCAAAGCGGGCGGCGGACGCGCTGAGCATACGCATAGGCGTTGAATCAAGGCTTGGCAAGGGGACGCGGTTCACGCTTTATTTTCCGGACTGCGAAAGAGAAATATATAAGTGACAAAACTGTAAGATTACACGGCCCATCTGTAAGCTGACGCTATGGCAGATGGGTTTTGTTATGCGGTAAAATAAGTGCATGACAAACGGAGGAATGAAAATGGAACTGTTAAAGGTATCAAATATTACCAAGGTATATAACACCGGCAAAGGCATGCGCCAGTTTAAGGCGCTAAACGGAGTTTCCTTCGACGTGCACGAAGGCGAATTCGTGGCCATAATGGGCCCCAGCGGCAGCGGCAAAACCACCCTGCTGAACATATTGGCAACGCTTGATAAGCCCACCTGCGGCGAGGTATTGCTCGATGGGCACAGCTTCAACCGCGTTAAGGACAGCGAAAGCGCGCGCTTCAGGCGGGAGCATCTTGGCTTCGTATTCCAGGACTTCAATCTGCTGGACAGCTTTAACCTGAAGGACAACATACTGCTGCCGCTTGTGCTTTCCCGCATGGATGTGAACGAGATGGAGCGCAGGCTTTCGCCCATAGCGAAAATGCTCGGCATAGAAGAGCTGCTGACAAAGTTCCCTTATGAGGTTAGCGGCGGCGAAAAGCAGCGCGCGGCGGTGGCAAGGGCAATAATCACCGATCCGCGCATACTCCTTGCGGACGAACCCACAGGCGCGCTCGATTCAAAGAGCAGCAAGCGCCTGCTCGATAACTTTGCCCAGCTTAATTCCCAGGGCAAAACAATACTCATGGTTACGCACAGCGCATTTGCCGCAAGTTATGCTTCCCGCGTGCTGTTCATACGCGACGGCGGCATCTTCAGCCAGATATATCGCGCGGAGGAGAGCAACGCCGCGTTTTTCGACCGCATAGTATCAAACCTTAGCGTGCTTTCGGAAGGGGGCAGCGGCCTTGTTTAATGCCTTTTACGCAAAGCTTGCCCTTGCAAATATCCGCAGGGATAAGCGCACATATGTGCCGCACATAATTGCCACGGCAGTAATAAGCGGCGTGTATCTTTTGATAGCGGGGCTTATGTTTTCCTACGGCCTTGCCAATTTGACCAGCGGGAAAACCACGCAGGCCATGTTCTCCTTCGGCATGGTGGTTTTCAGCATATTCGCGTTTTTCTTCATGCTGTATGTGAACAACTTCCTTATAGGCCGCAGGAAGCGGGAATTCGGCCTGTATGCGGTGCTGGGGCTTGAAAAGCGGCATGTGGGCCGCGTGCTTAGGTGGGAAAACCTGTTCACGCTGGGCCTGGGGCTTATATTGGGCATAGTCTGCGCGCTCATATTCGGCCAGCTTGCGTTCTGGATACTGCTCAAGCTTATCGACTGCGCTGACGGCAGCCGCTTCGTTATAAGTGCAAAGGCGTATATTATAACGCTTGTGTTCTTCGGCGGCATATTTATAGTGACAAGCGTATATAACACGCTGCGCGTGCGCATTGCGAACCCCATGGAGCTTATACGCGCCCCCAAGAAGGGCGAAAAGGATTCAAAAATGCTTTGGCCGCTGGCGATACTTGGCGTAATAATGCTTGCGGGGGCATACATCGTGGCATGGAAGATAGACAATTCCGCCGTTGCGCTGGGCATATTCTTCCCGCTGGTAATAGTTGTAATAATTGCAACGTACATCGTTATGGAATACGGCAGCATTGCCTTCCTGCGCGCCGTTAAGGCCAACAAGCGCATATATTACCGCCCGTCAAGCTTCATTGCCATATCGGGCATGATACAGCGCATGCGCCAAAACGCGCGCTCCCTTGCCACAATATGCATACTGTCCACAATGCTTGTTGTTACCGTATCGGGCACGCTGTCCCTTTACGCCGGGCGGGAGGAGATGCTGCATGAGTTCAATCCGCACGACGTGGAGATTTCCATCCACTTTGTGGATAAGGACAACGGCTATCCCTTGCCCGATAAGGCGGAGCAGGAAAGAATAATAGGCGACATAGAGCAGCTTTTGATAAACAGCGCGGCGAAGCACGGCGTTAAAATATCCAAGGAACGTTTCGTTGCGGGCTATGATGACTCGCAGTATTGCGACGCGGCAATAGACATGCCGGAGGTTGACCAGCGCACGGGATTAGCCATAATGGAGGATTTTTACGATGCGCTTGACGCTTATCACGATGCATATAACCGCGGCAGCGCATGCTGCCTTGTGCGTGGCTCGAAGGATATATACAATGAGCGCGCGCTAAACTACGCCATGTATGGCGGGCTGCTGTTCCTGGGCGTGTTCTTCGGCATGCTGTTCCTTGCGGTAACGGTGCTTATAATTTACTTCAAGCAGATTTCCGAAGGCTATGACGACAAGGCGCAGTTCGATATTCTGCAAAAGGTTGGCATGGACGACAGGCAGGTCAAAGCCACCATCAATTCGCAGGTGCTGTGGGTGTTCTTCATCCCGCTGGGCATGACGCTCTTGCATATGCTTTTCGCGTCAAAAATTATGAGCTGCATGCTCGGCACGTTCGAGCTAAATGATTATGCGCTGATACTGCGCTGCATCGGCGCAACATGCGCGGCGTTCATGCTGCTTTACCTAATTGTATACAAGCTGACCGCGCGGGTGTATTACAAAATAGTCCGCTGGTGAGCAAATGCCGCAGGGGCGATATGCCTTTGCGGCTTTTTTACATATGTGAACAAAATGTGAACAGTTGCCGCGGCAGCGCAAGTCGGGCAATGCCATTGCCGTGATTGTAAATTATGCAAATTGCATAAAAACATTAGAGCGAGTGAATAAGGCTGTATAAAAATAAACAGCCTCTTCGATAAAATGCCTAAATACCTGAAATTTTCGGGGGGGGGGGCGACTTGTAAATATACATAAAACATGAAAATAAATTAATTACCGCGAAAAGGTTGAAAAACTCTTTGTTTATGGTAAAATTATTATAAGCTTAGCCGGGTGCGTTGCGAACACTGAGCGGCTGACAGAAGGTCGAGTGGCTCGGGCTTGTGCCGGAGCCTTTTATTTTCCGTGCCGGCGGGAGGGGGCTTGCACAGCGGGCGCGGCGTATTCGGTTAAGCGGGGAAAAACCACAGAAGAACTTAATAAGGAGGAGGGAATTGCATGAACAAAACCAAACGAGTGCTGTCGGTGGTTCTGGCGGTACTCATGCTGTCTTCGCTGATAGCGGCGCTGGCGATAGCGGCGGACGACGATGTATGTAACGTGGTTATCAATTATGTTTTCGCCGATAGCAGGCCTGCCGCAAATTCGTGGACGGCGAGAATCTCAAAGGGCGAATCGATTAACCAGACCGTTACGAGCCCGACGGTAGTGGGCTATGCGCCCAATCAGGAAACGGTAACTATCAACCAAGTAATAGATGACCATGTGACTATTACCGTTACCTATCAGCCTGTTGAGGTTGACTTTACCGTTAAGCACTATCAGCAAAACGTAAACGACGACAAGTATATCCTTGCCGAAACCGAACCGAAAAAGGCTTTTACCGAGTCTCAGGTAGGCGACAAGCTTGCCAAAGAGTACAACGGCTTCACCGCCCTGCTGTACGATACCACCACCAAGGTGGCGGCGGACGGCAGCACCGTGGTCGAAATCTATTACGACCGCAACTATTATCTAATGAGCTTCAACCTTAACGGCGGCTTCGGCGTAGAGCCCATCTATGCCCGCTTCGGCGCGGCCTTAGAGGTCGGCACCCCCACTAAACCCGGCTATACGTTTAGCGGATGGGAACCTCAAGTGCCTGCAACCGTTCCGGCAGAAAACACCACCCATAAGGCGAAGTGGACACCCGGCGAGTCCGGCTTTACTGTCGTATTCTGGTACGAGAACGCCAATGACAACGGCTACAGTGTAGCCGGAACGTATAAGCCCGCCGATGTAAAGCCCGGTACCGAGAAGAAGAGCGGCGATTATAAGAATCAGAATTTCACAGGCAGAGATACCAAGCATTTCACCTACAATGCGGCCAAGGCCGAGACTGTCACCGTCAAGGGCGACGGCTCCACTGTGCTGAATGTGTATTATACGAGAAATACGTATACGCTTAAATTCAGAGTGCTAAATTGTGATAAATGGCTTTTCCACACGCATAGTGATAGCTGTTATAAGGTGATTAAAACTATTACCGCAAAGTATCAGGCGGATATCCACGGCAATTTCCCTATTAAGGACGGAAACGACACCATTTGGTGGAAGGTACCGCAGGGAACCGAAACGTATGGCAATTCAGACGAGCAGCGCTATCTCGGCAGTATTGATACCATGCCGGGAGAAAATATCACGTTTGAAAAGAATGACTCCGAGTCTGGCGCAAAGATTTACTACTATGTAGAAACGATAAATGGAGCAGCTGGCGATACCGCATATAAAGGCAGGAACTATAAACAGTACAAAGTGATCGACCTCGATTACAGCGAAAGTACCAGTTTGACTTACAGAGAGGAATTTCATCCCATTACCGGCTTCACGCAGGGAGACTCCAATCCTTACCTTCCGAAGGACGGAAGTGTGCGTATGCAGAAAAATAACTACCTCTACTACACCCGCAACAGCTACAACCTGAAATTCTACAACTACAATGCGTATGTAGATGGCAAGGGCGGCAGTGTACAGTACGAAGCACCGCTGAGCAGCCACTATTTTGAGCCGGAATATCCTGCCAATCTGGAAAAGAATGCCTATGTGTTCGACGGCTGGTACACCACGGCTGGCTGCTATGAGGGTTCCAAGGCTGACCTGAACACCATGACCATGCCCGCCTCCGACGTGATCCTCTATGCCAAGTGGGTTCCCAAGACCCACACGGTCAAGGCGTATCAGACCAAGGACGCGCTAGAGAACGGCGAAGATGCACTCCACACTTATGACAACGTTCCTCACGGCACGGCAGTACCGAGCACTCCCGGAGATCCCGTGAACGGCGCATATGTGTTCGTTGGCTGGTTCTATGAAGAAAACGGCGTTGAAAAGGCGTTCGACTTCTCCATGCCCGTGATAAAGGATCTTAACCTTTACGCCAAGTGGAGCAGCAATACGCTGGTCACATACACCATCAAGTATAAGCTGAAGGACGGCACTGAAGTTGCGCCGATGACCACCGGCAGCGCGCTTGCGGGCACTACCAAGACGTTTGAAGCCAAGGGCGGCGAAGAGCTGAACGAAGGCTATCAGACAGGCTTCTTCCCCGAGACCAACAGCCATTCCATCGATATGCAGGTTGAGGGCGGCAACGAATTTACATTCGTGTATGTGGCAAAGGATAAGGTCAACTACACCGTAAAGTATCTTGAAAAGGATACGAATAAAGTGCTGCATGATGAAAAGACTGCTGAAACCACCCATGCCATAATCACGGAGAAGTTCGAGCAGATAAACGGCTACGCGCCCGATGCTTACCAGAAGCGCCTTGTGCTCAGCGCAACCGAAGAAGAAAACGTGATAATCTTCTGGTATACAGAGGACAATATCCACGCGCCCGTGCATGTAATACACTGGCTGCAGGATATTTCCGGCAATGGTTATACTCAAAAATATCAGGAAACTACTGACCTGAACGGCGTTATAGGCAATCATTATACGGAAAATCCGCTGGAAATACCCGGATTTACCTATAATGCTGGTATGAGTAAGGCCAGCGGCACGCTGACTAAGGATGGCCTTGAACTGAACCTGTACTACGACAGAAATACTTACGATTATGAGTTTAGGTTTGTGGATAGGGATGGCAACCCGATAGAGGGCGTTGACACCGTGACCGGTAAAGCGAGGTATCAGGCTCAGGTAACGGAGAGAGCTAAGAAACTTGAGGGTGATGGTTGGATGCTTGATACCACCAGGTGCAGCGAGAACGGTGCTATCAATATTGTCATAGAAAAACAGCTTGATAAGAATGTATATACGTTCTATTATCTGCCGTTCTACAACATAGTGCATGTTAAGAGTGGTGTAGCTGGAGATCCGGTAAAGACGGTTATACCGAATAACAATAAAGACGGTCTAACCGATAAGGTTTCCGATGGCTACCTCTACGGCGGCACATTCGACAATGTAGATTGCACTACGGTACACGACTTCGGCGAAGAAAACGCCATCAACTTCACACCCGTAAAGGGCGAGAAGTACTACATTTGGGAGGTAAGTGAAACTTACCTGAAGCCGAGAACTTATGCAATATGGCGTCATGACCCTAATAATAATGGCAGACTCAATGTGGTTGGCCTGTACCTTATGACACATGCCGATCGCCTGAATTACCAGTTTGTAGGCTTTGAAATTGTTGGCGAAAACGCAACATTTGCTAATAAGGAAGTGTACGAGGTGGTAAATGCCAAAAAGGGCGATACCCTGTATCAGCAAATATATGTTAACTTGCAAGGCGAAATGGCAGTAAGCAATGCAGAGGTTGCCGTAACGGATCGCAAGGATGGCTACATAGCGATGCATAAGCTGAGCGAGGGCCAGTTCGCAACATTTGTGGACAAAGGCTTGACATTCCAGCCGTACTGGGTAACGCTTGACGGCATTATTGTCAGGGGCGTGAACAGCAGGGAGTGCAGATATAAAGGCCCCGATAATAGGGATATTACGGTGAATAACAAAGACCGTATTGGCAGCAGTGTAAGCAATTTCGCCACGCCGAGTCAGCAGACAGTTGAAGCGGTAAGTTACTATGCATTCGAAGCGGCTGATGTTGAGGTCGCAACTCCCGATGTACCCGAGACTCCCGAAATTCCGGAAGTGCCCGAAGCGCCCGAAATGACGCTCAACAGCGGTGCTATGTATCTGCGCGCGCAGTACACCTACGAGATGATGACCAACACCGTCAAGTTCATCTCCGCCATAGACGTGAACGAGTGCACCGAATACGGCTTCGTGATAAACGGCGAGGTTGTTAAGTGCGAAGAAGCTGCCGAGACCGTTGATGGTTACGACGCGAACTATCTCTTCGGCGGCAGCGTGAACGGCGCAATGCTGATGAGCTGCAATATGCTGCTGGACGGCCTTGTGGACGGCATGACGCTCAACGTGACCCCGTACTATGTAGCGCTTGACGGCACCACCGTTGTGTACGGCGAGACCCGCACGCTGGTATACCGCCAGTGGGTCGGCCTTGAAGGTTAAGAAGGGGGGACAGCAGAATGAAGAAGTTTGGCTTTGTAATGCCGGAAGTCGGCAACTCTGTTCCGACCCTTGAGCCGGGTACAACAAATGTTCCTATCGGTGGAAGTGCCGGAGCTACATTCCAGAGCATCGGCCCGGGCATAAGCGAGATAATGCTGCCCGACGGCACGATAGTGAACGTTGACCCCCAGGGCAACATACTTAAGGACATAGTGGACTAACCCAATGAGAATCAGCGGAGGGGTCTGACGGATCTCTCCGCTGTGTTTTAGTATTATGGAAATTAGTGTAAGACTTGGCGGCGTGCCGCTGATGCTTAGCTGCGCGCATAATGAATATATGCTCATGTATATGCCGTTCGCGTGCTGCGATATGCCGCTGGCGCGCGTTGGCGTGAGCGCGGCGGAGGTGGAACGGCTGCTGCCGCTGTATGAGGAGGGCAGCACCGCGCCGTATGTGGAGCACATGGAGCTGTGTACCCGCGCGTGCGATGCGCTGCTGCCGTTTGAACGGGCAATATTCCATGGCGTGGCGTTCATATGGCGCGGGCAGGCATGGCTGCTGACGGCGCTCAGCGGCACGGGCAAAACCACGCATTATATCCAATGGAAACGCCAATATGGCGGCGAGATTAGCATAATAAACGGCGATAAACCCGTGCTTGACTTTTCGGAGGAGGGCATAAGCGTGCATCCTTCGCCCTGGCGCGGCAAGGAGAACATGGGCAGTATGCGCTCCGCCCCGCTTGGCGGCATAATAATGCTTAAACAGGGGCAGGAAAACGCCATGCGCCGCGTTGAGCCAAAGGAAGTCGTTGCGGAACTATTCATGCTGTTCCTGTTCACGCGGTCTACTCCGCTTGATGTGCGGCGGGTTTGCGCGCTGGAAGAGCGGCTGCTGCAAAGCGTGCCCGTGTGGCAGCTTGTCAACCGCGGAGATGAAGCATCTGCCCGGCTGTGCCGCGATACGCTTGCAAAGGAGATGTACAACGCATGAAGTATACCATTCTGCCCGGAATAGTGCGCACGGAGGTGTGCGGCGAAACAATGCTGGTGGCCTGCGGCAGCGCCCGCGGCAAAGCGCCGTATGCCCGCACGCTGAACGAAACGGCTGCGTTTTTGTGGAAACAGCTTGAGCTTGGGCGCGACGAAGCGGCAATAATCGCCGCGCTGACGGAAGAATACGGCATAGATGAGCAAACGGCTCGGGCAGCGTATTCCTCCTTCGCCCAAAAGCTTAAAGAAAGCGGATACCTGCTGGAAGAATAAGGCGACAATATAAAAACAGACTCGACCATTGTTTCATTTTCCAAGGGCAATTCTGTCACTTCTGTTCCATTCACCGGGACAGGGAAGTTGAAGATAATCTTCCTAATCCAGTTGCCATCCGGCTGCTTTTCCGGGAATAACTCAATCCGCTCAATAAACGCCCGCATGAACTCCTTCCGCTCCACTTCGGAGGCTGCTTCATAGACCTGATCGAATGCCAGCAACAGGCGGTAGATATTATTACCCGAAATTTTCTCCTGCCGGATGCTCCGTATCTGGCTTTGCACATCGTCAATCTGGACTTCAATCTCATCTATTCTACCATATTGCTCGTCATAGCGACGCTGCAAATCAGAAATTTTCCGGTCATAATACGGGTCATTCACATCCAAACCGTCCATCTGCCGTTCCAGGCGGGCTTTTGTGCCTAACGTCTGCCGAAGCTGCGCTTGCAACGCTTCCAGCTGTTTCTCTAAGTCGTTCGTATCGACAGCGGAGCCAATTTTCGCCTTGATTGCATCCGCAAACCGTGGGTCGCTGACCATAGCGGAGATAATTGACGCTACCATGCGGTTCATCTCTGTCTGTTCAATGTTCAGCCGGAAAGTGCACTCGTGGCCTGTTGGCGTTACCGTATTCTTGCAGTAATAGTAATAGCGGGTCTTTTTGTCCTTGCTGTGGGCTTTTGCAATATTCCCATATAGGCTTTTACCACAGCAGGGGCATTTCAGAATGCCGGACAGAATATGCGCATGGGTAGGATCGTTGACCTTCTCGCGCCGATAAGCATTGACTTTCCGTTTCTCCTGCGCGAGATTCCAATCTTCTTCAGAAATGATAGCCTCGTGCTTTCCCTCGTACACGGGAAACTCCGACTGTTCAACCACGTGCATCTCATTCCGGGTACCAATCTTCTTCTCTGTCCGGCGTCTGCCATAGGCAATTTTCCCCATATATACCGGATTGTCAATGATACTTTTCACAAAGCTGGCGGAAAAACCGGGAATGGTGCCGTTCTGCCGCAGCTTCTTCACAAAGCCCTGCCGGTTCAGATATTTCGCCACACCGCTGACGCCATCGTTGGTGTGAATATAGCGGTCAAAGATGGTGCGGATCACGTCCACTTCATCCTCAGCAATCAACAGTTCGCCTTTTTCAAGACGGTATCCATAAGGGGCAAAGCCGCCGTTCCATTTTCCTTCACGGGCTTTCTGCTCCCGTCCGGCCATCGTCTGTGTCCGAATATTTTCACGCTCTATCTCTGCCACCGCAGAAAGGACAGAAATCATCAGCTTGCCGGAATCTTTGGAACTGTCAATGCCGTCTTCCACACAAATCAGATTGACACCGAAATCCTGCATCAGCTGCAAGGAATTCAGAACGTCAGCGGCATTCCTGCCAAACCGGGACAGCTTGAACACCAGCACATATTCCACACCGTCTTTGCCGTCCTGAATGTCTTGCAGCATCCGCTGAAATTCGTGCCTGCCCTGAATATTCTTGCCGGAAAAGCCTTCATCAGAATATTCACCAGCCACTACCATATCTTCGTATTCAGCGTATTTCCGCAGTTTGTCTCGCTGAGCATCCAGACTGTATCCGTCCACCTGCATGGAAGTAGATACCCGTGTGTAGAGATAGCATTTTGTTTTAGTTTTTTTCATGCAGGCCGCCCCTTTCTTCCATCTCTGAACATTCATCCGTAACTTTCTTCTTCGCCAGACCTTCATTCTGAATGTAGTACTCCAACAAACGGAGCACATATTCCGGCGCATGGCGGTTATCCAGTTCCCATTCTGTCACAGTCCGATAGGGAATCTGAAAATATTTACAAAATTCCTTGCGATTCATGCCAGTGCTTTCCCGCAATTCTTTTATTTTGGTTTTGCAGTCCATTTCATTTACCCCATAAAGCAAAAATACACGTTGCGTATTTATTATAGCATACGCCAAACAAATACGCAACGTGTAAATTTAATTTATATCAAGCGGCTTTGTCAAATTCCTGATACACAGGAACGGGTTGCTTTCCTGATACCGCAGACTGTGTACGGCCATCCTTCTCAGTCTCCTGCATCTGCCCCAACAGCTGTGGCCCGTACTTCTGCAACAGCCGCGCCATCACATCAACACAGCGGTCAAATGCCGCATTATATTTCGGATCATCATAAACTTTGCTCAATAGGCCGCTCCTTTCCTCTATGGCTGCTCTGCGCATAGATGTTCAAAACTTCTGCCGGTATCTGTTCCAAAATCGCCACGGCACTGTCATAGTCGCGCCGCAGCTTGAGGTCTTCGATCTGCTTTAGGGTGCTGACCTTCTGCGCCGATGCAAGAGATTCTTCCAGCTCGGCATTTTTCGTTTTCAGCTTTTTGTTTTCGGATGCTGTTTTCGTAAAAGCCACGCCATATTTCCGCAGCAGCGTGTCCATCTTCTCCACGCTGGGAATATAGCTATCCAGAATCTTGCAGATTTCCTCCGCCCGGCTTTTGGCGTTAAAGGGATTGATTCCAGTGAGCAGATCCTCCAGTTTGCTTTTCTGTTTGGTCAGTCTGGTCATCTCCTTAAATACGCGGGGCGGGATATGGTCGCGCCCGGTCAGGCTGGCGCTCTCGCCACGCTCCAAATCTGGAAACTTCTTGACCATGTGTTTCCAAAACTCATCCTGCCACCAGGTCAGCTTCTTTTTATTGCCCATGATGTCTTTGGCGCTGAGCCTGCCATCCTCCGTCAAAGGGACAAAACAAAGGTGCATATGGGGCGTTTTCTCGTCCATATGCACCACGGCGGATATAATTGTCTCTTTGGACTGATGCTGTTCCAGAAAGTGCAGAGCTTCCTCGAAAAATACCCGAATTTCCGCCCGTTTCTTTCCCTTAAAGAACTCCGGGCTGGCTGTGAACAGCGTCTCGATCATACGGATACTGTCTTTCCGGGTACGGCATCCGGCAGCGGCAATTTGCCTCTCTGACTCGGCCCGGTACTTGCCGGGCGGTTTGACCAGATGGAAGTTGTACTTGCTTCGGCTGGTATCCACATCGGGATTACTGGCGTACTTTTCCTTTGTGCGCTCGTTATGGGCCTCGATATTGCCGATTTCAGGCCCCTTATATTTGGCAAATCGCATAATCGCGTATTGTGCTTTTTCCATACTCAATCCCTCCGTTTCTGCCAGACAATGTCATATCCCAGCACGTCAGCCAACTCCACGGCCTCCCGATACCGCAGCGATTCCCGCTGCAATTTTCCGGAAAGATTGGATACGCTGTCGCTCCACCCATACTCATCGTGCAGCTGGTCAACGACTTCCTGCATGGTGTAACCGGCGCGGATGATCTGCGCCTTGATTTCGTTTCGGATACTTGACATCATAAAATATATTCCTCCATTTTCGCAAGTGAAGCCCTTTGTCACTTGATAGATAAAACATGATTTTCGGTTGCGTCATAAAAAGAACCGGCTACGCTGGGGAGCGCACCGGCTTTGGTCAATGGTGAAATTTGTGCAAATGCTGTTTTGCGATAGAAATGATTCCCTGCGTATCGTTGGTCAACGGCGGAATATTCGACTTCACAGAAATGCGGGACTTTTCACTGTTCGGGCTGTATTGTCACAAAATGCTGCAATCTGTACGTCGTTCCGTGAGCCGCCATCCGGCGAACTGTATACGGATAAAAGAGAAACATTTCGCTGTTTTGAGATTGCTCTAAAATATGCCTGCAAAATTACCGCTTTTACTGACCGCTTCAGGTGTGGTCAAAATGACCACACCTATTTCACAGCACAAAAGCGCGAAGAATTTCACGGTTCTGGTGGTGGACAAAATATCCATAACCACTTTTACACATCAAAATAGGTGTACCCAAAATGGGCACGACCACTTTATCCAAATGAAGCGCCTCTACAATATATGAGGTAACAGGGTCAATCGCTGCGTACATACGTACCGGCGACCAGATCGGAAATCAATCCCGCCAGTCTTCCGGTACGTACGTACACTGTGAAGCGTCCGTAAACTCGTTTATATGCGGCCTTGCCACTGCCTCGATCCCCATAAAGCCCCATACCCGGCGTCCTGCCGAATTGGTAATCGTGTTGCAGTGTTCCAGATTGTACTTACCGCAGGCTGCCACCAGCGCATCGCTGAAGCTGCGGCGTTTGAGTGCAGTCAGGCTATTTTCCTCGCACCACATCCGGTAAATGTCGTAGCAATCCTTTGAACTGATGGACGCATCCGCTTTCAGCCGGATATAGCCCTCGGATTCCAGAAAATCAAACACGTTATTGTTGTCCCGCTTGACGGCCTCCCGGTTCTCTCTGGTGCGCTGGCTCTCGGTGAACTTGAAGTTGTTCGCTACCAACCGCTGCAATCCCGCAAAAGCCCACAGTAGAATGCCCTCCACCTCGGCCTTCATCTTCTCTGCCAGGTCGGGATCATCCACACGGTCGGCAGGTTTCTCTTTGGCGGTCAGCACCAACTGCCGCCGATAAAAGCCATCACTGCGGTCAAAGAGAGCCTGCAAGTCGCCATTGCTGAATGCCAGCAGCCGGGCGCACATCCATCCCTGATAGCTCTGCTTGCCTTTACGCTCCAAATCCATTTTACCCTGTGCGGTGACGATGGATTTGACATAGTTGGTCTGCCGCAGGGCCTCCATCCGCATATCATCATCGACACACAGCAGAATGTGTTCCAGATCAGCGCGAGCAAAACGGTTCTCGGAAATTTTGCCGATGCTGCCGTCCTTCATGTTGCTGCCGAACAGGGCGGACAGCACCGCGCCGATCTGGCTCTTACCCTCGCCGCCATTGCCCTTAATGACCATCATGCGCTGTCCCTTGTTGCTGGGGATCAGGCAGTAGCCGATATATTCCTGCAAAGTGGGAATGTCCTCCGGGTAAAGAAGCCCATCCAGAAAAGCCAGCCAGCGGGTCGGCGTGGGCGCATCGGGATTATAGGCCACCGGCAGGCGGCAACGCACGATGTCCGGTTTTCCCTCCGTAAAGGAGCCATCCAGAAACAACGTGCCGTTTGCCAGATGAATGCGGTCAGCCTCCGGCGGGAAATCCTCTACCAGCGCCGCCAGCTTCATCAGCTCCACGATATTGCTGATTTTGCGCGGGATATTACTGACCGCGCAGCATTTCAGTTCCTCAAAAATTTCTCCACGCAGCGGCAGTTCATCGGTCACGCGTCCATCAGGCGTGAAAAAAGCCCCGTTTGTGTAGATGATTTTATGTCTGCTGAGAAAATCATCACAAAACAGGGCTTCATTGATGCTCTTACCGTCAAACCAGACTGGCTGGTTGGCCTCACGCGATTGCTCGTTCTTCGCCACGGTGCTGCACCTCCTTTTCCAGACGTTTGAGCCGCCGCTCCAGCGCGGTGATAGTGCCGTCCTTCAGCAGCATATCCACCGCCTTCACACGCTGCTCCAGTTCCGCAAACATGAGAACATCCAACAAATGATCTACATACTCGATCATGTGACACGCCTCTACAAAACGGTCGTCCAGTTCGTCCTCCGGCGACTTCGGCGCATACTCGGCTTTCCATCCTTCCAGCAGATGCAGATAATCGCACAGCACCCGCAGGCAATGCATCTCATCGTTACGGAAAGCCCGCGCCAGCGGATAGGGCTTTTTCAGCGCCACAGCTGCCGGGGGCTTGTCCGGATCGATGCCGAAGTCATAGGCCAGCTTCTTTGCGGCCTCATAGCTGCTCAGGCCGAACAGCCGCGCCACAAAATCAATCACATCCCCGGTAGCCCCGCAGCCAAAGCAATAGAAATAATCCCTGTTCAGCTTCATGCTGGGATGCAGGTCATCGTGGAAGGGGCAGCAGATCATGTCGCCCCGGTTGACCTTGCAGCCGTAGTGCTCGGCGGCCTGCTTCACAGTGACAGCAGATTTTACAGTTTCAAACAAATTCATAGGCTTTGCCCTCCATCATTTATTGACGGTATCTGCCCGTCTGCCTGAATATACGGGGAAAAAGCCTATAGACCGAAAAATCCGTTAAAAGTGCAAGAAATGAAAAATCGCCACCCTGAAATCTTGCAAAAATGCAAGACATCAGAGCGGCGAGACCAGCGGAAAGCATTTGCCCACGCTGGTTTTATAAGGTATAATGAAAGCAGAGAGTTTACAGGAAAGAGGTGTGTGTCACATGGAGGGAGCCTATCTGCCCGGCAATATCCGGCAGCGGATGCAGGAGCTTATGAAGGAACATAAAATTACCCAGGCACAGCTGGCGACCCGCATCGGCAGCACCGAGAGCGCCATCAGCCGGTTTGTGAGCGGTAAGACCGATAAAATCAGCACAGAACATTTGCTCCGTATTGCGAAAGTGTTTGAAGTCTCCACAGATTTCCTGCTGGGGGAAGTCAATACACCCGACCGGACAAATTTTGATATTGAAGAACTGGGCCTGTCGGTGCAGGCGGCACGGAATCTGTACACCGGGAAAGCCAATGCTGAAATTGTCAACCGCCTGTTGGAAAGCCCGCGTTTTGCAGAAGTTACCTACATGATCGAGCAATATTTTGACGATGCCCTGGCTGCCGGTTTCGCCGGACAGAATCAGATGCTTACTACCCTCAGCGCAATGCTGCGCCGGAATGTAAAGACAGATGCCGCTGTGCAGGCGGCAAGAACTGTCAACAGGCAGAAAATCCCTGTATATCAAGCCGACCTGACGATGATACAGAACACCTTCATGGCGGCGCTGCGGGAGGTGAAGAAAGAGATTGGTAACGATTTTACGGCGGCACAAACCTTGACCAAAGGCATCACCCAGCAGATGTTCTCCGAATTGACAAAAGGCCAAGATGTCCAGGCACCGACCATCACACCCGAAATGATTTCCGCTGCCGTCACTCAGAGCGCGGCAGGAATGGACGGTGTGCAAAAGGAAGCGTTGGACAAGTTTGGTCAGGCGCTGACGGAATTTCTCCAATCCACCTTAGACCACGCGCAGGAGAAGCAAAATGCCGACCCAGAGCAATGAGCAGCTGTGCAGACTGGCACAGGCAGGGGATACGGCTGCCCGTGATATTTTGCTGGAAAACAATCTGGGATTCATCCGAAAAATAGCGTTGGAGCAATATCGGGGCATGGGGCTGGATGAAAATGATATTGGAATTGATTTAGAAGATTTGGTGCAGGAGGGAAGTATCGGCCTGCTGAACGCAATCCCTTTGTTTGATGCGGGACGCGGCATGAAATTTCTGACCTATGCAGCACCGGCAGTCCGCAACGCCATGACAGACTGCATCCGCGCTGCCCTCGCTCAGTTTGAGCAACGGATGGTGGATAAGAAAGACGGCCCCGGCTTCCAGAGAGTATATCTGGATGACGTTCTCTCAGAAGATGAACGGATGCTGCGGATCGAAGCCATAGCCGATCCTCACACCCAAACGCCGGAGCAAATCTATATCAAAAAAGAACAGCTGTTGGAATTGTATGCGGCGCTGGACAAGCTAACTGTCAGAGAGCAGACCTATCTGCTGTACCGCTATGGGTTTACCGATGGCATCGAGCACCCGCTGATCGGTGCGGCGCTCCATTTCCATCTGAGCGAGAGCCGGACAAAGAAGGTGGAGGGCGAGGCGATGGACAGCCTGCGCGGAAAGCTGCCGTGGTGGTTCTGATACGATGGGAAGCAGCGGCTGACGGGGGCTTTGATATACCTTTGTTCCGCAAATGACACGGCTGACAGACAGTGCTTGCCCGCACCGCCTGCCAGCCTTTTTCTGTCGCTTATGCTGCCCCGCAAGGGGCAACCTTTCCCGCCAGAACGCCGCAACTGTAGCCACACTTTCCGGGGCGTGCTACAATTCCGGCTGCCATCTGCTCCACAAAGGTATAACACACTAGACTTTCCTGCGGAAAATCGTGTGCCACGAAACCGCCGGTTTCTTTGGATTCTTCCTGTCAAAGGGGAACGTAATCCCCTCTGAACACCCCAGACAAAGGGAAACGCTGTTCCCCTTTGAAATCCCCCTGCCAATAGGGATGCTACTCGCCCCTATTGGAAACCCAGCGCCAAAAGAGCTGCCCCTTTGGAGAACTCTCATGTCCATGCATCGGCTATAACACCCGCTAATCAGCAAGTGCAGCCGCTGTTCGTACGCATCCGAAAAATTGGAGATTGTTATCATTGCCGAACACATAATGAATCTATATTTGTTTTTGAACGCTAACATTTTGTTTGAGTTTTTCGACATACCATGATATGATAAATCTTAAAGCAATGCAGCAGATTAAAATGATAGTGAGGTCACAACTATGGCTGTAAGCTACAAAAAATTATGGAAACTACTCATCGACCGAGATCTGAAGAAGAAGGATCTCGAAGCGATGGCCCGGGTAAGCCATTATACAATGAATAAGCTCACCCATGGCGATAATGTCACCACCGATGTACTGGGGCGGATTTGCAACGCCCTGGGCTGCTCATTGGACGACATTATGGAGTTTGTGGATGAGTAGGCTTACATCAACTGTGCTAAAATTTAGTAGAGCGCATATACGAAGAGAAAGCGCTCCATCCTAGGAAGGAACCATGTTTATGGATAACATAAAAGCTTTATATGCTAAACCGCTCCCATCTTCTCGATCTGGAGCCTTTTATAATACATTCCCTTATCCGACTAAAATATCTCCCGAGGCTATTGCTGTCTATATAGCTTGTACTACTAATCCGGGAGACATTGTATTAGATGCTTTTGCCGGTAGCGGAAGCACGGGTGTTGCGGCCCTTTTGTGTGAACATCCAACTAAACGCATGAAAGAGATTGCAAAAAGCCTAAATGTAACTCCTGTGTGGGGGGCCCGAAACGCTGTGTTATACGAAATCGGGATGTATGCCTCATTTGCGATAAAAACGATTCTAAGCAGAATAACCAATCGTGAGTTTACTGAGGCTGTTGATGGTTTTTTAAAAAAAGCGCAGGATCTCGTCGGTAAACTATATGAAGTGACAGACCCCGCTGGGGCAACAGGAACAATCCGATATATCATTTGGTCTGAGGTGTTGGTATGCCCTAACTGCCACGCCGAAATTTCCTACTTTGAGCGTGGCACTTCTCGTAATCCGGTACAGTTCAAGGACGAGATTGTTTGCCCTCACTGTAAAAAGGTGCACCATATAGACGAGATGCCTTTTGCCACCGAAGAGTATTATGACAGATTGCTCCAGAGGCAAGCATCCCGGAAGAAGCGTATCCCAGCATGGATTTACGGTACCACCAAAGGCTGTAACTGGGATCGACAGGCTACGGAAGCGGATGTAGCTCGTGTCAAAGAAATTGAGGACAACTATCCCCTAAACGATACGCCGCAAGAGATTCAGTGGGGGGAACTCCATCGTGCAGGCTATCATTATGGCATTACGCATTTGCACCACTTTTATACCGCCAGGAACTACATCGTAATGTCAAATCTATGGAAACTGACGGAAACATACGCAGAAAATATAGCTGACGCCTTAAAGCTACTACTTCTGAGCTATAATGCCTCCCACTGCACTCTGATGACCCGTGTGGTTGCAAAGAAAAAGGCCAAAGATTTTATATTGACCAGCGCTCAAAGTGGAGTATTGTATATCAGCAAGCTACCGGTAGAAAAAAACATTCTCCTTGGCCTCAAAAGGAAGGTTAAGCCCTTTGCTGAGACTTATATCATGCTGCAGGATTGTACTGGGCAGGTTACGATACACAATAGTTCCAGTGCAAAGATGAAGGAAAGCGATAATAGCATTGATTTTGTGTTTACAGACCCACCGTTTGGGGATTTTATCCCCTATGCAGAAGTAAACCAGATCAATGAACTTTGGCTTAACAAAGTGACACGCCGCGAAGATGAGATCATAATCAGTGCTTCTCAGGGAAAGGATGTCCTGACTTATCAGAAGCTCTTGACGCAGGTTTTCAGCGAGATCAATCGTGTACTAAAGCCAACTCACTATGTCTCTATTGTCTTCCATGCAGCGAAAGCAAAAGTGTGGGACGCCTTCAGTGAGGCTGTGACTGGCGCGGGACTACAAATTGTGCTAACCAACATTCTGGATAAAACCCAAGCAAGCTTTAAACAAGTGGTGTCAGACGGAGCGGTTCAAGGAGATCCGCTTTTTCTACTCAAGAAAAGTTCAACAAGGAAGCAAGTTTCACAGCTAACAGATGAAGATGTACTGCGTTCGCTCCTTACCGAGCATATGACTGATCCAGACTTCGATAACCGCACATGTTTTTCGTGGTATGTCAATCGCTGTATGAAATTGGGCGTGGAGGTTAAAATGGATGCCAAGCAAGTTTACGAATTCTACAATTCTCAGAAAAAGGCCAAATAATATGAAAAAACCGAGTCGCACATTCTCTCATCAAAAGCGATTTGGGCAGTACTTCTCTGGGGATAAAGTGGCGGCATTATTGTCGCTACTATTGCCGCAAGGGCTGCAGTATTGTTCTATTATCGACCCAATGGTAGGCAAAGGTGATTTGCTTAATGCTGTTGTTGCTAAAGCTACAAAAAACGTCCAAATGCTCGGCGTGGAAATTGATAAGCCTGTTGCTGTAGCATGCCAAAAAAGATTACCTCAAGCGAAAATCATCTGTGAAGATGCCTTTCAAAGTAAAGCTGTCATTACAGAAAAAGGGTGGGATTTGGTTATTACAAATCCTCCGTATGTACGCTATCAGCTTCAGAATGACGATAATAGCGTGATGCCAACCGGGAACGCCATTAGAGACAATCTCTTCACGTTACTGAACAAGCTCTCTTATCTTGATGTCGAAGAGAAACAATTGCTGCTTCAAATTACTCGGAATTACTCAGGGCTATCTGATATGGCAGTACCATCATGGATTCTATGCGCCTCGCTCGTCAAAGCTGGCGGAATTTTAGCAATGGTAGTACCTGAGACCTGGCTAAACCGCGAATACGCAAAGCCCATTCAGTATCTTTTACTTAAGGCATTCGATGTACTAACCATAGCAAGGGACGTGAATGCTTGTTGGTTCGATAACGCTCTGGTACGGACATGTCTTATTGTTGCTAAAAAGAAGAAGATTGTTCCCCTGTCTGAGACAACAGGCGAGAAAACACTATTTATTGATTTAGGAGCAGGGCTCGTGGGAGAGCGCTCCTTAGTTGATAATTTAACATGGAATGGTCTATCAGGAGAAAAAGCTCTTATAGACTTGTTGACCAGCAAGGTAAATGCTGCAGACAACGACTTCGCACTAGAAAGCAGAAGCACCATGTCGTTATTTCCTCAGATGCTGGCCTCTCAGCGTATACCGAAATGGATGTTATCGGGAGATTTTCAGGCACAAAACAACGCCTCCCAACTTCCACGGGAATTAGACAGCATATTGAATAGTGTCCCTGAGCAAGCGTACATGACACTCGGTGATTTGGGAATACATTGTGGACAGGGACTACGATCTGGCGCAAACGAATTCTTTTATCTCGAGATTGCTGGTGAAGCTGATGATAAATATTCGCTGTTCACGAGCAAATGGTTTGGGAGAGGGAGAACGATCGAGGTTCCCAAAAAGTTTATCATTCGCTGTGTGCAAAATCGCCGCCAAGTAAATGGGCTTGTAGCAAACCCGCAAACATTAGAAATAGGTGTGCTATATTTACAGGATCATATACGTCCTCAAGATTTTAACGTCTGTACACATAACGCAGCAGAACGATATAAAGTACTACCAAACGCACTGAATGACTATATTTCTACAGCAGAAAAGTATAAAAATCCGAGAGGAATATCTTTCAGAGAGTACAGTGCGGTAAAGCCAAATGAGAAAAAGATCCATTCCCAATATGAGCGGTTCTGGTATATGCTACCGCAATTCGCCCCAAGACATCTCCCCAATCTTTGCATCACTCGTGTCAGTTCAACTGCCGCAGATTGTGTTTATATCCCTCAATCGGAGGAAAATCCTATCGCAGTGGATGCGAACTTTGTTACTCTTTGGGGTAGCTCAGAAGAAATCATTAAAATTTGTTTGGCACTTTTGAACTCGACATGGAGCAAATGTTATCTGGAGCTACTCTGCACAGTAATGGGTGGTGGTGCGCTTAAAATCGAAGCAAGTCATGTGCGCCAGTTGCTATTTCCTAAATTAAACCACCGCCAACTTCAGCGACTCTCAAAATACGGTATAACGATAGCGAAAAGGCAAAAAATTACTCCAGAACTGCGCAATGCTATTGATGCCACTATTTTGGAATCATTTACTGATGAAGAAAGCCTATTGTTGCAGATCAGAGCACTGCTCCGAAAAAAACTTATTGAAAGGGGTGCCAAATATGAACTATAACGAACTCAAAGATTTTGCTCATCACGCTCAAGCAATGATTCCTTCTGGAGCGGTCGAGGATCGGCTGCGCCATTATCTGTCCTCGAAGCTTCCTAGTATTTTCCCAGATTCTCCGTGGTGGATTCAGGCTCACATGGAAGGAACAGAAGCTCATGTCCGTTTCTCTGCTGGGCATAGAAACCGTGAGGGGTTTGTTGACGCGGTTGTCGGAAAAACCGCCATTGAATATGAGAAAAATCTCACTCAACAGGTTATCTTTGATGAGGGATATCATCAGGTTAAAGAATACTGTGCGGCACTGCACAACATTGGTATCCCAGCGGAAGAAATCCTCGGAGTACTTTCTGACACTGTTCGCTGGTACGGATATTCGGTCACTATTGTTGGGGATGTAGAGGATGGTCACTTGTATGGCCCCGATAATATCGAACTGACCCAAACGGCAGCTGTTGATCTGTCACGGGAAACTGATGAAGAGTTTCGTAGATTTGAGGCGTTTGTCAGCCAGTTTCTTGACCGAGAGCAGTCCAGGCTGCTGAATGCTAGTACACTCGTCACAGATTTTGGTATGGATAGCAGCTTTTATAGCCAAAACATTTCCATATTTAGGGATATCGTCATCAGCGCGATGAGTGAAAAGCCTGACTATGCGGCGCTGATTCAGCAGGTCTGGCAAAACTTCATTGCTTATCTTGGGGTATCTGATTACGGTAGATTTTCTGCTGAGACGTACATCAATGAGTTTTATTTGGTTACAGTCGCTAAAATCATCTGCGTTAATGTCATGGCGGGAGAGCCAGTTATAAGCGATACCAATGAAATTAAAAAGATCCTCAACGGTGAGTATTTCACAAGACAAAATATCTTTAACCTCGTGGATTACGATTACTTTGGCTGGCTCAATAATAGCCCTTATGTGGAGCAGATTGTTGGTAGTGTTGTCGAATTGCAGCACAGATTGGTTGCCTATGATTTCTCACGCGTGGGAGAAACCGATATTTTTGGCCGTTTGTTGGCACAACTTGCTAACAAAGAGCATCGCTTGATGCTGGGGCAGGAGTTTACGCCGCACTGGGTTGCCCAAGACATTGTAGAATATAATATGGATTTACTGACCGGAAATTCTCCGCGCATTGTAGATATGTGCTGTGGGTCTGGCGTATTCCTTATTGAGTCGATAAAGGCAGTACGGCGGCAGTATGATATCGTACCAGAACGATATTCTACGGAAAAAGATGATATCGTTTTCTCCTGCGTCATGGGATTTGATATCGATCCGTTGGCGGTCATGCTGGCAAAGGTTAACTGGGTTATGGCCATGCGAGATCTTTTCTCGGTTCATCATGGAGATATCACAGTTCCAATTTACCACGCCGATTCGCTGTTCGTTGCTACGCCCATAACGCATCAAATGCCGGATGACGCTAATGACGCATATATCCTTCATTTTGCCCACCACGAAGTATCTCTGCCTGCTTTTCTGCTGTCGCCGGAACGCCGAAAAGTGTTCGATGCCTTTATGGCGAAAGTCTACCGTTTAGCTATGGCAAGGGCCTCTGAAGTCGAGACTCCAATTGAACCTGCTGCCGTTAATAGATTGATTGATGCTGTGGAAACAGATAGCGAAATTACGCTTTCTGACGAAGAACGTCAGACCCTTTTACCCTCAGCGCGACAATTGGTTGAGGAACTGGAACGCTTGCAAAGAGAGGGCCGCAATGGTATATGGTACTTTATCATCTGCAATAGTTATCGCCCCGGACTTACAGGGCAACAGTTTAACTGCATTGTTTCCAATCCGCCGTGGATGGCAATGAGCAAGTTGGCGGATAACCCTTATAAGACTACGCTCCAAGGAATTGCTCAGCGGTATGGGATTAAACCTGTTGGTGCCTCCCACCCGCACATGGAACTTGCCACAATTTTCTTGTTAAGTGCTGTCAATCGTTACTTGGAAGATGGTGCTCGATGGAGTTGTGTTATGCCCGGAAGTCTTTTGAGCGGCTTAAACCACGAACCATTGCGAAGCGAAAAGTATCGATCGTCCGATGTAGCTTTGCCGCTACAATTTGATGCGATATGGGAATTACCCCAGAATACATTCAAGAACAAGGCTATTGTCCTTTCTGGAAAAAAAGACGATTCGCCATCACCTGATGTACTTGAGGGGCGAGTTTATACCGATGTTGGAGTTTATGAAGAGGTACACTATACGCTAAACCGCCAAGGTAATCGGAGTGCTTGGACAAATAGGGGGCGTGATGTGGAAGTAGCCGATATCCTGAGCGGCAATGCATTAAAGTTCTCTCAGGGTTGTGACCTGTTCCCCCGGACTGCTCTCTTCCATGAGTTTGTAGAGCGGCCAAACGGGAATTGGGACATTACGCCGATTGAGCGGACAAGCAATTTGTGGTATCTCGTGAACGATCAAAAGAAGGCCAGTTGCAACGGTTTGGCTGCGGAGAATGTAGATAAAAGCTATATTTTTGACGCTTTTATCTCCAAGCATCTTTCCCCATTTTATATGGCTACTCCGGCTAAGGTGTTGATGCCCGGAAAGAAGGTAGATGGTCAGTGGAAAGCAATTTCTGCTACTGACAGAGCTTTGATGAATACCAGTACAGCTTATGTATTCAACCAAATTGAGGAAGATGCGAACACCCCATCTTCTCTAGCAACTTATTTGCACGACACCATCAATATTTACGGCAAGCTAGACAAGCAGAACTTTTCCACTAAAAATTGGTTGGTGCTCTCAAGTGCGAGCGGTGCGAATCCTTGTGCAGCCTACATTTCGCTCGAAACGCTTGATCGTGCTCGGTTGATTATTGACCAAACCTTATACTGGTATCTTGCAGCCAGTGAAGATGAAGCCATTTATATCGTGGGTCTGCTTAATAGCGATGCACTGTCGGATGCTATTAAAGATTTCCAGCCAGAAGGTGGATTCGGAAAACGGCACATACACACGTTGCCGTATAAGATTATTCCCAATTATGACAAAGAGGATGCTGCTCATATTGAGGTAATCTCTAGGACGCGAGAGTTGACGAGAGAGTGGGCTGCGCTGTGCCGTGGGGGTGAATATGCGAACCTGCTTCAGCCTAACAGTAGCTCCCTCAGCAGCAGAAGGCGACGGCAACAATCGGCGATCCGAAGCCTTGGAACATATGCAGGATATGAAGCCGCTTGCCACGCGGTTTTAGGATAAAGCGAGGACGATATAATGGCTTCAATTATAACAAAAATTCGGCTTATCAATTTTAGACGATTTAGCGATTACACCGTGACACCTAATGAGAGAATCAATATTCTTGTGGGCGATAACGAAGTTGGCAAAAGTAGTATCCTCGAGGCTATTGATTTGGTTGCTGGCGGAAATGTGCGCAGAGTGGAATCGATTGGTCTAGATCGGTTAATCAATATTGAAGCCGTAAAGAAGTTCAACTCTGGGCGGAGAACCTTTGAAAACCTCCCAGTTCTCAGAATCGAGTTGTACTTATCAGGTGACAACTTTGATTTTACAATGTGCGGCAAAAATAACACAGACGGAACAGAGTGTGACGGGATTCGTTTGGTGTGCGAACCAAATCCAGATTACCGAGCGGAGATAACAGCCGTTTTGTCGGCAGAGTCTGGTTATTTTCCGTACGACTACTACTCGATCCGCTTCTCCACTTTCGCGGATGAGGGCTATACCGGCTACAAGAAGAAAATCCGTAGTATTCTCATAGATAGCTCTAATATGAACTCTGAGTATGCGACCACCGACTTTGTACGCCGAATGTACATGCGATACACCGAGCAAGATGTAAAAGAACGCGCAAATCATAAAAATAGTTACCGCCAGATGCGGACTAACTTCCAAGCAGATAGCCTAAAAGCCCTGAATGAGCGGTTACCTGCTGACAAACACTATGCGTTTGGATTAAAGAGCGGATCTGCAACGGGACTTGAGTCGGACTTAATGATCTATGAGGATGAAATTGGGATTGATAGCAAAGGCACTGGCAAACAAATCTTTATAAAGACAGATTTTGCACTTGAACGCTCTGGTGAGAATGTTGACGTCATTCTTGTCGAAGAACCAGAAAACCACCTGAGTCCAGTTAACCTTCGCAAATTGATTCAGCGAGTATCTGACACGCAGAGCGGGCAACTTTTTATTACAACACACAACAGTCTGATTAGTACCCGGTTAGAGTTGAAGAACCTTTTAATCATGCATATCAATGGCACGGATAAACCGATTATGCTGAAGGATCTGTGTGAGGAAACAGCCAAGTATTTTATGAAAGCCCCTCCTGCTAGCATTATAGAATTTGCACTTGCGAAAAAGGCCATTCTGGTTGAAGGCCCGTCCGAATATATGTTGATGGAGAAGTTTTACGAGACATGCGCCGGATGCTCCCCAGAATCTGATGGTGTCCATATTATCGATGTGCGCGGGTTGAGTTTCAAACGATATCTCGATATCGCAAAATTAACTGGCTGTAAGGTCGCCGTCATAACAGATAACGATACGAATTATCGGAAGCACTGTGTGGATAAGTATAGTGATTACGCGTCCAATCCTAATATAAAGATTTTTTATGAGACTGATGATACAAAGCGAACTTTTGAAATTATCCTCTATGGGGATAATCCAGCGCTATGCGATACGCTGTTTGACTCACCTGCCTTGGGCTACATGCTGAGCAATAAAACAGAAGCCGCATATGCGCTACTGTCTCAAGATGATCAGATAGTAGTTCCCGACTATATAAAGAGAGGCATCAAATGGATAAGAGAGTAATCTTTGCTGTTGCTGGCTCAGGGAAAACGACTTATATCGTTGATTCTCTTTCACGGGATAAGCGATCGCTCATAGTCACATATACAGTTGGAAATTACAACAACCTCTGTCGCAAAATTTCTGAGAAGTTCAATGGCGACTGGCCAGAAAATATTTGGGTCATGGGATATTTTACGTTCCTGTATAGATTTTGCTATAAGCCGTTTTTAGCAGATAGGCTTAAGACTAGAGGCATATTTTACGAGAAAAATCCCAATAACCGATTACGACAATGTGATAAAGCCTATTATATTACATCGGCAGGCTATATTTATAGTAACAGGTTAGCGTTGTTGATTGAACACACTGGATCGATGGAAGCACTGAAACGGCGTTTAGAAAAGTATTTTGATGAGTTTATTGTTGATGAGATACAGGACATTGCGGGGCGTGATTTTTCTTTCCTCGAGCGACTTATGACAGCCAATATAAACATGCTTTTTGTTGGTGATTTCTACCAGCACACCTATGATACAAGCCGGGATGGTAATGCTAATAAAAATCTATTTGATAATTTTCCCAGCTATGAGGCACGCTTTATAAACCAGGGCTTCTTGTCTGATAAGGCATCACTTGTAAAGAGTTGGCGCTGCAGTCCCAGCATTTGTCGTTTTATTACAGAAAATTTGGGCATTGAGATATATTCTAACCAGAACACAGAAATGAGTAGCGAAGCAAGTGATATCATTTTCATCTCTGAACAAGCCCAGATAAATAGTATTTTAGCGAATCCGAATATTGTAAAGCTACATTTCCAAAACAGCTCAAAGTATGGATCTGGCCATAGAAATTGGGGAGACACCAAAGGAGAAGATCATTATCAAGATGTCTGCGTGATGCTTAATAAGGCTACAGCAGCAAAATATGCTGCCGGGAAATTGTGCGAATTAGCCCCATCGACTAGAAATAAGCTATACGTGGCAATTACAAGAGCGCACGGGAAAGTCTATCTCATCAATGAATGAACTGAAGACCTGGGCTAATTACGAAAGACAATTATCCCAGGTCTTCTGAACTAAAGCATTCCAAAATAATTGAATGCCTCTCTAATCGCTACTTCCTTCTCCGGCGGACACTGCGGAACTTTTGCATCTTCTTTCTTCGACAGGTTATAATTATGTCCCACGTCCAGCCCACACTTGCGCTTTATCTGCGAGATATATAGGGAAGATACTTTCAAGCCGGTATGCTCTAGCACATATGCCTTGATCTGCTCATAGGTCGCGCCCTTCTGGAACCCGGACATATCCATGTCCTCCAGAGAGAACTCCACACGCACTTTCTTGGAGTCGATTTCGCCCTTGGAAAGCAAGACAACCGTCTCACCGTGCTTGGTGGGTCTGTTTTGGTTTAATTTGAATTTAATATAATTGCCCGTCCATGATTTCCTTGACTATTTCTATGGCGCGCTTGGCATAGGGCGTGAGAACCTTGCCCTTCATGTTAACGGCGCAGAAGTCTATGCGTTTCATCTCATTGCCGACGGAGAACAGGTGCAGCGGCTGCGAAAGGGAAACAAAGCTGCGGTAACTGTCTGCGCAGAAGCCAACGCCCTGCCCACGGGAGACCAACTCCATTATGGTTTCCACTTTATCGAGCGTAATTATGTGCTTTGGCGAAACGTGCGCAGATTCGAGTATTTGATCCGTAAACGCGCGCAGGCTGCCGCCGCTGCGGCTGAGGAAAAAGCGCTCGTTTTCAAACAGCTTCAGGCTTATCCACGGGTAGCCTTCGTCCGCAGTGGTGGCCAGGGGATAGGCCGAGGCTATCGGGTGGTCAACGCCCGTCATGAACAGCACGGAGTCTCGATATATAGGGTGATACTCATATTCGGACTTCTTCGTTGGGCAGTTGCAGAAGAAAATATCTATCGTGTTGTCCGAAAGCATGGATTCAAGCCGCGATACGGTATCCTCTACAAAGCTGAACTCAACATGCGGATATTCTTCCGAAAATGCGGATACCAGCGGCGGTATCAGGCGGGAAGAACGGAAATACTGAAAGCCCATTCTCAGCCGCCCGCTGATGTTTTCAACAATGCTGGAAATTTCGGCATCGAATTCCTCTTTAAGGCGTATCATTTTCTGCGCCTTGGCAACGTATAGCTCGCCGGCGTATGTAAGGCGGAATTGCTTGCCAATCCTGTCGAACAGTTTGATGTTTAGCGAGCGTTCAAGGTTGCTGAGGAACAGGCTCAGATTAGGCTGGGATGTATTCAATATTTTGGCCGCCGCGGTAAGGCTGCCTGTTTTTGCTATTGCGCATACATATAGCTGTTCGCGTAGGTTCATGGGAGATCTCCTTCCGGCCACGTTTGGAAAATAAATCAAATCAAACAGCAAGATAAAATTCCATGATACTGATTTTATGCAGATTATATCAGCAGATTCGACAAAAAGTCAAGCATTTTAACATAAATTAATAGAAGAATTTTGCATAAAAATAAATTTGGCAGCCTGAATATTTTTAACCGGCTGCAACGATGATAATAAATACAAAACATAGTTATAAAATATATGTACTTTACAAATGATGCGAATGCGGTTATATTATCAATAACCCCAAAAGGGTAATCTGATAAGGAGAAATGACATGAAAAAGTACCTGGCAATGCTCCTCGCTTGTGCGATGATATTCGCATTTGCAGCAGGATGCGCACAGCAGAATCCCGCTAATTCTGACGAACCCACTGTTACCAATGCTCCCACCGACGTGGAAGCCACTCCCGTGCAAAATACGGAACTTGTGACCGACGGCAACGAGACCGTGTCCGACAAGGATACCATCAACATAGCCGTTGACCGTGAGCCTGCTACGCTCAATCCCGGCGGCGTATCCAGCAACGTTAACGAAATAATCATGCGCAACGTGCTCGACACTCTGCTCAAGTTTGACGAGAACGCCATCCCCCAGGCTAACCTTGCCACCGAGTGGGAAGCCATTGACGACCTCACTTGGCAGTTTAAACTGCGCGACGATGTGAACTTTACCAATGGCGAGCACTTCACCGCCAAGGACGTTGTGTATTCCATCAATCGCCTTGCAAACACCACCACCGGCGCCAGCGCCCTGACCTACATTGATCTGAGCGGCGTGGAAGCGGTTGACGATTACACCGTGAACATAAAGACCACCAAGCCCTATGCCTTCCTTGAGGCTCAGCTTTGCCAGGCCGTTATGTGCATAGTGAACGAAAAGGCCATCACCGAAATGGGTGAAGATGCTCACGGCCGCGCGCCCGTAGGTACCGGCCCGTACATGGTTGCCGATTGGACCGCCGGCGAAAGCATCACCCTTGAGCGCAACGAAAATTACTGGGGCGAACCCGCCAAGCTTAAGACCGTTGTGCTGAAGATAATGACCGAAGGCACCTCCCGTACCATCAATCTTGAGACCGGTGATATAGATTTGAACTGCCGTCTCCAGACCACCGATATAGACCGCGTTGAGGAAAGCAGCGACATGTATGTGCTCGCCGGCGCCCAGAACACGCTGCGTTATATCTGCTTCAACACCTCCGTTGAACCCCTTAACAATGTAAACGTCCGTAAGGCCCTGTACCATGCGACCGATACCGAGCTTATTCGCGAAACCATATACGGCGTAAAGAGCAGCGAAAAGGCCAACGGCCCCATTCCTCCCTCCTTCCAGGGTAAGAATCACGACCTGCCCGAATATGAGTACGATCCCGCCAAGGCTAAGGAAATGCTGGCGGCCGAAGGCTATGAAAACGGCTTTGAGGTTTCCTTCATCTACCTTGCCAATACCACCAACAACATGTTTGCCGAAATGCTCCAGTCCATGTGGGCGGAGGTTGGCGTAACGCTCGTGCTTCAGCCCACCGAGAGCGGCACCCTTTCCACCATGCTCAACGCCGGTGACTACGAAGTTGGTACCGCCGCGACCGATATGAAGCTGTGCGATGCGGGCGAGGGCCTGTATGCCTTCTTCCACAGCAGCTCCCGCGGCAGCAGTCAGGACCGCACCTGGCTCAACGATGCCGATGTGGACGCCATACTGGACAAGATAGTTACCACCCTTGATGCCGAAGAGCGCAACAAGCTGGTGTCCGAGGCCGAGGCCATGATACACGACCTGTGCCCCATGATCTACATCTGCCACCCCTGGCGCGTATACGGCGCTCGTTCCGATGTGCGCGGCCTGAAGGTGCTGCCCTATGACATGGAGTACTACTCCAAGCTTTACTTCGTCAACGAAGACTGATTATAAGGTTCTTCCCCTTTAACACCCGGCAGCAGCGTTTGCTCCACGCAGGCGCTGCAGCCGGTGAATATTACATTAGGAGGCAATACCATGCTTAAATATATTGCAAGGCGTTTGCTCATGCTTATTCCCGTGCTTCTTGGCGTTATACTGCTGGTTTTTTCGCTTATGTATATCACGCCGGGCGATCCGGTGGACTCATTGCTTGGCGATAATGCAACGCCGGAGGCACGCGAGGCTCTGCGTGAGGAGCTGGGCCTTAACGGCGGCTATTTTGAACGCTTTTTTAATTATGTTGTGCGCCTTCTGCGCGGCGATATGGGCATATGCTATTCCACCCGCCAGAACGTTGCCACGCGCATAGCGCAAACCTTCCCCAATACCGTTAAACTTGCAAGCTTTGCTGTTGCTTTCGCGGTGGTGTTCGGGCTAACGTTCGGCATCGTGTCCGCAATAAGGCAGTATTCAATTATAGATAATATTGTTATGAGCATCTCCATGATTGGCATATCAATGCCGTCGTTCTGGTGCGGACTGCTGCTGATGCTGCTTTTCTGTGTAAAGCTGAAATGGCTGCCGGCATCGGGCTTTGATTCCTTCTCCTGCGTTATTCTGCCGGGCATAGCGCTGGGCGTTAACAGCGCCGCAAGCATAGCAAGAATGACGCGCTCCAGCATGCTGGAGGTAATAAGGCAGGATTATATTTCCACCGCCCGCGCGAAGGGCCTTAGCGAATTTAAGGTGGTAACGGTGCATGCGCTCAAGAATGCGCTTATCCCCGTAATAACCACGATCGGTATGCAGTTCGGCCTGCTCCTTGGCGGCGCGGTGCTTATCGAATCCATATTCGCAATACCCGGCGTAGGCAAAATGATGGTGGATGCGATAAAGTCCAGAAACTATCCTGTTGTTCAGGGCGGCGTGCTTGTGATAGCGCTTTCATTCTGCCTTGTCAACTTGGTGGTGGATATACTGTATGCATATGTCGATCCGCGCGTGCGGTCGCAATATAAATAAGGGGGTGCAAGGATGAGCGCGATTTCAACCAAACCAAACGTACCCAAGAAGCGCAGCAAACTGCAGGAAACATGGCGCCGCTTCAGGAAAAACGGCCGCGCGGTAGTTGGCCTTTGCATTGTTATAATACTGGTGCTGTGCGCTGTGCTTGCGCCGATAATTTCGCCGTATGAACCCAATGCGCAGGATCCGCGCAACCGTTTGCAGGGCCCAAGCGCGGGCCACTGGTTCGGCACGGATGAATTGGGCAGGGATATACTCAGCCGCATAATCTACGGCGCACGCATATCCATGTCCGTAGGCCTTATTGCAATATGCATATCGCTAATCGGCGGCGTTACGCTGGGCGCGATAGCGGGCTATTACGGCGGAACGATAGACAATATAATAATGCGCTGCATGGACGTTTTGTTGTCCATCCCGACAATACTTTTGAACATATCAATCGTTGCGGCGCTGGGCTCGGGCTTGCAGAACGTTATGATAGCAATCGGCGTATCGAGCATACCGGGCTACTGCCGCATAGTCAGGGCGAGCATACTTTCCCTTAGGGATCAGGACTTTGTTGAAGCCTCCCGCGCGGCGGGCGCGAACGACTTTTTCCTGATAACGCAGCATATTCTGCCTAACTGCCTTGCCCCGCTTATCGTGCAGGCAACGCTTAGAATAGGCGCGGCGATACTTTCCTGCGCCAGCATGAGCTTCCTTGGCCTTGGCATAGTGCCGCCCACGGCGGAATGGGGCAGCATGCTTTCCACCGGCCGCGACTTCCTGCGCGACGCGCCGCATGTGTGCATATTCCCGGGCCTTGCCATTATGGCGGCGGTGTTCAGCATGAACCTTGTCGGCGACGGACTACGCGATGCGCTTGACCCGAAGCTGAAGGACTAAGGAGGGAAACACAATGGCGAACGAAAAGCTTTTGGAAATAAAGAACCTTACTGTTCACTATCAGTCCTATGACGCCACGGTGCACGCCGTGGAAAACCTTAATCTCTCGCTTGGCAACGGCGAAACGCTGGGCCTTGTGGGCGAAACGGGCGCGGGCAAAACAACAACCGTAAAGTCCATAATGCGCATACTTCCAACTCCCCCTGCACGGGTAGTATCGGGTGAAATATTCTTCGACGGGCAGGACCTTTTGAAGGTTAGCGAAAAGGAAATGCGCAAAATACGCGGCAAGGAAATTGCCATGATATTCCAGGACCCCATGACGAGCCTTAACCCCGTTATGACGGTTGCGGACCAGATAGCTGAGGTTATACGCCTGCATGACGGCGGCAGCCGCGCAGAGGCGCACAAGAAGGCGTGCGACATGCTGGAACTTGTTGGCATAAGGCCGGAGCGCGGCAGCGATTATCCGCACCAGTTTTCCGGCGGCATGAAGCAGCGCGTGGTAATTGCAATGGCGCTGGCGTGCAACCCGCGCTTCCTTATAGCGGACGAGCCTACAACCGCGCTTGACGTTACCATTCAGGCGCAGGTGCTGGAGCTGATGAAAAAGCTGAAGGCGCAGTATCAAACCGCGATGGTAATGATAACGCACGATCTTGGCATAGTGGCGGAAATTTGCGACTATGTTGCCATAATGTACGCGGGCGAGGTTGTTGAGTACGGCACGCGGGAGCATATATTCAACTCCACCGCGCATCCGTATACAAAGGGCCTTTTTGCCTGCATACCGGATATATTCACCGAGCAGAACGAGCTTGTGCCCATAAACGGCCTTACGCCCGATCCTACCGATCTGCCGCAGGGCTGCCGATTCAACCCGCGCTGCCCTTATGCGACCGAGCGCTGCCGGCAGGAGCATCCGGAAAACGTGGAGATTGAACCAGGCCACTTTGTGGCGTGCCATTTGATAAACGGCGGAGGTAACGAAAATGCCTGATAAGCTGCTGGAAGTAAAACACCTTAAAAAGTATTTCAACACCAAGAACGGCCTGCTGCATGCCGTGGACGACGTAAGCTTTGATATTGAGCGGGGCGAAACGCTGGGCCTTGTTGGCGAATCAGGCTGCGGAAAGTCCACCATAGGCCGCGCCATACTGCGCCTGCACGAACCCACCGGCGGCGAGGTGCTGCTGAACGGCGTGGACGTGACAAAGCTTAATAAGCAGGAGCTGCGCGCGCTTAGGCAGAAGATGCAGATAGTGTTCCAGGACCCGTATTCCTCGCTGGACGGCAGGAAGAGCGTTTTTGAAAGCATTGGCGAGCCGCTGGTGATACAGAAGGTCTGCAAGAGCAAAAAGGAATATGAAGAACGGGTATATGAACTGATGGAGACGGTTGGCCTTGCCGAAAGGCTGGTCAATGCCTATCCGCACGAGCTTGACGGCGGCCGCCGCCAGCGCGTGGGCATAGCAAGGGCGCTTGCGCTCAATCCGGAGTTCCTTGTGCTGGATGAGCCGGTATCAGCGCTGGACGTATCCATTCAGGCACAGGTGCTCAATCTTATGCAGCAGCTGCAAAAGGACAGGGGACTGACGTATCTGTTCATATCCCATAACCTGAGCGTTGTTAAACATATTTCCGACCGCATAGCGGTAATGTACCTTGGGCGCATGGTGGAGCTTGCGGACTGCAAACAGCTGTTCAAAAATCCTGTTCATCCGTATACCAAGGCGCTGCTTTCCGCCGTGCCTATCCCCAGGCTTGACGTTAAGACGGAGCGCATATTGCTGGAAGGCGACGTGCCAAGCCCCGTAAACCCCGCGCCGGGCTGCCGCTTTGCGGGCCGCTGCGCGCAGTGCATGGAAAGATGCACCGCTGAACAGCCGGAGCTGAGGGAAATAGAACCCGGCCACTTTGTGGCGTGCCATCTGTGCGACAGATGATTTTGTGGAGGTATACATATAGTGAACACGTTTAAGAAGGTAGTCCTTTCCGGCACGCCGCATGAGCGCGGCGTAACATACGGGCGGGAATGCCGCGAGCTTATAGATCGCACGATAGGCGACTACGAGCGCTATTTTAACAACAAGCCCAACCTTTCATGGGATTACGCAATACAAATGGCGGCCAAGTTCATACCCGCCATAGAGGCGTTTGCGCCGGAACTGATGGAGGAGATGCACGGCATAGCGGAAGGCTGCGGCCGTTCATTTGACGAAATACTTGCCATCAACTGCCGCAGCGAGCTGCTGCGCTTTGAAGGATCGCACGACGACAGGCACAATAAGGATGCGGAGGAATGTTCCTGCATAGGCGCATTGCCCGAGCGCACCACAAATGGCCATGTGCTAACCGCGCAGAACTGGGACATGTATTACTGGGCGGAAGAACACGGCGTTGTGCTGGAGATATTGCAGGACAACGGGCCGGACTGCTTCTGCCTTACGGAAGCGGGCCAGCTTGCGCGCTACGGCATGAACCAGGCGGGCGTTGGACTGGCAATAAACAGCCTGCCGCGCGAAATTGAGACCGACCCCATAGGCGTGCCGAGCGCGATAGTGCGCCGCAAGTTCATAAGCACCGGCAATTGGGCGGAATGCCTGGACATATTGTTCTCCATCCGCCACATGGCGCCAATGAACTTTCTTGTGTCCAACGGCAATCTGCACGGGGACATGATGTGCATAGAGGCCGGCGCCAACGGCGCGCAGATACTCTATCCCGAAAACGGCCTGACGTATCACACTAACCATTTCCTTTCCCAGGGGCATTTGCTTTACGGGCGCAAGGGCAGCAGCGTGAACCGCTACAATACCATAAAGCGCCTGCTCAGCGGCAAGGAAAAGATAGGCATAGCGGACATGATATCCGTGCTAAACTGCACTTTCGGCGCGCCCGAATCCGTGCTTAACCAGCGAAACAGCCGCGATAAGGAAATAGAGCAATGCGCAACGCTTGCCTGCTTCATAATCGATGCTACCGAGCGCCGCTTCTGGGTGCGCAAGGGCAACATACGCGAAAACCCGTTTGTGGAGTACAAGTGGTCCCGGCCGGATAAAATCTACGCCGAGTGGAGATAATTGCAAGATATACGGAAAGAGCGGCTCATTGGGCCGCTCTTTCCGTATAATGAAAATGAATCGTTTGGTTTACTTCTTTGTAATGGACATCAGTTCGCCGCGCCTTCATCATCTGCCTTAACAGCGGAACACGCGGGAGCGGGCGCAACCTTGCGCGGGCGGCCGCGCTTGCGCTTGGGCCGTTCCTCCATAAGCTTAGGCGCCTCCTCGTTTGCATCATCCTGGGTGGAGGATTCATTCCCGTCATGCATTTTTGAATACGCTGTATATTCGCTGCGCAGGTTCTCAATCTGCGCCTGAAATGCCTGTACATCGTCCTTCATCTGCCCTGCCATGAGCGATACGAGCGCGTTTGCCATTACCATGGGCGCGGAATAGGAATTGTAATATATCGGCGTATCGGCCTGGCATATAAGCGTTACGGTGGCGTGCCGCGCAACGGCCGATGCAGGGTTTTCCGCCATGCACACTATCGGGATATTGTGCTTAACAAGCTGCTCCGCAAGGAAGGGCATGCGGCTGTTGTCAAGGCGGGGGAAGGACAGCATGAAGAAAGCGTCGTTCGTGCGGATGCCGGAAAGCATGTTGGTAAGGAAAATGGTGCTGTCCACATCGAATATCTGCACGTCTATATTCAGCGAACTGAGCCGGTTCTGCAAAAACGGCAGCAGCGTTTTGCTCACGCCCTGCGCAACCAAATGCACCCGCCCGCAGTTCCTTAATATATCGCATGCGCGGTACATGTCGCGCGAGCTGAGATTTTCAAACGTATTCGTGATATTGTCAAGATCCGCCTGCACCACGCGGTGAACAATATCGCTGGTGCTGTTCAGCCCGCTCAGGGCCGATGCAAGGCGCTTGCCGGGATACACGCTCTGCCGCGTATATGCCCTAAGCTCCTTTTTCAAATCAAGGAAACCATTTATACCCAGCTTGTCAAGGCAGCGCAGCACGGTAACGGGCGAGGCGCTCACGCTGTCGCTGAAATCCTTGAGTGATTGAAAACACGCGCGGTCCGGATTATCGGTAATGTAATCCACTATGCGCTTGTGAACCCGCGAAAGGTTGTTGTAGTTGGCATTGATCCGGTCGATTAAATCCATGTGCGCTTCTCCCTTTTTATTTTTTACGTTTACACTATCTGTAAATCAAGTAGTTCAGCTTTGTATCAATATAAGCTGTAACGCGGTATAAATCCTTAATAATACAAAGCTGCGGAAGATATTTTTTATATTATAGCAATTTAAAAGCGTGAATGTCAATTAAATGATAAAAAACTTGTGTATTATTGCCGGAAAATGGTAAACTACATATAACAATTCACCCAAGGAGGAAACCCAATGCTGCTCATTAAAAACGCACACATACGCCCCATGGCGGGCGAGGACATCGCCAACGGCGAAATACTTATAGACGGCGGCAAGATAGCCGGCATAGGCGTTAAGGTGGACGCGCCCGAGGATGCCGAGATTATAGACGCCGAAGGCCGCCTTGTTACCCCGGGCATAGTGGAAGCGCATTGCCACACGGGCGATTCCGCGCGCGCAATAGGCATATCGCCCGACCATAATGAAAAGAACGACCCGCTCACGCCGCAGCTTAGAATAATGGATTCATTCAATCCGTACGATCCGCAGCTCAGGCGCGCCATAAAGGCGGGCGTGACCAGCGGCGTTACCACGCCCGGCAGCGCGAACATAATAGGCGGCACGGCAATGGCCGTAAAGTTCGTTGGCAGGCGGGTTGACGACATGATAATAAAGAACCCTGCGGCAATGAAAATTGCCTTTGGCGAGAATGCCAAGCGCGTATACGGCACGGAGTTCAAAAAGGCGCCCATGACCCGCATGGCAATAGCGTCCATGCTGCGCGAAATACTCTATAAGGCGCGCAATTATATGGAGGCTAAGGAAGCGGGCAAGGAGCCGGCATTCGATATGAAGTACGAGGCGCTTATACCCGTGCTCAGGCGCGAAATACCCATGAAGGCGCATGCACACCGCGCGGACGATATATTCACCGCCATACGCATAGCAAAGGAGTTCAATCTGCGCATGACGATAGATCATTGCACGGACGGCGCGCTCATTGCGGACATACTTGCCGAAGAAGGCTACCCCGCGTTTGTAGGCCCCACCTCCGGCGGCACGCCAACTAAGCACGAGGTTATGAACCGCTCCTTCGAAACCCCTGCAATACTGCATAAGGCGGGCGTACCCTTTGCCATAATAACGGACGATCCTGTTATTACGATAGAGGCGCTGCCCCTTTGCGCGGGCCTTGCCGTGCGCCACGGATTGCCGGAGGAGGAAGCATGGAAGGCTATAACAATCTATTCCGCCGCATATACCGGCATTGGCGACCGCGTAGGCAGCCTTGAAGTGGGCAAGGACGCGGACGTGGTAATATGGAACGGCAACCCCGTTACAGACATCATCGCAACCGTTTACAGAACCATTGTTGACGGCAATGTGGTATATTGCCAGGGCGACAAGTAAATAAAGCATAAAATAAGCATCCTCCGCGCCGAATATGGTACGGAGGATGTTTCACTTATAAATCATTTTCTGCAAAGTAAAGCATAAGCGCCGCCGCAAGCAGATCCGCGCTGCCGCCTGGGCTTATGTTGCGGCGGATAAGCTCGTCGTCCATGCGCATAAGCGTGTCCGCGTCGGCTGCGTCGGCATCGGTGCAGAGCCGTTTTACGTATTCAAGCCCATCTTTTCCCGCGCGGCGGACTATGTTTGTGTCCTCGTTCTGCGCCATCAGCGCCGTAAGCGCGGCACAGGCTGCGGTATCCATGCCGTTTGGTGCTTCGCGCCGCAGTATAGGCAGCGCGGTATTAAGCGCCAATGCAAAGCCGCCGTGTGCTGACAGCCGCGCCCCGCTGAGGCCGTGCGCATCGGGAGCGGCGGAGGCGAATATATCGGCTGCGGTTTTGCATATGCTGCCCGCGCTCACGGGGGCGCCATAGCGTGTCAGCCGCGCCCATGCGGCGGAAATAAGCCCAAGCGAGAATATTTCGCCCTTATGCGTGTTTACGCCGCCCGTTGCGGCAAGCATGTCGCCTTCGGCTTTCAGCCCGTGCATTTTAAGCCGCGCAAACAGCGCTGCGCCGTCGGCAGGGCCGTTTAACCCTTCGCGTGCGCATTGGGCAAAATACGGCGCGGTGATGCATGCGCTGTCTATAAAAGTATAGAAGTCCATGTCCGTATGTGCGCCGTTGTTCCGCCGGTCCACAAGGCCGGGCTTTGGCGTGGCGGCAAGCTCGTAAAGCATCGCCCGCTGCGCCGTGCGGCCTATGCGCTCCGCCTGAGCATCTGCGTACCATTGCCAAAGGAGCGTATGCACATGATCTGTCAATTCATCAAGCGAATGGCGGCGGCTGCGCGCGCATTCCGCCGCGGGTGCGCTGCATAAAAAGCACCGGCGCGGCTGCATACCTATGTCTGCGCGGGAGACGTGCTCAAACTCATTTGTTATAACGTCCATGTCGAACAGCCTTGCCGCGGGGAAGCTTTCCTCAAGCGCGGTCAATGCGGCCTTGGCGCGGTATGCATCGCCGTCTATTGCGGCAATGTATTCGCAGCAGGCTTCGCAGCGGCGGGTGATGCCGTCCGCTATCGCAATTCCGTGGGAGAGCAGCGCGCGGTTTATCATGTCAACGCCGCTGTCGAAAAGCATATCCGCAAGCGCAAACCGCTTCACGGGGCCGGGAGTATTAAGCGTGAACGAAACCACTGGCAGGTTATGCTTTTTTATAAGGCCGTGCTGCGCCGCCATGCGCGCTTCCCGCGCGGCAAGCATTGCGCCAAGCTGCACTTCTGCCCCTTCAAACAGCGCCGCGTTCATTATTCAAGCCCGCTTTCGGCATACAGCGCCTCTATTTGCTCTATAAAGTCCAGCATGTACTTCTTCAGGTGCAGGTCTTTGCTGTATACAAGGCAGGTGTTCAGCACGTTTATTTCATCGGTAAGCGGGAATACCTTCGCCCCGTGCAGCGCGTCCGCATCGGTTACGGCCATTGAATACGGCGCGATCATGGCGCAGGCACAGTCCGCCGCAACGCGCCGGGCGGTTTCAAACGAATCGGTTTCTATAAAGCACGGAAACTCAACGCCAAGGCGGATACATAGCGTATCCTGCACGGCGCGGGCATTATGGCCGGATTTAAGGTAAACAAAGCGGTCGTTGGCCGCGTCCGCCGCGCTTATGCTTTGCCCGTTTTTATATTTTGAATATATATTCGTGCCGAGGCCGGCTATTATGCACATTTTTTCGTTCTGCAGCACGCGGTATTCAAGCTGTGCATTGTTCTGCTCCGTGCGGGCAACGGCAATGTCTATTTCCTGCCGCGCGGCCATGGCGGTGAGCATATTGGAACCCTGCTCCGTAAGTGCGATATCCACCTTTGGATACATCGGGCAGAAACGGCTCAGTATGCGCGGCAGCATCGTCATACTCTGCTGCGCGGGTATGCCAAAGCGAAGAACCCCGCCGCATTCGTTTTTTACGCTGTGCAGTTCGCGCGAAAGCTCGTCCTCAATTTGGATTATCCGCTTCGCCGCCTCAATATAAAGCTCGCCCGAATAGGTGAGCGTAAGCTTATTGTTACGCTTTTCAAACACCTTGCCGCCTATGCTCTGTTCTACGGCGTGCACGGTTTGGCTCAATGCGGATTGGGAAAGGAAAAGCTTGTTTGCCGCGGCGGAAAAGCTGCCCTCGTTCAATATGGCAAGTATGTATTTGGCCTGATTTATGTTCATAAACTGCACTCCTATAATGTTAAACTTATATATTTGTTAGTATAGTTTAGATTTTGGTTAAAGTCAACTGCTGGTATACTATTGTCAAAGATATGTATGCGGAGGGAAAGCATATGCAACTGATAAACAGGGCGATGGCGGGTACGCTTGAATCAAGCGATGCGCAGATAAGCATTGCGCCGGGTAATGACGGCATAGTGCTGCACATTCAAAGCACCGTGCAGAATCAATACGGCCGGGCGATAAAGCAAAGCGTGCTGGATACGCTGAGCAAGCTTGGCATAGAGAACGCGGAGGTGGACGTGAACGATCGCGGCGCGCTTGAATGCACGCTGCGTGCGCGCGTGGAATGCGCGGCATACAGGAGCGCGGGCATTGAGGCGGGCATACCATGGGAGGAAATGTGAGCATGATACAAAGGAAGAAGCCGGAAAGATTCAGATTAAGGCGCACCATGATATTCCTCAGCGCGCAGAAGCCCGGGCTTATAAAGGATCCGCTCATTTACGGGGCGGACAGTTTGATGCTCGACCTTGAGGATGCGGTTGCGGAAAACCAGAAGGACGCGGCGCGGTTTTCGCTTTATCACGCGCTGAAAACCGTTGATTACGGCGATACGGAAGTGATAGTGCGCATAAACGGGCTGGATACGCCGCATTGGCGCGAGGACGTGCGCGTATGCGTGGCGGCGGGGGCGGACGGCGTGCGCATAGCCAAATGCGAAAGCGCGGGGGACGTTATTGCCGTTGAAAAGGCCGTTGAGGCGGCGGAGGAGGAATTCCGTAAGGAAAAGGGCAGAACGCTGCTGATGGCGGCGCTGGAAAGTCCAAAGGGGATACTCAATGCGCAGGAGATAGCCGCGGCATCCGGGCGCATGTTCGGCATAGCCATATCGGGCGGAGATTTAAGGCGCACGATGCAGGTTTCGCCCGTGCGCGGGGGCGTTGAGCTGAACGCGGCGCGCGGACTTGTTGTGCTGGCGGCGCGCGCGGCGGGCGTGCAGTGCTTCGATACGGTATTTACCGACCTTAACGATGAAGAGGGCTTCCGCGCGGAGGTGCTGCTTGATAAACAGATGGGTTTCGACGGCAAATCGCTCGTAAATCCGCGGCAGATAGCCGCCGTGCATGAAATATACGCCCCGAGTGAAAAGGAGATAACGGCTGCGGAAAAGATAGTGCGCGCGGTAAGGGAAAACGCCGCAAAGGGCGTTGGCGTATTCACGGTTGACGGAAAGATGATAGACATTGCATTCCTGCCGGGGGCGGAGCGCACAATAGCGCTGGCCAAGGCATGCGGAATGTATAAGGGGGAACTGTAAGCATGATAAACAAAGTTGGCAGGGACATTCCCGATGAACTTATAGGCAGGCACGGCGTATATATGGGCGCGGGATATCGCGACGGCGAAACCTATACCAAATGCGGCGTAAGGGCGCGCATATGCGAAAAGCCGCAGGGGAGCAAGCTGGTCGGCAGCATACGCGAGGCGATAGAAAAATGCGGCATGAAGGATGGCATGACGGTATCCTTCCATCATCATTTCAGGGACGGCGACTACGTTGCATCTATGGTGATGAAGGAAATAAAGGCGATGGGCATAAAGGACGTTACCATTGCGGCATCAAGCCTTGGCACAGCGCACGACGCCATAGCCGACATGATAGAGGAAGGCATAGTTACCGGCATACAGACCAGCGGCATACGCGGCAGACTTGGCGAGTTTGTATCGGCGGGCAAGCTAAAACCGCCCGCCGTAATACGTTCCCACGGCGGCAGGGTAAGGGCAATAGAGGAAGGCGACGTGCATATAGACATTGCCTTCATAGGCGCGCCGACTGCGGACGAATTCGGCAACGCCCGCGCCGTTGGCGGGAAGAGCGACTGCGGCGTGCTGTCCTATGCAATGGCGGATGTGAAATACGCCGACCATGTTGTTATAATAACCGATACGCTCGTGCCGAGCCCCAACCTGCCCGCAAGCATACAGGGAATAGACGTGGACTATGTCGTTTGCGTGGACGCGATAGGCGACCCGGCGAAGATAGCCGCAAAGGCCGCCCGCATGACGAACGACGTGCGGGAGCTGAAAATGGCTGCGCGCTGCGCGGACGTTATGGCGGCAACGCCGTACTTTGCGGACGGGTTCACGTTCCAAACGGGCGCGGGCGGGCCGTCGCTTGCGGTAAACCGCTACCTTGAGCCTAAGATAAAAGCAAAGAACATAACCATGCGCTGGGCGCTGGGCGGAATATCCGCGCCCACGGTAACGCTGCTTGAAAGCGGCCTTGTTAACGCAATAATAGATACGCAGGATTTTGACCAGGTCGCCGTGAAATCGGCCGGGGAAAACGCGCGGCATTTTGAAATATCCGCATCGCAGTATGCTAACCCTGCCAATAAGGGCGCGTTTGTGAACCAGCTTGACTTTGTTATACTGGCCGCGCTTGAGGTGGACACGGACTTTAACGTGAACGTGCTTACGGGATCGGACGGTGTGCTGCGCGGAGCGCCGGGCGGGCATCCGGACGCGGCGGCGGGCGCAAAATGCTGCATAATAGTTACGCCGCTAATGCGCGGGCGCATGGCCACGATATGCGAGCACGTTGTTACCGTAACAACGCCGGGCGAGTGCGTGGACGTTGTTGTGACGGACCATGGCATTGCCGTGAACCCAAGTAGGCCGGACATTGCCGCGTGGCTTGATGCGGCGGGCATAGAGCACACAACGATAGAAAAGCTGAAGGAGCTTGCGTATTCAATAGTCGGCACGCCGGAGCCGCTCGAATGGGAGGATAAGGTGGTTGCCGTGCTTGAGGCGCGGGACGGCAGCATACTGGACGTTGTGCGGCAGATAAAGCCATACAGGTTTGAATAAAATGGACGCGGTGCGGATAGATTCCTCCGCGCGCCTTATGGCGGAGCGGGACGCGCTGCTTGAGCGCAGCGGCATACTGCGGGAGGAGCAGGCGGACGCCGTGTTCGGCATTGTGAACGGCGAAGGGAAGCTCGTTGCCTGCGGCAACTGCCGCGGATGCAGCCTAAGGTGCATTGCGGTGGACGAAAGCTGCCGCGGGGAGGATATGCTTTCCACGCTGGTGTCCGCCATGCTTGAATATCAGTTCATGCGCGGCATAAGCCATGTTTTTATATGCACAAAGGCGAAAAACGCGCCCATATTCGCGGGCATAGGCTTTTATGAGGTCGCGCGCGCGGGCGATGCGGCGGTGCTGATGGAAAACAGGCGCGGCGGGTTCGGCGGCTATATAGCCGCACTTGAGCGCGGCAGCGGCGTGCAGGGCGCGATAGTTATGAACGCCAACCCGTTTACGCTCGGGCACAGGTACCTTGCCCAAAGGGCGGCGGAGAGCTGCGACAGCGTGCATATATTCGTGGTGCGGGAGGATGCGTCCGAATTTTCGTTTGAGGACAGGCTTAGAATGGTGCGCGAAGGCGTGAAGGACATACGCGGGGCAATAGTGCATTCAACGGGGCTATACATGGTGTCGCGCGCGGTATTTCCGTCCTACTTCCTTAAACGGACGGAGGACGCAACGGCGGTGCAGGCGGCGCTTGACGCGAATGTGTTCATAAAAATCGCCGCCGCGCTTTCCGTAAGCCGCCGCTTTATAGGCAGCGAGCCTTTCAGCGCCGTGACGAACGAATACAACCGCGTGCTGACGGATACGCTGCCAAAGCACGGCATAGAATGCCGCGAAACAGAAAGACTCACGATAAACGGCTGCGCGGTGAGTGCGTCAAATGTGCGCAGATTGCTTGCATCCGGCGATAAAGAGCGGGCGTTTGCGCTGCTGCCCCCAAGCACGCAGCGAATAATAGAGCAAATATTATAATTAAAACCTCCGCACGGTTTGGGCTGTGCGGAGGTTTGCTTTATCGGGCACCGATAAGCCTTGCCCCCACTTTGAGACCGTCTGCCGCACAACGCTGAGCTTTACTGCTAGCAACGCGGGGTAATATTCGCCGTGGAATATATGAAAAGCCCGACGTAAGCCGGACTTTTTGTGATCTGCCGTTATTTCTCCCCAAACTGCACCTTTACGCCGTTTACCTCAACAACGTCGTCCGCGGGGATGAGAATGTATTTCAGGCCGTCTATTTTGCGCAGCTCTATCATGTCGCTGCGCTCCGGGTCAACCTTCACGGTGACCTCCGGCGTGGTTATGACGAATTGCTTTTTGTCTATCATGTTCACGGGCGGAAGGGCCGCGTCCGTGCCGAAGTGCGCATCGAACGCATCGGAGAACGCCTGCACGCGCTCCGCCGATACGCCGCATTGACCAAGTACCGCGCCAAGCTCGTTTTTGGATAGGGCGAGCGGCTCCTCAACATGGTTTTCCTTATGCATTTCCATTATTTGGCCTATATGCTCCTGCACGGACTGCACGGTTTCTATGCGGCATTCTTCTTCCAACGCTTCCGAAAGTATTTCGCTGAAAACCTCCTTTTGAGATGCGGCGGGCATGGGCGGCTCTATGCCGAAAACGGCCGTGGTGAACTCCGGATGGTTATCGGCTGTGCTCTTGGTGTAATAAAGCGTTGCGTATATGTTTGCGGCGCGGTTATCGAACGCGGGGAACATGAAGCCCAGCTGCGGCGCGGAAACGGCAAAGCCGTTGTTGAGCGCATTGAAGCAGTTTTCCGCAAGCTGATAGCTCAATACGGGCTGGGTCTGCTTAACGGGGCATATGCTGCAAATGAAGTAGCTGAATTCCTCGTCCGAGGCATCGTGCTGCGCATGGCCGTCGCTGCTTCGGTAGGGGACAGAATAAGTGTCGTGCACGAGCAGTATTATATAACCGCCGTCTATGTTCAGCGTCTGCGCCACTCGGTTGTAGAACGCGGCAAGCAGTTCCTCGTTTTCAAGGCCGCATGCGCGCATGGCCATGAGCAGCTTATGCTCCTCGCTTTCCATGACCTGCCGCGCGCTGAATTCAAGGTTGATAAGGTTGCGGCCTATAGTGCCGGAAATAGGCTTCTTCAGCAGGGCAAGGAACCGTTCCGATTCATCCTGCACCATTGTCTGAATACTTTCACGGAAGGTGCTTATAACCTTCTTTGATTCATTAACGTAGCAGCCGTGCACGGCGTTTATCCATGTTTTATCCGGCTTGAACCGGCGGCGTATCTCCCGCGCTTCTTTATCGTTCATTATAATTAAACCTCGCATTATTCTCGTTTTGCCAAAAGGCAGATATGATTATACCATAAAACAGCCCTCCTGCGACAGCTTGCAAACAACGCGGCGCTTTGCTAAAATTACAGGCACGGCAACGGAGGAATTTACGGGCATGATATACGTTATGAGCGATATACACGGCAGCAGGCGCCGGTTCGACGCAGTAATGGAACAGATTAAGCTGACGGATGAGGATACGCTTTATATACTGGGGGACGTTATAGACCGCGGGGAACACGGCGTGGAGCTTTTGCAGCGCATAAGGGCGGCGAAGAACATGCGCATGATACTGGGCAACCATGAATACATGATGCTGTGCCTGCTGCGCGCGGGCTACGACCCGGCGGACAGGACACAGGAGCAGCGGCGCGAGCATTGGTACAGAAACGGCGGGGACGTTACGCACAGGGACATAAAAAAGCTGAGCGAAGCGGAGCGGGAATCCCTTTTTGATTGGATAGACGCGCTGCCGACGGAGCTGGACATAACCGTGAACGGCAGGCGATATAAGCTTGTCCACGCCATGCCGAAGGAGCTTTTTTACCTTGCAAAGCGGCCGCAGCTTGGCGAAAAATACTTTTCCGTATGGGACAGGCAATCCGGAGAGGCGCCGCTTAGCGGCGAATACACAATGATATTCGGTCATACCACCAGCCATCATTATCAGGATGGTTCGCCCATGCGCATATGGCACGGCCCTGATCGCATGGACATAGACTGCGGCTCCGCCTATCCTGACGTGCAGGATAAAAACGCCGAATTCATAGGCCGCCTGGCCTGCATAAGGCTGGACGATATGCGGGAGTTTTATTCGGGGGAGTCGATTTATTGATAAAAACCATTGCGCATATTGCCATTTGTGTGATTAAATAGCAGCAGCATTTATGCAGAAAGGAAACAACGACATGATTTTATTGAAAAACGTTCGGCCGTATGACAAGTCGGCGGACGTGCAGGACATATTGATATGCGGCAGGGACATAATAGAGATCGCCCCGAACATAGACGTGCCTGAAAGGCTGATAGAGCAGACGATAGACGGCGGGGGCCTTGTTGCCGCGCCGGGCTATATTGACCAGCATGTGCATATAACGGGCGGCGGCGGTGAAGGCGGCTTTTCCAACCAGGTGCCGCCGCTGAAACTGTCCCAGCTTGTGGACGCGGGCGTGACTACCGTTGTGGGCCTGCTCGGTACGGATGGCACAACGCGCAGCGTTGCCAACCTTGTTGCCAAGACGAAGGCGTTTAACGAGGAAGGCTGGACGGCATATTGCCTTACCGGCTCATATTGGTACCCGACGCACACCCTTACCGGCTCCGTGACAGACGACATAACGTTTATTCAGGAGATAATAGGTGTGAAGGTGGCAATATCCGACCACCGCGGCTCCGGCATAACGAAGGACGAGCTTACGCGCCTTGGCCACGCGGCGCGCATGGGCGGCATGCTTTCCGGCAAGGCGGGCATAGTGCATCTGCACACCGGCTCCGGCGAAGAAGAGCTGCGCAAGATAATAGACATAGTGAAAACCAGCGACCTGCCCGTGAGCGTGTTCAGGCCCACCCACCTGAGCCGCCACATGGATCAGGCGGTTGAATTCGCAAGCCTTGGCGGCTACATAGACTTTACCGCCGGCACCAATCCTTCATACGTTGCGGGCATACTGAACGCAGCCTTCTCCCGCGCGCCCAAGGATAGGGTAACGCTCAGCTCCGACGGGAACGGCAGCCTGCCCATGTGGAACGAAAATAAGGAGCTAATAGGCATCACCGCAGGCCGCGTGAGCGCCGATCACGACGTGATATGCGCCATGGTGAACGAATTCGGCTACAAGTATTCGGACGCCATACGGGTGCTTACCGAGAACCCCGCCAAGGCACTGAAGCTTTACCCGTACAAGGGCCTTCTTGCCGCAGGCTCCTGCGCGGACATACTGCTGCTGAGCGACACGCTTGCGATAGACACCGTTATTGCCAACGGTAAGCTGTTCAAGCTGCACGGCAAGAGCATGTATACGCCGAAGTTTGAGTGAGGAAAGAATAAACCGATGCAAATAAATACCCACGCGGGAAGCTCCTGCGTGGGTATTGCTTATGCCGTTTATTCGGCTTAGAACGGACCGTAGCCGATTTTGTCTGCGATTACGATCAGCACGAAGGCCGCGGCTATGAGGCAGAGATATACCTTCCAGGCAAACTTTATCCACTTGCCGTAGTCCATGCCGCACAGGGAAAGCTGCGCAACGGAGCTGGTGGGCCAGAAGGTGTTGGTAAGGCCATCGCCATACTGATAGGCAAGAACCATTACCTGCTGATTGATGCCGAGTATTTCGCCCAAGGGACGCATTATGGGCATCATCATCATGGCCTTGCCGGAACCGGAAGCCACGAAGAAGTTGAACAGAGTTACGAACAGGTATATTACAAGCAGGGTAACGATACGATTTGTGTCGCCAAGCATGGAGGACATGGCGTGTATAAACGTATCGATTATGTTGCCGGAGGAGAGCAGCACGGATACCGAACGGGAAAGGCCGATAACCAGCGTGGTACCGACAACGTTCTGCATACCCTTTATGAAGTGACCGCAGGCTTCGTTGGGATTCATCTTGAAAAGAATAACGGCCAATATTACAACGGGGAAATACAGCGCGGCTATTTCAGGCATACCCCAGCCCCAGTTGAGCGCACCTATAACGGTTAGCACTATGCTGGCGACGAACGCGACAAGGGTTATTATGCGCTTGGCATTGAAATCAAGACCTTCCTGCATTTTGAGCGGGGCAACCTGCTCTTCACGGAAGTTGGCGCCCATTATGCTCTTCGCGGGGTCTTTTTCAATTTGACGCGCATAGCGAACAAGGAAGAACAGGCCTATAACATAGAACACTACAAGGCCTATGCAGCGGAAGCCAAGGCCGGAATACATGGGAAGGCCCACGAGGGTCTGGCTTATGCCGGTGGTATAGGGGTTCACAAGGCCGCTGGTGAAGCCCACGGCCGTGGAAAGCATTATGATCGCGGTGCCGACCATGCGGTCGTAACCAAGGCTCATGAATATTGAAATAACTATTGCATAGAAGGGATACAGGCCATCAAGGTAGCCTATAACGCCCATGGCGGTGAATATGGTGTAAAACAATATTACGACCACAATGTTTTTGCCTTTGACCCCGCGTATCATGCGCTGTATGCCCGCGGAAAACGTTCCGGTGGCATTGAGGATTTCTATGCAGCCGGTAACCAGCAGCACGGTGGCAATTATGCTCGCACTGTCCACAAAGCCCTTATGGATGGATGTAAAAAAGCTGAGTATGCCGACGGGTGAACTATCGGTATAGGTGAAGCTGTCGGGATCGACGGCGCCATTGTCTCCGCGGGTATATGAGCCGGCGGGAACAACATAGGTCAGCAGGCTGACGAACAGCATAAGTATCGCAATTACCAGATACATATGCGGCAAACGGAACTGCTTTTTCTTCTTGGTGTTGTCGCTCATTGGTTTATCTCCTTTTAATTATTTATGAGAATTTAGCCACTCCACGGCGCAGTTGGCAAGTATTGCAGCGCCGTAGGGGAGCACATTTTCATCAATTATGGTGCGGCTATTATGCAGCGGATAATAATCCGCACCGCCCGCACCAAGGAAGCCGAAGAAGGACGGAACGCATTTGCTTACATACGCAAAATCCTCCGCACCCTTCATGGGCGGCGCCTGGCAGACGTTTTCCTGCCCGAGTATTTCACCAACGTATTTGCTCATTTCTGCGGAAAGGGCGGCATTGCATACAGTCCCCGGCGTTTTGTGTATTTTCAGCGTGTATTTGCCGCGCCATGCTGTGATGTAGCCATTAGCAACTTCGGGCACGCGTTTAAGCAAATAATCATATACATCCGGATCGAGCGTCCTTATGGATATGGCCATTTCTGCCGTACCGGGGATTATGTTTGATGCGGTGCCGGACTTTATAAGCCCCACGGTAAGAGTGGCAAATATATCGGGGTTTACTTCGCGCGGGATGATAAGATTGAGCGCGCTGCTCAGCTCGCTTGCTATCATAACGGGGTCTATTGTCTTTTGCGGCTCGGAAGAATGCCCGCCCTTACCTTCTATTGCGATATAGAACGTGGCCATTGAGCCGGAGGTAACGGTGGGACTGAAATAGAGTTGTCCAACGTCCATCTGCGGCCAAACGTGCAGCGCCATAGCTGCCTCAACGGGAGGATTTTCAAGCAAACCGTCCTCTATCATGGTCTTTGAGCCGTAGCCCATTTCTTCGCCGGGCTGGAACATAAGCTTTATCTGACCGGGAAGCTCGGCTTCCATGTCTTTAAGTATCCTTGCCGCGCCGAGGAGCATTGCCGCGTGCGCATCATGACCGCACATATGTCCGCAGTCGTTTTCGGAACTGTAATCAAGGCCGGTTTCTTCCTTTATGGGAAGCCCGTCCATATCGGCGCGCAGCATAAAGCACGGACCGCTTTTGCCGATAAGCCCCACTACGCCCGTTGAGTCGGGAGCATCAGGGCAGCCGGAAAGCACGGCGATTTCCCTGTCCTCAGGACGATGTACGCCGCAATGGCGATTGGGAATGCCCATTTCGTTAAGGCGTGCGGCCACATATGCTGCTGTCTTAGGCGTGGATACACCAAATTCGGGAATCCTGTGCAGCGCCCTGCGGTCGCTAATGAGCTGATCCTTAATGCCGATGGCTTTTTCAAATATTTTGTTTGTCATGCATATCCTCCTTCTTATGTGGTTTTGTATACGCAACGGCTGTTACGCTTGGAATACCGTAATGCCGTTTACAACGGTTTCTAAAACGTTTACGCTTGTAAAGGTATCAGGATTGATTGCGAAAAGGTTTTTGTCGAGTATTGTCATATCGGCAAGTTTGCCTATTTCAAGCGTGCCGCGTATGTTTTCATCGCGCGCGGCCCATGCGGCATCGCTTGTGAACAGGCGTATTGCGTCCGCGGTGCTCAAAGCCTGATCAATAAGATATGTTTTTGTGCCGGCGCGGTTCTTCCGCGTGATAGCGCTGCGCATATTGTCAAGAATGTTGAAAGGTTCAACAGGACAGTCCGACCCGCCGCTTGTATGTATGCCCATATCGCGCATAGTTTTCCATTGGTAGCATTCTGCTGCGCGTTTTTCGCCGATGCGTTCCGCGACTACGTTCATGTCTGCGTCTATAAAAATGGGCTGTATATACGCCTGAAGCCCCAGCTTTTTCATACGGCTAAGCAGCTCCGGCGTGGTTATTTGCGCATGTACAACGCCGTGCCTATGCTGCGGCCATGGATCTTCATTGAGCACGCGCTCAAATATGTCGCAAAGCTGTTTCAAGGCCAAATCGCCTATCGCGTGAGCGGCAACGTCCATGCGGTTGGCATTGGCTTCGCGAATGAGATGATAAAGCTCATCCACGCTGAAATTTGCTATGCCGTGGTTTGAAGGATCGTCAATATAGCCGTTTATCATTTCGGCGGATTTTGCGCCAAGGGAACCATCAAGCAGCAATTTACGGGTATATACGCGGAAAAGTCCGCCTGAGTTAAGAGTGGCATCGCGCATGGAGAGTACGCTTTTGAAACCATCGCCATATCCCTGCGCCTGCTCTATAACGCGAACGGTAAGCTTGTTATTGTCATCCATGCGCTTGAATATGCTAAGAAGCCTTTCGCCTTCAACGCCGGGCACTGATGTAAGGTCATCCGTGTGTATGGCGGTTATTCCGTCCGCATTCAGCTTCTTCTGAGTGTCAAGTATAAGCGTTTCTATTTCCGCATCGCTAAGCGGCGGCACAACCGTACGATACAGCCCAACGGCGCTTTCACGAAGTATGCCGGTAGTGTAATCTATACCGACGCGAATATCATCGCTAAGCTCCGCTTTGCTTATCAGTTCAAGTGCTGCGCTATTGCATGCGGCAACATGTATACATGCGCGCACGGCAAATACGGGTATGTCGCGCGATACACGGTCAAGGTCTGCCTTTGTAATAAGGCGGCCTTCCTTCATGTACTCCTGGTTCCAGCCCACGCCTATTACATAAGAAGATTGTTCTTTTGCTATTCGATTGCGCAGCCGTCCAACCATGCCGTCTATCGAATCCACACCGAACAGCATAACGCTGCGGCTGAATGTGGCATAATAGAGCATATGCATATGGGTATCATTGAATCCGGGCAGTATCATTGCCCCGTTCATATTGCGCTTCTCGTCCCAGTTTTGGCGCTCGGCATTCGCGTTGCTGCCAAGGAACACTATTTTGCCGCTATCCGTGCCGATGGCCTGATAGGCGTTCATGCTGCCATCCATGCTGGCAACAGTTGCGTTGTACCATAATCTGCGCATTGTCCATTCTCCTTCAAAGTGTATTAAAGATTCAGTTAGCGTGGAGGTCAGATATTGTATTTTTGCAGCCTGTATTGAAGATTTTGACGGGAAATGCCAAGCCTTCTTGCTGCCTGGGATATGGAGTGAGTTTCCTGCAACGCTTGCAGTATTATGCCTTTTTCGTAATTTTCAAGCGCTTCATTCAAAGAAAAGCTTTCGGAATTGGCGGGAGGAGTGCTATCCAGCATACCGGGGAGAGAACCGCGGCCGGATACGGAAAGCAGCACCTCCCGGACGTCGTTTATTCTGAGTGTATCGGAACGCATGGATACGAGCGCGCCCTCTATAACATTTTTTAGCTCCTGAACGTTACCTGGCCAGCTATACTGGCGAAGTATGCTCTCAACCATGCTGCTCACAACGTGCACGCTTCGCTTCATCTCGAGATTATATTTATCGATAAAATAGCGCATCAGCAGCGGTATATCGTCAGCGTGTTCCCTAAGCGGAGGCATTCGCAATTTTATAACGCCAAGCTTATAATAAAGATCTTCCCTAAGCCGTTTTTCGCGCAGGGCGGCATAAGGATCGTCGTTCATGGCGGCAACTACGCGCACATCATACGCGGCGTTCGGCGCATTGATAGCGTGGCGCTTATTGCGGCTGAGGGCCTTGATCAGCTTTGCCTGTAATGTGTGGCTCAGGCAATCAAATTCATCCAGAAGCAGCGTGCCGCCGTCCGCAAGTTCAAAAAGATTCTTTTCAGCACCGGCAGATTCGCAGTAAAACGAATTGTCATCATCGTGCATGGCGGCGCAGTTTTGCACTATAAACGGGCCGTTTGCGCGCGGGCCTTCGCGATGAAGCGCCTCTGCCGCAAGTTTTTTGCCCGTGCCTATTTCGCCGTATATAATGGCGGGAGAATTGGTTTGCGCGGCGTCCCATATGCGCTGTTTCAGCTTTTTCATGCATGTGTTTTCGGTTATTATACTGTCCAGCGTTGAAAGCTCGCCATTAGGGCCGCTGCGCACTACCCGGTGGCCTATTTCAAAAAAGTGAGATGAATCTACAACGCCTTCAACATTGCTGCCAACTATTATAGGTAGAGTTGTTGATTCAAGCGTTACGTTTTGCCCGCGGTCGTTTATAAGGCGCTGCACTTTTTGATAAGAAGGAATGCCTGTGCGCAGCACGGTAAGTATGGTGGATGTTTCTTCGGTAAGGCTTGGGTAAATATCCAATATATGTTTTCCTACGGTGTCCTCGTGTGTGTAATAGGCGGGCATGGGCATGCTGTGGTATTCAATAACGCCTTGTTTATTGACGATAAGTATGCCGTCTGTGTCAGCGCACAGGTGCAGCATATCGCCAAGTTGGTCAAGGTAATGTTCCAGCATAGCTATCCTCCGCTAAAAATATAAACCACAAATACAGAAAAACAATAAGGTTATCGACAACTAACTTTATAGCTAAATCTTAGCATTCGTATAATGCAGCGTCAATTGCAAAAAACTTTGCACCGCTGCATAATAGTTTGCTTTCATGCATAATCCCCCTTATCCTTCCACATACTACCGATACAAAACATGATATGGCAAGCATGGAAATGAATTATTCAGGAGGAATAGAGAACCATGAAGGCAACCGGAATTGTGCGGAGGATTGACGAGCTGGGCCGCGTAGTCATACCCAAGGAGATACGAAGAACGCTGAGAATACGTGAAGGCGACCCGTCACAGATAACATTGGCACGGTGGGAAAGATTCTGCTTTGCAATGGGCGATTTGGCTAAGAGGCAGGGGTGGAAGTAGTACATAGTGACGAAATGGTAGGTCTTAGCCGTGGGAATACGGGAGAGGGTGAAACAGAAGGAAAACGCCGCACGGTGGCCGATGCAGGCATCGTGCGGCATTTTACCATGACGCTAAAGGAAGTATTCTGTTGATTGGCTACTCGGTCGCATGAATAATCTCAATTTTCAGTTCCTCATCTGTATCATATGTGCCATCCATCACGGCGGTAATTATTCGAAGCAACAGGTCTTTATCGATTTTCCCAGCAGCAACCTGATAGCTGATATTTTCCATCACCGTAAAAAAGCTTTTCGCTACCGCCATATAACCATTTAACAAAAGAAACTGCGCACTCAGTGTTATGGCGAGACGTTTGTTACCATCGGCAAAGCAATGAAATTCGCAAACACAAAAAAAGAGGTGCGTCAGTTTTTCCTCAAACGTTGGATAGTAATCATCGTTTTGTATATTATGTAAAACGCTCTCCAACCGTCCTAAATCAAAATGCTCATAAGTTCCACCGCCACTATATTGGATTGTCTTCTCGTGTGTGCGCTCTGCTTGCTCAAGCGTAAGATACACTAGGCCTTCCATTTAATTACGCTCCTTTAGCCGTTTAAGCACATCTTTATTTTCCTCCATAAGTCTTTCAAGTTCATCTCCTGTTGCTCCTAGGAACTTTTGATACTCGTCTTTCTCAAGAGGCTGGATATACTCAGAAAGCTGGTAATGGAACGCATCTCTTAACGCCATATCCCGGCTAGCCATTTTAATGCGCCCTCTTTGAATCAGTGGTTTCCACAATGCCATATTTTCAAACTCATGAAACAATATCTCTGTTTCGGATATTGTCATTTTGCGGTTCAACTCAGTATTCTTTTTGCGAATAGCGTCTGCCAGGCCGCTTTCATATGCGGCAATAATATCTAAAATTTCACTGTAAAATGTGTCGCGAACTTTCTCGTTGGCCTTTAGGTCTAATATTTTCTTGTATTCTTTCGCCTTCTCACGAAAAATACTGACATAAATCATATCAGTAAACCGAGCATACTTATATTTGTCATCTTCAACACATTCTTTAAGTGCATCTGTAAAATTTCTACGATAGTTATCTTCTTGAAGCGATGCAAACACAAAGTCCTTATCTCGCTGGTTAATGTATTTTGTTCCACCGCCGGTTTTCCGATTAATCAAATCAATAACGATATCGAGCATCATTTGTCGTAATGCTTTTGCTCGATCGCTCTCGGAAAGAAGCATTGCCAAATTCAGAAATGACTTGAAGTCAAAAACACCAAGTTGACGAATTTTGCTAGGGACATAAATGTCCTTAGCAAATCTCTCCTGCCCTGCTTCGAGAAAGTCTTTAAGTCGTTTTCCCCGGAGAACTTCATAACCATTTTGCGTTAGTTCCTCGTTATTTTGCTCTATATATCTGCTGATTGTCCGAATATCAACTTCAAAAAATGTAGCAACATCTTCTCTGGTGATGTATATTTTATTTTCCCACAAGATTCCTTGGATTCCCGATTTTTCTTGAATCTCCTGTACGGCCAAGTCATTGTTGAGAATATTCTGACGATCAATACGAG